>Ga0079305_1000154_pt1 | contig 164081 bp, 140 predicted proteins | sample LMS_cellobiose_e_FD_79183 | JGI IMG/M metagenome (GOLD analysis project Ga0079305, IMG submission 79183) | Rumen-fistulated moose microbial communities from Alaska, USA - LMS_cellobiose_enrichment | ecosystem: Host-associated > Mammals > Digestive system > Stomach > Rumen fluid ... | reverse complement strand
GTGGCCCGCGCACAGGTAGTACTCGATGCCGCGCCGGCGCAGCAGGTTGCACATGTCCTGCACGCCGTGGATGCCGTGGTTGGGCATGATGCCGTTGCGGTAGCCGGCGCCGTCGATCAGGCCGTAGTCCGGCGTGGTGTCCAGCACGATCAGCGGAACGCCGGCCTTTTCCAGCGCGTCGATGGATTCCAGCGACGGGGAATAGGCCAGATGCTGGGTGACGATGGCGGCGACGTCTTCGCGCAGGAACAGCTCGATCGCCTCGTCGAACTCCGGTTTGATGCGGCACACGGGCGCCTCGACCACCTCGAGGTCCTGCGACTCGAGCATGTTGATCAGCGTGTGCATGTACTTCACCAGCGGGTCGCGCGTCTTGCTGTTGGAATCGTCATACAGCTTGATGTAGAGCGGCAGATAACCGATTTTGACTTTGCCCATCGTCCTTTTTCCTCCTTCAGCCTCGCAGATGCTTCTGCGGCTCCGTCGATCGGCCGTGCGCCGGATGGCGTCCCGGCGCGGACGGCGCCTGCATGCCTCCTCAGGCATTCCGTCTGTCCTATTCTATCATAGGCGTTTTCTTCTGTCAATTCATTACTTTCTGTTTTTCTATATTTCTTTTTCGTTTGTTTTGCTTTTGCCTTTGAAATTATTTTCCATGCGCGGCCGGAGAGCCGCCGCGCCGGTCGGACGGACGAAACGGAAACAGACCTGCCGCAGCGGACATCGCCTGAACGACGGCGCGGGGCAGGTCTGTGGGAATCGGCTCGTTTCGGACGGCATGCTCAGTAGATGGTACAGCCGCAGCACTTCATTTCCTTCATGCGGAACAGAGCGACGTCGGCGTCGTGAAAGATGTCTCCCTGCGGGTTTTCACGATCGGCGAAGGCCACGCCCACGCTCAGGCTGATGGCCGGCAGATCGTCGCTCGCCTCCTGCAGAATGGCGTTCACCTGTCCGACCTTGTCAAACACCAGCTTGCGCATGGAGCTGTTCACGCGCGTCATGATGACCACGAAGTCGTCGTTGCTGATCCGGCAGATGAAATCGACCGAGCGGAAGCTGCTGCGCAGCACGTCCGCCACGCGGGCGGCGATGCGGTCCGCGGTTTCGCGCCCGTACTTTTGCCTGATGGCGTCGTAGTCGTCCACGTTGGCGATCAGCAGCGCGATGTGGGACTGGTCGGCGTCCTTCAGCAGGATTTCATAGGCGCTGTGGTTGTAGAGCCCGGTCTTCGGATCGTGCAGGGCCTCGTAGGTGTACTTTTCAGACGGCTTTTCCCTGACATCCTTGGCTTCGCGGACGGGTATGGTTTCGAGCGCGTTCTTCCGCGCCAGGAGGAACGGCTCGTATTCGGCGGGGGGAAGAGGCCGGGAGAAGTAGTAGCCCTGGACAATGTCGCAGCCCATCGACTTCAGCGTGAACATCTGTTCCGCGGTTTCCACGCCCTCCGCGATGGTGGGCACATCCAGAGAATCCGCGATGTCGATGGCGACCTCCAGCATCTTCGTGTTCTTTCGATCCCTGAACGCGTTGCGCAGAAACTGCATGTCCAGCTTCAACGCGTCGATGGGCAGCGTCGAAATCATGTTCAGGGAAGAGTAGCCGCTTCCAAAATCGTCCATTTCGATGTGGAAGCCGGCCGCGCGCAGGCGGTTGACCGTGTTGATGATCTGACTGGAATCCTGCGTATAGGCGGATTCCGTGATTTCCAGCAGGAACTCGCTGGGCGACAGACCAAACTCCCCGATCAGCTTCAGCATGTTCTCCACCAGGTCGGGGTCGAACATATCCACCCGGGACACGTTGACGGACACCGGCACGCAGACGCCCAGCCGCTCCTTCCAATCCTTCATGTGCGCCGCCGTTTCCCGCCAGACATAGCTGTCCAGCTGCTGAATCAGGCCGTTGCTCTCAAACAGGGGAATGAACACGCCCGGGCTGATCATGCCCAGGTCGGGGTGCTTCCAGCGCACCAGGGCTTCGGCGCCGCTCAGGAGCGGCTCTGCCGGGCGAATGTCGAATTTGGGCTGGAAATACACCAGAAACTGCTTCTCGGCGATGGCCCGGGAGAAATCGTCCAGCAGCTGTTCGGCGAATATTTCCGATTCATGCAGCGCGTTGTCGTAGATGGCGATGACCTTCGTGAAGCTGTTGCGCACCGTATCCGCGGCCATTTTGGCGCGGTCGAAGCGCCGTTCGATGTCGATGGATTTGTCCACGCCCGAATACACGCCCATTCTCAGGCGCACGCGGGCATCCAGCCCCGCCGACGCGTTTTCCAGTATGACGGCATAATCGATGCCGTGGGGGCAGTAGACGAGGAAGGTATCCGACTCGCGCCGGCAGACGATGCCGCCGGATCCGGAGACCGTGTCCCGGATCTTTTCGCCGATGCGCTTGAGCACGTCGTCTCCGTAGGCCTTGCCGTAGCGCTCGTTGATCATGCGGAAGTGATTGATGTCTACGACGATGGCGTCCATCTCGAGTTCCTTGTGGTAGGTGTCGAACTGTTCGGCGTAGCGATAGAAGTATTCGCGGTTATAGAGCCCGGTCAGGTTGTCGCGCTCGGTCGAACGGATGATGTCGCGGTCCTCGGACAGCTCGATGGTGCGCAGCACGCGGGCCTGCACCACCTTGGGCATGGGGTAGGGCTTGGGGATGAAGTCGATGGCGCCGATGGTCAGGCTTTCGACCTCGGCGTCCCTGTCCGAGGTCACGACGATCACGGGGATATGGGTCAGCTGCGGATCGCCCTTGATCTGCCGCAGGATATCCAGTCCGTGCATGTCGGGCAAAATCAGATCCAGCAGAATCAGACTCAGGGTGTCCTTATTGGCGTACATATTGTCAAGCGCCCGCGCCCCGGTCTCGGCCAGTATCACATCGTACTGTTCGGCCAGGATGGCGCCGAGGAGCTCGCGGTTGATTATCTCATCGTCGACGATCAGAATCTGTCGTTTTCCGTTGGAAGAGTGGAATTTGAGATGCGTGTCCGGCATGTTCCTGTCCCTCCGTTGGCGTGCGTTATAAAACCGTCGTCTGCCCGGGGCGGGCGCGGCGGCCCCGCGCCCCTGTGAAAAATTTGGTTTAATCGAGATTAGTATAGGCCATGAGCCGCTGAAAAGCAAGCATAAAAAAGAGAAATGCGGCGGGAAATTCGCATTCGGCCGCAACATGGGAAATTAATATAAAAATGCTGCCACAAAAAGCCATGCCGATGCGTCTATATGTTACAGGCGGCGGGTGGCCGTAAAAAAAGAAGAAGTCATGGTGTGCAAGATGAAGAAAATTGTCGCGTGGTTGCTTGTGCTGATGATCTGCGTGGCGGCGAGCGCGTCCGCAGAGACGGTGAGCGCGGTTGAGAACATAGAAGAAGCCGTGGAGCTGAAGCTGGACAGCCGGGGAAATCAGGTCAGGGACCTGCAGAAGAGGCTGTTTGTCCTCGGGTTTTTCACCAGCAGCATAGACGGTATCTTCGGCAACAACACCTATCTGGCTGTGAAGGAATTCCAGGAATATGTGCGGCTGCTCGAGCAGCGCGACATCGACGCCATGCTCGCGGCCATGCCGACCGGAGCGCCGGCGGATATGAGGCCCGGCAGAGAAATCGTGATCCTCCCGCCGGATGAAACGCCGGCGCCCACGCCCGCGCCGACGCCGGCGCCCACCCCCGAAACCGTCCCGAACGGCACGGCCAGCCTGGCGCTGCAGTCGCTGATCTTTGACGACGCCGACAAGCTGTATCTGTGCGACGTGGGCAGGGGCTCCAGCGGCCTGCCGGCCAGGCGCATCCAGCGCCGGCTCGCCGTGCTCAACTACCTCAACGACGCGGCGGACGGCATATTCGGCGTCAATTCGCAAACCGCCCTCGCGGCGTTCCAGGCGGCGAACGGCCTGGAGGAAACCGGCGTCGCGGATCGAGAAACGCAGAAGCGCCTGTTTTCGGACAGGGCGACGCCCGGCAAAAAGCCCGTCTATAATCAGCTGGTGCTCTGGTCGAGCGGCGACACTGTGAAACGGGTGCAGCAGCAGCTGATTGTGCTGGGCTTTATGAACGGCTCGGCCAGCGGCACCTTCGATCAGGCCACGCAGAAGGGCGTTATGGCGCTGGAAAAATACCTGTATGTGCTCGATCACCCGGCGCTGGACGTGAAGCAGACCCGCGCGCCGCAGGCCGGCGAAATCGTGGACAGCGCGTCCGATCCCGAAGCCCTGGTGGCGTCCGATCCGGAGAACAACCCCTATGAGGTGCTGCCCGAAACGGTTTCCGCGGCGGATGCGGCGGGCTTCCGCCCCACGGGCGTCATGAGCGACGCCCTGCAGCGCCGTCTGCTCGAGGACGGCATCCTCGTGTACAGCGACGCGCTGCGCAAGGGCGATTCGGGCGACGATGTGCTGCGCGTTCAGCGCAGGCTGTACTCGCTGGGCTATCTCACGGCCAGCGGCGTGGACGGCTTGTTCGGCGGCGGCACGGAGTCGGCGGTCAGGCGCTTTCAGGCGCGCAATCACATGGAAGAGACGGGCATCGCCGATCAGGCGACGCAGTACACGCTCTTCTCCGCGGAGGCCGTCAAATCCATCAAGCCCTATCAGATCAAGGTGAGCCTCAGCGACCAGAAGGTGTATATCTACGCGCCCGACGCGCAGGACAACTACACGGTGCTCAAAAAGACCTTTGCCTGCTCCACGGGCACGAATGAGCACGCGACCCCCAAGGGCACCTTTACCAATACCGGGCGGGGCGCCCGCTGGCACTATTTCAAGAAGTTTGACTGCTGGGCGCAGTATGCATGGTACATCGACGGGGACATCATGTTCCATTCCGTGCTCTATGATCAGCAGGACGAGAGCACGCTGCGTCAGGCGTCGGTGAGCCTGCTCGGCTCGCGGGCGTCCCACGGGTGCGTCCGGCTGTCGGTCGAAAACGCCAAATGGATATGGGATAACTGCACGTCCGGCACCACGGTCGTGGTTTACTGACAGGAGCAACGCCGGCAGGCGCTCCGTCCCCGCACTGACGCGGGAGACGGAGCGCCATTTTTTTACTTTTTTCACGGAAACACGCGTGCATATTGAAAAAAAGAGGTGTTTGACATATAATGTGTAAGGTGGCGGTCGCCGCCGCGCTCTATTACGACGACGAGGTGAAAAGACATGAGTGAGATCATTTCCGGAAACGTCAATCGGAATTCCCATCCAAGCGCCCTGCGCATCACCGATATCCGCTTCACGGATGTCGTGGGCGCGCCCATGCACTGCACGCTGATGAAGATCTATACCAATCAGGGAATTGTCGGCCTGGGCGAGGTGCGCGACGCCGGCAACCGCGTGTTTGCGGAAATGCTCAAGAGCCGTCTGATCGGCGAAAACCCCTGCAACGTCGAAAAGCTGTTCCGCCGGATCCGGCAGTTTGGCTATCATGCGCGCCAGGCCGGCGGCGTGTGCGCCGTCGAGGTCGCGCTGTGGGATCTTGCGGGCAAGGCCTACGGCGTGCCGGTCTATCAGATGCTGGGCGGCAAATACCGCGACAGGATCCGCATTTACTGCGATACCGACGTGGCCGGAAAGCACACCGGCACCGACATGGGCAACGCGCTGAAGGCGCGGATGGACAAGGGATTTACCTTTCTCAAGATGGACCTGGGGCTGGGAGAGCTGTTCGGCGAGCCCGGCACGATCTGCGCGCCGCTGGGCATGCTCGATGAGATGCACGAGGCCGGGCGCAGCATGCGCGAGGCCAAAACCGCCGAGGAAAAACGCTACTGGCGCAACCGCAGCTATGACTGGAACAACATCCCGCATCCCTTCACCGGCATCCACCTCACCGAAAAGGGCTTCGACATGCTCGAGCAGTACGTGAAGGATGTGCGCGGGGTCATCGGCTATGACATTCCGCTGGCCATCGATCACTTCGGGCATATCGGCGTGGAGGACTGCATCAGGCTGTGCCGCCGCATCGAGAAGTACAACATTGCCTGGGCGGAGGACATGATTCCCTGGCAGTATACCGACCAGTATGTCCGCCTGTCCAACGCCACCACCATTCCCATCTGCACGGGCGAGGATATCTACCTGGCCGAGGGCTTTGAGCCGCTGCTGCAGGCGCGCGGCGTTTCCGTCATCCATCCGGACATTCTTACCAGCGGCGGCATCCTGGAAAACAAGCGCATCGGCGACCTGGCGCAGCGCCACGGCGTCGCCATGGCCGTTCACATGGCGGAAAGTCCGGTGTCGGCCTACGCGTGCGTGCACAGCGTGGCCGCAACGGAGAACTTCTATGTGCTCGAGAACCACTCGGTCGACGTGCCGTGGTGGAACGACATGACCCTCGGCACGCCGAAGACCATCGTCGAAAACGGCTTCATTGCCGTGCCGGACAAACCGGGCCTCGGCGTGGACGACTACAACGATGAAGTGCTCCGGGAGCATCTCGATCCCAGGTATCCCGTGATGTGGGCGGAAACCAGCCGCTGGGATGACGTCTATTCGCACGACCGTCTGTGGAGCTGACGCAAAGCATGGAAAGAGAGAGAATTATCATCACGGATCTGCGCACGCAGGAAGCGCGCGACGCGCTCGCCTATTTCGACGGCCTGGGCTACTTGGCGCAGAGCGTGCCCGATGACGTGTGCCTGTGGGACGAGGCGGCGCTTGGCGCGTTCGCGGCGCGGCACGCGGAGAACCTGGTCGCCGTGATTCATCCTGCGCCGCCGCTCGTCATGTGCGGCTTTGAACAGGCTGACGAAGCGCTGTTTGCGCAGGCCGGCAACGAGGGCGCCATCGCGGCCTGGTGCGTAACCAAGGTGTTCGGCGGCATTTTTCGTGAAAAGCACGACGGGGCCGTCATCTATCTGAACAGCATCCATGCCGAAAAGCCCGTGGGGCGCGGCTTCCTGTTCAGCATGGGCTGCGGCGCGGCGCAGATGCTCGCCCGGGAGGCCAATCAGGACTACGGCCCGGACGGCGTGCGCACCTATTTTGTCCAGCGGGGCATTTCGGCCGACGACCCGAACGGACAGAGCGACGTATCGCCGCTTTACTTTGGCGTAGACCTTCGCTATCCGAGCCGGAAAATGCCGGGGCGGGGCAGCCTCAACGCGCTGCTGGGCTTTCTGGTGACGCCGGACGCCGCGCCTCTCATGGGCGGCGACCTGCGCGCCGACGGCGGCATGACCATGTACTACGGCCACCGCCGCAAAGTGGAAGGCAGGGAATACTATGAGCGAAAGTGAAGAGCGCGTCGCGCTGGTGACCGGCGGCGGCAAGGGCGTGGGGGCGGGCGTGGTGCGCGTGCTGTGCGGCGCGGGGATCAGGTGCTGCATCAACTGCCACGCCAATCCGGCCATGGCGGAAGAAACGCTGCGGGCCGTCCGGGAGGCGGGCGGCGAAGCGTTCGTCTATCAGGCGGACGTCTCCGATCCCGCCCAGGTGGAGGCGATGGTCGATGCCGTCGTCAGGCGCTACGGGCGGCTGGATATTCTCGTCAACAACGCCGCCATGCAGCCGAACCGATACATCGACGAGTACGACACGGCGTCGCTTCAGCGGCTGTGGAGCATCAACATCGGCGGCTATTGGCGCTGCGCGAAGGCGGCGATTCCCCATCTGCGGCAAAGCCCGCTGGGGCGGATCGTCAACATGAGCAGCGTTCACGCCAAGCGGCCCACCTGCTTCGATGCCGGCTACTCGATGACCAAGGGCGCGATCCGCATGTTCACGCGAGAGCTGGCGCTGGAGCTGACGCGCGACAACATCACCGTGAACGCCATCACATTGGGTGGGTGCCGGATTGAGTTCAAGACCGGGCATCCCAAATGGGATTTGAAATCGCCCAAAGAAACCGGCAATCCGGCGCTCAGAGGCGTCAACCGCATGGTCGAGCCGGTCGACGTGGGCCATGCGATCCTGTTCCTGTGCAGCGCCGAGGCCTCGGCGCTGACCGGCGACTGCATACGCATTGACCGGGGACTGATGCTGGTATAGCGGATTCTGGAAAGCTGAGATCAATGACAGCAGAGGAGGAAAAAGCATGTTTTTTAACGATCGGGATACCATCATTCGCCTCACGCCCGAATGGAAGGGCGAACGCCTGCCGGACGGCCGGCCGAAGGTCAGCGCGGATGTGCTCAGGCGCATGAGAAACATCACCTTTGAGGAGGCCTGGGGCCCGCTGTGGGGGCTGGGCTATCGGAACAACTGGGAGTGCGATTTCAAGATGACGGCCGGGCGGAACGTGCTTGTGGGCCGGGCCGTGACCGCCGTGATGGTGCCCAAACGCCCCGACCTGGACGCCGCGCTGATGGACATTGGCAAAAACGAGGAGGGGCATAAGGGCTTTTACAATCAGTGGGTGATCGACCATCTCGTGGAGGACGACGTGGTTGTCGTCGATCTCTACGATAAGATTTTCGAGGGCACATATGTGGGCGGCAACCTGTCCACGGCCATCCGCACGCGCACGAAGAACGGCGGCGCGGTCATCTGGGGCGGCGTGCGCGACCTGCAGCAGATCGTGGAGATTGAGGGCCTGCAGATCTATTATCGCGGCGTCGATCCCACCGGAATCGGCAACTGCTCGATGACCAGCTACAACGGTCCCTGCCGCATCGGCCAGGCCATATGCATGCCGGGCGACGTGGTGCTGGGCACGATGAGCGGCGTCATTTTCATCCCGCCGCAGCATGCCGAAATGGTGGTTGAACGCGCCGAAAAGAATCATGTGCGCGACATATTCGGCTTCGACCGCCTCAAGAGCAAAACCTACACCACCGCGCAGATCGATACGGCCTGGACGGTGGCCATGTGGGAGGATTTCATCAACTGGTTCGACACCGACGCGCGCGCCGCGGAATATCGCCACCTGACATGGGAAAAGGAGCTGGCGGAGGCGCGCGAAAAGGAGAAGGACGCCTCGTCCTCCACGCAGGTGCGCCTGTAAACAGACGGATATGGTTTTGCAAAAAGGTCCGCGCGGAGCGCTCAGCGGCTTCGCGCGGACCTTTCGCTGCGATTCTGCCCGGGGGCGTTTCCGGATCGGCGTCACCGCGCCGTCACGATGTTTTTCAGCAGTCTCACCACATCGTCCATATCCTGAATGACGGCGTATTCGAAGCGGCCGTGGCAATTGAAGCCGCCGGTCGGCAGGTTGGGGCAGGGCAGGCCCATGTAGGACAGGCGGGCGCCGTCCGTGCCGCCGCGGATCGGATCCGCGACGGGTTCATAGCCCAGCGCGCGGAAGGCGTCGTTGGCCCGTTCGACCACGTCCATGTGATCGGCCAGCTTCCCGAGCATGTTGTAATAGCTGTCCTTCACGGTCAGCTCGACGGTGTTGTCGCCGTACCGGGCGTTCAGGAAGGCGGCCACGCGCTCCATATGGGCCTTGCGCGCGGCAAATTTGGCCATGCTGTGATCCCGGATGATGAAGTGCATTTCGGCCCTTTCGATTTCGCCGGACATGGCGGTCAGGTGATAGAACCCCTCGCGGCCTTCGGTGTGCTCGGGACGCTCGGCGCTGGGCAGCATGGCGATGAACTCATGCGCGATGAGCAGCGCGTTTTTCATCTTGTCCTTCGCGGAACCGGGATGGATGCTCAGGCCGTTGACGACGACGTCCGCGCTGGCGGCGTTGAAATTCTCATAGGAAATGGCGGGCAGCGCGCCGCCGTCCACGGTGTAGGCGAAATCCGCGCCGAAGCCGGGAATGTCGAACAGGTCCGCGCCGCGGCCGATTTCCTCGTCGGGCGTGAAGCCGATGCACACGTCGCCATGCCGGATTTCCGGATGCGCCGTCAGCTCTTCGCACAGCGTGAGGATCTCGGCGATGCCGGCCTTGTCGTCCGCGCCGAGCAGCGTGTTGCCGTCGGTGATGATGAGATCCTTGCCGATCGCCGCGTCCAGGCTGGGAAACACGGCGGGGCTGAGGATGTTGCGGCCGGCCTCGTCCATCGCGATGTCGCCGCCCTGATACTGCCTGACGATGCGCGCCCTCATGGGGAGGGCGGGCGCGTCGTCCACCGTGTCCATATGCGCGATCAGGCCGATGGCGGGCTGGCCCGATGTGTTGGCGGGCAGCAGGGCGTAGACATAGCCGTGTTCGTCCTGGCGGACGTTCGAGAGGCCCATCTCCTTCATCTCTTCCGCCAGCATGCGGCCGAAATCGCGCTGGGTCTCCGTGCTGGGGCAGTCTTTGCACGCACCGTCCGAGGCCGTGTCATACTGGACATATCTGAGCAGGCGTTCATAAGCTCTCACAGGCGTTTCACTCCTTCGTTTTTTCTGCTTTTCATTATAGCACCGGCCGGGCTGTTTGGCAACGATTGACAGGGGAGAAGAAAACATGATACAATCATGCCTGACGATGAAAAGACCCGGACAGATGAAATGGGGGAGGGAGAGGCCCTGTGTGGATATGCGACCCTGATTTTGCAAAGTTAACCCCCGTGCAGACGCTGCACAAGCAGCTTGACAGGGCGGCGGCGATTGAGCCGGACCCGGCGCTGCGCAACCGTCACATGCTGGTCCGCCGCGCCTTTGACGCGGAGCAGGACGCCGATCTGACGCTGTCCATCACGGCGGACGATTACTATAAGCTCTATCTCAACGGCGCGCTGATCGGCGTCGGCCCGGCGCAGGCCTATGCCGACCGCCAGATGGTCAACCGCTACGATCTGAGCGGACGCCTGAGGCCGGGCCGGAACGTGCTGGCCGTGCATGTGTTCTATATGGGCCTAATCACGCGGGCCTGGCAGAGCGGCGACAACCGGCAGGGACTGTGGATGAAGCTGACCGGTGCGGACGGCCGTGTGGTCATGGAGAGCGACAGGCGCTGCCGGGCCTTCTATCCCACGGCATGGGGCGAACGGGGCGTGCTGGGCTACAACACGCAGTTCATCGAGGAGGTAGACGGCGCCGGCATACCCGATGGCTGGAAGACGCCAGACTTTGACGACAGCGAGTGGCAGCCCGCCTGCGAGCATCCGGAGGACGATCACGTGCTGACCGATCAGATCACGCCGCCCGTGTCGCTCTGTGAGCGCAGGCCGGCGCGCGTCGAGCGGCGGGAGGGCGTGTGGTTCGCGGACATGGGTGAGGAGGTCGTCGGCACGGCGCATGCGGCGGCCAGGGCGTCGGGCGGCGGCGTCATTGAGCTGCGGATGGGCGAGGAGCTGAACGACGACGGCACGGTTCGCTATATGATGCGCTGCAACTGCGATTACAGGCTGTGGTGGCGTCTGTCCGGCCGCGAGCGGGATGAGACGGATTTCTTCGATTACATGGCCTTCCGCTACATTGAAGTGGTCGATCCGGACGGCGCGGTGGATCCGGACAGCATCGGCGTGACCGCGCGCAGCTATCCCATGCCGGAGGAAACGGGCCGGTTTGAATGCGGGGCGCCGCTGCTGAACGACATATTCCGCATCTGCCGCCGCGGCGTGCAGCTGGGCGCGCAGGAGGCGTTCCTGGATTGTCCCAGCCGGGAGAAGGGGCAGTATCTGGGCGACGGCACCATCACGGCGCACGCGCACCTGCTGCTGACGGGCGACGCGCGGATGTACAGGAAGATGCTGCTGGACTTCGCGGCCAGCGCCCGCATCTGCCCGGGGCTGATGGCGGTGGCGCCGGGCAACGAGATGCAGGAGATCGCCGATTACTCCTGCCAGTATCCCGAGCAGATTCTCACCTACTATGAGCTGACCGGCGACATGGAGACGGTTCGCGCGCTGATGCCCGCTGTGGACGCGCTGGAGGACTACTTTGACCGGCGGCGCACCGACAGCGGACTGATCGAAAATGTGACGGAGAAATGGAACATCGTCGACTGGCCCGCCAACCTGCGCGACGGGTATGACTTTGACCTGAGCCAGCCGATCGGGCCGGGGCTGCACAACGTCATCAACGCGTTTTACTACGGCCTGAAGAAGGACGCCGATCGCCTGCGCGCGCTGCTGGGTCTGCCGCTGCGGAACGAGGCGGAAAGCGTGAAGCGGGCGTTCCGCAGGGCGTTCCGCAAGCCGGACGGCCTGTTTCGCGACGCCGTGGGCACGGAGCACACGGCCCTGCACAGCGTGGCGCTGCCCCTCTATTACGGCATGACTGAGCCGGAAGACATTCCCGCGGCGGTTGAGCTGATCCGGGAGCGCAGGCTGTGCTGCGGCGTCTACATCGCCTGCTTTGTCCTCAAGGCGCTGGCCAGAAACGGCGAATATGACCTCATGAACGAACTGCTGCTTTCGGAGGACGAGCATTCCTGGGCCAACATGCTGCGAGAAGGCGCGACGAGCTGCTGGGAGGCATGGGGAAAGGATCAGAAATGGAACACCAGCCTGTGCCATCCGTGGGCCAGCACGCCGGTCATCGTGCTGATTGAGGACGTGGCGGGCATCAGGCCCGCCGAACCGGGGTTTGGGCGCATTGCGCAGACGCCGCATGCCCCGGAGGCGCTGGGCGACATCCGCGTGACGATCGGCACCGTGCGCGGCGCCCTGACGGCGCAGCGCCGGAACGGCGCGTGGACCATCGCCATGGACGAACCGACATGAGATGCTTCCGGGCTTTGCGCGGATACCGCTGAGGAGGAAAGGAATATGTCAAGCAACTGGGGCGCGCTGAGCGCCGGTCTGCCCGAGGACATTCTCAAGGCGAAATGGGCGGGCGATTTCAAGGGCGCACTGGCGCTCATCGAGGCGAGGCTGCGGGACGGGCGCGTGCCAAAGGCGCTCAGGGACTGCCTGGAAATGGAGAGGATCATTCTGGAGCGGCTCCCGCTGGAATATCCCATTGCGCGGAGCGAGGCTCTCGCCAGGGTGCGGGAGAAAATTCCCGGTTTCACCGAGCGGGAATTCGACGCGCTCGAGCTGGCGGGCAAGCTGGACTATATCTATGTGATGGGCGAAAAGAGGTACTTCCGGCGTTTCCTGCAGACGCTTCTGAAGGTCAATCCGGACCTGGCGGCAAGGGCCGGAGCCGCGCGGGAGGAAGGCCCGTCCGCGCTGGACGACATGATCGCCCGCATGAAGGAAAAGGGGGGCGCGGCCTGCCACGTCCGGATCCGCCACACCGTCTTCATTGAGGACGAGGCGTTTGCGCCGGGCGAGACGTACACCGTGCACATCCCGATCCCCATGCCCGCCGCGCAGATCAGGAACATCAGCGTCCTGACGCGGGACGCCGCCATGGTCGTCGCGCCGGAGGATCAGGCGCAGCGCACGGTGTGCTTCACGGAAAAGCTGACGGAGAACCGGCGCTTCCATGTCGAGTATGAGTTTGACAACGAAGTGCGCTATGTCGATCCAATGCTGCCGGGGCAGGGCGTCGTCTATCCGGCGGCCGCCCCGGTCCGGCCCGCCGACACGCAGGAGCTCGCGCCGCACATCGTCTTCACGCCCTACATGCGCGCGCTGGCAAGGGAGCTGGCGGGCGATGAGAGCGACCCCGTGCGGATCGCGCGCCGCTTCTACGACTACTGCACCACGCGCGTGACCTATACGTTTATGCGCAGCTATCTGACCGTGGAGAACGGCTCGGAATACGCGGCCATCAACCTGAAGGGCGACTGCGGCATCCAGACGCTGTGCTTCATCACGCTGTGCCGCATCGCGGGCATTCCCGCGCGCTGGCAGGCCGGCCTGGAGATGGAGCCGCCCCGGCACATCGGCAACCACGACTGGGCGCAGTTCTACGCCGGAGAGCGCGGCTGGCTGTTCTGCGACTGCTCCTATGGCGGCAGCGCCTGGCGAAAGGGCAATCTCGAACGCTGGAACTTCTTCTTTGGCAACCTTGAACCCTGGCGCATGGTGAGCAACGCCGATTATCAGCAGGATTTCTTTCCGCCCAAGCGCCACACCCGCATCGACCCCTATGACAACCAGTGCGGCGAAGTGGAGACCGAAACGCGCGGGCTCGCGGCGCATGAGTGCGGCTGCGAATGGGAGCTGCTGGAGCTGACCGAATACTGAGACGACACGCGACAGGATCCCGGCCCCGCCAGGCGGAGCCGGGATCCTGTATATAACAGCGTTGCATGACGGTGGAGCCGTCATTGGCGTCGTTCGAGGAAGCGGGCGAGCGAGAGCCGTGCGGCGCCGTTCGGCCCGGAGACGCCTTCCGCCGCGGCCATGGAATTCAGCACCGCCTCCTCCGTGCATTCCGCGGCGGCACGGAAGACCGTGTCGATGCGGTTTTCGCGGAGCGTCTCGCAGGGTATGATGTCGCGCGCGTCGTCCTCCGGCGGCGTGCGGTTTGCGGTGCTGAAGCCGATGAACACCTCGCCGCTGCCGTGGCCGATGAAGGAGCCCAGCCGGGCCAGGCCGACGCCGCAACGCCTGACGACGCGGCGCAGCTGGCGGTCTGAGAGCGGCAGGTCGGTCGCAAGGATTACGACGCAGCTTCCCTTGTCGGGCTGGCTGTCCTGAAGCTGCGCGTTGATCCGCTCGCCGATGGGATCGCCACCGATGCGAAGGTCCCGGAGGCGGCCGTGATTGGTCTGCGTCAGGACGCCCAGCGTGTATGTGCGTCCGTCGAAGGCCATTGTGCGCGAGGCGGAGCCGACGCCGCCCTTGAGGCCGTGGCAGGTCGTGCCGCGGCCGCAGCCCACGGCGCCCTCCTCAAAATCCGCGCTGGCCGAAGCCATGGCCGAGAAGACGTGCTCCTGCCGGACGGCGCGGTGCCTGATGTCGTTCAGGGCGGCGTCGTTGCACTCGCACACCACGGGGTTGACCGAACGGAGCGGCACGCGCTCCTCCTCGCACAGCCGCGCCATATATTCGACCAGCGCGTCGTGCACCAGTCCGACGTTCAGCGTGTTCGTGAGCGCGATGGGCGTCTCCAGCGTTCCAAGCTCATCGATTTGCATGAGCCCGGTCGTTTTTCCAAAGCCGTTGAGCACGAAGGACGCGCAGGGCAGCTTCCGGACAAAGGGATTGTCCGGGCAGGGCATGACCACGGTCACGCCGGTATTGTGCGTCTCCGTGGCGATGGTCGTGTGGCCGACGGTCACGCCGGATACGTCGCTGATGCGATTGCGCGGGCCGGTCGGCAGGCTGCCGACGACGTAGCCGAAATCGCGGATGCGCATGGTGATTCCTCCCGGGCCGCCTGAACGGGCGGCGTTATTCGGCCTTGGCCTCGCAGTAGATGCAGCGGTAAACGCGCGTTTCGGGGTTGGTGAGCTTGAAAATGTGGGGCAGTTCCTGCTCCACGGAGGTGATGCAGCGGGGATTTTTGCACTTCAAAAGGCCCTTCACCTGCGCGGGGAGCTTCAGGTGCTTCTTTTCTATGCACCGGCCGTCTCTGATGATGTTGACGGTGATGTCCGGGTCTATGTAGCCAAGCACGTCCAGATCGACGTCCAGGTTGGTGTCTATTTTGATGATGTCCTTCCGGCCCATTTTGCGGCTGGTGACGTTCTTGATGATGGCGACGGAGCAGCTGAGCCGGTCAAGCTGAAGGAAATGATAGATCTCCATGCTTTTGCCGGCCTTGATGTGATCCAGCACAATGCCGTTCTGAATGGCGTCGATGTTCATTTATTCCACCTCCAGCAGCTTGAGGATGAGCGCCATGCGGATGAATTTGCCGTAAAGCACCTGCTTGAAGTAGACGGCGCGCGGATCGCTGTCCACGGCGACGGAGATTTCGTTCACGCGGGGCAGCGGGTGCAGTATGGCCATGTCCCTCTTTGCGGTTTCGAGCTTTTCCGGCGTGAGGATATAGCTGTCCTTCAGGCGCAGGTAGTCTTCCTCGTTGAAGAAGCGCTCGCGCTGCACGCGGGTCATGTAGAGAATATCCAGCTCGGGCATGACGGATTCGAGATCGGTGGTCTGGACGTACCTGAGGTTCTTTGCCTGCAGGATCTCCTTTTTGATGTAGCTGGGCAGCTTCAGCTCCTGCGGCGAAATGAGCGCAAAGCGGACGTTCTCATAGCGGGAGAGCGCGGCGATGAGCGAGTGCACCGTGCGGCCGAACTTCAAATCGCCGCAGAAGCCCACCGTCAGGTTGTCCAGCCGGCCCTTCTCGCGGGTGATGGTGAGCAGGTCGGTGAGCGTCTGCGTCGGGTGATTATGCCCGCCGTCGCCCGCGTTGATGATCGGCACGGTCGCGGCCATGGAGGCGACCAGCGGCGCGCCCTCCTTGGGATGGCGCATGGCGATGATGTCGGCGTAGCAGCTGACGGTGCGCACGGTGTCGGCCACGCTTTCGCCCTTGGCGGCGGATGAGGACGACGCCTCGGAAAAGCCAATGACCTGGCCGCCCAGCTCGTACATGGCGGCTTCGAAGCTCAGCCGCGTGCGGGTGGAGGGCTCGAAGAACAGCGTCGCCAGCTTTTTGTATCGGCACTTTTCCCGATAGGCCTCGGGATGCGCGATGATGTCGTTGGCTTTGTCAATGAGCTGCTGAATCTCTTCGGTGGAGAGGTCACGGATGTCGATCAGGTTTCTCACGCGCGCGCACCCCCGATCCAGCTCTCATCGGCGGGGTTGTCGCGGAACCGGAGCAGCCGGTCGACGTCGCCGGGCTGGATGAAGCCGGTCCGGGCGGCGACGGCGACGACGGTGTCGAAATTGGTCAGGCTGACGTTCCTGACCTGAGCGGCCTGCAGCCGCTCGAGCCCCTTTTTCATGCCATACGTAAAGATGCTCGCGATGCCCAGCACCTCGGCTCCGGCGTCGCGCAGCGCCTCGACGACCTCGATGACGCTGCCGCCCGTGGAGATGAGATCCTCCACGACGACCGTCCTCTGGCCCTTCTCCAGCCGGCCTTCAATCTGGTTGCCCCGGCCGTGATCCTTGGCGCCGGAGCGCACATAGCCCATGGGCAGATTCATGATATGCGCCGCGATGGCGGCGTGCGCGATGCCGGCCGTGGAGGTGCCCATCAGCACTTCGGCCGCCGGATACTCGTGGCGAATGGTTTCGACGATGCTGTTTTCCACGTCGGCGCGCACCGCGGGCGCGGTCAGGGTGAGCCGGTTGTCGCAGTAGACGGGGCTCTTGATGCCGCTCGCCCAGATGAAGGGCTCCTCCGGCCGGAGGAATACCGCGCCGATGGAGAGCAGGTCATGCGCGATTCTTTCAGCAGTCTGTTCGTTCATATGTCTTTGCCTCCTCGCATTATCGCACAAATTCGGACAGGCAGCGGGCGTAGGCCGCCGCCGGGTCTGCCGCCGCGGTGATGGGCCGGCCCACGACGATGTAGTCCGAGCCGAGCTGACGCGCCTTCTCCGGCGTGGTCACGCGCGCCTGGTCGCCGACATCGCCGTCGGCGAAGCGCACGCCCGGCGTCACGGTCAGAAACGCCGGCCCGCAGATCCGATGCACGGTCTCCGCCTCCAGCGGCGAGCAGACCACGCCGTCCAGCCCGGCCTGCCGGGCGTTTTCGGCGTAGCGCGCCACCACCTCGGGCAGAGGCCGGTCGATGAGCAGCTCGCGCCGCATGCGCTCCTCGCTGGTGGAGGTGAGCTGGGTGACGGCGATCAGCAGCGGGCGAGTGCCGTCCGGCCGGGTCAGCCCCTCGACGGCGGCGCGCATCATGTCGGCCGTGCCGAAGGCGTGCAGATTGACCATGTCGGCGCCCAGATCCCGCAGCACGCTCATGGCCCTTCTGACGGTGTTGGGAATGTCGCACAGCTTGAGGTCGAGGAACACGTCGTGGCCCCGCTCCTTCAGCGTGCGGACAATGCGCGGCCCCTCCGCGTAGAACAGCTCCATGCCGATCTTCAGAAAGGGCCTCTGACTGCCGAACCGGTCGAGAAAGGCCATGACCTGTTCTTCGGCCGGAAAATCGCAGGCAATGATGACGTCTTTACCCATTGTGAGCGCCTCCTGTCATGTCGCTGAGCTTTTTGATGCCGTATTTTTCCATCACGCGGGGAAGGTCGTCGATGATATCCCGGCAGGCGAAGGGATTGACCAGATTGGCCGCGCCCACCTGCACGGCCGTCGCGCCGGCGAGCATCATCTCGACGACGTCCTCGGCGCTGCCGACGCCGCCCATGCCGACGACCGGGATGCTGACCGCCTCGTAGACCTGATAGACCATTCGAAGCGCCACGGGCTTGATGGCGCTGCCGGAGAAGCCGCCCATCGTGTTTGCGATCACCGGCCTGCGCGTTTTCAGGTCGATGCGCATGCCCAGCAGCGTGTTGATCAGGCTGATGGCGTCCGCGCCCGCCGCCTCGCAGGCCGCGGCGATGGACGCGATGTCCGTGACGTTGGGAGACAGCTTGATCCACAGGGGCTTGTCCGTCACGTCCCTGACCGCGCGCGTGACCGCCGCCGCCGTTTCCGGCGAGGTGCCGAAGGCCATGCCGCCGCCGTGCGCGTTCGGGCAGCTCACGTTGATCTCGAACCAGCCGATTTCGGGACAGGGATCAAGCCGCCGGCAGGTTTCTGCGTATTCTTCGATGGAAAAGCCGCTCACATTGGCGACGACGGGCTTTCGGAAGCACCGCCTGAGCCGGGGGAGCTCTTCGGAGATGACCTTCTCGACGCCGGGGTTCTGCAGCCCGACCGAATTGATCATGCCGGCCGTACACTCGGCGATGCGCGGCGTGGGGTTGCCGAAGCGGGGCTCGAGGGTCGTTCCCTTGAAGGAAAAGCTGCCCAGACAGTTGATGTCGTACAGCTCGGCGAACTCGTAACCGTAGCCGAACGTGCCGCTGGCGGCAATGACCGGATTGTCGAGCGCGATGCCGTTGAGCGTGACGCGCATGTCTACCATATGATTTCCTCCCTCATGAACACGGGCCCCTCCTTGCAGACGCGCCTGCTGCCGGATTTCGTGAGGCAGCTGCAGCCCATGCACGCCCCGAAGCCGCAGCCCATGCGCTCCTCAAAGCTGTACTGGCCGGACGTTTTCGCCGTCTTCTCGATGGCGCGGAACATGGGCATGGGCCCGCAGGCGTAGAAATAATCGGAGTCGACCCGCGCCATGGCGTCGGTGACGAAGCCCCTGACGCCCGCGCTGCCGTCCGCCGTGGTCAGCTGGACGGGAATCCCCAGCGCCTCGAACGCCTTCAGGCAGACGACGTCGGCCGCCGTGTTGAAGCCCAGTATCGCCGCGGGATGCTTGCCCTGCGCGAGCAGCGCCTTTGCCAGGGCGTAGAGCGGCGCGACGCCCAGACCGCCGCCGAGCAGCAGGGGCCTTTTCTCATCGCCGCCCGTTTGAAAGCCGTTGCCCAGGCCGCATAGCACGTCCAGCGTCTGACCGGGCGCGAGGCGCGCCATCGCCTCGGTGCCCGCGCCCACGGTTTTGTAGATGATGGCAAGCGTGGCGTCGTCCCAGTCGAACAGCGAAATGGGCCGGCGCAGGAAAAAGCCGTCGAGCCTGATGTCGATGAACTGGCCCGGCGCCGTCACCGACGCGGTGTCGCCGCGCAGGATCATCCTGTAGCAATCCGCATTCAGCGCCGTGTTTTCCACGATGGTGTAAATTCCCTGATGCATGCTTTCCTCCTAACGGGCGGTCGAACGATCCTTCTGCCAGACGATGCGGCCGCCGCAGACCGTCATGAGGCATTCGCCGGATACGCGCATGCCCTCGAACGGCGTGGAACGGCCCTTGCTCAGGAATTCGGCGGGATCAATCGCGTAGCTCCGGTTGAGGTCAAAGACCGCAAAGTCGGCGGGCGCGCCGCGCTCAAGGGAGCCCGGTCCCAGCCCAAAGCGGCGCGCGGGATTGACGGCCATGAGCCTGATCAGCGCTTCGAGCGTGAGGACGCCCGGCCTGACCAGCAGGGAATACATGACGGGAAACGCGGTTTCCAGGCCGACGACGCCCATCAGGCTGCCGCGCAGGCCGCCCGCCTTTTCTTCGGCCGCGTGCGGCGCATGGTCGGTGGCGAGCATGTCGATCGTGCCGTCAAGCAGGCCCTCAACGAGCGCGTCCCGGTCCGCCCTTGAGCGGATGGGCGGATTCATCCTGAAGCGCCCGTCCTCCTGCAGCATGCTGTCGTCGAGCGCCAGGTAGTGCGGCGCCGTCTCGCAGGTCACGTCGAGACCCCGTCGCTTTGCCGCGCGGATGAGCGCGACGCTCTCCTTTGTCGAGACATGGCACACGTGATAGGCGCAGCCGGTTTCCTCGACGAGCCGCAGGTCGCGCCGGACGGCCTGCCATTCGCTCTCCGAGCAGATGCCGGCGTGTCCGTGCGCGCGCGCGTAGGCGCCGTCGTGAATATATCCGCCGCGCAGGAGCGCGTTGTCCTCGCAGTGGGCCGCGATGATTTTATTCAGCGCCCCGGCGCGCAGCATGGCCTCCCTCATGATCGCCGCGGACTGCACGCCCCGTCCGTCGTCCGAAAAGCCGCAGACGAGCCCGGCCATGCCCTCGAGATCAGCAAGGCGTTCGCCGCGCTCGCCGCGGGTGATCGCGCCGTAGGGCACCGCGCGGATCACGGCGTCGCGGTGGATCAGGCCGAGCTCCTCATTCAGCGTTTCGGGGGAATCGGGCACGGGATTGAGGTTCGGCATGGGACAGACCGCCGTGAAGCCGCCCCGGGCCGCCGCGCGCGTGCCCGTGGCGATGGTTTCCTTGTAAGAAAAGCCCGGCTCGCGAAGATGCACGTGGACATCGACGAGACCGGGCGTCAGGATACAGCCGTCAAATTGGAAAACAGGCGCTTTGGCGTCGGGCGTCCCGGCCAGGACGCCGTCGCGCACAAAGACGTCGGCGGACACGAAGCGGTTTTCAGCCTGCGAAAAGACTTGGCAGCCTTTGATGGTCAGATTCAAGGCAGACTCCTTTCCGGATGCGCCGGGCATAAAAAAACCCTGCCGCTCATACGGCAAGGCACAGCAATTCCCCGAGGGGATATCGTCAGTCTGTGATCTTGCCGGCATCTCTGTACCAGGTTAAAGATTCACTGTCAGCTATTGTAAGGTCAATGAAGGAGCCTGTCAAGCGCGGCCGCGCGCTAAACAGAAATTTTTCAATTGCCGTGCGCGCCGGCGCGACGCCAGAACGGCCGCACGCTGAGCGCCTCGCCTCGCCTCCGGCCCAGATGCCGGGCGGCCACAATGCCGCTGACGGCCAGACATCCCAGCCGGATCCCCGCCGTGGCCACGAACAGTATGGCGCCCGCGCCGAACAGATTGAACACCACAATCGAACGCCACAGGTGCGTGTTGACGATGAGCAGCGCGGAAAAGAAGATGTACAGCCCCGCCAGCAGGAGGAACGGTATGGTCTCCGGAAAGAGGCCGAGCACCACGCCGAAGGATACGGCGATGCTCTTGCCGCCGCGGAAGCGATGCCAGACGGGGAAGGCGTGGCCGAGAACCGGCGCGGCCATGACCAGCGCGAAGAGCAGGCATTGCGGATCCAGATGGGCAAGCGACAGAGAAACGGGCACGCATCCCTTGGCGATTTCACACACGAGCGCGGGGATGCCGCATCGCTTGCCGCCATATCGGAAGGCGTTGAATACGCCGGGATTCCCATCCTCGCTGGCCGCGGCCGTGTCGATGCGCAGCAGCAGCCTGGGGATCCAATAGGCGAACAGGATGCTGCCGGACAGATAGCCCGCCAGCGCGAAGAGCACATAGCGCGGATAAGGATAGGACACGGCTCACGCCCCCTCTTCAATCAGGGCCAGGATCCTGCGCGCGGCGTCCGGGTGGGCGTTCTCGGACTGTCTGCGCTGCATCTCGCGCTGAACGGCGGCGTTATGCGCCAGCTCGCAGCCGTAGTGGATCTGTTCCTCGATGGTGTGGGCGGCAAATGAGATGCCATGCTCGGCGAAGAAGCGGCTGTTGGCCGTTTCGCAGCCGGGAATGGGCGCCGTATGGATGAGCGGCACGTTGCGCACCAGCGCCTCGGTGGAGGTCAGGCCGCCGGGCTTGGTGTACAGCACGTCGCAGGCCGCCATGTAATCGGCCACATCGCCCGTATAGCCGATGATGCGGATGCGCGGATTGTCGCCGAAGTATTCCTCCATGCTGCCGCGCAGGCGCTCGTTGCTGCCGCAGATCACGGTGATGATGCCGTTTTCAACCGCCTGATGCAGCCGTTCGGTGAACCTCAGAATGTGGCCGGAGCCCATGCTGCCGCCCATGACGAGGAACAGCGGCGCGTCCTCTGGAAGATCGAGACGCCGGCGCGCCTCGTCGCGGCTTTCCTCACGCCCGAACTGGCTGCTCACGGGGATCCCGTAGGCGCGCATCCGCTCGTGCGGGATGCCGCGCGCCGTGTATTCGTCGATCAGATCCCTGTGCGGCAGGATATAGTAATCGCATTCCAGGTCCTCCCAGAAGGGCTGGCAGGTATAATCCGTCGCGATGGCGATCGTACAGGGCAGGCTGACGCCCCGGCGCTTGAGGTAGCTGATCCCCTCCGCCGCGAACAGGTGCGTCATGATGATCCCGTCGAAGGCGTTCTCTCTGAGGTATGTCTCCAGGCGCCGGGCGATGGGAATGTTCGCGTAGTAGAGAGGGGAGAGGTGCCGGCTGGTGCTCACGGCCATGCCAAAGCGGTAAATCATGCCGAAAAAGTGCGGCGAATAGCGCGCCATGCCGATATATGAATTGCTGATGAGATCGCTCGTGGTCTGGTTGGCAAAGGCGAGATAGTCTTCAATGATCGCCTGATGGCCCTGCCGCTCGATTTCTTCCTTCATCGCCTTTGCGGCCGTGTTGTGGCCGCCTCCGGTATTGCAGGAAAGAATCAGTATTTTCATGAAGGCAATAACCCCTTTCGAAAGTAACGCAATAATCAGCGAGGGAACACAGCCATATTATAGCATGTTTTTCCGGAGAATGATATATTTGCAGCCGCATTCAGCCATTTTTAATGTGTTTCTATACAAAAATACATATCATGCGTTTCAGGCGCCGTTCAGGGCGCATCGTCCCAGTCGGCGCTTTCGTCCAGGCCGGCGCGCTCGACGGCCTCGCGCACGACGTCCCAACCGTAGCCGCGGCGGGCCAGCGCCTGGCTGAGTTTTCCGCGCGCCTCGTAGGGCTTGAGAGCGGCGTAGCGCTGGGCCAGGCGGCGGGCCAGCTCCGTGGCCGCCGCGAGCTGGCTGTCGTCATCCAGCTGTTCAAGCGCCTCTCCCGCCGTGTCCTCGTCGATTCCCCGGGCACGCAGCTTCCGCCTGAGCGCGTAGCGCCCCACCTCGCCGTTTCCCCGCAGCTCCACATAGCGCTTTGCAAACCGCCTGTCGTCGATCAGGCGGTTCTCGACGAGGCGCTGGCAGACGGACTCGGCCACCGCGTCAAGGTATCCCCGGCGCGTCAGGGCGCTCTTCATGCCGGAGGCCGTCATGTCCCGGTCGGAAAGCATGTCGAGGGCGTCCTCATAGGCCGCCCTGGCCTGCCTGGCGCTCAACCGGCTCAGATAGGCTTCCTCGTCCAGCTCCTCGCCCTCCACCAGCGGGAATTCCTCGTAATAACTGCGCCTGACGCTCAGGAAGGCCACGCCGTCCACATAGATGACCGCGCGGCGCTTTGTCAGCTCAATCGTGGTAATTATTCCCATGAGAAAGACAGCTCCTTATCGGACAGAATAGAAATGGATTCGAAAGAAATCCAGCGACAATGCGGGGAGGTAAGGTATCATGGCGAACGGTTCTACGGCGATTCAGACCAAGTCTCTGACAATACTCGAAGACCAGATGCAGCATGAGTTTCTGGCCTGCAAAAAGGCTCAGCAGTATGCGCAGAGCTTTGAAAATCCGACCTTGAAGAATCTGGCGGATACGATGGCGTGCCACCATCGCGAGCGCTTCGACCGGCTGTTTGACTATCTGAACAGCCATACCTGAGAGGAGGAATGAAGGATGCAGATGAACATCGGCTCCCAGACGCTGAACGATCAGGATAAGATGGAGGATATGCTTTCCGAAGAGAAGTCCCTGATCAGCGCCTACGGAACGTTTATTCCCGAGGCGTCCTGCCCGCAGCTGCGGCAGGTGCTGACCCAGAACTTCAACGAGTGCGTGGAAAACCAGTACGCCATCTTCGACCAGATGAGCCAGCTGGGATGGTATCCGACCAAGGCGGCGCCCGCGGCGGACGTCACCGCCGCCCGCGACAAGTTCAGTCAGCTCAAGCAGACGCTGGGCTGATCGGAATCCACCCGAGAAAACCGTGCGGACGCGCGGTTTTCTCTTTTTGCCCGATTCACTTTCCCGCGGGCTCCGGTGCGGAAACGCCCGCGTAAAGCGCGGCGGCCATCGCGACGGCCCACGCCGCCAGCAGCACCTGGGCCGCAAACGAACCGAGCCATATAGCGCCAAGCAGAAGGCCCAGCGCGGCCGCACCCGCGCAGAAGAAGGCGAGCGGGCGGCGGGACGGGCGGCGCAGCAGCAGCCAGAGCATGACGCCCAGCATGAGAGCGGCGCTCAAAAGCTGACTGACGCGAATCGGCCCCAGCATCAGGCTGTCCGTGCGCAGGCCCTCGACGACAATGCGCTCGGCGGCGTAGAGGAAAAGATAGGCGGCGAACAGATCCCCGCGCCGCGCAAACGCCCCCCGGCGTTCGGCGGACAGGAGAACGACGGCAACGATCAGACACCAGGCCGACTCATAGAAAAACGTCGCCGCATGCCACATCCCATCGGCCTCGATCAGCACCGCAACGGGGAAGAAGTGCAGCGCGGGATCGCTCAGCACTGCGCCGTAAGCCTCCTGGTTGAAGAAGTTGCCCCAGCGGCCCACAGCCTGTCCCAGCGCGAGCGAGGGCGCGCACAGGTCGGCGAGCGTGCCGAAGGATATCTTTCTCCGGCGCGAAAAGATCAGCGCGGACAGCACGCCGCCGATGACGCCGCCGTAAATCGCCAGCCCGCCCTCGCGCAGGTTGAACACGGACAGGGGATGGGCGGCGTAGCTGCTCCAGCTGAAGGCGACGTAATAGGCCCGCGCGCACACAAGCGCCACGGGCAGGGCGAGCAGCAGAAAATCCAGCGTCGTATCCCTTTTGACCCCCAGCCTTTTTTCCCGAAGAGCGGCGCACACAACGCCGCCCAGCAGCCCGAGGGCGATCAGCAGGCCATACCAGTATATGGGAAAGCCCAGAATGGAAAAAGCAACGCGGTTGGATGCTGTCATGGCCATAAACCTCCAGTTTCTTACTACTATATTATATTTCCGCCTGTGCGAATTGTCAACCTCGCCCCGATGAACGCCGTCTGCCGGGCCTGGTCGAGGCATCCCTGACGCAGGACCCAAACGCGCCAAAAGTGATGCCCAGATTAAGTGTATGCGTTGAAACCGCAAAACTCTTGCATTAATGCAAAAGAAGCGATATAATGAAATATAAAATGTTTTAGTTATGCTCGGAGGCATGTGATCTATGAGTCGTAGGCCCACGGGACGTTTCTTCATCCTGCTGATGCTCGTGATCGGAATCGCCCTGTTTGCCGTCATGAGTCTGCTCAGGCCGGGCGAAGCCCGCTACGATATCGTGAGGAGCGGAACAAGCAGCGACACGCGCCGCGTCCAGGCCGTGATCATGCGCAATGAAAAGGTCGTCTCCATGGACAGCGGCAGCACGATCAACTACGTCGCGCGGGAGGGCTCGCTGGTTTCGGCGGGCGATGAAATCGCCTATATCTATTCGGCGGGTTACTCCACCAGCCAGCTTCAGGCTCTGGAAAACGTCCGTTCCCAGATTCGGGCCTATCATCTGTCCATACTGGGCACGATCATCGACACTCGGCTCGACCGGCTGGAGGCCAACGTGCAGTATCTGGCGGTTCAGCTCAAGTCGCTGGTCAACCGGCGTTCCTCGGGCAACCTGCTGAACCTGGAGGCTCAGCTGACCGACGCCATGGAGGCGCGCCAGACCTATCTCAGCCAGAACCAGCGCGAGGACGTGACGCTCACGAATCTTTACGAGATGGAGAGCAAGCGCCAGAGCCAGATCGCTTCATGGCGTTCGGTGGAAACGGCCGCCTCGGACGGCGTGGTGAGCTTCTATCTGGACGGCTACGAGTCCTTCCTGTCGCCCGACAACACCGCGAACATCACCGTCGACGCGCTGAGGTCTGTCCTGCAGGGCAGGACGGTGAGCGCGGAGAGCTCGCGCCTGAGCACGAACATCTATCGCCTGGTCGATCCCGGCCGGTGGTATGTGTATCTGCTGACGGACGACGGGAATTTCAACCCGGTGACAAACCAGAGCTTCTGGTTCCAGATGGAGGGCTTTGAGGACGTCGTCTACGACGCGACGGTCGTTTCCAGCGTCAAGGCCGGCAATACGGTGATGACGCTGATGCAGATTGACGATCCCATGGGGCCGCTCCTGAATCAGCGCGGCGGTGGCGCGACCATCAGCACCGAAATGAGCGGCCTGAAGGTGCCGGGCGGGGCGATCTACCGCGAGAACGGCCAGACAGGCGTCTATGTGTATGACGGCGCAAGCGGTACGTTCATTCCGGTGATCGTGCTGTCCTACGACGAGGACGGCGTACTCATCAGCACGGAATACGAGTCGGCGCTGTATGTCGGCAGCTACGTCAGGGTGAGATGAACCGCGCGGGCATGCGGCCCCGAACGCCGGCAGCCCGCGGAGGATCCGGCCCTGCTTCAGAGATATTAAGGAGGAGTCTTTCAATATGGCTCGCAAGCAAACCTCGAGGAGATTGAACCGCTTTCTCGACCTGATCGGCCTGGTGGATTCCGAGCGCGACGAGGCGGAGCAGGAAGCGCCGGTTCGGAGCACGCGCACATCCGCGCCCAGGCGGTCGGATGCGGACGATTTCGGCGATTTTGATGATTTCGACACGCCCGCGCGCACGCGCCGCACGCCTTCCGCTCAGGAGCAGACCGGTCGCCGGAGCAGCCGGGTCAATCTCGAAAGTGACGACGAGTTCGGAGAATCGCAGGGGTGGACGAACGCCTCCCCGGGCTACAGCCCGCGGCCCGTGCGCACGCGCAGCGCGGCCGGAACATCGGTCCGCTCATCGCAGACGGGGACGCGCCCATCCTCCGGAAGCGCCGGCTACCGGAGCGCCGGCTACAGAAGCGCCGCCTCCTATGGGGAGAGGCGACCGGCCGCTTCCCCGGGCTATCGCGCGTCGGAATATCAGTCCCGCTACAGGAGCGCGGCCTCCGGCACGGGTTACGGCGCGTCCGCACGGCGCGAAGCGGCGGACGCCTTCGAGAGCGCGCCGTCCGCCGCAACCGCCGCCGCGCCGGCCTATCACCGCCATCAGACCGTGATCTTCACGCTGCACTCCATCGACGAATGCAGGGACGTCATTCTGGCGCTGATCGACAAGAAGAGCGTCCTGCTCAGTCTGGAGGACCTTCAGTCCGCAGAGGCGCAGCGCGCGCTGGATACCATGAGCGGCGCTTCCTATGCCATTGGCGCCACGCTCAGCAAGGCGTCGGACCGGACATGGCTGATCACCCCGAGCAACGTCGAGGTTGAACGCTCCAGCCTTGACGCGGACGACTACAGCGGCTATCATTTCTGACCGGCCGGAAGGGATGGTGTTCCTGATGTATCAGACGGTGGCCATGCAGATCTATACGGGAATCAACTACTTTCTGGATATTATTTCCGTGATTCTGGTTGTATACTGCTTCATGACCTGGTTCGTGAGGCCGAACAGCCCGGCCTACGTCTTCATTCACAGAATCGTCGAGCCCATCGTCGCGCCTTTCCGCCCGCTGGCGCTCCGCCTGATGGAGAAGGGGCTGATGCTCGATGTTTCCGTGCTGCTGGCCATCATCGGCGTCCGGATTATCCGCTATATCGTGTCGTTTATCTTCTTCCGGTTTCTTCTGTAGCGATGGACGGAACCATTTTTGACAAGCGGCTGCGCGAGCTCGCGCTGCGGGCGTCTCACCGTGATGAAGCCACGTTTACGCATTTCCTCGATCTGACGCAGGCGCAGACGGCGCTCGCGGCGGCGCGCGAGGCGGGCGTTCTGATCGCCTCGAACGGCGGCTATGCCGACGCGGAGCGGCGCGTCGCGGCGTTCTACCGGGGAGAAGCGCCGCGGGACGACGAATGGCCGATCTGCCCTGTCAGGATCTCGTGGCGCCCGCAGTTCGGTTCGCCGGGCCACAGGGACATCCTGGGCGCGCTGATGGGGCTGGGCTTTGAACGCGAACGCATCGGCGACATCGTGCTCGACACGGCGTGCGCCTGGCTGTTCGCCGAGCGTGAGATGGCCTCCTACATTGTCAGCGCGCTTGAGAGCGCCGGCCGCGTCAGCGTGACCTGCGGGATCGCGGAGGGCGTGCCGGCCCTGCCGGAGCCGGCGGGGCGGCATGTGCGCGATACGGTGCCCTCGCTCCGACTGGACGCGCTGGTCGCCGCCGGCTTCAATCTCAGCCGCAGCGAGGCGTCGCGCGTCATCGCGCAGGGCCGCGTCTATCTCAATCAGGCGCAGAGCATGCACCCGGACGCCTCCGTGCCCGAGGGCGCGCTGGTATCGCTGCGCGGCAGCGGGCGCTTCCGGCTGGTGCGCGTGGAAGGGGAGACGCGCAAGGGGCGCTGCGGCGTGCGGCTGTTTCTGTATGGCGATGGGAAATAATTGTTATTTTTTCTGACAGGCAGGAATTCCATCATTGATGTCGAATAAGGTCAGTAATATGGTGTGTCAATATAACAGAAAGGAATGATCCCAGTGGCGATTACCATTAAAGATATTCACGAAAAGGAGTTCACCAAGCAGGTCCGGGGCTACAGCATCGACGAGGTTGACGATTTTCTTGACGAGCTTGCCGACCAGATGGAGGCCATGATCAAGGAAAACCGCGAGACCGCCGCGGCGCTCGAGGCAGCCAAGAACGCGGCGCCCGCCGTGGTTCCGGCGCCGGCCGCTCCGGTCGTGGTCGAAGCCGTTCAGGCGGCTCAGCCGGTCCAGCCTGTCCAGCAGGGGGCGGCTCCCGCGCCGCTGCTCGACGAGCCGCAGTATTTCAAGAACCTTGAAACCACGCTGCGCGAGACGCTGATCAACGCCCAGCGCCTGGCCGACGAGACCGTTGCCGAAGCCCGCAAGAAGGCCAACGCCATTCTGGCCAGCGCCGAGGAGCAGGCCGCCGCGATCACCGCGTCCGCCAAGGCGGAAGCGGAAAACGCGCGCGCCGAATCGGAAGAGCTCAAGACGGCCGCCGAGGATTATCGCACGCGCTTCCTGAGGCTGCTCGAGGAGCAGGCACATCTGCTCAAGGCCGACGACGTGCTCTTCTCCAAGTAATCGGTTCGTCACTTTCCCTTCCTTTCATGAACAGTCGATGCCTCGCTGTGCGCGAGGCATCTTTTCTGCCCGACCGCCGCGCATAGTTTGCCGCCCGCTGGAAAAAATAGACGGCAAGGCCTGGTGAAAAGCGGGGATTGAGCATGGATGGACGATTGGAAAGGATTGCCGCTCGGCTGGAGCGCTCCCTGGAACGGCTCAGCCTTGAGGAATACCTGCGCTATTCCGTTTCATGGCGCAGGCAGCTGGCAGTCAATTTTGTGGGCGGCCTGGCCCGCGGCGCAGGCATGGCCGCCGGCTTTACGCTGCTGGGCGCGATGGTGGTCGCGCTGCTGCGCCGGCTGATGGCGATGAACGTTCCGGTCATCGGCGGGTATCTGGCGGAGGTAATCCGCATTGTGCTGGAAAGGCTGTAGCGGCCTGGTGAATGAGAAATGAGCAAGAAACGCGAACAGGGAAAGAAGCTGCTGCCGGCCGGGCTGATCGCGCTGGCCGTGCTGGCGGCCGACCGCCTCGGCAAGCGCTGGGCGGCCGCCGCCCTGGCTCCTGACGGTTCCGCCGAGGCGATCCGGGGGATCCTGGGCTGGCGATATGCCGAAAACACGGGCGTGGCGTTCAGCTTCCTCGCGGGAAGCGGTCCCGCCGTGTGCGTGCTGACGGCCCTGATCATCGCCGCCGCGCTTTTGTGGCTGCTCCGTCATCCGCGCTGCGGCGCCTGGATGCGCGTGGGGCTGACGCTGCTCATCGCGGGCGGTCTGGGCAATCTCTACGACCGGGTGATGTACGGCTTTGTGATCGACTTCATCGAAGCGCTGTTCGTCCGCTTTGCGGTTTTCAACGTGGCGGACGTGGCCGTGGTATCGGGTGTGATCTGTCTGATGATCGGCGTCCTGAAATCGGAGGGGAAAGCACGTGGTTCTTTATCAGATCGACGATGAGTCGGAAAGGAAGCGGCTGGACGTCTTCCTCGCGGAGAGGAACGACTTCACGCGCTCGCGGGCCGAAAAGCTGATCCGCGACGGGTGCGTCCGCGTGGACGGCGGTTTGGCGCTGAAGAGCGGCCTCGCGCTCAGAGCCGGCATGACGGTCGAGCTGACGATGCCGCCGGTCAGGGACCTAGCGCTCTCCGCGCAGGACCTGCCCCTGGAGGTCGTCTATCAGGATGACGACCTGGCCGTGGTCTTCAAGCCGAGCGGCATGGTCGTGCACCCCGCCGCGGGCAATCCGGACGGCACGATGGTCAACGCGCTCATGCTGAAGCTCGACGGCCTCTCGGGCATCGGCGGGGCAATGCGGCCGGGCATCGTCCACCGGATCGACAAGGACACATCCGGCCTGCTTCTGGTCGCAAAGAACGACCGCAGCCACCTCATGCTCTCCGAACAGATCAAGGCGCACACGGTGGAGCGGGCCTATCGGGCCATTGTGATCGGCCGGATGAGGGAAGCCGGGGGCGACGTGAACGGCCCCATCGGCCGGCATCCGACCAATCGCAAGAAAATGGCCATCGTGCCGGATGGCCGCGAGGCGCACACGCACTGGACGGCGCTTGAGCCGCTGCGCGGCGCGACGCTCATCGAGGCGCGCCTGACGACCGGGCGGACGCATCAGATTCGCGTGCACATGGCCTCCATCGGGCATCCCGTGCTGGGCGATCCGGTGTACGGCCCGAAAAAACCGCCTTATCCGGTGGAGGGCGGCCAGCTGCTTCACGCGTTCCGGCTGGGGTTTATTCATCCGACGACGGGGGAGAGGCTGCTGTTTGAAGCGCCGCCCGAGCCGCGGTTTACGGCATGGCTTGAAAAACTGAGGATAAAATAGGAGGAGAAGCATCATGGCAGTGCGCGTGGCGTTCATCGGCGTGGGCAATATCAGCGGCATTTATCTGAAAAACATCACTCAGCGCTTCACCGAAATGAAAATCATCGGCCTGTGCGATCTGGTGCGCGAAAAGGCGGAAAAAGCGGCGTCGGAATACGGCATCGGCAGGGTCTACCGCGACATGTATGAGGCGTTCGACGATCCCGCGGTCGATCTGATCCTCAACATCACGCGGCCCTATCAGCACTTCGAGGTGAGCCGGCAGGCGCTTCTGCACGGCAAGCACGTGTACAGCGAAAAGCCGCTGGGCGCGTCGATTGAGGAAGGACGGGCGCTGGTGCGTCTGGCCGCGGAGAAAAAGCGGCTGATCGGCGGCGCGCCGGACACCTTTCTGGGCGCGGGGCTGCAGACCTGCAAAAAGCTGATCGACGACGGCTTCATCGGCCGGCCGATCGGATGCAGCGCTTTCATGCTGGGGCGCGGCCCGGAATCCTGGCATCCCGATCCGGAGTTCTTCTATAAATATGGCGGCGGCCCGATGATGGACATGGGCCCGTATTACGTCACCGCGCTGACCTGCCTGATGGGCCGCGTCGAGTCGGTTTCGGCGGTCACGGGCCGCTCTTTCGACCGGCGCACGGTGACCTGCAGGGAGCACAGCGGCGAGACAATCGAGGTCGAAGTGAGTACCTTTCTCTCCGGTTCGCTGCGCTTTGAATCCGGCGCGATCGGCACGCTCGTCACCTCGTTCGACGTCTATCAGGCGCAGCTTCCGAACATTCAGATCTACGGCGAGAAGGGCACGCTTTACGCGCCCGACCCGAACACCTTCGGCGGCCCCGTGCGCCTGTTCCGCCCCGAGGACGGCGAGATCCGGGATATGCCGCTGCTCTTCCCGAACCGGGAAAACAGCCGGGGCCTGGGGCTTCTCGAAATGGCCCGCGCCATCGCCGAAGGGCGCGACGACTTCATCACCAGCAGCCGGCGCACGTTCCACACGCTCGACGTGCTGACGGCCTTTGACCGCAGCAGCCAGGCGGGCCGCGCCATTCAGATGGAAAAGCCGCTTGACCCCTGAAAAGACGGATATTAGACCGGCCAAACCCGGCGCGCGACGATGAATTCACTATCATTGTCGCGCATTTTACTTAAAATGTTCGGAAAAGTCCAGAAAGTCGCTCGAAAGTTTACAAAGCGTTGAGGAAGCAAAACCCGCCGGATGATATAATGGGCTTATCCCGGACAGCATGGACCGACCGACAGAGCAAAGGGGAAAAGAGCATGGGCGGGTTCTTCGGCGTTGCATCAAAGCAGGATTGTGTGGACGACGTGTTTTTCGGAACAGACTATCATTCGCATCTGGGCACGAAGCGCGGCGGCATGACGGTTCGCGGCCCGGCCGGCTTCCAGCGCGCGATTCACAACATCGAAAATTCGCCGTTCAGAACAAAGTTTGAGAAAGACATCGAGGAAATGCACGGCAATCTCGGCATCGGCATCATTTCCGACACCGAACCGCAGCCCCTGATTGTGCGCTCCCATCTGGGCACCTTTGCCATCGCGACGGTGGGGCGCATCAACAACATAAACGCCCTCGTCGATCAGGTTTTTAAAAGCGGAACGCCGCATTTCCTGGAGATGAGCGGCGGCAACATCAACCCGAGTGAGCTGACGGCGGCGCTGATCAACCAGCGGGACACGATTCCCGAAGGCATCCGCTATGCGCAGAGCCAGATTGACGGCTCGATGTCGCTCCTGATCCTGACCGAGGAGGGGATCTATGCCGCGCGCGACAGGCTGGGCCGTACGCCGGTGATCATCGGCGAAAAGGAGGGCGCCCGCTGCGCCTGTTTCGAATCGTCCGCGTTCATGAACCTGGGCTACAGGATGAGCAGAGAGCTCGGCCCGGGCGAGGTTGTCTTCCTCACGCCGACGTCCGTGGATGTGGTTGTTCCCGCCGGGGAAACCATGCGAATATGCACATTCCTGTGGATCTATTACGGCTATCCGTCCTCCACCTATGAGGGCATGAATGTGGAGCTGATGCGCTATCGCTGCGGCGACAGGCTGGCGCAGCGCGATAAAACCGACGCGGACACCGTCGCCGGCGTGCCGGATTCGGGAACGGCGCACGCCATTGGCTACGCCAATCGCTCGGGGATTCCCTTTTCCCGGCCGTTTATCAAGTATACGCCCACATGGCCCCGCTCCTTTATGCCGCACAAGCAGAGCCAGCGGAATCTCATAGCGCACATGAAGCTGATTCCGGTGGACGCGCTGATTCGCGGCAAGCGCCTTGTGCTCATCGACGACTCGGTGGTTCGCGGCACGCAGATGCGCGAGACCACGGAGTTCCTCTACCAGAGCGGCGCGAAAGAGGTTCACGTTCGCTCAGCCTGCCCGCCCATCATGTATGGCTGCAAATACCTCAACTTCTCCCGCTCCGCCTCGGAGATGGATCTGATCAGCCGGCGCATCGTCGCACGGCTGGAGGGGGATAAAGCGGAGGAAAAGCTGCCGCTTTACGCCGATCCGGACACACCGGAGCATGCGCGGATGGTTGAGGAAATCTGCAGGGAACTCAAATTCACATCCCTCAAATACCATCGGCTGGACGATATGATTGAAGCGACGGGCCTTTCGCCCTGCAGGCTCTGCACGTACTGCTGGAGCGGCAGGGAGTGAGAGCGCTTCATGGAAATCCTCAGGTTTGGGCTCTCCGATCGCGCGATTGGAGAGCTCTTCATTGTGGCTGCGGGGCCTGACGGGCGCATGGCCGCCGCTTTCTTTGAAAAATATTGCCTGTTTATTTCAATAAAAAATCAAATGTATTTATTTTCCATCCGATATTTTGCAGGAGTTTTGATTTTTATGTCGAATTTTATCTTGTCAGTTCTATGACAGGAGGTTAACTCACCAATGTCTCTATCATACTTGCCTGCAAAACGAAATATACTCAGGCGCGTCAGCCTGGCGCTTGCGCTGGCGCTGTGCCTGCAGGTCCTCGCCGGGTCGGTCAGCACGGCCTCCGCCGACGCCAGCGGCATGATCCGCGTGAAGCTGAGCGTTCTCGGCACGCCTTCCTCGATTACTTTTCGCACGTCGGGGACCTATAACGCGGCCGGACACGCGCTTGCGAGCGGCAGCACCGTCGTCGTTTCGGCCTCCGGCGGAGAGCTGACGCTGACGTCAGGCGGGTCGACGCTGGCCAGCGGGCGTTCCATCGTGGTCAACAGAAGCGGCACCGGCACGAGCTGCGGCGTCCGGTTCACGTCGCCGTCCCTGTCGAACCTGTACTGCGGCGACCTGATTTTCACGGCGAGCGGCAGCGGCATTCAGACGGTTCTGCGGATCTACGTTGAAACCTATCTTTACGGCGTGCTCCCATATGAGATGTCAAACACCTATCCTCTCGAGGCGCTGAAGGCCCAGGCCGTTGCCGCGCGCACATATGCCATGCGGGCCAAGAGCTCGAGCGGCAGCTACGATCTGAGCGACAACGCCTCGAGCCAGGTTTTCCGGGGCTATTCGGCGGCCTATGCCAACGCCATCAGCGCCGTCAACGCGACGAAGGGCGTCTGCCTGACCATTTCCGGCAGCTATGCGCGCTGCTACTATACGGCCAGCAACGGCGGGCAGACCGAATCCGCCAAGAACGCGTGGGGCAGCTCCGTTTCCTATCTTGCCGTCAGGGACGACCCCTATGATCTGGCCAACCCCGCCAGCCTCGTGAAGAGCGCGACGATTCACAAGGACGGCAGCCGGCTGAACGCCATTCTGTCCGCGGCCATTCTGAAGGCCGCGGCCGACCAGCTGAAAGGCGCCGGGCTGGGCGGCGCGTCTGTCAGGACGATCAACGCGGCGCAGCTCCATTCGCCGCGCTTTGCGGATCCCAGCAGAACCTACACAAAGCTGCGCCTGAACGTCACCTTTGAGGAGAACGGAAAGACCGGCACGTTCGACGTCAATCTGTCGACCTACGGCGGGCTTGAATCCGCGCTCGGCCTGTCCATCAACAGCGACAGCAACGAGACCGTCTCCATCGCCGAGCAGGAGGACGCCTATGTGCTGGAATTCCGGCGCTATGGACACGGCGTCGGCCTGAGCCAGCGCGGCGCTCAGTGGATGGCCAAGAATCACGGCATGAGCTATTCCCAGATCCTGGATTTCTACTATCCCGGCACGGCGCAGACCACCTTTGCCCTGTCGGATGTTATCAGCACCTCGCAAAGCGCCGCGGAGCCGACGCCCACGCCCGTGCCGGTCGAATCCGAATACGGGTATACGACGCTCCAGCCCGGCGACAGCGGCGAAGCGGTGAAGGCCATGCAGGCCCGCCTGAAGGAGCTCGGATACTTCACGGGCACGCCGCTGGGCAACTACAAGACGCTGACCGAAACGGCTGTCAGAGCGTTCCAGGACGCGAAAGGACTGACGGTGGACGGCGTCGCGACGCCCTATGTGCAGAAACTCATCTTTGAAGGCGGCGCGCCGGACGTCACCGGGACGCCTGAACCGACCGCGACGCCCGAGCCGACGCCCACGCCGTCGTCTTCCGCTTACGCCATGCTGAGCTACGGCGATACGGGCGAGGCGGTCAAGGCGCTGCAGCGCAGGCTGAAGGAGCTGGGATACTTCACCGGCAACATCGGCGGCAATTACCTGACGCTGACGCAGAGCGCCGTCGAGGCCTATCAGAGGGCGAACGGCCTCGCGGTGGACGGCGTGGCCACGTCCGCGCTGCAGGAGCGGATCTTCGGAACATCGGCCGCGCCGCAGGCGACGGAAACCGCGTCTCCGACGTCCACGCCCGCGCCGACCGCGACGGCTGCGCCGACGCCCGCGCCGACCGACGTGCCCGCGGCCCGGAACGCCGTTGTCTCCCTGGGCAACGCCGCCTCCCGACTGAACGTGCGAAAGAGCGCGACGACGTCCTCCGAGATCGTCGGCACGCTGGCCAGCGGCGCGAGCGTCGTGGTGACGGGCACCTCGGGCGACTGGAGCGAAATTGCGTCGGGCGGCCTCGCCGGCTATGTGATGACGCAGTATCTCAAATGGACCGATACGGCTTCGCCGACGATGGCCCCGAGCGCAGCGCCGGCCGCGACGCCCGATGCGGCGCCGTCCGGCTACGCCACGCTCCGATATGGCGATACGGGCGAGGCGGTCAAGGCGCTGCAGCGCAGGCTGAAGGAGCTGGGATACTTCACCGGCAACATCGGCGGCAATTACCTGACGCTGACGCAGAGCGCCGTCGAGGCCTATCAGCGGGCGAACGGCCTGACGGTGGACGGCGTGGCCACGTCCGCGCTGCAGCAGCGGCTCTTCGAAGCCCCGGCCGCGACCGCCCGCGCATCCGAAGCGCCTCAGCCAACGACAAAGCCCACCACCGAAACGACGGCCTATGTGCGCCTGGGCAGCGACACGGCGCGGCTGAACATCCGCCGTTCGCCGTCCACCTCCTCCGACATCCTGGGCACGCTGGCCAGCGGCGCGGCCGTGACAGTGACGGGGGTCTCGGGCGATTGGAGCATGATCACGGCAAACGGCATCGTCGGCTATGTGAAGAGCAGCTATCTCTCTTATGAGCAGCCCGCTTCCGCTCCGACGTCCGCGCCGCGGGCAACGGAAGCGCCGAAGCCGGCCGCGACAGAAGCGCCGTCCGGCCAGACGACGCTGGGGCCGGGCGATACGGGCGAGGCGGTCAAGGCGCTGCAGCGCAAGCTGAAGGAGCTGGGATACTTCACCGGCAGCATCGGCGGCAATTACCTGACGCTGACCGAAGGCGCGGTGAAGGCCTTCCAGGAGGCCAATGGCCTGAAGGCGGACGGCATCGCCACGCCGGAGGTCCAGCGAATGATCTTTGCCGCCGCCATCCCGACGACCCCGGAGACCGGCGATTCGACAAACGCCACGGTCGACACGGGATCGGGCGATTACCTGAACATGCGCGCTTCGGCCAGCGCCTCCGCCAGCCGCATCGCGCGTCTGAGCAGCGGCACGCGCGTCACGGTGCTCGCCAGCGAGGGCGACTGGTACAAAATCTCATGGAACGGCAAGACGGGCTACGTGATTCAGTCCTGCATCCGAAAGGATTAGGCGGTTTATGACATGCTGCATCGAGGAGAAGAGCGAAACGCCGCTTCTGAAGCCCGGAGAACGGCTGGATTCGCTTCAGTACGGAGACCTTCGCATCATCCAGCGTTCCGACGCCTTCCGATTCGGAACAGACGCCGTGCTTCTGGCCGATTTTGCCTCGGCCAGAAGCGGCGATTATGTCGTCGACATGGGAACGGGAACCGGGATCATCGCCATTCTCATGGCCTCCCGCCAGGTGAAATCGCGCTATGCGGCGCTGGAAATCCAGCCGGATATGGCTGAGATGGCCGGGCGAAGCGTGCGCGTCAACGGCATGCAGGAGCGGATCGAGGTGCGTTGCTGCGATTTCCGCGAAGCGGCCGCGCTGTATGGCTTCGGCCGCTTTTCGCTGGCCGTATGCAATCCGCCCTACGGCAAGGCCGGCGGCTCGCTGCTCAGCCGAACGGATGCGCAGCGCATCGCGCGGCATGAATCCGGCTGCACGGTTGACGACGTGGCCCGGAGCGCATTTCAGCTTCTCAGGACGGGCGGCCGGCTGGCCGTGGTTTTTCCCGCGCCGCGCATGCTCGAGATGATGTCCGCCATGGAGGCGCATCGTCTGGCGCCCAAGCGCGTGCGCACGGTCCACTCGACCGCCGCGCGCGAGCCCAGGCTGGTGCTCATCGAGGCCGTCAAGGACGGCGGTTCCATGCTTCACTGGCTTCCGCCGCTCATTCTGAACAACCCGGACGGCACGCCCACGGAGGAATGGAAGCGGATATACAGGATCACAACGTGACAGGCGGGCGTTCATCACGCAGATGAGCGCCCGTTTTTTGCTGCAGACAGCCCTGTGCGCCGCAGGCGGCGGATTGACCTTCCGCGCGGGACGCTGTATAATGACGGCAAGGGAGGAAACGCGCGTGAAAAAGGAAAGAAAAAGGAGCGGGCGGCTGCGGCGTTGGCCGACGCGTCCTCTGAAGGAAGCGCTGTTCAAAAACCAGCGCGGACAAATCAGGCTGCCCTGGATCCTCTTCGCGGCGGCCGCCCTGTACGCCCTGTGCGTGCCGGCGCTTGAATGGCTCTACGGAACGGGCTTCGACGCCCTGATGGGCCTCTGGGGCGTAACGGAGCGGAACATTGCCCGCGCGCCCTGGTTTGTCCGACAGCTCGTGCGCTTCTCCGGCGTCATTTTGCAGCTTCTGACGAGCGTTCTTCTGCTGATTCTCTCCCGCGCGGTTGTCCGCCGCGGCGCGTTGAAGGGAAGCGGTATCCTGGGCCCGAATGGCGGCAAGGCGTGCGCGCACGGGGCGGCCTGGGGCGCCGGCTCGCTCGCCGCGCTCTGGGCGGCGCTGCTCCTGACCGACAGCATGCGCCTGGGGCGCTCGCTGATCCGGCCGGCCTGGAGCGTGAACACGCTGGTCCTGCCGCTGACGCTCGCCCTCTTTGCGGCCGCCGGGCTGTGCTGGGGGATTGGATTGGTCTTCCGGGCGCTGAGCGGCCGGCTGCCTTCGCCTGTCGCCATAGCGGCCGGCGCCGCGCTGCTGCTGCCGGTGACGCTGAATCAGGTGCGCGTCGACGCGCTGTCCGCGGTCAATGCGCTGCTGTGCGGCGCTCTCTGCTGCCTTTCCGCGCAGAAAAAAGGAAGCTGGGCGTGGGCCTTCGGCTTCCTGGCGGCGATATGGATCCTGGAACGCGCGGTGCTTGGCTTTCCCGGCTTTTCGGCCGCGCTGTACGAGACATATCCGGTCAACAGCTATTGGCTGAACGGCGGGGAGAGGGGATTGTGGCACGGCGCAGGGCTGACGATCGTCATGCTGGGCCATCTTTGGCGGTTTCTCCGCCGGCCTCGCGGAAAAGGCGCTTCATAATCACGGCGTCGTCGGCCTGGGTGCCGCGCGATTCGCAGATGATCGTGGGCTCCAGGCCATACCTGACCAGCACGGGCGCCAGGTGCGCAAAGTCGGGGCCGTAGCCGGGATCGGCAAAGGTCATGTGGCATTTTTCCCCTTTGGCCGTGTAGGCGATGTGGCTGAAATGCGCGTGGAAGCGCTGCGCGCGCCCGCGGCCAAGCGCTTCCATTATCCGCTCAACGACGTCCTCGAATTCCGCCGGGCCCTTCAGCGCGCCGCAGGCTGCCGCGTGAAGATGAGCGAAGTCGATGGTTGGCAGCGTCCCGGGAATCTCCCGGCAGATCGCCAGCACCTCGTCCAGCGTGCCGAGCTGGGAGGGCCGTCCCATGGTTTCGGGACAGAGCGTCACCGCGTCAAGGCCCGCCCTGTCCAGCTGTTCGCGCGCCAGGGCGACGGTCTCCATCATCACGCGCAGGGCCTCGCCGCGGGACTGATTGCCCGGCGAGCCCGGATGAAAGACCACGCGGCTGCCGCCCATCCGGACAACGGCCCGCGCCGCCTCCAGGAGATAGCGGATGCTGCTTTCGCGCCTGTCGGGATTGCCGCAGTTGATGTAGTACGGCGCGTGGATGGAGACGGCGACGCCGGCCCTGCGCGCCGCCTCGCCGATTCTCAGCGCGGCGTCTTCCCCGATGCCGAGGCCGTGACCGGCCGCGTATTCGTAGGCGTCGAGTCCCTGCGCGGCAATCCAGGCGGGCGCCTGTTCGCTGGATTTCCAGCCTTCCGCGTAAAAGCGCCCGCTGTTGCCCGCAGGGCCGAATCTGATCATCACTTTTCAACTCCGTTCAGTCTGTTTTTCATCTTTGCAAGCGCCTTTTTCTCAATGCGGCTGACATAGCTGCGCGATATGCCCAGCAGCGCGGCGATTTCGCTCTGGGAATGCGTCTCCCCGTCCGCCAGGCCATAGCGCATGAGCACGACCGTTCGTTCCCGCGCGTCGAGCACTTCGCGAAGCACCTGAATGGCCCGGCTGGACTCAATGCGCAGCGCGACGGCGTCGGGCACCTCGTTTTCATCCGTTCCCAGAACGTCGAGCAGCATGATTTCATTGCCTTCCTTATCGGTCCCCACGGGCAGGCTGAGCGACACGTCGCCCTTCGTCTTGCGGTTGCTGCGCAGCGCCATGAGGATCTCATTCTCGATGCAGCGCGAGGCATAGGTGGCCAGCCGCCCCGTCTCGGGCCTGTAGGAATTGATCGCCTTGATCAGGCCGATGGAGCCGATGGAGACCAGATCGTCCTGATCGATGCCGGAGCCCACATACTTCTTGGCGATGTGCGCGACCAGCCGCAGATTGTGCTCGATGAGATGATTGCGCGCCTCGCCGTCGCCCTCGCGCATGCGCAGGGCCGTTGCGCGCTCCTCCTCCGGCGTCAGCGCGCGCGGGAAGGAGGAGCGGTTCGCAATGTGCGAAAAGAGCAGCCACGCCTCGTCGAACAGGCGCGTCAGTTCTGTGATTAATTGAAAAAACACAGGGCAACCCTCCTGCTGCGGCCCGAGAGCCGCCGATGATCACCCTATCAGTCTATTCCGTTGAGCTGTGGTTTCTGCATGTCCCCCGAATCAGGTCGCCGGCCTCGCAGCGATGGGGCAGCGGCAGGCGCAGCAGGGTGTCGGGGCGGGCGCAGACGGTTATCGGAGCGCCGTCATCGAGCGCCATGCCGGTCAGCTCGAAGGGATGAACGCCGCCCGGCGTCAGGAGCTCCAGCCGGTCGCCCAGCATGAGCTTGCTCTTGACCTGCACGAGCGCGACGCCGTCGTCCTGCCAGTCCAGCACAACCGCCGCCAGCTCCATGCGCTGGGAAAAGCCCTCGCGTCCGCCGGGATGCGCCGGCGGGCCGAAGTAGAAGCCGGTATCATAGGGTCGGTGGCTCACCTTCATGAGCTCCGCCGCGAGCGCGTCCTTCACCTCTTCGGTAAAGCGCCCGTCGCGCACGGCGTCCAGCGCGCGCCGATAGGCCCCGACAACCGTCGCCGTGTAGTACTCGTTTTTCATGCGCCCTTCGATCTTCAGCGCATCCAGCCCCGCTTCGCACAAAAGCGGCAGGTGGGGGAGCATATTCAGATCGCCAGCGCTGAAGATCTGGACGCCGCGCGCCGTCTGCTCGACGGGGAAGTATTCGCCCGGGCGCTTTTCCTCCTCCAGGCGATACCGCCAGCGGCAGGCCTGCGCGCAGTCGCCGCGATTGGCGTCGCGGCCGGTCATGTAGCGGCTCAGCGAGCAGCGGCCCGAGTAGGCCATGCACATCGCCCCGTGGACAAACGCCTCAAGCTCGCAGGAAGCGGGCAGGGCTTTTCTCATCGCCCTGATCTGATCGAGCGACAATTCTCTTGACAGGACAATGCGCTTGACGCCCGATTCATGCCAGAAGCGCGCGGCGGATGCGTTCAGCGTGCTCATCTGCGTGCTCAGGTGAATCACAGCCCCGGGCAGGGCGGCGCGGACCGACGCGATCGCGCCGGGGTCGGCCATGATGAGGGCGTCGACGCCGCATCCGCACGCGAAGCGCGCCGCGTCGACCATGGGCTCGATGTCCTCGTCACGGGCCAGGATGTTGAGCGTCAGGTGAACCTTCACGCCGCGTTCATGGCACCATTTCACCGCGGCGCGCAGGTCGTTCCGTTCAAAATTGCCGGCGTGCGCGCGCATGCCAAACTGCGGAAGGCCCAGATAGACGGCGTCCGCGCCAAAGCGCACGGCGGCCCGCAGTTGTTTTTCTCCGCCGGCGGGCGCCAGCAACTCCGGCACGATCATGGCGTCTGGGGCGCTTCGGTCGGGGCGCTCCCGGCCGCGCGCGCCGCGCGCTGCTCGGCGTCATAGGCCTCCCACAGCGGGCGATAGGTGGCGACGGCCGCGTTGTGTTCTTCCAGCGTTCTGCTGAAGTACAGCTCGCCGGAATGCGGGTCCGTCGAGCAGAAGTAGAGGTAGCCCTCCTCGACATAGGACTTGTTGGGATGCAGGGCGGCCTCGAGCGCCGCCGGCGAGGGATTGCAGATGGGACCGGCCGGCAGGCCGTCGATGACGTAGGTGTTATAGGGCGTCGCCAGCGCCAGCTCCTCGCTGCTGAGAATGAAATCGGTCGTGCCGGTCATGTACTTGACGGTCGGATCGGAATCGAGGCGCATGCCCGCGGCCAGGCGGTTGTAGAACACGGCGGAAACCTTGCCGCGATCCTCGGCGATGACGGCCTCTTTTTCGATCATCGAGGCCAGGATGATGATCTGATCCTGCGTGAGGGAGAGGGGAGCCTCCTGCTCGGTGTCTTCGCCCGACTCAATGGAGGCGTAGAGCTGGTCCATGACGATTTCCGTCTGTCCGAGCAGCGTGCGCAGCAGCGATTCGGCCGAGGCGTTGGCGAACACGCGATAGGTATCCGGCGCCAGATAGCCCTCCAGCAGGTACTTGCGGGCGGAGGTCGTGCCGCTGGCCAGCGCCTGCGCCACCTGGTGAGAATTCGCGCCGAAATAATCCACGCTGTTGCACAGGCGGTAGAACTCGTCCAGATCGGTGATCGCGCCGACGTTGAGGAGGTAATTTGCAATATCCTCGACGGTCCAGCCGGGAATGATGCGAATGGTGCGCTCCACGCTCGACGTGCCGGAGGAGATGATGTCGATGATTTCCGACGTGGTCATGCTGGGCGATATCTGATAGGTCCCGTACTGAATGTCGCTGGTGACGCCCCGGAACATGACCATGTACTTGAAAATGCCCTGGTTGCGCAGGAGGCCCTGCCTGACGAGGTTTTTCGCGATGGCCGTGACAGAGGCGCCGCGCTCGATGACAAAGGGCGTCGTCTCCTTGTTGTCGGGATCCACCGGCTTGAGAAAGTTGTCGTAAATGACGAACCACCCGTTGACGAAGATCCCCAGCGTGATGATGACGCTGATGGCAAAAATCAACACCGGGCGGATGAGCTTCCACAGCCAGGAATACCAGTAGAAGCCGTATTCGCGCTCCTTGTGGAGCGTTTTCTGGTTATAGAATTTCCGGGAGACGACACGCCTCTTTTTTGCTGCCATGGTGAGCCTCCGATCGATCGTTTTTTACTGGCCGGCCAGCATGTCCAGGTCGATGCCGGCGACGTCGGCGAGTATCTTATAGATGTCGGCCAGCATTTTCTGAAAGCGGAATTCCGCCAGCAGATAGGCGCTGGCGTCCGGGTTGAACTGCAGGAGGGCGGCGATTTTCTGCATGCGCTGCAGATCGTCTTCTTCCATGCGCTTTCCGGACGCCACGGCAAGCTGCATGCGGTACTGCAGGCGCTTGTATTCATCCAGCAGCGCGTGGTTCGTTTCGTCCGCATACGCGCTTTCCTTCAGGCGCATGTACTCGAGATATTCGTCGCTTTCCTTCATGGAGCGGGCCAGCGCGTGAGCCTGATCGTAGACGTTCATTGAAAAACCCCCAATAAGCGGAACTCTGTACAAAATTCAGACGAGCCGGACGGCTGTTTTGTTTCCGACCGGCTCGAAAGAATGCGCCTCAAATGTCCATGATGATCGGGAGAATCATCGGGCTGCGCTTCAGCGTGGCGTAGACGTAGCGCTGCACAGCGTCGCGGATGCCGGACTTGACGGCGTTCCACTCGCCGCTCTCGATGATCGGATACTCGCCGAGCACCTGACGGACGGCCACCTTTGCGCCTTCGACGAGGTCGTCCGCCTCGCGCACGTAGACAAAGCCGCGGCTGATGATATCCGGGCCGGAAACAACCTGGCCGGATTCGCGGTCGACCGCCAGCACGATGATCAGCAGGCCGTCCTGAGAGAGGTGCTTGCGGTCGCGCAGCACGACGTTGCCGACGTCGCCCACGCCCAGGCCGTCGATGAGCACCTCGCCGCTGGGCACCGTGCCGCTGACCTCCATGCATGTCTGGCTGAGCTCAATCTGATCGCCCGTGCTGGCGATGAGCACATTTTTCTCATCCATGCCCAGCGTTTTTGCGATTTCCGCGTGCTGATACAAATGGCGGTACTCGCCATGCACCGGAATGAAGTACTTCGGGTGCACGAGCGTATGAATGAGCTTGATCTCCTCCTGGCAGGCGTGGCCGGACACGTGCACCTCCGCCAGGGCCTCGTAGACCACGTCGGCGCCCGTGCGCACGAGCTGGTTGATGACGCGCGAAACGGATTTTTCGTTGCCCGGAATGGGCGTCGCCGAGATGATGACCGTGTCGCTCTCCTTCACCTCGAGCTTCTTGTGCTCGGCGAAGGCCATGCGGGCCAGGCCGCTCATGGGCTCGCCCTGGCTGCCCGTGGTGATGATGACCAGCTCGTCGTCGTCATAGCGGTCGATGTCGTCCACGGAGAGGAGCCGGCCCTCCGGAATGACCAGCTCTCCCAGCTGGACGGCCACCTTGGAGACGTTGACCATGCTGCGGCCGATGAGGCACACGCGCCGGTTATAGGCCACCGCCACGTCGACCACCTGCTGAATGCGGTGGATGTTGCTGGCGAACATGGCCACAATGATGCGGCCCTCGGCCTTCTGGAAATAAGTGTGGAAGGTCTCGCCGACCTTGCGCTCCGACATGGTGTAGCCGGGGCGCTCGATGTTGGTTGAATCGCACAGCAGAGCCAGCACCCCTTCGCAGCCCAGCTGCGCCAGCCGACCCAGGTCGGTGGTATGGTCGTCGATGGGGGTGTAGTCTATTTTGAAGTCGCCCGTGTGCACGACGGTGCCGATCGGCGTGTGAATCGCCAGGGCCACCGCGCCGGTGATGGAGTGATTCACGTGAATGAATTCCACCTTGAACGCGCCGATTTCAACGGTGTCGCCGGGCTTTGTGACATTCAGCTCGATGCCGTTTACGCGATGCTCCTTCAGCTTGTGCTCCACGAGCGCCAGCGTCAGCCGCGTGCCGTAGACGGGCGCGGGCAGCTTTTTCAGAATGTACGGCGCGGCGCCGATGTGGTCCTCATGGCCGTGCGTGATCACATAGCCCCTGAGCTTGTCGCAGTTCTTTTCGAGATAAGTGGTGTCCGGGATGACCAGGTCGACGCCCGGCATGTCCTCCCGGGGAAATATCGAGCCGATGTCCACGACGATGATGTCGTCGCCATACTCGAAAACCGTCATGTTTTTGCCGATCTCACCCAAGCCGCCCAAGGGAATGATGCGCAGCTTCGGCTCTGTTTTCTTTTTTGCCACAATGTGCCTCCTCACTGACTGATGATTTGTTTGTGTTCCGGGTATTATATTTTCAGACCGCCCGCGGCGGCCTGATTCGTCAAATACACAGGCAGGCATCCGCATGGCGGACGCCTGTCAGATTTCCTGAACCAGCTTGCAATCAGTATACGAATATTATATCACGTTCCGGCCGCATTTGACACCTGTTTTGAAGTATTTAACGAAAGCGGCGAAGAAAGTTATCGAAGCGCGCCTCCTGCGCCGCGAAGAGAGGCGGTTTGGGGAAAAGCTGGGCGCGGCCTATGCAAAAGCGCTGCGAAAAACCATGAAAATGAAAAATTTAACATTTGACGCCTTGTTGCGCGTCACCACAAATGTTATATTATAAGATATGCTAAAGTGAAGTCAGTTCCATTGAGGCAATCCAATTAACATAGTGCAGGAGGGTTAGCATGTCCCACAAGTATGTATATCTCTTCACGGAAGGCAACGCCACCATGCGCAATCTGCTTGGCGGCAAGGGCGCGAATCTGGCTGAGATGACCAATATCGGTCTGCCGGTTCCTCAGGGCTTCACCATCACCACGGAAGCCTGCACCAGGTATTACGAGGACGGCCGGAAGATCAACGACGAGATCATGGCCGAGATCATGAGGAATGTTGCGAAGATGGAAGAGATCAACGGCAAGCGGTTCGGCGATCTCACCGCCCCCCTGCTGGTGTCCGTTCGCTCCGGCGCCCGCGCTTCAATGCCCGGCATGATGGACACCATCCTGAACCTGGGCCTGAACGACGAAGTCGTCGCCGCCATGATCAAGGGCAATCCCGATCCGAAATTCGAGCGCTTCGTGTACGACTGCTACCGCCGCTTCATCCAGATGTTCTCCGACGTCGTGATGGAGGTGGGCAAGAAGTATTTCGAGCAGCTGATCGACGCCATGAAGGAAAAGAAAGGCGTCACCTACGACACCGAGCTGACCGCCGCCGATCTCAGGGAGCTGGCGCAGCAGTTCAAGGCCGAGTATAAGAAGCAGCTGGGCGCCGATTTCCCCTCCGATCCGAAGGTTCAGCTCTACGAGGCCATCCGCGCGGTCTTCCGCAGCTGGGACAATCCCCGCGCGAACGTATATCGCATGGACCACGACATTCCCTACAGCTGGGGCACGGCCGTCAACGTCATGCCCATGGTGTTCGGCAATCTGAACGAGAGCTCCGGCACCGGCGTTGCCTTCACGCGCAATCCGGCCAACGGCGAAAAGAAGCTGATGGGCGAATTCCTGACCAACGCGCAGGGCGAGGACGTCGTGGCCGGCGTGCGCACGCCCATGCCCATTTCCCAGATGGAGGAGCTGTTCCCCGACGCCTACAGGCAGTTCGTGGATGTCTGCCAGATTCTGGAAAACCATTATCGCGACATGCAGGACATGGAGTTTACCGTGGAAAACGGCAAGCTGTACATGCTTCAGTGCCGCAACGGCAAACGCACCGCCTCGGCCGCCATCAAGATTGCCTGCGATCTGATCGATGAAGGCATGATCAGCGAGGAAGAGGCCCTGATGCAGATCGACGCCAAGTCGCTCGACATGCTCCTGCATCCCACCTTCGATCCGGCCGCCCTCAAGAAGGCCACGCCCGTGGGCCGCGGCATTGCGGCCAGCCCCGGCGCCGCCGCGGGCACCATTGTGTTCACGGCCGAGGATGCCGTGGAGCACGGCAAGAAGGGCGAAAAGGTCGTTCTGGTGCGTCTGGAAACCAGCCCCGAAGACATTGAGGGCATGAAGTTCTCCCAAGGCATTCTGACGGTGCGCGGCGGCCAGACCAGCCACGCGGCGGTCGTGGCCCGCGGCATGGGCACCTGCTGCGTCTCCGGCTGCGGCGACATCAGGATGGACGAGGCGAACAAGCGCTTCACGCTGGCCGGACGCGAGTATCGCGAGGGCGACGTCATTTCGCTCGACGGCTCGACCGGCAACATTTACGGCGAGCTGATCCCCACCGTGCCCGCCGATCCCAGCAGCGGCTACTTCGGCCGCATCATGGAGCTGGCCGACAAGTATAAGACCATGGCCGTTCGCACCAACGCCGACACGCCGAACGACGCCCGTCAGGCGGCCGCCTTCGGCGCGCAGGGCATCGGCCTGTGCCGCACCGAGCACATGTTCTTCGCGCCCGAGCGCATCAGCGCCTTCCGCGAAATGATCTGCGCCGAGACGGCTGAAGAGCGCGAGGCCGCGCTGGCCAAGATCGAGCCCATGCAGCAGTGCGATTTCGAGGGCCTGTTCGAGGCGCTGGGCGGCTATCCGGTCACCATCCGCTTCCTGGATCCGCCGCTGCACGAGTTCGTGCCCACGGAGGAAGCCGACATCAGGGCGCTGGCCCAGGCCCAGGGCAAGACCGTCGAGTACATCAAGCAGGTCATTGCCGATCTGCACGAGTTCAATCCCATGATGGGCCATCGCGGCGTCCGCCTGGCCGTCACGTATCCCGAGATCGCGGCCATGCAGACGCGCGCCATCATCAAGGCCGCCCTGGCCGTGCAGGCCCGTCATGCGGACTGGAATCTGGTTCCCGAAATCATGATTCCGCTCATCGGCGAGCTGAAGGAATACAAGTTCGTCAAGACCATCGTCGTCGAAACGGCGGACAAGCTGATCGCCGAGGCCGGCAGCGCGCTCAGGTATGAGGTTGGCACCATGATCGAGATTCCGCGCGCCGCACTGACGGCGGATGAGATCGCCCGGGAAGCGGACTTCTTCTGCTTCGGCACCAACGACCTGACGCAGATGACCTTCGGCTTCAGCCGCGACGACGCCGGCAAGTTCCTGCCCGCGTATTATCAGAACAAGATCTATGAGTCCGACCCCTTCTCCCGTCTGGACACCGTGGGCGTCGGCCGGCTGATCAGGATGGCCGTCGATCTTGGCAAGAGCGCCAACGCCAAGCTGCACTGCGGCATCTGCGGCGAGCACGGCGGCGATCCGTCCTCCATCGAGTTCTGCAACGAGGTGGGGCTCAACTATGTCTCCTGCAGTCCGTTCCGCGTGCCGATCGCGCGCCTGAGCGCGGCGCAGGCTGCCATCAAGGCGAAGGCAAAGAAGTGATCCTTCCGATTCATATCGGGGAGGCGCGCGAAGCGTCTCCCCGTTTTGCGTCAGGGGGGACAACAAACCGCAGTATGTTTTAACAGTCCTGAAGCCGCCGGCTGTCACCTGGTTTTACGCGCTTATTTGCGCAGAACAGACTGATGTCTGTTCTGCGATATGCCTGTAGAGTTAACAATTCTTATCATTTATGTACTCGAATTTCACATAGAATAATGGTAGTATATCCCATGTCAAACGGGACGGCTGCGCGCTTTCCCTGAATGCGCGCGCGGAGGTATTTATGACTTCACAGGGACGTTTTTACCGGGTCTGCCGGCGCATCCTGCGTCTCGGCTACAGGCATTATCGCTCACAGAGCGAAGCGGATAACGCGGCGCCGGTCGTCTATATCTGTCGCCACAGGAATGCAATCGGTCCCATCGCGTCGCTTTGCCTGCTGCCCCTGGGCGTGCGCCCATGGGCTTTTTCCGCGTTTATGGAGCGCGAAGCCTGCAAAAAGCACCTGCGTGAGTACACCTTTCCGGTCACCTGGCACCTCAGCCCGCCGCTTTCACGCCTGCTTGCCGCCATACTGGGCCCGCTGTTTGCGCATCTGGTCTGTTCAACGGGCGCCGTCCCCGTCTACAGAAACAGCCTGAAGGTGCGCGAAACCTTTCTGCAGACCATCAGCGCCCTGGAGGCGGGGGACAGCATCCTGATCTTTCCCGATGTCAACTATGCCGAGAAAACGGGTGAAACCGGCTCTCTCTACGATGGGTTTCTGCTGATCGAACAGCTCTGGAACCGCAGGACGGGCGAGCATATCCGCTTCGTCCCGCTCAACGTCAGCCTCGCCAACCGGACGCTGACCGTCGGCCGGAGCATTTCGTTCACCGGCTCGCTGCCTTACCCAAAGGAAAAAGACGTCATCGTCCGCCAGCTTGAGCATACGTTGAACGACATGGCAAAGCGGTACGGCGCATAGGCCGGCGCACATTCAGAAAGAGGGGAGAGTCCCGATCGCCATGAACCTGTTTGATCCGAAAAAGACAATATACAAAGGCAATCTCCACGTTCATACCACAAATTCAGACGGGCGGCTCAGCCCGCAGGAGGTTATTGAGCGCTATCAGGCGGCCGGCTATGATTTCCTGGCGTTGACCGATCACTGGAAGAGGACGGTTGACGCTCCGTATTTTTACAGGAATATGCTGGTGCTGCCGGGCATCGAGCTGGACTATACGCTCACCAGCGAGGTGATTCATGTCCTCGGCATCAACGTCGACGAAAGCATTCTGACCCGCGTCGACCGCCGCCATACGGCCCGGCGCGGCATACGCGACATCCGCAGGGCGGGTGGCCGCGCCATCCTCGCTCATCCGGCCTGGTCGCTCAACACGCTGGAGACCATGCAGGCGCTGACCGATCTGACGGCCGTGGAAATCTACAATTCCGTGTCGGCCATGCCCTGGAACGGCGACCGGGCGGATTCCATGCTGCTCCTGGACATCGCCGGTGCGCACGGCCTGCTGTTCAACACCGTCGCCTGCGACGATTCCCATTTCTATACGGGCGAGGACTGTACCTCCTTCATCATGCTTTATGCCGACGAGCTCAGCGCGGAGGGCGTCAACCGGGCGCTGGACGCGGGCGCGTTCTATGCCAGCCGCGGCCCGCGCTTCCACCAGATCACAGTCGAGGGCGGCGAGATTCGCGTGACCTGCGATCCGGTGAGCCAGATCGCCTTCCATTCCGACCTGCCGTTTGTGCACGGGCGCTGCGTCAGCGGCGAAAACCTCACCGAGGCCGTCTACAGGCTCAACCCGGAGCGCATGGAGCGCTTTGTCCGCGTCTTTCTGGTCGACGCGCAGGGCAGGCGGGCCTGGGCCAATCCGATCGACCTCACGGGGCTGTGAAGCCGGGGTATGTCCTTTTCTGACGCCGGAGCGATGCCGCTCCGGCTGTTTTTTGTCAACAAAGCAGACGTAAAGTTTCAGGGAAGACTGCGCGCTTTATTGTGACTCACGGCAAAATTGGCGGGCGCTTTATTGTGGCATTTTTTTATTTTTTGCGCTGTTCTCCCTTTACAGAACGGTGAATTGATGCTATAATTCAGTTATGTATTCAAATGATTATCCGACTTGTGCCGATGTTCGATGTTCAACGGAAGGAAGGTCATGGTTCGTGCAGAAAACGGTCAACGATATAAAGCCCCGGCCCAGAAAGTCGAATTTAAAGCTGATTCTCTCAACAAATGTTCCGCTGTTTATCATGTGCATACCGTGCATTGTCCTTCTGATCTGCTTTGCGTATATGCCCATGGTCGGCACAATCCTCGCTTTCAAGCAGTACAAGCCGCGCGCGGGCATCTTCGGAAGCCAGTGGATCGGGATGAAGAACTTCGACGTCATGTTCAAAAACAGCACCTTCTGGGCGTCGCTGAGAAACACGCTCCTCTATAACGTCGTGTTCATCATTCTGGGGCGTATCCTGCCGCCTGCGCTGGCGATCACCATCAACGAGGTGCGAAGCCGCAAGCTGACCCGCGTCTTTCAGACGACGATGATCATGCCGCATTTCGTCTCCTACGTCGTCGTGTCCGTCATCGTGCTCGCGATTCTCGGCGGCGACAACGGCATGGTGAACCATTTTCTGAAAAGCATCGGGCGCGAGCCCATCGCGTTCTACAGCGAACCCAGCTACTGGCCCTACATTCTGACGCTGGTGCACGAATGGAAGGGGCTGGGATACGGCAGCATCATCTACCTGGGCACCATCACCGGCATTTCCGACGAGTATTACGAAGCCGCGGTCATCGACGGCGCCACCAAATGGCAGCAGATTCTCCACATCACCCTGCCGTTCCTCAAGTCCATGATCATCATCCTGGCGATCATGGCCGTGGGCTCCATGTTCCACTCGTCGTTCGACCTGTTCTATCAGGTGCCGAACAATTCCGGCCAGCTGCTGAAGGTCACAAACACCGTCGACGTGTACGTCTACAACACGCTGAAGCAGTCCAACAATGTCGGCCTTTCTTCCGCCGTTGCCCTGTTCCAGTCCGTCTTCGGGTTCATCTTCGTCCTTCTCACGAACCAGATTGTCCGCTGGATCGACAAGGACCTCTCGATGTTCTGATCGAAACGGACGGCTCTGATTCAGAGAATGAAAGGAATGGAATAACATGACTGCGAAAGCGGAAAGAAAAATTCACCACAGCAAATACGGCCCGCTCGCCATCGGCACGTTCGGCAACACCGTCATCTGCATCATTCTGACGCTGTTCTGCCTCATCTGCGTGCTGCCGCTCGTGCTGGTCTACATCACCTCCTTTACGGACGAGCTGGCCATCACGCGCAACGGCATCGGCTTCTTCCCTGAGATGTGGAGCCTCGAGGCGTACAGGATGCTCTTCGGCCGCAGCCTGAATAAAATCGTCTACGCCTACCGCACGACGCTCCTGCTGACGGTGTTCGGCACGTTCCTCAGCCTTTGGTTCATGACGATGTTCGCCTACGCCTGCTCGAGGAAGGATTTCAAGCTGCGCCAGCCGCTCACCTTCTTTGCCTACTTCACGATGCTGTTCAGCGGCGGCATGGTCGCCAGCTACATCGTCAACACGACGATGTTCCACCTGCGCGACACGTTCTGGGTGCTGATGCTGCCGGGCCTGGTCGGCGCCTATAACATCATTGTGCTGAGAACCTTCTTCTCGAGCGGCGGCACGGAGTCCCTCATCGAGGCCGCCAAGATCGACGGCGCAGGCGAGTTCAGGATCTACCTGCAGATTGTCCTGCCCATCTCCAAACCCGCCCTCGCCACCATCGGCCTGTTCGTGGCCATCGCCTATTTCAGCAGCTGGTTCAACGTCATGCTGTACATCGACAACGAGCGCCTGTGGACCATCCAGTACATGCTGCAGCGCGTCATGAACCAGATTACGCTGCTGCGCTCCGATCCGGACTTCAGCATGTCCGAGGAGGGCGCGCTGATGATCGAGTCCCTGCCGAACGAATCCGCCAAGATGGCCCTGACGGTCATCACCATGACCCCCGTTCTGGCGTTCTATCCCTTCTTCCAGAAGTACTTTGTGAAGGGCCTGACGCTGGGCGCCGTGAAGGGCTGACCGTGGAATCCCTGCGTTGTTGACAGACCGGGCGCAAGCCGTCCTCAGGGCGCGGCCGGTCTGTGACAAAATAAATCAATTTAGGAGGCAAACCCATGAAAAAGATCCTGTCTCTGGTTCTGGCCCTGGCTCTGATCGCCACCTGCCTGGCGTCGTTCGCCATGGCGGATATCGATCCGAGCACGCTTGATCCCTACGAGATCGAATGGTACACCCTGGGCGATACGGCGAATTCCGAAGATGTCGTTATGGCTGCCATCAATGACTATCTGACCGAGAAGTTCAACGCCACCCTGAAGATGTACAAGAACAGCAACAACGATCACCTGCAGAAGCTGCAGATGATGGTTGCCGGCGGCCAGAAGTACGACCTGGCCTTCATCTCCAACCAGTATGGCAATTATGTGGCTCAGGAAGCCTTCTATCCGCTGACCGACCTGCTCAACGAGTATGGTCAGGATATTCTGGCGATCTATCCAAAGGCCCTGTGGGATTGCGTCACCATCGGCGGCGAGAAGTATGCCATCGTGACCCACAAGTACTCCTGCGACTATTTCTACTATGGCATCTCCGTGACCCAGTCTGACGCCGTTGGCGTGAGCACCGACTGGGTGACCGACGAGTCTCTGGACCGCGATGGCCGCTGGGCCGCGTTCCTGAACTGGATCAAGGAAATGAAGGCTGCCGGCGGCGACACCAACGGCTACGTGACCGGCATGGGCACCGGCCCCTTCGGCTCCCTGTATCCCATCGACTCCATGACCGGCTCCGCCAGCGACCCCGGCGCCGTCATCATCGGCGACAACTCCTTCTCCGACCAGGAGCCCAACGTGGTGTTCAACCAGTTTGCGACGCCTGAGTTCGCCAACTACTGCGCGCAGGTCCGCGAGCTGTTCGATCTGGGCTGCCTGCCGATCGACCCCAGCACCTCTGTGACCTGGGCGAACGGCGACCCCGCCGTGTCCACGCAGGACTCCATGGCCAAGCGCCTGCCGGGCTATGAGATCACCTACGCGCAGCACTTCCTGGAGTATCGTCCGAACTACTCCTTCACCAACACCCAGAAGCTGTATGGCTCCATGAACGCCATCGGCGCGGATTCTGAGGACCCGGCCCGCGTCATGATGCTCCTGAACGAGCTCATCGCCAACACCGAATTTGCCAACATGATCTTCTACGGCCTGGAGGACATCTCCTACACCCGCAACGAGGAAGGCCAGATCGTGAAGAACACCGAGGAGTGGAACATGACCACCTGGTCTCTGCCGGGCTTCTGCACCGCCGAACCCGACACCACCCTGCCGATCAACATGAACGAGATGTACGAGGCGTTCGACAAGGAGCTCGTCTACTCCAACAACATCGGCTTCGTGTTCGACGAGAATCCCATCTTGGCTGAGCTGAGCGGCATCCGCCAGATCACCAAGGAATACCTCGATCCGCTGACCAAGGGTCTGGCTGATCCCGAGACCGAGCTGCCCAAGTTCCTGGATGCTCTGAACGCCGCCGGCGTCGACACCGTCATGGCCGAAGAGCAGGCTCAGCTGTCCGCCTGGCGCGAGGCTGAGGGCAGGGACTGATTGCGATTTGTCTGACTGACCTGTGAATCGAAGCCCGGGCTGCCGCAAACGGTGGTCCGGGCTTCGGCTTTTCTGCCAGGACGGAGGGAAAAAGCATGGCGACAATCATTCTGCTGGGCGTTCGGCAGAGAAACGCGTTCGATGCGCTGGAGCTGGACCGGCGCTGTGAAGCGGCCGCCCGGCTCTATCGCCGCGGCGCGCGCGTCATCGCCTGCGGCGGCGCGATGGACGGCGAATCCCGGCCCGAGGCGCGGACGATGGGGGAGAAACTCGCGGCGCTGGGCGTCCCGCCCTCCGATGTCACAGCGGAAACCCGGTCCCGGACGACCATGGAAAACCTGACCTTCGCCAGGCGGCTGATCGCTGAGGCGGACGGACCGGTTACCATCGTGACCAGCGACTATCACGCCTTCAGGACGGGCGTGATTGCGAAAAGGCTGGGGCTGCGCGCGTCGCTCTGCCGGGCGAGGATTCCCTTTTCAGCGGAAAAACTGAAAAAACGGCTGATGGAACCGCTGTTTCTGGCGGACCTCCTGCTGGGCTTCGAGGAGCCCGGCGCCGTTCGCCCGGCCTGGACCCGGCTGATCATGAGGCTGCTGAAGCAGGAAAAGCCCTGAAAACCGCTTGCCTCCGGGGCGGAAAACGCAAAACACGTCATAACTTTTTGTAAAATTCGCTTTCAGGCAGGGAAAGCGAGGCCCGGCGTTGTATATATCATCATCACAGGGCATACTGAAACAAGGGCGTCGAACCAGAAATTAACGTGCAGATTATGACGGTTGACCGGCAGGAAATTGTCCCTTTATGGCGAAACATTACTAAAGTGTGATTCCAGAGAGCAAGGTGGTGGCAATGGCTTCGAGAGTTCCGGATTCCTGGCTGGACGAGCTGCGCTCGCGCGTCGATATCGTGGACGTGGTGGCCGAATATGTCGAATTGAAGCAAAAGGGGAGGCGCTTCTGGGGACGCTGCCCCTTTCACGGAGAGAAAACGCCTTCCTTCAGTGTGGACAGCGAGGCTCAGATGTTCTACTGCTTCGGCTGTCACAAGGGCGGCACGGTCATCAACTTCGTCATGGAAATCGAGCGAATGGAATTCATGGAAGCCGTGAAGCTGCTTGCCGAGCGGGCTCATATGGCGCTGCCGGCCCGTGTGGACGACGGCCGGAACAGCGACAGCACGCGCGAACGCCGCGAGCGGATCTATGCGGCGAACCTGGAGGCGGCCCGCTTCTATCACGCGACCATCTGGACCAGCGAGGGGGCCGAGGCGCTCAGCTACCTTCACCGGCGTGGGCTGGACGACGCGGGCATCCGGCGCTTCGGGCTCGGCTCCACGCCCCACGGCGGGGGTGCGCTGACCACGCACCTGATGAAACAGGGCTTTTCCTTTGACGAGCTGAAGGATGCCGGCCTGTCCAGCGAACGCGACGGACGCCGCTACGACATGTTCCGCAATCGGGCCATGTTTCCCATCATCAACCCGCAGGGCCGCGTTCTGGGCTTCGGCGGGCGGATCATGGGCGAAGGCAATCCCAAATACCTCAACACGGCGGACACCCCCGTATTCAACAAGCGGCAGGGGCTGTACGCGCTCAATATGGCAAAAAAGGAACGCGGCCTGAAGCGCCTGATTCTGGTGGAGGGCTATATGGACGTCGTTTCGCTCCGGCAGCAGGGCGTGCAGGGCGTCGTGGCGACGCTGGGCACGGCGCTGACCGAGGAGCAGGCCCGCCTCATCAAGCGCTACGTGCCGGAGGTCTGGGTGTGCTATGACGGCGACAGCGCCGGCCAGAAGGCGATTCTCAGGGCGCTGGATATTTTTGAATCGCAGGACATGCCCGCGCGCGTCATCGACATCCCGGACGACATGGACCCCGACGATTACGTCAAAAAGAACGGCGCGGCGGGGTTTGAAGCCCTTCGGCCGATGCCTCCGGCGGAATACCGGATGCTTCGCGCGGCCGACGGCGTTGACCTCGCCACGCAGGACGGACGCACGCAGTACGCCATCGCATGCTGCGGCATCCTGCGCGCGGTATCCAATCCGGTGGAGCTGGAAAACTACCTGAGCAAGCTGTCCGTGCAGACCGGCTTCGACCGCGAGGTGCTGCTGCGGCAGATCGGCGCGGCCTCTCCGCCCCGGGAGGAAAAGAAACCGGTTCAGCCGCGCCTGACCCGCTTGAAAAAGCCCAGGGAGACGCCGGAGTACGTCAGGGCCGAGCAGATGCTCGTGAACCTGCTGGCAAACGGTCAGCTGGACCATGAAATGTCCCTGGAATCGGCTTTTGTGACGCCGCTTTACGCGCAGATTGCCAGACAGCTTTCCGAAGGAGCCAGTCCGGCCGCCGTGCTCGAGCAGCTGGACGACAGCGAGCGGGAGGAAGCCGCTCAGGCGCTCATGATGGAAAACAAAATCGAACGCGACCAGATAACCCGGGCTGTTTCGGAATGCCTGGAGAAAATTGAAAGGCACCGGAAAAACGAGCGGATTGACAGTCTGAAGGAGACAATAAAAGCGGAGACGTCGCCGTCAAAGAAGGCGGAGCTACTGGCGCTTCTGACACAACTGATGAACGAGCCTGGCACGGCCAGGAGGCTCTAAAGGAGTGAGCGGTTTGAGCAATCAGAATAACAACGCACCGGCAGAGGAGAAGATGAACCGCGTCAAGGAATTGCTCGATCTGGGCAAGACCAAGGGGACGCTTACATATAAAGAAATTATGGATCAGCTGGTTGAGGTCGAGCTGGAGCCCGAGCAGTTCGAGAAAATTCTCGAGACGCTGGAAACGATGGGCATCGACGTGGTCAACGAGATCCAGCTGGTCGACGCGGAGCCCGAGGTCGAGATCGACAGCGAAGAGCTCGACATCAGCGTGCCCGAGGGCATCAGCATCGACGACCCCGTGCGCATGTATCTCAAGGAGATTGGCAAAGTGCCGCTGCTCTCGGCCGATGAGGAAATTGAAATTGCCAAGCGCATGGAGGAGGGCGATGAAGCCGCGCGCAAAAAGCTGGTGGAGGCAAATCTCCGCCTGGTCGTGTCCATCGCAAAGCGCTACGTGGGGCGCGGCATGCTGTTCCTCGACCTGATCCAGGAGGGCAATCTGGGGCTCATCAAGGCCGTGGAAAAGTTCGATTACCGAAAGGGCTACAAGTTCTCGACCTACGCCACCTGGTGGATCCGGCAGGCCATCACGCGCGCCATCGCCGATCAGGCGCGCACCATCCGCATTCCCGTGCACATGGTTGAAACCATCAACAAGCTCATCCGCGTGTCGCGCCAGCTGCTCCAGCAGAACGGCCGCGAGCCGCAGCCCGAGGAAATCGCCGCGGAGATGGGCGTTTCCGAGGACAAGGTGCGCGAGATCATCAAGATCGCGCAGGAGCCCGTTTCGCTGGAAACGCCGATCGGCGAAGAGGAGGACAGTCACCTGGGCGATTTCATCGCCGACGACGACTCGCCCGCGCCGGCTGAAGCGGCGGCCTACACGCTGCTGCGCGAACAGCTGATGAACGTGCTCGACACGCTGACGCCGCGCGAGGAAATGGTGCTTCGGCTGCGCTTCGGCCTGGTAGACGGGCGTTCCCGCACGCTCGAGGAGGTGGGCAAGGATTTCGGCGTCACGCGCGAGCGCATCCGCCAGATTGAGGCGAAGGCGCTGCGCAAGCTCCGCCATCCCAGCCGCTCCAAAAAGCTGAAGGATTATCTTGACTGATATGATCGAACTGGACGAGAGACTGTCCATGCTTGCCGCGCTGACGCCCGCCTGCCCCATGGCGGCGGACATTGGCGCGGATCATGGTTTTTTGGGCGCATGGCTTTTGGAATCCGGAAAATGCGGGCGGGTGCAGTTTTTGGATATCAGCGCGCCCTCGCTGAAAAAGGCCTCCCGGCTCATTCGAGCGCGGGGGCTGACGGATCGCGCCCTGTTCAGCGTCGGCGACGGCGCCGACGCGCTGCGGGAGCCGGCGGACGCCGTGATCATCGCGGGGATGGGCGCGGACACCATCGAGGGCATACTGACGCGCGGACAGGCGCGCCTGGGCGACGCGAGGCTGATCCTGCAGCCCAACGTCAACGTCGAGCGCCTCAGGCGGCGGCTCGCGGCGCTTCGGTATGAAATCTACGATGAGGAGCTGGCGCGCTCGGGCGGCCGGTGGTATGTCGGCATTGCGGCGCGGCGGGGCCGGGCGACCTATACGGAGCGCGAGCTGCTGGCCGGCCCCGTGCTGCTGAAAAAGCAGCATCCCCTGCTGGGCGGGTATGTCGGCTTTCGACTGAAGGTGCTCAGAAAGGCCTTCGAAGGCGCGGCGCGCGGCGATGCGCTGCGCGCCGGAGCGCTTTCCGATGAAATCAGGTGCTGGGAGGAGATAGAAGCATGGCTGCGAGCGTCGGACAAATCCTTGACGTTGTAAATGAAATTGCGCCGATGGAGCTGGCTGAGAGTTATGACAACGTGGGCCTTCTCGCCGGACATCCCGATCGAATGGTGACGCGCGTGCTCGCGGCGCTGGATCTGACGGAGGACGTCGTGAAAGAGGCCCGGGAGACGGGCGCCGAGCTGATTCTCACGCACCATCCGATTTTCTTCCACGCCCGGAAGAACATCCGCGAGGATACCGCCGAGGGCGCCGCCGTGTGCGCGCTGATCCGGGCGAACATGGCGATGATTGCCGCGCACACAAATTTTGACAACGCCTCGCCGGGCGTCAACGACGCGCTGGCCGACGCGCTCGCGCTGCTCGATGTTGAGGCCGGCCCGCATGGCCTGCGCATCGGCCTGCTGGAGTCCGCCTGCTCCGTGACGGGATTTGTACGCCACGTCGAGCAGAGGCTGAACACACGCGCGCGCTGCTACGCGGCCGGGGAAAAGGCCATCCGCCGCGCGGCAGTTATGGGCGGCGCGGGCGGGGAGTTCTTTGAGGAGGCGCTTGCGCTGGGCGCGGACGCCTTTGTGACCGGCGAGGTCAGACATCACGACGCCCTGGCGGCCTGCGCGCGGGGACTGTGCGTGGTCGAGGCCGGGCATTATGAAACCGAGCAAATTTCAATAAAATTACTTGCACGCCGTTTACAAGCCCGCTGCGATGAGTTACAATATCATATAATTGTCACGGAAAGTCGGCAGGCGCCGTATATGCGGCGGCTGGCATCGATATAAAGGAGGCGTATCGCAATGCGGCTTGACGCGTTATGGAATTACATGCAATACGACATGGAGGCGGACCGTTTTGAAAACGGGATGAGGAATTCTCCCAATCGTCTCAAGCTGCTCAAGCAGCGTGAATTCCTGCTCGAACAGCAGAACAACATGAAGAAGGTTGAGAGCAATGTCGCGATCATGAGCGACCGGCTGGAAGCCATGCGCGACGAAGCGGACCGCCTGCAGGGCGTTCTCTCCAGGCTGGTCGACGAGCTGCACGAGCATCAGCCCGAAACCATGGAGGAAATACAGAAGCAGCTTGCCTCCGCGCAGAAGCTCGAGAACACGCTCCAGCAATACGAGCAGGAGCTGGCCCGCATGCGCAAGGAAAGCGAGCAGTTTGACCGCATGCAGCGCGACATCAGGACGCGCGCGGCCCGCACCAAGACGGAATATGATGAGCTCAAGCGCGAATACGAGGTCGAATTCAAGGAGGCGCAGGCAAAGCTGGCCGAGCTGAAGCAGCGCGCCGAGGCCGAGGGCAAGGCGATTGATCCCGCCATGATGTCGCACTATCGCCAGGTAAAGCAGCACGCCATGCCGCCCATGGCCAGGATCAACGGCGACCGCTGCGGCGGGTGCAACATGTCTCTGCCGGCGGCCACGCGCGACCGCCTGAACGCGGGCGGCGACATTGTCGAGTGCGACAACTGCGGGCGGATCCTGTTTGCGCCCGGCGCGCAGTGAGCCGTATGCTTTTCTCAAAAGCATACCGTTTGACTTCCAGGGGAAAAAGAATATCAGACCGGGCGGGCGTGAAAACACCCTCGCCCGGTTTTATCATGCCGCTATGCCGCGTCAGCCGTCCCCTCGATCCGCTCAAACGGGTCCTGCGAAAAAGCCGGGCCCGGCGCGGCGTCCGAAAGATTCCAGTGCGCGGCCACCAGCGGGACGACGTTCCGATAGCTGGAAATCCCCGATTGCTCTCCGCTGAGCCGCAGGAATGCGTCCGTGACGGCCTGCTGGGCCGCGCGGATCCTGTCGGGCGGGGCCGTCGTCAGGCCGTTGGCTCTCTGAAAGCGGGCGTAAAGCGCGGAGCCCATCCGGGCCGTGCAGGTTTCCCAGCGCAGCTTGTCGGCGTCCCGCAGTTCCTCCATGGCGTAGAGCAGCAGCGTAAAGCGCGCCGAATAGCGGAAAAGGGCGCTGTCCGCCGCCTCGCAGGCCAGAAACGCGCGGAAGCTGGCTTCCTCCTCGCGGGCCCAGCCCGCCTGGTGCGCCAGCTCATGGCAGGCGGTGAAGGGCAGCGTATCCGGAAGATCCTGCGGATTGACGAGCGCTTCGCCGGTCAGGGGGCTGTAGAAACCGGCGACGCCCAACGCGGTGAGCAGGCCGGGGAAGAGGACCGGCTTGGGCGGCGACAGCGTCAGGCCGGTTTGACGCCGCATGAGCGCCAGGCTTTCTGCAAGCACGGCGCCGACATCTGTTGCCGCGAGATCGGGGAGCGCCTCCTCCGCTTCATGGATGAGCCGTTCGCAGAGCGCGGCCAGAGCCGGAGCCGGCAGCGGGCCGGCGCTCGCCGCGGGGCAGGCGTACAGCACGTCCCACAGCAGGACGTAGCCCGTCAGGAGCGCGCAGAGAAGCCCCGCGAGGCGTCGGGCGGCGCGGCGGCTGCGAAGGGAAAGCCGGAGCAGCGCGAGCGCCGCGGCGCAGACGACGGCGGCGAGGCCGCCGGCGATGGGGAAGGGGAGGCGCGCGGAAAGGCCGCCGAGCAGGGACGTCAGCGGACGCGTCACATGGACGCGGCAGAAGGCGGCAAACAGCGGAAAGCGGCGCGTCAGGCCGACAAACAGCGTCAGGAAAGCGATCCAGACGCAAGTTATCCTCTTCATGATGACAGCCACCTCCGCCCATATATTATCTCACAGACATCGACCGCGTTTCAAATGCAATTTCTGGCTTTCAAACCGCGGCGGATTCATCTGGACACGGCCCGCGTTTTGCGGTATAATATGGCAGTGAATGAAAACCGCGCAGGCGGTATCTGCCATTCGGGGAGGATGATTGCGATATGATTTCCTGGAAGAACCTCGACACTCTGGACGCCTACAAAAGGCTTGTTGCCCTCAGAGGGCGCGTCAATCTGGCCTCCGCGATGGCCGGCGAGAGCGGCGCCGCCCGCGTGGCGCGCTTCAGCGCGCCCATGGCGGGAGGCCTGACCTATAACTATGCCGCCAAGGCCGTCGATGATGAGGTGCTGGCCGCGCTGGCCACGCTGGCCAGGGAAGCGCAGCTTGCCGAAAAATATGAGGCGCTCTATAACGGCGAGATCGTCAACACCGGCGAGAAGCGGCGCGTGCTGCATCAGCTGACCCGCGGTCAGCTGGGCCGGGCCGTCATTGCGGACGGGGTGGACAAGCGTGAATTCTACAGGCGGGAGCAGGAAAAAGCGGCGCAGTTTGCCCGCCGCGTGCACAGTGGTGAAATCACAAACGCGGCCGGAGAGCGGTTCACCACGGTGGTTCAGATCGGCATCGGCGGCAGCGATCTCGGCCCGCGCGCCATGTATCTCGCGCTGGAAAACTGGGCGAGGCAGAATCACACCTTCAAGATGGAGGCCCGCTTTATCAGCAACGTCGACCCGGACGATGCCGCCAGCGTGCTCAAGGCGACAGACGTCTCCCGCTCGCTGTTCGTGCTGGTCTCCAAATCCGGCACCACGCTGGAGACGCTGACCAACGAGTCCTTCGTCAGGGACGCGCTCAGCCGGGCCGGCCTGAACCCCGCGCGCCACATGGTGGCCGTAACCAGCGAGACCTCTCCTCTGGCAAAGAGCAGCGACTATCTCGCCGCCTTCTTCATGGACGATTTCATTGGCGGACGCTATTCCTCCACCTCCTGCGTGGGCGGCGTGGTGCTCTCGCTGGCCTTCGGTCCCGAGGTGTTCGCCCGCTTCCTGAACGGCGCGGCCGAAGCCGACAGGCTTGCCACCACCGAAGACGTCCTCGGCAACGCCGCCATGCTCGACGCGCTGATCGGTGTCTATGAGCGCAACGTGATGCTCTGGCCCACCACCGCCGTGCTGCCCTATTCGCAGGCGCTGAGCCGCTTCCCGGCTCATCTGCAGCAGCTGGACATGGAGTCCAATGGCAAGTCGGTCAACCGCTTCGGCGAGCCCGTCAATTACCCGACCGGCCCCGTCATCTTTGGCGAGCCCGGCACGAACGGCCAGCATTCCTTCTATCAGCTGCTCCATCAGGGCACAGACATCGTTCCGCTGCAGTTTGTCGGCTTCCGCCGCAGCCAGGCCGGCATGGACGTGGACATCCAGGGGAGCACCAGCCAGCAGAAGCTGTGCGCCAACGTGGCCGCGCAGATCATGGCCTTTGCCTGCGGCAAGAAGGACGACAACCCCAACAAGGCCTTCGTAGGCGGGCGGCCCTCCAGCATCATCACGGGCGATCAGCTGACGCCCGAATCGCTCGGCGCGCTGCTGGCGCACTTCGAGAACAAGGTCATGTTCCAGGGCTTCTGCTGGAACATCAACAGCTTCGATCAGGAAGGCGTCCAGCTGGGCAAGGTGCTCGCCAGGCGCGTGCTGGCGCACGAGACAGACGGCGCGCTGCGCGCCTACAGCGATCTGTTCGGCATCTGAGCGGATGAAGAAAAAACTCCCGCCGGAGGATAAAACCCCGGCGGGAGGCGCTGCATAGCGGGGGAGAGAATCAGCGGATGTCCTCGCCCGCGATGTACTTGTGAAGCGGCCTGTAGAGAACGGCAAAGACGACCAGGCAGATGGCTGTGTTCGGCAGCATGTAGGCCAGGTTATACAGGCAGGAATAGAGCCAGGGCGAGGTCATGGTCATGCCGAAAAAGGTGTCCGGCATGTATTCCGCCCAGAGGGTGGCTCCCGTCACGAGCAGCACCAGAAATCGCCCCAGGCCGCCGATGATCGAGCCGACGAAGACGTTCCCGCGCCTGCGGCAGGCCAGACCGGCCAGACCCAGCGCGGTGTACGCCAGCAGATAATCGCCGACGATGGACTGCCAGCCGATGGCAAAGCCGCCGTCAAGCGTGAACTGCAGGATGCCCAGGATAAAACCCGCCAGCAGGCCGGGGCCGACTCCCCAGCGAACGGCATAGAAAACGATCGGAAGCATGGACAGCGTAACGCTGCCGCCCCAGGGCATTCTCCACAGCTTGAGGTAGCTGAGGACCTGCGCGGCGGCCACCATGATGGCGCCTTCGACGAGCATTTGGATGCGTTTGTGATTCATACGATTTCCCTCCTGATCATTTTGCAAATGCCTTCAGGGCCGTTCATGGCAATTGAAAACCGCGTGCGCCCATCAGCGCACGCGGGAAACGTTGCAAACCCATCTGCCTCGTCAGAATGAGTGATCCGCTTCCCTACGGTGGGATTATCCACACAGGTTCCAAGGGACTGACGCATCGCGCGTCGATCTCAGCAATAAGCGCCCCCGCGGTATTTGATTGTAACCAGATTATAGACCGTCCGGCCTTTTCTGTCAAGGGAGAAATGGTGAAGGACAGGGGAAAGGAATATGAACATATGCTGAAGAATCTGAAAAGGGCCGTCTACGAGGCCAACATGGAGCTGTGGCGCAAAAACCTGATCGTCTACACCTGGGGCAATGTCAGCGGCATCGACCGGGAGGCCGGCGTCGTTGCGATCAAGCCCAGCGGCGTGCCCTATGAAGCGCTGAAGGAAGAGGACATCGTCCTTCTGGATCTCAAAACAGGCGGGGCGCTGGAGGAGGGTTCGCTCAGGCCATCCTCCGACGCGCCGACGCATCTCGTGCTCTATCGCGCGTTTCCGGGCGTGGGCGGCATCACGCACACGCATTCGACCTTCGCCACGGCCTGGGCGCAGGCGGGGCGGGATTTGCCGTGCTGGGGCACGACGCAGGCCGATTATTTCCGCGGCGAAGTGCCCTGCACGCGCTTTCTGAGCCGCGAGGAAACCGGGCGGGACTACGAGGCGGAAACGGGCCACGTCATTGTCGAGACGTTCGAGGGCCGCGACCCCATCCATACGCCGGGCGTTCTGGTGCGCGGCCACGGGCCGTTTACCTGGGGAAAGGACGCGGCGGAGTCGGTCTATAACGCGGTGGTGCTGGAAAAGACGGCGGAGATTGCGCTTCATATGCTCCAGCTCGCGCCGGACACCGCGGCGCTTCCCGACTGGATTCAGGACAAGCATTTCTACAGAAAGCACGGGAAGAATGCCTATTACGGCCAGAAAGAGCCGAAATAGTAGTCCTTTTTCACGAAAAAATGCCGGAATGGCTGGTAACTATCAATGAATCTTCTCCACGTTTGCCGTATCCGCCCGTCTCGCTGATCGCCGCATTCGCATTTTACTTGAGAAAGCCGCTGCGATTATGCAATATGACGCATGAATTTCTTTGAAATTAAGGCATATTGCCTGTTTGACGGAGGCAGATGGAGAAACACACTGGATAGGGGAAGTAACTGTTTTCATTTGATAAATGAAACACACAAAACTCCGCAGCAGCATTTTGTAGGGATTGTCCACTGGATTTTTCGGCTATAAAAAGATATAATATCATTAAGCGGTTGGGAATACCGTGTTTCCTGATTGATATAATGAGTGAGGAGGAGTCTTTCAATGGCAAGCGTATCTCTGCAGCACATCTATAAGATCTACACCGGCGGTGTTACGGCCGTCAGCGACTTTACCCTGAACATCGAGGACAAGGAGTTCATCGTTCTGGTCGGCCCCTCCGGCTGCGGCAAATCCACCACGCTGCGCATGGTCGCCGGTCTGGAAGAGATTTCCGAAGGCGAGCTGTTCATCGGCGACAAGCTGGTCAACGACGTCGCTCCCAAGGATCGCGACATCGCCATGGTTTTCCAGAACTACGCCCTGTATCCGCATATGACCGTTTATGATAACATGGCTTTCGGCCTGAAACTGCGCAAGACCCCCAAGGCCGAGATCGACCGCCGCGTGAAGGAAGCCGCGAAGATCCTTGACATTGAACACCTCCTCAACCGTAAGCCGAAGGCCCTGTCCGGCGGCCAGCGCCAGCGCGTTGCCCTGGGCCGCGCCATTGTCCGCGAGCCCAAGGTCTTCCTGATGGACGAGCCTCTGTCCAACCTGGACGCCAAGCTGCGCGTGCAGATGAGAACCGAAATCACCAAGCTGCATCAGCGCCTGCAGACCACCTTCATCTATGTTACGCACGACCAGACCGAGGCCATGACCATGGGCTCCCGCATCGTCGTCATGAAGGACGGTTTCATCCAGCAGGTCGATACCCCCCAGAATCTGTACGACTATCCGACCAACCTGTTCGTGGCCGGCTTCATCGGCAGCCCGCAGATGAACTTCTTCACCGTCAAGCTCGAGAAGCGCGCCGAGGGCGTCTTCGCGGTGTTCGGCGACAATGCCATCCGCGTGCCCGAGGGCAAGCTGCAGAAGCTGGTTTCCGACAGCTACATCGGCAAGGAAGTCTACATGGGCATCCGTCCCGAGAACATCCACGACGAGGAGCTGTTCCTGAAGAACTCTCCGGAGAGCATCGTGAAGGTCAACGTCGAAGTGGTCGAGCTGATGGGCTCTGAGACCTATCTGTATCTGCGCACCAGCGGCAAGGACACCAACATCATCGCCCGCGTCGACCCGCGCTCCACGTCCCGTACAGGCGACACCATCAACGTTGCGTTCGATGCGAACCGCCTGCACTTCTTCGACAAGGACACCGAGGACACCATCCTGGATCGCTGATTGTCGGCATAAGCATGACTGCGGATGCGAGTCGTCTGATTCGCATCCGTTTTTGTGCATTTTGTACATCCAGTCATATGGGCGCTGCGTTATTTGAGGTTTAAATATCGCGTTTCCGCCTTGGGGGGATTGCCTTTTTTACACAAACATTATATAATAGAGCGTATAAACCCAAGGAGGGCACCGCTATGTATCTGGATCATCGCCTGATCGCAAAAATCTCGAGGATTCTTTCGCGCCTGAGCATGAACATCATGCTGCTGGACACAAACGGCCAGGTTATCCTGCCCGAGGGGAATGACCGGGAGCTGCCCCTGCCGGAGGCGCTGCGCAGCAATCCGGCCCAGCCTCTGGTATACGGCGGCTTTACGCTGATTGGAACCGACGGCCTGCAGCCGCTGTTCCTCTGCCTGCCGGGCGACTCTCCGGACGTATGCAGCTGCGCGATCCTGGCGTCCGAGCTGGTCAGCTCAATCACCCACATCGAGCTGCCCAACGCCGACCGCGAGCAGACCTATCGCAGCATCCTGCGCGAAGAGATTGAGGGCGCGGAGATGGAGACCATGGCGCTCGAGCATGAAATCACGCTGGACGACGAGCGCTGCGTCATCATGCTGCATCTGCAGAATGCGGACGCCACGACCGCGCTGAACATCCTGAACAACGTCGTGGGCGAGAACAGCGCCGACACGCTCGTCGAGATGGACCGCCACACGCTCGTGATGATCAAAAAGCTCGATGAGCAGAGCGACTATGATGAGATCGACCAGCTCGGTCAGGCCATCGAGAACACCTTCCTGAGCGAAACCAATCATCAGGTGTATATCGGCATCGGCGAGCCCAAGACCGGCCTGAGCCAGTTGAGCGAGTCCATGCGCGAGGCCCGAAGGGCCATCGACGTCGGCCGCGTCTACCGCAAGGATGAGTACGTTTTCGTGTACCGCAAGATGCTCATTGAGCGCTTCCTGGCGGATGTGCCGCGGGAAATGAGCCTGCGCTACAACAGCCTGCTCTTCAACCGCAAGACGGCGCGCCTGTTCAACGACGAGATGATCCATACCATCGAAAAGTTTTTCGAGAACAGCCTGAACCTTTCCGAAACGGCCAGGCAGCTGTACATCCACAGAAACACGCTGATTTACCGCCTCGATAAGGTGCAGCGCATCATCGGCCTCGATCTGAGGGCGTTCGACGACGCGGTCACATTTAAAATGATGATGCTTCTGGGCAAAAACAGCGGCGACAAGAACCGCCGCGGCATCAGCTGAACGGAGCCGGTTTTGCGGCAGAAAAGGAGAGCCCGGGCAGGAATGGAGCATGCCGTTCCTGCCTTGATATTTGATGAGCCAAGGGGATTGAGCTATGTCCAAACGTATCGTTGTCGTGCTCGCGCTGATCTGGATCATCATCCTGGTCGCCGGCGTCTCAACCTCTCTGACGCTGGCGCTTTCCGGCGCGGAGGGATCGACGCTGGCCAGCCGGCTGCGCGGCGGCCAGGAGATGGTCGTCACAGAAGCGGAATACAACACCATTGCCCGTTACGCGCGCCTCGACGAAGTGCTTCAGCTCATCCGAAGCGAATATTTTGTCGAAACGGACGAAGACGAGCTGGTTCTCGGCGCGATCCGGGGCATGGTGGCGTCGCTGGATGATCCCTACTCGTATTACCGGACCCCGGATGAAATGACGCAGGAGCAGGATCGGCAGGAGGGCGTCTATCAGGGCGTCGGGCTTCAGCTGCTCCTCGGAGACGACAATCGCCTGCTGATCACGCGCGTGTTTACCGGCAGCCCGGCCGACGAGGCCGGCATTCAGTCCGGCGACGTGCTGGTCGCGGTCGCGGGCATCGACCTGGCCGGGGAGGAGGACCCCATGCAGACGGCGAAGTCGCGCCTGTCGGTCAGAGACGGCGCGGGCGTGCCCGTCGTGGTGGAGCGTGGAGACGAACATCTGACCTTCGAGGTCGGCGCGACCGAAGTCGTCATCAACCGGGTGGACTACAGCATGCTGGAGGGCGAGCTGGGCTACATCGCCATATATGAATTCATGGGCGACGATGTCAACGGCGTTTCCGCCGCGCTTTCGGCCCTGACCGAACAGGGCGCGCGCGCCCTCCTGATCGATCTGCGCGGCAATCCGGGCGGGCTGCTGTCAGATGTCGTGAAGATCGCCGACATGCTGCTGGACGAGGGCCTGATCGTGTATGTCGAGAGCCGGAACGGCGCGCGCGACAGCTACTATTCGGACGAAGACGCCTGCCAGCTTCCGTTGGCCGTGCTCGTCAACGAGACGTCGGCCAGCGCTTCCGAAATCCTGGCCGGCGCGGTCCAGGATCGCGGCGCAGGGGTGATTGTCGGCCAGACGACCTTCGGCAAGGGCATTGTGCAGTCGATCATACCCTTCCGCGAGGACGGCGCGGGTATCCACCTCACGACCGCGAGCTACTTTACCCCGCTTGGCCGCTCGATTCACGGCAGCGGCATCGAACCCGATCTGCTCGTGGAGCAGGACGAGCACGACGTGATCGCGCCGGAAAAGCCCGACCCGAAGCGCGATACGCAGCTGCGCGCGGCGATCGATTATCTGCTGGAACGCCTGGAATAAAGGCGCACGGCCCGCAGCAGGCGTTCGATGTCGTCCGGCGTGTTCTGCCAGCCCGGGCTGACGCGCACGGCGCCCCTTCGAAGCGTTCCAAGCGCCTGGTGCATGCCGGGCGCGCAGTGCAGTCCGCCGCGCACGGCGACGCCCTGGCGATCGAGATAATCGGCAACCGACGAGGAGCTCTCGCCGTCTATGTTGAAGCTCACGACGGCGACGCGCGCCGACGCTTCCGACGGACCGTAGAGGGTCACGCCGTTCATGGCGCGCAGGCCCCTCACCAGCGCCTCGGTCAGCGCGCGCTCCCGTTCAAGATGCGCCGCGGCGCCCGCCTGTACCACGCCGACGCCCGCCCTCAGCCCGGCAATGCCGGGCAGGTTCACCGTGCCGCTCTCCAGGCTTTCGGGAAGATCCGCAGGCTGCAGCATGCTCTCCGAGCTGGAACCTGTTCCACCCTCCCGAAACGATCGGAGGGAAACCGAAGGGGCGATATAGAGTCCGCCCGTGCCCTGCGGGCCCATCAGCCCCTTGTGGCCGGGAAAGGCGTAGAGGCTGCAGCGAAGCGCCTGGACGTCGACGGGGATGTGGCCTGCGGCCTGGGCGCCGTCGATCAGGAACCGGACGCCATGCCGCTGCGCAGCTTCTCCGATGGCGGCGACAGGCTGAATCGCGCCGGTCACGTTCGAGGCATGCGTCGATATGACCAGCGCTGTGCGCGGCCTGAGCGCCGCCTCGAAGGCCCGGGGGCCGACCGTGCCGCTCTCATCCGGCTCGAGCAGCGTTATCTCGATGAGACGCTCCTTTTCGAGCCCCTTGAGCACGCGCAGCACCGAATTGTGCTCCATCATGGTCGCCACGACGTGATCGCCGACGCGCAGGCTGCCCTTGATGGCCGTATTCAGCGCATCCGTGCCGTTGAAACAGAAGACGACGTGGCCGTCCTGCGGCGCGTTCAGAAACCGGGCGAGATCCTCCCGCGCGCCCAGCAGCAGGCGTCCGCCCGCGAGCGCGCGCCGATGGCCTGAACGGCCGGGGTTTGCGTTGTATTCGGTCAGCGCCTGATGAACGGCCTCGACGACCGCCTGTGGCTTGGGATGGCTCGTTGCGGCGTTATCCAGATAAACTTCCAATGAGGACACCTCCGCACATGTCTTTTTCATTCGTCATACAGTGTATTGACGCGCATGAAGAGATATGCGCCGGGGAGGGCTTTGATATGGAGGTTTATGGAATCGCGGCCTTTCGTTCGAGGCAGCAGGTGCTCCGGTATGAAGCGCTGTTGGCGCGCAGCGGCGTCGCCGCGCGCGTGGTCTCAACGCCGCGGGAGATTGCCGTCGGCTGCGGACTGTCGCTGCAGTTTGCAATGAGCGACCTGAGGACGGTTCAGGCCGTGCTCGCGCGCGACCGGCCGGTCAACCTGATCGGGCTGTATATGGTGGAGCAGAGCGTGGGCGGACGGCCCGTGCTGACGGTGATTTCAAAGCAGGCGGCTTTCTGAAAAAATAACAGGGATTCGCTGGGCGGGAGGGTTCGTTTCCCGTATAATGAAGGCAACGGGGCGCAGGACGCCCGAGGATGAAATACGACGCGAGGTTTGAGGCACGATGGATAGCAAAAAGGCAATGGCCGTTATGAAGGCGCTGGAAGCGCTGTATCCCGAGGCGAAGGCGGAACTGCATTTTTCCAACCCCTATGAGACGCTGGTCGCCACGATCCTGTCCGCGCAGTGCACGGACAAGCGCGTCAACCAGGTGACGGAATCGCTGTTCCGCCTGTATCCGGACGCGGCCGCCATGGCGCGTCTGACGCCGGAGGAGCTGGAACCACACATCAAAAGCTGCGGTCTGTATCATAATAAGGCGAAGAATATCGTGGCCGCCTGCAGAGCGCTGGTCGAGCTGTACGGCGGCGAAGTGCCGGCCGACCGGGCGAAGCTGATGGCGCTGCCCGGCGTCGGCCAGAAAACGGCGGGCGTCGTGCTGCTGGCGGCGTTTGGCGACGACCAGATCCCGGTGGATACGCATGTGTTTCGGGTTTCCAACCGCATCGGGCTGGCCCGTTCGACCACGGCGGCCGGCGTCGAAAAGCAGCTGCGCGAGATCCTGCCGCAGGAGAGCTGGTCCCATGCGCACCACCTGCTGATCTGGCACGGCAGGCGCTGCTGCGCCGCGCGTTCGCCGGCCTGCGCGCGCTGTCCCCTGAACGACGGATTGTGTGAAAAGAACACGCTGGAGGAATGAGAATGTCTCTGTTTGTGGATAAAGTCAGCATACGCTGCAAGGCGGGAGACGGCGGCAACGGCTGCGTGTCCTTCCATCGCGAAAAGTATGTTCAGGCCGGCGGGCCGGATGGGGGAGACGGCGGCCGGGGCGGCGATATCGTCTTCGTGGCCACGGAGCGCATGCACACGCTGATGGACTTCCGCTTCCGGCGCAGCTTCATCGCGCCCAACGGCGAGGACGGTTCATCCAACCGCTGCAAGGGCAAGAGCGGCGAACCGCTGATCATCGAAGCGCCTGTGGGCACCGTCGTGCGGGACAAAAACAGCGGATGCGTGCTGCTCGACCTGTTCAGGGCCGATGAAAGACGCGTCCTGCAGCGCGGCGGAAACGGCGGCTTTGGCAACGCGCGCTTCGCCACGCCCACGCGGCGCGCGCCCAATTTTGCCAAGCCGGGTGAAAAGGTTCAGGCCATGGAGCTTGAGCTGGAGCTGAAATCCATCGCCGATGTCGGACTCGTCGGCTTCCCCAATGTCGGCAAGTCCACCACACTGTCGGTTGTGACGGCGGCGCGCCCCAAGATCGCCAACTATCACTTTACGACGCTCACGCCCAATCTGGGCATCGTGCGGCAGGACGGCGACAGCTTCGTGCTGGCGGATATCCCCGGACTGGTGGAGGGCGCGGCCGAAGGCGTGGGGCTCGGCCACGATTTCCTCCGCCACATCGAGCGCACGCGGCTGCTGATCCATGTGCTGGATATTTCCGGCAGCGAGGGGCGCGATCCCCTGGAGGATTTCGACACCGTCATGACTGAGCTGGCGCGATATGGCGATCTGAAAAAGCGCCCGATGCTCGTGGCGGCCAACAAGACGGACCTGCCGGGCAGCGAGGAGAATCTCGCCAGGCTCCGGGAAAAGCTGGCCGGAGAGGACATCAGGATTTTCCCCGTCTCCGCCGCGACAGGCCAGGGCTTTACCGACCTCATGCGCGCCGCGGCCGCCATGCTGCGCACGCTGCCGCCCATCGAGCCCTTCTTTGAGGAAACGCCGTTCGAAGAAATTGCGGACGAGCCCGTGAAGGTGAGCGTCGAAGACGGCGTCTACGTGCTCAGCGGGCCGAGCATGCAACACCTGATCGATTCGGTGAATTTCTCCGACGAGGATTCGCTCAACTGGTTCCACCGCACGCTGCGGCGCTGGGGCATCATCGACATGCTGCGCGAAGCGGGCGCGGGCGAAGGCGACACCGTTCGGCTGGGCGATATGGAATTTGACTTTGTAGAATGATGGAGGATTATGCAAATGACGACGAAACAGCGGGCCGGCCTGCGCGCCATGGCCAACTCAATTGATCCGATCCTGCACATCGGCAAGGACGGCATCAGCGACAATCTCGCCAAGCAGGCCTGGGACGCCCTGGAAGCGCGCGAGCTCATCAAGGGCACCGTGCTTCAGAACGCGCCGTTTACGGCGCGGGAGGCCTGCGACGCGCTCTGCGAACGCGTCCATGCCGAGCCTGTGCAGGTCATCGGCAGCCGGTTCGTGATATACCGCAAGGCGCGCAAGAATTCCCACATTGATCTGGACAACCTTTAAGGAACGGCGCGCCGGGCGGCGCGGAGCGCGGCCATTGTGAAGAGCAGCGCGAAGGCCGACAGATAGATAAGCCGGCCGCTGAACAGGTAAAGGCCCAGCGCCAGCAGCGCATACAGCGAAGCCTTCAATGGATGGACGCGTCCCAACAGGCGGCGGAACGCAGCGGGGGAGAGCGCGCTCTTTCGCGCCCCTTCTTCACCCGCCGGCACGGCGCGGTGCTCCCGGATCAGCATGTCTTCCAGCGCGGCGCCGTCGACGACGCGCAGCGTCGGGCGGGAGAGCTTTTCCGCCCATTGCCGGGCCGACGGATCCGCCGGGCACAGAGCCGCCAGCACGATCCGGGCTTCGCCCCTGTGCGCCCGCCACTGCGAGAGCATCAGGTCGGCGTCGAGCGCACGGGATGTCGGGGCAAACGGAAGGCAAATCAGGCTTTCGTCCGGCGAATAACCGGGCAGGCGGCGCACAAGCAGCGCGCGCAGCTTATCCCGCATTTCCTCCGGCGGCAGCAAAAGCCATTGGTTGAGAAGAAGACGCGCGTATTGCCGCCGGGCGCGCCGGCTTCGTCCGCCGAAACGGCGCCGCACGCCCTCCCAGAGCCGCCGAAGAAGCAGGCAGGAAAGGGCGGACGCGCCTGCGGCCACGGGGATTCTGTCTCCGCTCGCGGCCATGAATCCGACAAACAGGGCACAAAGGATCAGCATCCACAGGACAATCCGGTCGATACGTCGAATCACGCTTATCCCTCCAGTCATTTTGAGTATGCTCATTTGAGGCTTTTCTAATCGGACGAAATCGTGTATAATAAAGTATCAAACGTTTTCAGAGGCATTGTGCATGAAAAAACTGGGAATCATGGGCGGCACCTTCAATCCGATCCACAACGGTCACCTCATGAGCGCGCGCATGGCGGCCGACGCGCTGGCGCTGGATGAAGTCCTGTTCCTGCCAGACGGCGAACCGCCGCATAAAGCGGCCGGTGATTTGGCGTCCGGCGTCAGCCGCTTCAACATGACCGCGCTGGCCATATGGGAGCAGCCTGTCTTTCGCTGTTCCGACATGGAGATCCGGCGGAGCGGAACAACCTACACGGTCGATACGCTCGCGGAATTGAAAAGAAAGATGCCGGAGGCATCGATCCATTACATCGTGGGCGCGGACACGCTCTTCCATATTCCCGGCTGGAAACAGCCCGAACGCATCGCCGAAATGTGCAGCCTGATCGCCGTTTGCCGGCCCGGGCTCACGGCGCAGGCCGTGCGCAGGCAGGCCGAAACGCTGCATGACACGCTTGGGTTTTCCGTCCGCACGCTGCGCGGAAGCGGACCGGACATCTCGTCCACCGAAGTCAGGAAACGCGCCGCGCAGGGCGACAGCCTGACGGATTATGTGCCGCAGAGCGTGGCGGTCTACATGGCGCAGCACAGGCTGTACGGCACGCCGCCTCATCCGATCACAGTTCAGCTGTCGCAGACGCTTTCGCCGCACCGTTTCAGCCATACGCTCTCCGTGGCCGAAACGGCGGTGTATCTGGCGTCGCTTTTCGGCGAGAATCCCTGCCAGGCGCATCTGGCCGGCATGCTGCACGACTGCGCGAAGGGGCTGGACGCTCCGGCCATGCTGCAGCTGATCCGCTCCGGCGGCATTTCGGCGGACGATATGGAGCTGAGCATGCCGGCGCTGCTGCATGCGCCGGCGGGCGCGGCGCTGGCCAGAAGTCAGTATCACGTCAGCGACGCGGCGGTTTTGTCGGCCATCCGATGGCACACAACCGGCCGCAGGAACATGACCAGGCTGGAAAAAATCATCTACCTGGCGGACATGATCGAACCGGAGCGCGGCGATTTTCCGGGGCTGAGCGAAATACGCGCGCTGGCGCTGACCGACCTGGACCGCGCGGTCTCCATGGCGGCCGCGCGAAGCGCCGCCTATGTGACGGAGCATGGGAAAAAGCTGCACCCGCGAACCGTTGAGCTGGCTCGCGACAGTCATATTTGAGAAAGGAAGGATCTCACCATGAAGGAACCCAAGGAACTGGCCGTTGACATTGCAGAATTCCTGTACGGCAAGAAGGGCGAAAACATCCAGGTGCTCGATGTGGCGGCGCTGACCTCCATCACGGAGTATTTTGTCATCGCCAGCGCCCGCAATACGCTTCAGTGCCGCAGCATGGCCGAAGATCTCGAAGAGCATCTGCTTGAAACCGAGCAGCTTGAGGCGCGCCGCAAGGAGGGCTACCGCGAATCGCGCTGGGTGGTGCTGGATTACGGCTCCGTCATCGTGCACGTCTTCCATGAGCAGGAGCGCGAATTCTACAACCTCGAACGCCTGTGGGCGGACGGCACAAATCTGATCAAGCGTCTCTGACGCCGCGCCGTTTGAAAAAATCAGGAGGCAATGGGATCGGAGGCATGAAAGAAGTAACGATTTATACCGACGGCGCGTGCTCGGGAAATCCCGGGCCGGGCGGATGGGGTGCCGTGCTGATGTTCAATGCGTTTCGGCGCGAAATGTCCGGCTATGAGCCGCACACCACCAACAACCGCATGGAGCTGACGGCCGCCATCGAGGCGCTGAGCGCGCTGAAGGAGCCCTGCGCCGTGAAGCTGTATTCAGACAGCAGCTATCTCGTGAACGCGTTCCGGCAGGACTGGCTGGGCGGCTGGCAGGCGCGCGGTTGGGTCAAGAGCGACAAAAAGCCCGTCGAGAACCAGGACCTGTGGCAGCGGCTGCTGGCGCTGACGGGCATCCACGCCGTCACCTGGATCAAGGTCAAGGGGCACGCGGACAACCCGGAAAACAACCGCTGCGACGAGCTGGCGACGCTGGCCATCAGGCAGGCCCGGGACGCGGCGAAAATGTAGGGGAGGTGGAATCCATGAAGACCGCTTCCGTCATGCTGCAAAACCTGTGCGTGCCGTGCGCGTGCCGGTGCCGCTACTGTCTGCTCTCGTGGTCCGGGCATTGCGTGGGCGTCGATTATGACCGGAGCGAGCGTTTCGCCGGACGCTTTCACGACTGGATCACTGCGGAGAGAGCCGATCTTTCGTTCAACTTTTCCTTCGGCTATTCCATGGATCATCCGCAGCTGTTCAGAGCGCTTTCGTTTTTGCGCTCAATCGGCTCGGTGAGCGGCGAATTCCTGCAGTGCGACGGTTTCCGCTTCCGCAGCGACGACGAAGCCGACGCGCTGATCCGGGGCCTCTCGAAAACCGGCGTGAAGGCCCTCAATTTCACGTTTTACGGCCTCGCCTCCTACCACGACCGCTTTGCCGGCCGGCCGGGTGACTATGACCATATGCTCAGGCTGATTGACAGCGCGGCGGAATACGGCTTCAAAACCAGCGCCGGAATCCCTCTGACGCAGGAAAGCGCGCCGCAGATCGACGGTCTGCTGGACGCGCTGAGGCCGCATGGCGTCGGCCGCGTGTTTCTCTTCGTGCCGCATGCCGAGGGACGCGGCGTCCTGGTGGATCCCATTCGCTTTTCACAGGCTGATTTCGATTCTTTAAGCGCCGACGCCAGGGCCTTGCTGAACACCGGCCGTTTCAGGACGGAGGGCGAATGGATTTCATCGGGACGCTGCGCGGAGCCCGAAAACAGGAGCCTCACCATTTCCCTGACGCCGGAAAACATCGACCGGCTTGAGCAGACGCCCTTTGATGAGATCATCGCGGAGGTTGAACGGCTCGACGACCGCTATTATGGCGCTCTGCCGTCCCGCGCGGAACTGGCCGGGCTCTATGGCGATTCGGGCGGGGATCGCTTCTATGGCGAGCGCGATCTGTTCTGGCACTATCAGAAGCGGTTTATCCGGGAGCATGGCCTGTCGCTGTATGATGTGACGGACGAACGGTACAGCGGCAGCCGCCGCTATTGATCCTCCGGCGCGGGGCTGACCGCCGCTTCCGCGTCCGGCTCCTCGCGCAGTTTGACGCGGCGGGCCGCCATGCGCCGCCTGTCGTCCGACATGGCCGCATAGTGACGCCGGGTGGTGTTGACATCGCTGTGGCCGAGCACGTCCGCCACCAGATAGATGTCGCCGGTTTCGTGATAGAGATTGGTGCCGAAGGTGCTGCGCAGCTTGTGCGGACTGATGCGCTTTTTGAGCGGCGCGACCAGCAGCGCATATTTTTTGACCAGGTTTTCCACAGAACGCACGTTCATGCGCTTCTTCTGCACGGATAAAAAGAACGCCTGTTCGTGTCCAGGCACGGCGTCAATGGTTCGCCGCACGGCCATGTAGGCCCTGAGCGATTCGGCCACTTCGTCGGGAAAGTAGAGGATGACCTGCGCGCCGCCCTTGCGGGTCACAAGAAAGCTGTTTTGGGAAAAATCGATGTCGTCAATGTCGATGCCAACGCACTCGCTGACGCGAATGCCGGTGCCCAGGAACAGGGAAATCATGGCCAGATCGCGCGTTTTGGTCAGATCATGCCATTTTTTCTGCCGGTCGGAGAGCGCGTCGCCGCTCTCAACCTGATCGAGCATGCGCACAACCTCATCAATTTCCAGCCGGAGAATGGGTTTTTCATGCAGCTTGGGCAAATCGATCAGCTGCGTGACGTTGCTGTCTATACGATTATTCTTAAATAAGAATTTAAAATAGCTGCGCAGCGAGGAGAGCTTGCGCATTTTGCTCATGTCGGCATTGGTTTCTTCGCGTTCATCGTCGCGAATGTAGAGCGTGAGATAATCGCTGTAAAGGGCGATGTGGGTGCCGGTGATGTGGTTCAGGTCAGCGTCGGTGATGTCGATGACCTTCAGGTCGGCAAAATATGGAACCTCGCTGGTCAGGTATTTGAAGAACAGCTTCAGGTCGCGCAGGTAGGCCAGCCGTGTGAGCGTCGTGGTCGTCGGTTCAATGGCGCGGATAAAATCCACACAGTTGGACGGCAGCTCGCGCAGCAGCTGGCGAATGAGGATGAGATTGCCGCGATCGCGGTTTTGCACGTAGGTGATCGGCGTATCGGCCATTGAAAACAGCTCCTGATTCACAGAATGGCGCGCGGCAGCACAGAGGCGCCGGCGTCCGCCAAATGGCGCCGGCCCGTGCGGGTTCCGCGCCTGACGGCCTCATTATACTGCAAAACGGGCTTTTCTGTCAATATCTATTCGTAAAAGTTTTCTTTTGCGAATAGATCTGAGCAAAAACGCCCGTCGCCCTTTCCTGGCCCCGCCGACGTTTTACGGCTCGTCGGCGGATTCCCCATCCGCCTCGTCGAGCAGGATGTCGTCTATCTCGATCGCCAGATAATCCGCGCCTGTCGAGCTGACGCATTTCATGCAGTTGTCGCAGATTTTATTGGGATCCAGATCGCACCGTTCACATTCTCCGCAGTTATCGCACAGCTTTGTCTCGTCCAGCAGGCAGCGGCGCGCGTTGATCATTTCCATACATCCCCTTTCGGAAGAACGCTTTTGTTAAATCGTATGAATTGCCGATCATATGTTTGACGGAATCCGGCAAACATGTTATACTTTTAATATAAATGGAGGTGCCGATTTCCATGAGAATGTCCAAGGAAGAAAGTCAGGCAAAGATTCTTGCCTATATCCGCGATGAAATCCAGAGCAAGGGCTATCCCCCGTCTGTTCGGGAAATCTGCAGAGCGGTCGGCTTCAAGTCGACCTCCTCCGTGCACGCCCATCTTCAGGAGCTCGAAAAGAGCGGCGCGCTCCGTCGCGATGCGACCAAACCGCGCGCGCTTGAGCTGTGCGATTTCCCGAAGGGCCGCGTGGTGCCCCTCGTGGGCCGCGTCACGGCGGGCCAGCCGATACTGGCTCAGCAAAACATCGAGGACGAACTGGTGCTGCCCAGCGGCCTCGTCGCCGACGAGGACACCTTTGCGCTGCGCGTCGAGGGCGAAAGCATGATCGAGGCCGGCATCCTCAGCGGCGATATCGTCATCGTGCGCAAGCAGCAGTCCGCCGAAAACGGCGAAATCGTGGTCGCCATGATTGAAGACGAGGCCACGGTCAAGCGCATATTTTATGAAACAGACCGTGTTCGGCTTCAGCCGGAGAACGTGCACATGGCGCCCATCTATGCCGATGAAGTAACTGTTCTGGGCCGCGTTGTGGCGCTCCTGCGGGAATTCTGAGAAAACGGGACGAACGGCACGGGCGGATGATTTCCATCCGCCCCGTTTTTTATGCGTGCGGCAGGCTCAGAAGCCCCTTGTCCAGCATGTACTGCAGCGCACCTTCAAGGCCGCAGCGGCCGTGCGCATACGTCAGCGCGCCCTGCATATACGCGATGTACGGCGCTCTGACCGGCGCGTCGGCGCTCAGCTCGATGGACGCGCCGGCCACGAACGTGCCGGCCGCCATGATGACCGGATCCTGATAGCCGGGCATCGCCCATGGTTCGGGCAGCGCCTCGCTGTCCACCGGGGAATTCAGCTGAATGCCCTGGATGAAGGCGATCAGCGTCTCGGCGGACGGAAAGCGGATGGCCTGGATGATGTCGGCCCGGGGCGCGTCGCAGCGCGGATTGACGTCATAGCCCAGCTTTTCAAACACGCGCGCGGCGAGGACGGCGGTCTTGACCGCCTGCATGACCACGTGGGGCGCCATAAAGAGCCCCTGATAGAACGGCTGGTAGCTGCCGGCATAGGAGCCGACCTCCGCGCCGATCCCGGGCGACGTCAGCCGATAGGCCACCAGCTCCACGAGGTCGCGCCGTCCGGCCACATAGCCGCCCGTGGGCGCCAGTCCGCCGCCGGGATTCTTGATCATCGACCCGGCCATCAGGTCGACGCCCACATCGCCGGGCTCCCTGGCGTCGGTGAATTCACCGTAGCAATTGTCCGCCATGACGACGGCCTGAGGGCGAACCGCATGAATCAGGCGGGCGGCCTCTTCCAGCTGCGCGACGGACAGCGAGGGCCGCCAGGCATATCCACGCGAGCGCTGCAGCTCAACCAGCCGTATGGAAGCATCCGTCCGCAGCGCCTGTTCAATGGCCGGCAGATCGAGACGCCCATCCGGCAGCACGTCGATTTCCCGGTATTTCACGCCGTACTCCTTCAGCGAACCCATGCCCGGCGCGCCCGACAGCCCGATGACCTCTTCAAGCGTATCGTACGGGCGGCCGCTGGCGGCCAGCATGGTGTCGCCGGGCCTGAGCACGCCGTACAGGCACAGCGCCAGCGCGTGCGTCCCCGACGCGATCTGAGGCCGCACGAGCGCCGCCTCGCAGCCCATCAGCCCGGCCATGATGTCAGACAGCGTGTCCCGGCCGATGTCGTCGTAGCCGTAGCCCGTCGTCGGGGCAAAGTGGCGCATGGAGACGCGATGCGACTGAAAGGCCGCCAAGACCCGGCGCGTGTTGTCGTTTTCGATGCGTTCGAGCCGCCCGTAATGCGCCCGGCATTCGGCCGCGGCCTCATCCACCAGCCTCTCAATGGCCGGGTGAATCTGCGTCATAGTCAATCTCCTTCATCATTTCATCCACGATATCGTCCGTGCTTTTGCCCTCGGCCCGGATCCATCGGACGCGTCCGTCCCGCCGCAGCCAGGTCAGCTGCCTTTTGGCGTATCGGCGCGTGCCCTGCTTGACAGCTTCGACGGCCTCCTCCATCGTGCATCGGTTTTGCAGTGCGGCCGCGATTTCCTTGTAGCCCAGCGCCTGCATGGCCGTGCTCTCGGGGGGCACGCCCTGCGCGAGCAGCCGCCGCACTTCATCGGCCAGCCCCGATGTCATCATCTGATCCACCCGGCGGTTGATGCGCTCATACAGCGCCTCGCGCGGCCATTCAAGCGCAAACAGCACGGCCCGGTAATCGCCCTCCCGCGTCCTGTCGAGCGCCAGCTGTTCGGTCATCGTGCGGCCGGTCAGCCGGAAAACCTCAATGGCGCGGATCACCCGTCTAACGTCATTTTCATGCAGCCGGCCCGCCGATTCAGGGTCTACGGCCGCCAGCATGGCGTGAAGGCGCGCCCTCCCGTCGGGGCGGGCGGCGATCTCCTTCAGCTCATCCCGCAGCGCGCCGCTGCTCTCCTCGGAAAAGGCCATGGGCCTTGTCAGCGCGTCGATATACAGGCCCGTTCCCCCGCAGAGCACGGGCTGCCGCCCGCGCGACAAAATATCCTCCACGGCCTGTCCGGCCTGCGCCCGAAAGGCCGACACGGAAAACCATTCCTTCGGCGAGACGATATCCAGCATGTGATGCGCAACGCCGCCGCGCTCCTCCGGCGTGGGCTTCGCCGTGCCGATGTCCATGCCGCGATAGATTTGCATGGAATCGCAGGAAACCACTTCGCCGCCGATTCGCTGGCACAGCCGAACGGCGGCGGCTGTTTTTCCGGATGCCGTCGCCCCCGCGACGGCGATCAGACAGGGCTTGTCCATGCGCTTTCCTCAGACCCGGCGGAACATCCGCTCGATTTCATATTTCCTGAATACCTTCAGAATGGGTCGTCCGTGCGGACAGTTGGACGGGGCGTCCGTCGCGAGCATGTCGTCGAGCAGGGCCCTGATTTCCATATCCGACAGATGATCTCCGCCCTTGACCGCCCGCTTGCAAGAGGCCATGATGACTTCGCTGCGGCGTCGATCCATGGCGGCGTTTTTGAGCTGATCCAGCTGGTCGATGAGCTCCATGAAGAGCGGGCGCAGCTCGGCCTGACCCAGCACATGCGGCACGGCGCGCACCTGAATATCGCGCTCGCCGAACGGCGCGATTTCATAGCCCGCCTCCAGCAGAAGCGCCTCGTTGTCCATCAGGATGTCCCGCTCGCGCGGCGACATGCTCAGCACAATCGGCGTCAGCAGCGGCTGCATGGCCGTGCCCCGCTCGAGATCAAGCCGGAAGCGCTCGTAGAGAATGCGCTCATGCGCGGCGTGCTGGTCGATGATGACCATTGTGTCGCCCAGCTCGACGATGATGTAGGTGTCCGCAAACACACCGATGACGCGCATCGGCGGCCCTTCGGAGACGGGCGTCCGCTCTGCCCTGACAGGCGGCGGAGCCGGAATCGCGTCCTGCGCCGGCTGTGCGGCGGACATGCGCGGCGGAAGGGCCGTCCGCGCCGCGGGCTCGTTGGGAATCAGCACGCGCTGCGCCGGCAGCGAGCCGCCCTCGCGGAACAGATCGCCGGGCGGCGCCTCCTCTCCCCGATCCGCCGCTTCGCCGGACGAAGGCGCGCCCGGAATGACGCGGATGGTGGGCGGCGCGCTCTCGCTGCCCGCCACGCCGCTGAACACCGTCGTCTGTTCGACGTCGACGGCCTTGATGACCGGGCGTTCCTCCACATGGACGCGCTCGCGCAGCACGGCCTCGGGATCCAGTATCTTCGTGCCGCAGCAGGCGCGCGTGAGCATCATCTCGGCCTTCTGGCGCACGTCTGTTTCGTCGCGGAAGCGAACCTCCAGCTTGCTGGGATGGACGTTGACATCCACGGCCGCCGCCGGCAGGCGCAGCGAAAGCGCGCACATGGGATACTGGCCGATCATCACGCGCGTGCGCACGGCCGCCTCAAGCGCCTGGGACATCAGCGGCACGCGAACGGTGCGGCCGTTGATGAAGAAAAATTCCTGCGAGCGGTTCGCGCGGGCCAGATCGTCCACGCCAACGAGCCCGGTGATGCGCAGGTTGCCCTCCATTTCATCGATGGAGAGCATTTTCTCCGCGGTTTCCCTGCCGTACACGGCCAGCGCCGCATGGCGGATGTCGCCGTCCCCGAAGCTGTGATAAACCGTCCGGCCATTGTTGATGAATCGTATGGCCGTGCCCGGATTGCCGAGGATCAGGCGCGATATCATGTCGCCTAGCACCCCCGCCTCCGTCGCGGGCTTTTTGAGAAAACCGCGGCGCACGGGCGTGTTGAAAAACAGATCGCGCACGACGATGGTCGTGCCCTCCGGGCAGCCGGCCTCGCTCACATTCATGATGCGGCCGCCCTCAACCTGCAGCTTCACGCCGGACTCGCGGTTTTTCGCCCGGGTGGTCATCGTCACGCGCGCGACGGCTGCGATGGATGGCAGCGCCTCGCCCCGGAACCCCAGGGTCAGGATGTCGGTGAGATTGTCGCCCGAGGCAATCTTCGAGGTGGCGTGGTTTTCAAAAGCGATGCGCGCCTCTTCGGGCGGTATGCCGCAGCCGTTGTCGGTCACGCGCAGATAGTCGGCGCCGCCCTCCTTGATCTCCACGGTGATGGAGGTCGCGCCGGCGTCGAGCGAATTCTCAACCAGTTCCTTGGCGATGGACGAGGGCCGCTCAACCACTTCCCCGGCTGCAATCCGGCCTATGGTCTCCGCATCCAGCACGCGAATGGGCATTTTTATATCCTCCTGACCTTTTCGACGATCTTGAACAGGGTATTCATGGCGTCAATCGGCGACATGGCCATCACATCCAGGCCGCGTATTTCCTCAATGATTTCCATCGGCTTGATCTCCGTCAGCTCAAGCTGGCGGGTGCCGCCGTTTTTGCGGCTGTCGAGAATGCTCTGGCCGATGCTGCCCTCCTGCTCGTCGCGGACCTCCAGACGCGCCATGATCTGCCGCGCCCGCTTGACCAGCGAGTCCGGAAGGCCGGCCAGCGCCGCGACCGCCACGCCATAGCTGTGGTCCGCGCCGCCGCGCACGATCTTGCGCAGGAAAATGACCTCGCTTCCCCGCTCCACAGCGGTGATGCGGTAGTTGACCACGCCCGCCAGCGAGCCCTCCAGCTCGGACAGCTCGTGATAATGCGTGGCGAACAGCGCCCGCGCGCCGCACTTTTTGACGTCGGCAATGTGTTCGACGGCGGCCCAGGCGATGGAGAGCCCGTCGAAGGTGCTGGTGCCGCGGCCGATCTCGTCCAGGATGAGCAGGCTGCGGGGCGTGGCGTATTTCAGAATGCTCGAAAGCTCGCTCATCTCCACCATGAACGTCGACTGCCCGCCGTAGAGGTCGTCCGACGCGCCGATGCGCGTAAAGATGCGATCCGTGACGGGAATATCGGCTGCGTCCGCCGGGACAAAGCTGCCGATGTGCGCCATGAGCACGATGAGCGCCACCTGTCTCATGTAGGTGCTCTTGCCCGCCATGTTCGGCCCGGTGATGATCATCACGCGGCTGTCCTGCGACAGGCTGGTGTCGTTGGGCACGAAGGTCTCGCGGCCCAGCGCCTTCTCGACGACGGGGTGACGCCCGCCGGAAATCTCGCAGCGGCCCTCTTCGTTCAGGGTCGGACGGACATAGCCGTTTTCCGCCGCGGCTTCAGCCAGAGAGACGAGCGCGTCGATCTCCTTCAGCGCCTGCGCAACGCGGGAGAGCCGCTCTAGCGCCCTGCCCAGCGTTTCCCGGATGCCCACGAACAGCTGGTATTCGAGGCGGACGGCGCTCTCCTCCGCTCCGAGGATTTTCTTTTCCAGCTCCTTCAGTTCCTCCGTGACGAACCGCTCGCAGCTGGCCAGCGTCTGCTTGCGCGTGTAGCGATCCGGAATGAGATCATAGAAGGATTTGGTCACCTCGATGTAGAACCCGAAGACGCGGTTGAAGCCCACCTTCAGGTTCTTGATGCCGGTGGCCTCGCGCTCCTGCGCCTCCAGGCTGCTCAGCCAGTTCTTGCCGTTCGTCGAGGCGGCGCGGTAGTCGTCCAGCTCCCGGCTGTATCCGTCCCGGATGATGCCGCCCTCCCTGACGGACAGCGGCGCGTCCGGGTTGATCGCCGCGTCGAGCAGCGACACGATGTCGTCCATGGGCTCGAGCAGCGCGCAGAGCGCGTCCAGGCGCGCGACGCCCGTGTTTGCCAGGTGCGCGCCGACGGCGGGAGCGGCCTGCAGCGAGGCGAGCAGCGCCAGACAGTCGCGCGCGTTGACGGTTTCATAGGCGATGCGGCTCAGCAGCCGCTCGACGTCGCGCACGGGTTTCATGGACTCCCGGACGGCGTCTCTCAGAAGCGGATCGCGCACGAAGCACTCGACCGCGTCCTGCCGGCGGGTGATTTCATCGACGCTCAGCAGCGGCTGTTCGATCCAGCTCTTGAGCAGACGGCTGCCCATGGCCGTGACCGTCCGGTCGAGCAGCCACAGGAGCGTGCCGCGCCGGCTGCGGCCGCGCAGCGAGCTCGTCAGCTCCAGGCTGCTGCGCGCGACGGCGTCCAGCGCCATAAAGCGGTCCGCCTGATAGCGCCGGATGGACATGATGTGCCCCAGCGCGTTCTTTTGCGTCCTGATCAAATAGCTGAGCAGCGCTCCCGCCGCGCACAGCCCCAGCCTGACGTCCGGCATGTCGAGCTCGCTGAGGCTGCGCAGGCCGAAGTGCGCGCAGAGCGTCTTTGAGGAGGCGGCCGTGCTGAAGGAATCGGGATCCTCCTTCGTGAGCAGGACGCCGTGCGACTGCGCGTAGGCGGAAAACGGCTCCGTGTCCGCGGCGACCAGCTCCCGCGGCTCGATGCGGGCGAGCTCGTCGAGGAGACGCTGCGCGGCGTCGGCGATCTGATACACGTAGAACTCGCCGGTGGACACGTCGCAGAACGCGATGCCCGCACGGTTTTTCTGGCAGTGAAGCGCCAGAATGTAGTTCGCGGCGCGCTCGTCGAGCATGGACGATTCGATGAGCGTGCCCGGCGTGATGATGCGCGTGATGGCGCGCTCCACCAGCCCCTTGGATTCCGCGGGGTCGGTCATCTGCTCGCAGATGGCCACCTTGTAGCCCTTCTCGATGAGCCGGGCCACGTAGGCGTCCACCGCGTGATACGGCACGCCGCACATGGGCGCCCGCTGCGACAGGCCGCAGTCCTTGCCGGTGAGCGTGAGCTCCAATTCGCGCGACACCAGCTCGGCGTCGTCGAAAAACAGCTCGTAAAAATCGCCCAGCCGGAAAAACAGCAGCATGTCCGGATTTTGCTCTTTGATCTGCAGGTATTGCTGCATCATGGGAGTGATCGCCATGATGATTCCTCCATTGCCTCTCGGGCAAACAGTCCGCTAGTGGCAGCCCGGACAGGTGGCGCACGATCCGGTGCAGCCGCCCTGCTCGTCCGGGTTGTCCATCTCGCCGGTGATGATAAAGCGCAGGACCTGATTCACCTGGTTGATCAGGCTGTCGAAATTCTCCCGGGCCGCGTTCATGGCCGCGATGTCCGGCACATTCTGAAACCGGCGCTGGATATCCTCCATGGCCGCGCCGTGCGCGCTGATGACCTCGGGATCCGGATTGCCGCTGTGCAGCGTCTCCTCCAGCTGTGTTTTGTGCTCAAGATAGCGGCTCATCAGCTCCGCCGCCTCGGCATTGGCCATGGCGGTGTCCTCCGCCGCCTTCATCGCCAGGTATTCCTCGCTCTGCATCAGCGCGTCGCCCAGCTCGCGGGTTTTCTCAAATACAGCGTTCATGGCCTGAAACCTCCTTGTCTGACCTCATTTTGTCCATGTTCCGCGCAGCGTGTTTTTGCCGGCGGAGGTCATTTCCACGGGAACAATGCGCCCGATCAGCTCGGGGCCGCCCCTGAAATTGACCATGTGGCCGCGCTCCGTCTTGCCGGCGACACAGGCCGCGTCGCGCGCGCTGACTTCCTCCACCAGCACCTGCTCCACGCGCCCGACCTGCTGCTCGCAGATTGCGGTGGTGATTTTCTGCTGGCGCTCGATCAGGCGCTGAATGCGCCGGCTCTTTTCCTCCGCGGGGGTGTCGTCCGGCAGGAGGGCCGCGCGCGTGCCCGGCCGCGGCGAGTAGATGAAGGTATAGGCCGCGTCGTATTGGACCTCGTCCACCAGCGAAACGGTCTCCTCAAATTCCGCCAGCGTTTCCCCGGGAAAACCGACGATGAGGTCGGTGCTCAGCCCGATTTCCGGGCAGACCCGCCTGATCTTTCTCACCGATTCGAGATACTGCTCCCGCGTGTAGCGGCGGTTCATCTCCTTCAGAATGCGGTCACTGCCGGCCTGAACGGGCAGATGGAGCTGGCGGCACAGGTGCTTAAGCTCGCCGAAGCAGGCGATCAGCTCATCCGAAATGTCTTTCGGATGCGAGGTCATGAAGCGCACGCGCGGGATATCCAGCCTGTCGATCCGGTAGAGCAGCTCGGCAAAATGCGCGCCGCCGCCCATATAGGAGTTGACGTTCTGCCCCAGCAGCATGATTTCCTGCACGCCGTCGTCGGCCAGGCGCCGGGCTTCCTCAAGCACCCTCTCTTGCGCGCGCGAGCGCTCGCGGCCGCGCACATACGGCACGATGCAGTATGAACAGAAGTTGTTGCAGCCGTACATGATGTTGATGTAGGCGGAAAAATCGTTGCGCCGATGGATGGGGAGGCCCTCGCAGATGCCGCCGTCTTCATCCAGCACCTCAATGGCGCGGCGGCGCTCGCAGATGACCCGGAAGAGCAGCTCGGGCAGCCGATGCATGTTGTGCGTGCCGAAGGCGAGGTCGATGAAGGGATACATCGCCCGCACCTTCTCCCCCATCCCCTTCTCCTGCATCATGCAGCCGCCCACGCAGATGATCAGATCGGGCTTCAGCGCCTTCAGCTCCTTGAGCCAGATGATGTTCCCCAGCGCCTTGTTTTCGGCGTTTTCACGCACGCAGCAGGTGTTGTAAAGGATCAGGTCGGCTTCCTCCCGCGTGCCGACGGCGGTCATCCCCATTTCATCCATCATGCCCGCGATGGTCTCCGAGTCGTGCGCGTTCATCTGGCAGCCCAGCGTCACGATGTGATAGCGCAGGGGCGTCTGCTGCGCGCCGCGCACAGCGCGAATGTATTCGCGCTGCCGCTCCATCTCCTCCGTCGACACGACGATTGTCTTTTCTTCCTTCATGAGTCCTCCCTCAGACGAACCGGGGCAGCGGCCGCGTCCTGGGCGGCAGCTCGTGCTCCGGAACCGGTTCGATTGAATAACGGCCGTCTGGCCCGGTGCGCTCGGCCAGCACAAAGGCGCGGACATCCTCCGGCGCGCCGATCAGCAGCAGCTGCCCGGCGACGCCCGGCGTCGTCCTGATCAGCCAGCAGGGCGCCTGACCCGCCCGGGCCCGCAGCTCGTGCAGGATGCGGCGGGCTATGGTCTCCGCGCTGTCAATGAGGCCGCCGCCGCATACGGGGCAGGGGCGCATGAGCTGCCTGTAGAGCGGCTGGTGGAGCTTCTTGCGCGTGAGCTCGACCAGGCCCAGTCCGGTGAGCCCGATCAGGCTGGTCCTGGTGCGGTCCTGCCTGAGCAGCTGGCGCATGAGCGCAAGCAGCCCTTCGCGGTGCTCCTCCGTTTCCATGTCGATAAAATCGATCACGACGATGCCGCCCACATCCCGCAGCCTGAGCTGGCGGACGATTTCATGCGCGGCCTCGCAGTTGATCCTGTAGACCGTGTCGTCCAGGTTCTTCGAGCCTACAAACTTGCCGGTGTTGACGTCGATGACCGTCAGCGCCTCGGTGTGGTCGATCACGAGAAAGCCGCCGCTTCGGAGCCACACATGCCGCTGGAACGCCTTGTCAAAACGAACGTCGACGCGATGGACGTCGAACAGCGGCGTCTCTTCGTCGTAGCGCACGACGCGTTCGGCCAGCTCCGGCGACAGCGTCCCGGCCGTTTCGCGGGCGGTTCGGAAGGCGTCCTCCCCCTCGACCAGCACATTGTCGACCTCCGGCGAGAGCATATCCCGCACGGCGCGATACACGAGCCCCTCGTCGCGATGAATCAGCGCGGGCGCGATGGCGTGCCGGGCGCGTTCCTGGATGGATTGCCACAGCCGCAGCAGGCTCTCCACATCGCGCCGGAATTCCTCCGGCGAGGCGTCCGCGGCCGCCGTGCGCACGATAAGGCCCATGTTCTCCGGCCGGCATGACTCGGCGCGATCCCGCAGCTGCGCGCGGACGGCCTCGTCCTCAATGCGCCGGGAAACGCCGACATAGCTCACCGTGGGCAGCAGCACCGCCAGCCGGCCCGGCAGCGTCACATGGCTTGAAATGCGCGGCCCCTTCGTGCCGCCCGGCTCCTTGACGACCTGGACGAGCAGCGACTGCCCCATCCGGATCATTCTGCCGATGGACTCTCTGGCGAGCTGCTGCGCAATGCGCTCCGCGTCGGCGCCGAAGTCGGATCTGTCGATTTTGATGTCCCCCGCGTGCAGGAAGGCGTTCTTTTCAAGGCCGATATCCACAAATGCGGCCTGCATGCCGGGCAGTATGTTGGCGACGCGTCCGAGGTAGATGCTGCCGGTCAGGGTTTCCTGTCCGCTTCGCTCGACGCAGTACTCGGCGAGTTCCCCGTCCTCGAGGAGCGCCAGTCGGGTTTGTCCCAGCTCCGATTCGATCAAAATCTCTTTTTTCATAACTGACTTATAACTCCATCAGGCTCCTGATTTCTCCCTGTTCGCCGCGCCCGAGCAGCGCCGTTCTGAAAATCGCGCCCTCATAGTCGACGGCCCCGCCGCGCTCCGCCAGAACGCCCAGCAGCAGGTCGGGCTTCAGCGTGTCCTCGGGCGTCAGCATGAGACGGGCGCACAGCGCGTCGTCCTCCGCCGACAGCGCGACCGTCAGCGGACGGATATTGACCTCCTTTTCGCCCGACTTCGTCTTGCGGACGGCCATGACGGTCTCTTCCGCCAGATAAGCCGGAACGGCGTCAATGATCCTTCCGGCGTCCCCGCCGCTCACCGCGATGCGGTAATCGGCCATCGCCAGCTGCGCCATGAGCGCGGGATGCCTGTCGTCCACCATGCGGCAACGGTGCACCGGCATTTCAGGCGGCAGGGCGGCGCTCATCTGATCGAGCGCATGCTGTGGATCGACGCTTTCGGTCAGCCTGACGTCCATCAGCTCGACGTCGCTCGACCAGCCCATGGCCAGCGCCGACGCGAAGGACATCTGCGGATGCGGATTGAAGCCCTGCGAATAGGCCACGGGCAGATCGGTGCGCCGCAGCGCGCGCATCATGAAGCGCTGCAGGTCGAGGTGCGAGATGTAGCGGAGGCGCCCCTTCTTTCCAAACTCAAAGATCGCCCTCATCTGCACGCCCCCTCGTAGCGCTTCACGCCGCAGCCCACGCAGCCCTTGCGGCAGTCGTGCGTCAGCTCGCCCCGCCGGGCCTTTTCCCATTCCCGCAGCAGAAATTCCTTTGAGACGCCCGCGTCCAGGTGATCCCAGGGCAGGCGCTCGTCCAGTCCCTTTTCGCGCGTGGCGTAGAACGCGGGATCGACGCCGGCCTGTTCGAACGCCTTCAGCCACAGGTCGTAACGGAACTGATCGCTCCAGCCGTCGAATCGGCAGCCGAGCCGACAGGCCCGTTCCAGCACATCGCCCATGCGTCGGTCGCCCAGCGCAAACGCGGCCTCGAGGAAGCTCAGGTCGGGCGCGTGGTACTTGAAATCGACGCCCTTGAGGCGGGAAATGCCCTGGCGGATCATCTGCTGGCGGCGGATGACGTCCGCTTCGCGCGCCTGGCCGCACCACTGAAAGGGCGTGAACGGCTTGGGCACGAACACGGACGCGCTCACGGTGACGCGGAAGCCCGGCGCGCGCTGCGACTTGGGAATTGAGAAATACACGGCGCGCACCTTTTCGGCGAGATCGACGATGCCCATGGCGTCTTCGTCGGTCTCGGTGGGCAGGCCGAGCATAAAGTACAGCTTGACGGAGGACCAGCCCTGTTCAAAGGCATCGCGCACGGAACGCATGAGGTCCTCCTCCGTCACGCCCTTGTTGATGACGTCTCTGAGGCGCTGCGTCCCGGCCTCGGGGGCCAGCGTGAGGCCGGTCTTGCGCACCTTCTGCGTCTCCCTGAGCGTCTCGGTGAGGAAATTGTCGATGCGCTGGGAGGGCAGCGAGATGGACACGCGCTTTTCATAGAACCGCTTCACCATCTCGCGCGCCAGATCGGGCAGGCACGAATAGTCGCCGCTCGACAGGCTCATGAGTGAAATCTCGTCGTAGCCCGTGGCGTTGACAAGGCGCTCGGCCAGCTCAAGCAGGCGCTCCATCGAGCGTTCGCGCACCGGCCGGTAGATCATGCCGGCCTGACAAAAGCGGCAGCCGCGCGTGCAGCCGCGGAATATCTCCAGCATGATGCGGTTGTGCACCACCTCGCCGTAGGGCACGATGAGCTGCTCGGGATAGTCGGCGGCAGTCAGGTCGTTGACCAGGGCCTTCATGACGAGCGGAGGCGCGCCTGTGCCGGCCTTTGGGACGACGGCGCGCAGCGTGCCGTCGGCGCGATAGGAGACGTCGTAGAACGAGGGCACGTATACGCCCTGAATGCCCGCGATCATCCTCAGGAAATCCTCCCGCGGACGCCCGCTTGCCTTCCAGGTCTTATACACGTCGATGTACTGGTGCGTAGACACCTCGCCGTCTCCCAGCACGAAGAAATCGACGAACGGCGCGAGCGGCTCGGGGTTGTAGGCGCACGGGCCGCCGCACACCACAAACGGGCCGTCCCTGCGGTCGGCGGCGCGCAGCGGCAGCCCGGCCAGATCGAGCGCGGACAGGATGTTGGAATAGCTCATCTCGTACTGAAGCGTGATGCCCAGTATGTCGAAATCACGCACCGGCGTCCGGGATTCGAGCGAAAAGAGCGGGATGTCGTTCTCCCGCATCTTTTCCTCCATGTCCACCCACGGCGAAAACACGCGCTCGCACCAGGCGTCGTCGCGCCCGTTGATGGTGTGATAGAGGATCTTCATGCCCAGATGGGACATGCCGACCTCATAGGTGTCCGGGAACAGAAAGGCGTATCGGACGGAGACCTCCTCCGGCTTTTTCATGATTGAACCGAACTCGCCGCCGACGTATCGCACGGGCTTTTCCACCTTCATCATCAGCGAGTCGATCTTATCGGAAAGCGTCAAGCAGCTTGCCCTCCTCGAATAGAAATCACTGAATTTACTTTAGCACGAAGCGCACAATTGGTCAACCGATAAATAGTAAAAACAAATCGACGGCGAGGTTGAACGTCATGTTTCCCTTGAAAAAGCAGGCCGGGATCATTATAATAGGAGTCAGAACAAACGCACGGAGGGAAAGCATGCCGGTTTTTGAATGCGTGATTGAAGACATCACTTTTCGTAACGAGACAAACGGCTGGACCGTGGCGCAGATTCGCCTTGAGCGCGAGCGGCTGGCCGCTGTGGGCATCATGCCCTTCGTCGGCGCGGGCGAGCATGTGAGGCTCACCGGCGAATGGTGCGAACATCCGGACTATGGCCGCCAGCTCAGGGTGAGCCAGTGCGAGTCCATTCGCCCGGCCACGAAATCCGGCATGGAGAAATACCTCGCCTCCGGTCTGATCAAGGGCATCGGCCCCGCCACGGCCAGGCTGCTCATACAGCATTTCGGCATCGACGCGCTGGATGTGCTGGAGAGCGAGCCCGGACGGCTGACCGAGGTGGAGGGCATCGGGCCGAAGAAGGCGGCCACGATCGCCGAGTCCTTTCAGGAGCAGATGGAAATGCGCAACACCATGATGTTCCTGCAGCAGTACGACATATCCCCCGCGCTCTCGATGAAGATCTATCGCCGTTTCGGCGAGCGCACGCAGGCCGTTCTCAGGAGCAACCCTTACCGCCTGGTGGACGACATCAGCGGCGTCGGTTTCAAAACGGCGGACCGCATCGCGCTGTCCATCGGCATTGCCGCAAACGCGCGGGAACGGCTCGAAAGCGGGCTGAAGTACGTGCTGAGCAGCGCGGCCGCGACAAACGGACATGTCTACCTGCCGCGCGAGACGCTGGTCTGGGAGGCGCGGCAGCTGCTGAACGTCGACGAGGACCTGATCGACAACGCGTTGCGGTCGCTGCTCATCAGCCGCGACCTCGTCAGCGCGCCCATCGACGAGATCGACGCCGTCTACCTGCCCGCCCTGTACGAGGCGGAGATCGACGTGGCCCGGCGGATGGCCGAGCTGATCCGGGCCGCCCGCGGAGAGGTGTACGACGGCGCGGAGGAAAAGATCGACGCCTACGAGCAGGAGGAAGGCGTGACGCTGTGCGCCGAACAGCGCGAGGCCGTCCTGGAGGCCGTTACCGGCGGCGTTACGATCATCACCGGCGGCCCGGGCACCGGCAAGACGACCGGCATCAAGTGCATCATCCGCCTGATGGCGCGCGCCGGCGAAGTGCAGCTCACCGCGCCGACCGGCCGGGCCGCCAAGCGCATGAGCGAGGCCACAGGCTGCCCGGCCAGGACGGTCCACCGCCTGCTTGAATTCAGCGGCGAGGAGGGCGACTTTGCCCGCAGCGAGGACAATCCGCTCGACGCGAAGATGGTCATTGTGGACGAAATGTCCATGGTCGACATCTTTCTCATGCGCAGCCTGCTGAAGGCGCTGAAGCCGGGCACCCGGCTGGTCATGGTGGGCGACGCCGACCAGCTGCCGTCCGTGGGGGCGGGCAACGTGCTGGGCGACCTGATCGAAAGCGGCATCGTGCCGGTCGTGCGGCTGACGCAGATCTTCCGCCAGGCGGGCGAGAGCATGATCATCCAGAACGCGCATCGCATCAATCGCGGCGAAATGCCCGTTATGAACGGCAAGGGCACCGATTTTTTCATCGAGCGGCGCGATACCGTCCAGGCGACCATGGAATCGCTGATCCAGCTGGTTTCAAAACGGCTGCCGGATTACCTGAACCTCGATCCCCTGCGCGACATTCAGGTGCTGTCACCGACGAAGAAGGGCGACATCGGCGTTTTCCAGCTCAACAACCGGCTTCAGGAGGTGCTCAATCCGCCCCGGGACGGTCGGCCCGAGCGCATGCGCGGCAGCACGCGCTTCCGCCTGGGCGACAAGGTGATGCAGGTCAGGAACAATTACCAGCTCGAGTGGCGGCGCGACGGCGAGCGGGGCGTCGGCGTATTCAACGGCGACATGGGGTTCATCACCGGCATCGACGCGGAGGAGCATACCGTCGAGGTCACGTTCGACGACGACCGCGCCGCCGAATACGACGACACGATCCTCGAGGAGCTGGAGCTGGCCTACTGCGTATCCGTGCACAAGAGCCAGGGCAGCGAATTTCCGGCTGTGGTCATGCCGGTATGGAACTGGCCCCCGCTGCTCATGACGCGCAATCTTTTCTACACGGCGGTCACGCGGGCCAGAAGGCTGGTGGTGCTGGTCGGCCGGGAGAGCTGCGTCATGCGCATGGTTTCCAACAATCAGATCCTCAGGCGCTACAGCGCGCTGAGCCGCCGATTGACAGAAGCAAAGGATATGATACTGTGAAGGGACGCATCCGGGAATCGGTTCTGAACCTCCTCTTCCCCACCCGCGGCTTCTGCCTGGCCTGCGGCGACCCGGCGGGAATCCCTCAGGACTGGCTGTGCGAGCGCTGCCGCCGGAAGCTGAAGCCGCGGCTGCACGTCGTTCGGTCCGCCCAATGGCCGGAGGACGGCGTCTCCCGCGCGTGGTTCGCGTCGTATTACGAGTGGCCCGCCAACCGGCTTGTCCGCCAGTTCAAATACGGCGGCGTCTACCGGCTGGCGCCCTTCCTCGCCGGCTGGCTGTCGCCCGCGCTGTCGATCATCGGTCGGGACGATTTCGACTGCCTGGTTCCGGTTCCCCTGCACGCAAAGCGGGAAAGGGCGCGCGGCTTCAATCAGGCGGAGATGCTGGCGCGGCTGGTCTCCGACCAGACCGGCATACCGCTTCGCTGCGGCCTGCGCCGCACGCGCAACACGCGGCAGCAGGCCCGTCTGTCCGTGAGCCGGCGCCAGCGGAACCTGCGGGACGCATTCGAGGCGACGGCTTCGTTCGATGGCATGCGCGTGCTGCTGGTCGACGACGTGATGACGACCGGTTCAACGGTCAACAACTGCGCGCAGGCGCTGCGCCGGGCGGGCGCTGTGGACGTTCAGGCCGTCGCCGTGGCCGGTTCGCGCTATTACCGGCACCGGGAAGGCGCCGTATACCGGAAAAAGGCGTCAAAAAATGAGGTGAAAACGTAAAACCAGCGTAAAAAATACTTGCTTTTTCATAGATGACGTTGTATAATGAACACGGTTGTTGCGTCAGGTCTGTGGTTGCAAGTCGATGCCAGTCGCAGGCGAAACGATCCACGTAAGCAGGACAAGGCTCCTGTGAGCATGGTGCGGCTTAGAAGTAAGTCCGGCCAGCTTTGCGCTGAGAGGGTCAGTAGTGGGAGGACCAACGTCCTATGAGCGAACGCTCCGGCCGGCGAGTGTGGGGTCAAAGACCAGGTCAGCTGTACGCCAACAGCCAAACACATTTTTAGCAGGGGGAAATTCCAATGTACGAAGACAAGACGCTGGTTTGCAAGGATTGTGGCGCTGAGTTCGTGTTCACCGCCGGTGAGCAGGCTTTCTACGCTGAGAAGGGATTCCAGAACGAGCCCACTCGCTGCAAGAGCTGCCGCGATGCCCGCAAAGCCAGCCGCGCGAACGGAGACGCGCCGCGCGAGATGTACGAGACCGTTTGCGCCGAATGCGGCAAACCCACTCGTGTGCCCTTCATTCCGAAGAACGACCGTCCGATTTATTGCAGCGAATGCTTTGCCGCGCGCCGTCAATAAACAAGCAAGCTCGTACTGATCTCTGTCTGAAAACGGGCAGGAATGCGCCTGGGTTTCCCCCATGCCAGGGCGAAGGCCCGCGGGCCTGCCGGCGGCAGGCCGGGGCGTCGACGCCGACACGGCGGAAAAGACGCCGCAGGACTGTATGCTTTCAGGCGGAGATTGGCGTCAAATACCCTTCCGATACAGACGCGCGCCCGGCGGGATTCATCGTCCCGCCGGGCGCGTTTTCTGCGTCTGTTCGTCACGGACCGATCAGGCTGGTTTCCTCCATCGGGGCGGCTTCCAGCGCCTGCTCGAACGACAGCTTCCCGTCGATAACGCCCATGGTCACATGGCCGCCCAGCCGGATGTTGCCGAGCAGGATCTCGTCGCTGAGCGCATCCTCCACCATCCGCTGAATCGCGCGGCGCAGCGGCCGCGCGCCGTACAGCGGATCATAGCCCTCGCCGGCCAGCAGCGCCACGGCGTCTTCGCTGAAATCCAGCGTGATTCCCTGGCTCTCAAGCCGCTTCGCCACGTCGCGCAGCATGAGCGCGGCGATTTTTCTGATGTCCTCCTGCTCCAGCTCATGGAATACGATCAGCTCATCCACGCGGTTGATGAACTCGGGCCGGAAGATCTGCTTCACCTCGCCCATGATGCTTTCCTTCATGGCCTCGTAGCCCTTCGCGGTGTCGCTCGATCCGCCGAAGCCCATGGTGCGCTGTTTGCGGATGGTGTGCGCGCCCGCGTTGCTGGTCATCACGATCACGGTGTTTTTGAAGTCCACCACGCGGCCCTGGCCGTCGGTCAGGCGGCCGTCCTCGAGAATCTGCAGCAGGATGTTGAACACGTCCGGGTGCGCCTTCTCCACCTCGTCGAACAGGATGACGCTGTAGGGCTTGCGGCGCACCTTCTCGGTCAGCTGGCCGCCCTCGTCAAAGCCCACGTAGCCGGGCGGCGAGCCGATCATGCGCGAGACGGTATGCTTTTCCATGTACTCGGACATGTCCATGCGGATCATGCTGTCGTCGTCGCCGAAGAGCGCTGCGGCCAGCGCCTTGCACAGCTCTGTCTTGCCCACGCCCGTGGGGCCCAGAAAGATGAACGAGCCGATGGGGCGCTTCGGATCCTTGAGGCCCGCCCGGGCCCTGCGCACCGCGCGCGCCACGGCGGTCACGGCTTCGTTCTGACCAATCACGCGGTCGTGCAGCGTCTCCTCCAGCCGCACGAGCCGGGACGCCTCACCCTCGGTCATGCGCTTCACGGGAATGCCCGTCCAGGCGGACACCACGCCGGCCACCTCATCCTCGCCCACGCTGCCGACCTTGGCGTCGCGCTGGCGTTCCCACGCCTGCCGCCTCTCCTCCATCTCGGTCTGCAGCCGCTTTTTCTGATCCCGCAGCTGGGCCGCCATCTCAAAATTCTCGCCCGCGACGGCCTCTTCAATCTCCTGCCCCAGCGCCTCGAGCCGCTCTTCCTGCTCCTTCATGTCCAGCGGGGCCGTGAAGGCGTGCAGGCGCACGCGGGAAGCCGCCTCGTCGATCAGATCGAGCGCCTTGTCGGGCAGGGCGCGGTCCGAGATATAGCGGTCGGACAGCCTCACGGCAGCCTCGATGGCCTCATTCGTGATTGTGACCTTGTGGTGCGCCTCGTAGGCGTCGCGAAGGCCCATCAGGATGGCGATCGACTCGTCGATGGTGGGCTCGCCCACCGTCACCGGCTGGAACCGCCGCGCCAGCGCCGCGTCCTTCTCGATTTTCTTGTGATATTCTGAAGGCGTCGTCGCGCCGATGCACTGTAGCTCGCCGCGCGCCAGCATGGGCTTGAGGATGTTCGCCGCGTCCAGCGATCCCTCGCCCGCACCCGCGCCCACCAGCGTGTGCAGCTCGTCGATGAACAGAATGATATTTCCTTCCTTCTGCACCTCGCCCATGGCGTTCTTGATGCGCTCCTCGAACTCGCCGCGGTACTTCGCGCCCGCCAGCATGGCGGAAAGGTCCAGCTGCACAAGCCGCTTGCCGCGCAGAATTTCCGGAACCTCGCCCGCCACGATCATCTGGGCGAGGCCCTCCGCCACCGCGGACTTGCCCACGCCCGGCTCGCCGAGCAGCACGGGATTGTTCTTGCGGCGCCGGCACAGGATCTGCATGATGCGCTCGATCTCCGCGGCGCGCCCGATGACCGGATCCAGCTCGCCCCGTTCGGCGCAGCGGGTCAGGTCGCGGGCATACTGGTCGATGGTCGGCGTCGTGCTGGGCTCCTGCGCCTCGTTTCCGCTCTCGCCTGCGCCGCACGCGCGCAGCAGCGCTTCGCGCGCCTCGTTCAGGTTCATGCCCAGCCGCAGCAGCGCCTGAGCCGCCACGCCCTCGCGCTCAAACAGCAGCGCCAGCAGCAGGTGCTCCGTGCCCACGTAATTCTGACCCAGATCACGCGCTTCCTTCGCGCTCTGCTCCAGGACTTTTTTTGTGCGCGGCGCGTAGGACATCGTCTTCGCGTTGGCCGTGTCCTCGCCCTCGCCCACCATCTGCATGATAACGGCGCGCACCTGTTCGATGGACACGGCGTTCAGGATCGTACCCGCCTTGCCCGGGTCGCGCATGATGCCCAGCAGCAGGTGCTCCGTGCCCACATAATTCCGGTGCATGGCGGCGGCCTCCTTCTGGGCCGCAAGCAGCGCCCGCTGCGCCCGTTCTGTAAATCTCGCAAAAAAAGCCATATGCTCCTCCTTTTTTATCCCCTTTCATTCGCCGTGCCGCCCAGCAGCGCGTCGACCGCCTCCCGCAGCGCAGCGGCCCGCAAAGCGTCCCGCTGCCGTTCGGTCATTTTTTCCATCGAACGGCACTCGATGGAGGCGTTCTGCATATCGGCCATCAGCCGGTCCACGGCTTCGCCGGTTATATTCAGCATGCCCAGCGCCGCGCCGGTGCGCAGCTCCGAGCAGCGAAGCAGCATTTCGCGCTCGCTCATCAGCTTCGCCGCGCGGATCAGCGCCAGCGAGCGGCTCACGCGGTCTTCAATGATCAGACCGTCCTGTTCGCAGATCTTGGCGCGCACCCTGCGTTCGCAGGCGACGATCTTCTCCGCCGCCTCGCTCAGCGCGCCCAGTATGTCTTCCTCCGCGCGGCCGATGACGGCCGTCCCCTCCAGCTGATAGAGGTTGCCCAGCACGTCGCCTTTCTCCTCCCGCCAGGGCTTCAGCCTCAGGTTCTGTTGCCCCAGCTCCTGGCAGATTCGGCTCACCTGTCCGGCTGCGCGCATGGTGGGCAGATGCATGAGCACCGCCGCCTTCATCCCCGGCCCCGCGCAGGCCGGATCGGCCGTCAGAAAGCCAAACTGCGCGTCGTAGGCGTAAGCGCCCGTGGCGTCCAGCCATCCGTCGGCCTGATAGGCCAGGTCGGCCGCCCGGTCGAGCTGGAGCCCCGGCAGCATGCCGCAGATACACACGTGATCCTCGTCGTTGACCATCACGCTCATCGTGGAGCCCTTCGAGAGGAACGCCGCGCCGCGCGACGGCCTTTTCAGAAGCCCTCTGTCGATCAGATAATGATCGGCCAGCCGTCCGCGTTCCGATTCGGTCATATCCGCCAGCCGGGCCAGCGAGAAGGCGTCCTTGCGCCCGGCTGCTTCAATGGCGCCGGCAATGCGCGAAATGATGTGTGCCGCCTCCTCGTCGCTCATGAGGCTCTCGAAGGGAACGTCGGCGAAATTGCGCGCCAGCGTGACCTGCGTCATCACCGCGATGTCCGATGCGGGCGCCTTCCATTCATTCATCGCACGTCGCCTCCATCTCGGCAGACAGCGTGCGGATCTGATCTCTCAGCAGCGCGGCCTGTTCATATTCCTCGTTGGCAATCGCCTTTTTCTGCATGCGCTTGAGCTTGTCCAGCTTCATCCTCAGCGACACGGCGCACCCCATGCCGCCAGACGTGCGGCCGATATGCCGGGACGCTCCGTGCGTCCGCGCCATCCACTCGGTGAGCGGCTGGCGGAAGGCCTCGTAGCACTGGGCGCAGCCCACGTGACCGCTTGCCCGGAATTCGGCATAGGTGGTGCCGCACTGGGCGCAGCTGATGTCGGGAATGGGCGTCTCCGGCTCCGCGGCCTTTTCCTGCTTCTGGCGGATCATCTTGCTGAGGCGGCTGGCAATCGCGCCAAAGTCCACGCTCAGCTCTTTTTTGCGGGCCAGGCATTCGCTGCACAGATTGAAATCCCTTTTCTCTCCGTCCACGATGGTGGTCAGGTGGATGTTGGCGGGCCGGGCGCCGCATTCGTCACACATGATCATGCTGTTCACCTCGCTCGACATTCCGGAATACCTGCTGCAGCATATTGCGCAGCACCGCCGCGCGCAGCACGTTTTTTGCGCTGATGGGCAGCGCCAGCGCGTTCTGGGCCACGGCGGAGCGCATGAGCAGCGCCTCGTTGGTCGTTACCAGCTTGCAGTCCAGCAGATGTTTGATGATGGCCACGGCGCTCTCCTCGTCGATCTCCGTGCCTACGCGCTGCAGCAGCATGCTCAGGAGATTTCCCTCCGCGCGCGGATGCATGCGCACGATGCGCACATATCCGCCGCCTCCGCGCCGGCTCTCGATCACATAGCCGTGATCCACCGAAAAGCGCGTCGCCAGGACATAGTTGATCTGCGAAGGCGCGCAGCCAAAATGCTGCGCCAGTTCGTTGCGCCGCAGCTCCACCTGCGTGCCCTCCTCCATCAGATCTTTGATGAACTTTTCTATCGTATCGCTCAACTGCGCCATCGATCATACGCCTCTCTTTTGACTTTCTCTGACTATTATAGAGTATTTTCCTGACCTTTGCAAGGCATATGCGTATCTTTTAACACAAAAAACGTTGGTTTGCCGTTTCTTCCCGCGTTTATTTTGGCTGAAAAGTCCTCAAAGTATTCTCCCGACGCGCACGCGGCCGCTGCGCTGCATCGCACCGCCGTCTTTATATACAAAAAGAACCCACGCAGGCATTGCGGCAATGCCTGCGTGGGAAAATGGTCCGCCCTCAGGGACTCGAACCCTGGACACCCTGATTAAGAGTCAGGTGCTCTACCAACTGAGCTAAGGGCGGATGCGCTCACGAACAGAAAATATTATACCATTCGAGAGGCGTCCTGTCAATAATTTTTTGCGCGTCGGGCGACTGTTTTGTGTAAATTTTTGCAACGAACGGCGCTATTCGAAATTGATCCGCTCTTCCTCAACGACGAGCGGTCGGTTCATCAGGCGGAGGTTGATGGACATGATGTATTCACCCAGAAGGCCCATGAAGAACAGCAGCACCGAGCACATCAGCGACACCACGATGAGCGTCGGCGCCTGACCGGCCACAAAGCGATCCCAGAAGATCAGCTTCATGACGAGATAGACAAGCCCGATCAGCAGATTCAGCGCCGCGAATCCAAAGCCCAGGAATTCCGCGATGCGCATGCCCACCTTGGTATAGCTGGTGACGGACAGCATGGCCGCGTCGTACAGGCTGTACCAGCTGTTGTGCGTCTTGCCGGCCCGGCGCCGGGGCTGCTCGTAGGGCACCTCCTTGCGCCGCCCGCCAAGCTCAGCCACGATGCCCCGAATGAACGGCGTCGGGTCGTGCAGGCTGCGCAGCACGTCCACAAACGATCTGTCGTACAGCCCGAAGCCCGTGAACTGCTCGATCTGATCCACGGCGGAAAACTTCTTGATCAGCCTGTAGTAGGCGCCGCGCAGCCTGTACATGACCCGGCTTTCCCGGCTCGAGGTCTTCACGCCGCATACGATCTGATACCCCTCCTCCCAATACTTCAGGAAGGTCGGGATCAGCTCCACGGGATCCTGGAAATCGGCGCAGATGGCGATGGTGCAGTCTCCGGTGGTCTGGCAGATGCCGTAGTACGGGCTGTTGAATTGCCCGAAGTTCTTCACGTTGAAGATGGCCTTGATGTTCCGATTGCCCGCGCAGGCCTGGCGGATCAGCGCGCGCGTGTTGTCCGTCGAGCAGTTGTCGATGAACAGCAGCTCATAGTCGTACTGCGGCAGCGCTTCCATTTGCTTTACGATGGCCGCGCTGATCGCCGCAACGTTCTCTTCCTCGTTGTAGCAGGGAACCATGATGCTGACTTTCTTCTTCATATCGTATCTTGCCCCACTCTCTCCCGCATCGCCCGATGCCAGCGTATCGTTTCGGTAATGCCCGTTTCAAAAGACGTCTGCGGCCGAAATCCCGTGTCGCGTATCAGATCGCCGATATCCGCTTCGAGACGCATGATCTGTCCGGGCGCATAGGGCACCTCGCCGAAGCCCAGCGGCAGCGCCGGGTCGATCGCGTCCCGCAGCATGACGACATAGTCCCGCAGCGGCCGCGCCTCCCCGCTGCCCAGCGGATAGACGCGCCCGTCGCGGCCGGCCCGGGCCAGCGCGCACAGCGCCTGCGCCGCGTCGTCCGCATAGAGATAATCCCACAGCTGCCCTCCCGCGGTCAGCGCCGGGCGTCCGCCCGCCAGAAGCGTCCGGATGACCGACGAGATCATCGTTCCTTCGCCGTCGCAGGGGCCGTATACGCTGAGCACCCGCGCCCATACATGCCTCACGCCCAGCCTGCGGCACTCGCTGCGCGTCATCTGTCCCGCGCACAGCTTCGCCATGCCGTAGCCGCTCTCCGGAAAGCACGGCGTATCCGCGCGCAGCGCGCCGTCGACGCGCCCGTACTCCGCCTGACTGCCCGCGCCCACAAACACGGCGCAGCTCAGCGCCGCCGCCGCGCGGGCGGCGGCCACAGCGGCGCGAATGTTGCCGATCTGCCCGGGCATATCCTCCCGCGCAGGCCCGGTGGTCCCGGCCCAGGCCAGGTGGAAAAAGGCGTCCGCCCGCCCGCCGATCAGCGCCGGCAGGCGCTCCATGCCGTCCAGCCCGCAGGAGACGGCCCGCACACCCTCGGGCAGATGGAAAAGCCGACCGCTCCCCGGGCGCACCACGGCCCACACCGACGCGCCGTCCGAGAGCAGCCGCCGGCACAGGGCCGCGCCGATCGCGCCGGTCGGTCCCGTCACGACCGCGCTCTTTATCGAAAATCCGTTCACCGCCCTATTCCTCCACCATCGGGATAAACATGTTCCCCCGCAGCTCATCCCGCGGCAGGAAGGGCGCGAGATCCTCCAGCGGCGGCGAAACCAGCGTGCCGTCGGGCAGGCGCTTCACGCTGCTCTTCGGCTCCCATGCCTGCGCGGTGTCGGTGAATATCTCGCAGAACGCATAGCCCGGCTCTTCGAGCGTTTCTCGGACGGCCTCGCGCACGGCCGCGTTCGAACGCGCGCTGCGGTACGGATAGCCGAACGCCGCGGCGATCTTTGAAAAATCGGGAAACGACAAATCCCCGCTCTCCGGGCCGATGCCGACCCGGGGGCGCTCCCTGAACAGATTGCCCTGCGTCAGGCGGATGGAGTGGTAGCCCTGGTTGTTGATGAGGAATATCTTGACCGGCAGCCGGTTCGTGACGACGGTCTGCAGCTCCTGCAGGTTCATCATGATGCTGCCGTCCCCCTCCAGGCACACAGTCGGGCGGCGTCCGGACGCCGTACACAGGCCGATGGCCGCGGGCAGGCCGTAGCCCATCGAGGCGATGGCGCTGTTGATGATGAAGCGCGTGCCCCTTCTGATCAGCCAGGTCTGATGCCCCACCACGCAGCACGCCCCGTTTGACACGGCCGTGAGGCTTCCCTCGGGCAGCGCCTCGCTGATGAGCCGGATTGCCGCGTACACATTGGCCGTTTCGCCGTTCTCGGTGCGATGCCGCGGCAATACCGCGGGGTACTTTTCCTTCCACGCCGCGCACTGATCGCGCCACGTCTGACCCGCGAACACCGGCCGGGCGCGCCGCCCGGCCCGGCGTGTCACGGCTTCCATGAAATCCTTCGCGTCCGCCCAGACGGGCATATCCACGTGAATGGTGGGCTTTTTCATCTCCGCGCGGTCGATGTCGACCATCACGACCTTCGCCGCGCGCGCCCAGGTCCCGAAGCTGTAGCCGGTCTGCCGGATGGAGATGCGCGTGCCGACGGCGAGCAGCAGGTCCGCGTTCTGCACGGCGAAATTGCCCGCCCGGCCGCCCATGTTGCCGCCCCGGCCGCAGTAGAGCGGATGGTCGTCCTCGATCACGTCCACCGAATTCCAGTACGTCACGACCGGCGCGCCCAGCCGCTCGATCATCGCCCGGAACGAGGCGTAACCGCCCGACAGGCGAATGCCGCCGCCCGCGTAGATCACCGGCCGCTCCGCGCGCTCGAGCATGTCCAGCACCCTGTCCGCCGTTTCATCCGACACCGGCGGCGGCAGCAGCGCGTCGTCCCGCGCCGGGTCGTAGCCGCGCAGGCTGTCCGTCTCGATATACCCGCCCTGGAAGTTGACCGGGATGTCGATCCACACCGGGCCGGGCCGTCCGGTCGTCGCCAGGTGCCAGGCCTTCTCCAGCGCGAAGCGTATGTCGGCCGGATCCTCGATCATCGCCGCGTACTTCGTCATGGGCGCGACCGACTTCACGATGTCGTATTCCTGATCGCCCACCGCGCGCAGCGGCAGCCCGTCCGTAAAGCGCTCGGCATAACGGGCCGTGGTGTCGTAGCGCACCTGTCCGGAAACGACGAACATGGGGATGGAATCCAGCCAGCCGCCCACCACGCCCGTCAGCGCGTTGGTGCCGCCCGGGCCGGTCGTGACGCACACCGCGGCGATCCTGTTGTTCAGCCGCGCGTAGGCTTCCGCGGCGATGGCGCAGGCCTGCTCGTGGTGGTTGTACAGGCACCGGATGCCCTCGTGATGCCCCAGCGCGTCGTTCAGGTGCATCGCGCCGCCGCCCACCACCATGAAGCAGTCGGTCACGCCATGCTCCGCCAGGAACCGCGCCACATAGTCCGCAAGACGAATTTTCACAAAAGCACTCCTCTTTCAACGATCCCCAAAGGCCCAGAACTTGGTCAGCAGAAAATTCAGCGGCGTCGCGACCGCCAGGGCGCACAGGCTGGCAAGCCAGGGAGCAAAGCCCAGCGCGCTGTTCAGCCACAATTTCAGAAAGTAGGAGAGCACCAGCGTCGTGGCGAGGCTGCACAGCGCCATTCTGGCAAAGGCCCGCCCGCCGCGCCGCCCGGAGCCGTCCTCTTTCCTGAACACGAAGCGGCTGTTCAGCAGATAGGAGTTGACCACGCCCGCGATAAAGCCCAGCGTCGCGCAGACGGCCCAGCGAAAATCCGGCGCCTTCACCGCGCGTCCCAGCACCGTCACCGCGCCCTCGTTCCAGACGCCCGCGAACACGACGTACAGCCCCAGCATCTCGATGGCATAGGATACCGCCGTGTTCAGCGCGCCGACCATGCCAAACTTCACAAACTGCACCAGCGAACCCAGAAGCCCCCGGGAGGGCCGGTCCGGCCGGATGTCCTTTTCCCGTCTCATGCGCGCCTCATTTCCCCGCCGCCTCGGCGATAACCCGCGCCATGTAGTCCAGCTTTTCATCGGTCATGCCCGGATAAACGCCCACCCAGAAGGAATGATTCATGACAAAATCGGTGTTTTCCAGCCCGCCTGACACGCGGAAGGCGTCCGTGCCACGCAGCCCGTCAAAGCAGGGATGCCTCAGCAGATTGCCGCCGAAGAGCAGGCGCGTCTGCACGTTCTTTTCCTCGACGCGGCGCGTGACGGCGTTGCGGCTCAGGCCGGATTCCGGCCGCACGGACACCATGAAGCCAAACCAGCTCGGCACGCTGCCGCGCGCGGGCTCGGGCAGGATCAGCCGGTCCTCCAGCTCCGCGAGCGCCGCGCGCAGATACGCCCAGTTATGGCGCCGCCGCTCGATAAACGAGGGGAACTTCTTCAGCTGCTCACAGCCAACGGCCGCCTGCATGTCGGTCGCCTTCAGGTTGTAGCCGAAATGGCTGTAGACGTATTTGTGGTCGTAGCCGTCCGGCAGCTCACCGAAGCGGCCGTCGAAGCGATGGCCGCACACATTGTCGCGGCCGGGCGGGCACACGCAGTCGCGGCCCCAGTCGCGGTAGCTCAGGATGAGCCTGTGCAGGAGCGGGTTGTCCGTATAGACGCACCCGCCCTCCCCCATGGTCATGTGATGCGGAGGATAGAACGAACTGGTCCCGATGTCGCCCCACGCGCCGGTGTACTTTGTCACGCCGTCGATGGTATAAGTCGTGCCCAGCGCATCGCAGTTGTCCTCCACCAGCCACAGGCCATGCGCGTCGCAGAAGCCCTTCACCGCCCTGATGTCGAAGGGATTGCCCAGCGTATGCGCGATCATGACCGCCTTTGTCTTTTCCGACAGCGCCGCTTCCAGCCGGGAGGCGTCGATGTTGTATTGCGGCACCGTCACGTCCACGAACACAGGCACCGCGCCGTACTGCAGGATCGGCGTCACCGTCGTCGGGAAGCCGCAGGCCACCGTGATGACCTCGTCCCCCCGCCGGATGCGGCGCTCGCCCAGTTCGGGCGCGGTCAGCGCCTGGAACGCAAGCAGGTTCGCAGAGGAGCCGCTGTTGACCAGGCTGGCGTATCGCACGCCGATCCACGCGGCGAACGATTTCTCGAATTCGTCCGCAAATCGGCCGGCCGTCAGCCAGAAATCCAGCGCGGCGTCGGTCAGCGCGCCCATTTCCCGCTCGTCGTATACGCGCGAGGCATACGGCAGCCGGTCGCCCGGTTCGAAGGGCCGGCTCTGCGCCGGGGCCTTGAACCGCCGGTAGTATTCCGCCACCATGGCCTTGATCTGCGCGCGCGCCTCTTCCTCATTTTTCCAGTCTGCCATCATATTCTTCTCCCAGGAATTCTCGGATTTCCCTGTCCATCTCCGCGGGCACATCGCCCCCGGACAGCCAGACGCGGCTCCACGCGCAGGTCATTTCAACGGCCCTTTCAATCCCCCAGCGCGGCGCCCAGCCGAAGGTCTCGCGCAGCTTTTTGCAGTTCAGCCGGAGAAAGGCCGCCTCGTGCGGCGCCCCTGTCTCGGCGCGGTTCACCCAGCGCGCGCCGCCGCCCCACTTCTCGCAGAACAGGCTCACCAGCGCGCCGGTGCTCAGGCAGTCGCGCTCGTCCGGCCCGACGTTGTACCAGCCTGCAAAGCGCCTGTCCTCATGCTGCCGCGCCGCGATCATCAGATAGGCGTACAGCGGCTCCAGCACGTGCTGATAGGGCCGGATGGAGGCCGGATTGCGCACGCCGATCGCCCGGCCCTGCGCCGCGGCCCGCACGCAGTCCGGTATGATGCGGTCCACGGCGAAATCTCCCCCGCCGATCACGTTGCCCGCCCGCGCCGTCGACACGGCGGGCGCGTCAGGCCCTCCGAAGAAGCTGACGGCATAGCTGTGCGTCGCGAGCTCGGAGCAGCTCTTTGAGTTGGAGTAGGGATCGTATCCATCCAGCGGCTCGTCCTCGCGGTAGCCCTGCGGGCGCTCGACGCTCCTGTAGACCTTGTCCGTCGTCACGTTGAGAACGCTGCCCACGCCCCGCGCCAGCCGAACGCACTCAAGCAGGTTCACCGTGCCCAGGACGTTTGTCTCATAGGTCTCGCGCGGGCTTCGGTAGCTCTCCCGCACGAGGGGCTGCGCCGCCAGGTGAATGACCACCTCGGGCCGCGCCGCCTCAAACGCGGCGCGCAGGCGGTCGAAGTCGCGCACATCCCCCACGACGCTCCTCATTCCGGCCTCGACGTCCGAAAGGCGGAAGAGACAGGGGCCGTCCGGCGGCTCGAGAGCGTATCCCGTCACAGCGGCGTCCGCGCCGATCAGCATCCGGCACAGCCAGCTGCCCTTGAAGCCGGTATGCCCGGTGACAAACACCCGCCTGCCCCGGTAAAATCGCATGATATCCATGTCAGTCCTTCCACACCTTCCAGGGCGCCCGGCCCGCCGCCCACAGCTTTTCGAGCGTCTCCAGCTCGCGCCGGTTGTCCATGCACTGCCAGTAACCCCTGTGCATGAAGCTCATCAGCTGGCCGTCCTGCGCCAGTCGCTGGAGCGGGCCGCGTTCGAGCACGGTGTCGTCGCCGTCCAGATAGTCGAATATCCCCGCGTTGAACACCATGTAGCCCGCGTTGATCGGCGACGCGTCGCGCGCGCTCTTTTCGCGGAAGGCGTGCACGGCATTGTCGCCGCCGATGTCCAGCAGGCCCTTTTCCGGCTGCTGCACGACGGCGGTCAGCGTGGCGATCTTTCCGTGCGCCTCGTGAAAGGCGCGCAGCTCGGCGATGTTGACGTCGCATACGCCGTCGCCATAGGTCATCATGAACGGTTCGTCTCCCACATAAGGCCGGATGCGCCGGATGCGCCCGCCGGTCATGGTGTCCAGCCCCGTGTCGACCACCGTCACCTTCCACCGCTCGCAGCGGCCGCTGTGCGCGATGATCTCGCCGCCCCGCGTGAAATCGAACGTGATGTCGTTGGCGTGCAGATAATACCCCGCGAACCACTGCTTGACAACGTGCTGCTTGTAGCCCGCGCAGACGATGAACTCGTCGAAGCCATAGTGATAGTACTCCTTCATGATATGCCAGAGAATCGGCATGCCGCCGATCTCAATCATGGGCTTGGGCTTGAACTGGGATTCCTCGCTGATGCGCGTTCCGTATCCGCCCGCCAGCAAAACAACCTTCATGCTCATGTCCTCCGAACGATAAGGGAAACCCGGTCCTGTCGCCGGGCCGCGTGTCAGTATCCGTTCTCCGTCTGCGCCGGGCGCTGCATGGGCAGCGTTTTGGGCGGCAGGCGCAGCACGTGCGCGCGAATCAGCGGAACCAGCGCCAGAATCGCCAGCGCGATCAGGCCCGCCCGCACGAATCGGTTCCTCAGCAGTCTCCTCACGGCAGCTCCTCCCCGAAAATCCGGTCCGGCTCAGCGCCCGTCACTTCTGAAAATCCCTCTGGGCGCGCTCGTAGTCCTCAGGAATGCCGATGTCGATGAAATACCCGTCGCTGGGCCAGACATACATCGGCTTTTCCGCCACATACCGCTCCATGAAATCCTTCTCGAAGGAAAATTTCGCCGGCATGTCGTCCAGCAGGTCGCGCCGCACGACGTAGATCCCGCCGTTGATGTCGCCCTCGTCGCGCGGCCGCTTCTCCTCAAAGGCCGTAACGCGCCCGTTCTCGCTGAGAATGACGCCGTAGCGTTCAAAATGCTCCATGTGCCGCGAGGCGATGACCAGAGGCGCGCCGACTTCTTCCGCAAAGCGCAGCATGCCGTCCAGGTCGACGTCGAAGAACGTGTCGCCGTTGACGATCACGACGCGCTCGTCCCGGCAGAACGAGAGGCCCTGCCTGATCGCGCCGCCCGTGAACAGCGGCGTGTCTTCGCTGGAATAGATGATCTCCGCGCCGCGCCAGCGCGCCCCGAAGTGCTCCCGGATGACCTCCTGCCGATACCCCACGGCCAGCACGATCCGGTCCGCGCCCTTGTCGATCAGGTCATCCAGCACATACTCCATGAACGGCCGCCCGCAGACGGGGGCCATGGGCTTGGGCACATCCGCCACCACGTGCCTGAGGCGGGTGCCGAAGCCGCCGGCCAGTACGATTGCTTCCATCAGATCGTCTCCTTCCGGTTGTCCTCCCAGCCGTCAAATTCCGCGCTGAGCGTCTCGGCCGCATGTTCCCGCGAATATACCTCCCTGATAAAGCGGTCGTAGCGCGCGGACATGTCGTTCAGCGCCCTTTCGTCCCCGTACAGCCTGACCAGCGCCTCCGCGAAGCCCGCCGCGTCGTCGACGGCCGGCAGCGCCTCCGCATCGCAGTCGATGCCCTCCGCGCCGGTGCTGGTGGTCAGCACGGGCAGCCGGTGATACATGGCCTCCACCACCTTGCCCTTGATGCCCGCGCCGTATCTCAGCGGCACAATGGCCATGCGGCAGGTATGGTAGTACCGGTCAAGCTCCTCGTCGGATACCGGCCCAGTGACCACGAACCGCTCGCCGTTCAGGTCCAGCACCTCCTGCGGCGGCTTCGAGCCGATGACAAACACGCGCATATCGCCCGTTCTGTCCTTCACCAGCGGCCAGATCTCATCGTGCAGCCAGCGCGCCGCGTCCACGTTGGGGGTGTGCGCAAAGCCGCCCAGGAACATCACGTCGCGCCGTTCGGCGGCGCGGTACTGAACGGGATCGCTGCCCTCAAACAGATACGCGGGAATCGACCGCACCCTGAGCGACGGATCGATGGCGTGAAGCGCTTCAACCTCCACCTCGGAGGGATACCAGGATTCGTCGGCCTCCCCGATCAGTTTTTTCTCGCGGGCCAGCCATTCCTCCGAGGCCTTCAGCGCGTCCGGCTCGCCCGTCGCCTCGTAGCGGCGCTTTTCGCGCAGATAGTGGAGGTCGTGTCCGTAGTAGTACAGCTTCGCGCGCGTATGCTGTCTGAGCGCATCGACGTATCGCACGGCGATGTGCGGCCGGTTGAGCATCACATAGTCGATGTGCTGCCCGTTGTCGCGCAGCCATTTTTCCCAGTTTTTCTGCCAGTACGGCCCGTACAGCACCTCGATGCCCATCTGCTGCAGCGCCGTGGTGTACGGCTCGTCCCGATAGAAGTTGTCGCCGATGAATTTCACATTCATTCCCTTCGACACGAACAGCTTCAGATAGGCGAACACCGTCCGGGATCCCGCGTCGCGGTCAAACTGGGGCACATAGTGGTCGATCACCAGGATCGTCCTGCGTCCGCGGCTGCGGTCGCGCGCCTGAAACACGTTCACCCCGTTCGGATAATGCTCCCGCTCGAGCACATCCTTCCATTTTTCTCTGAATTTTTCCACGTTTGCGGTCTGATAGGCCTTCTGGCCGCTCGATGGATCCGTGCCGTTCGACACGCCCTCGAAGTGGATCACGACCGATTTCGGCTGATACATCACTTTATAGCCGCGCTTTCTCACCTCGAACGCCAGGTCGCTGTCCTCGTTGTAGGCCGGCGCGTAGCGCTCGTCGAATCCGCCGATATCCCGCCAGAGGTCGGCCCGGATCATCACCGCCGCGCCGGAGATATAGTCCGTCTCGCGCACGTAGTTGTATTCGGACGCCTCGGGATCGCCCAGCCGGCCGTAATTCCAGGCCCGGCCGTCCCGCCACAGGATGCCGCCCGCCTCCTGCAGCCGGCCGTCTGCGAACACCAGCTTTGAGCCGGCCATGCCGATCGTCTCATCCGCGTCCATCAGCGACGTCAGCGCGCCGAGCCATCCCGGCCGCACCTGCGTGTCGTTGTTCAGGAACAGGATGTAGCGGCCCCGCGCCTGGGTGGCCGCGCCGTTGCAGTTGCGCAGAAAGCGCAGGTTTTCCGCATTGCGCACCGCGCGCGCGTTCGGAATGATGCGGCCGATCTCCGCCGTGGCGTCCGTCGAGCCGTCGTCCGCGACGATCACCTCATAGCTCACGTCCGGCGTGTTCTCCAGAACGGACTGCACGCAGGCGTAGGTGTATTCGAACTGGTTGTACACCGGAATGACGATGGACACCGCCGGCTCCTCCCAAACCGGGAGCGCAATCGGGGCGTAGTCCTCCGTGCGGCGCGGCACGGGCGGCCTGACGGGCTCGAACGTGCGCTCAAATTCCGGCGCGGGCGCGGCGCAGGCGCCCGGGTCGTCGCCGTGCATCAGGCGGCCGCGGAAATTGAGGATCTTGCCCCTGTCCATGCCGCGGATCATCCGCATCGGATGCCGCAGGAATTTCAGCGTGTAGCGGGCCACCAGCGCGCGCCGCGAACCCGAGGGCACGACGGCCTGGCGCGCCTTTCCGAGGCCCTTTGAGCAGCGCACCGCGGCGCGGACCAGCCGGCTGCCGTTCAGCTCCTCCTCCAGCGCGCGCACCCGTTCCTCCAGCGCGTTTCTGGATTCGCTCAGGGCCGCGCGATCGTCGTTCAGCCGATCGATTTCCCGGTCCAGCCGCCGTCCCCAGTCGGACAGCTCCCGCACGCGCCGGTCGTTGCCGCCCGCCCAGTCGTTCAGCGCCTTCAGCGCGCCGTCCGTGCGCGGCATGGCGCTGGCGAACAGCGGCGGCAGCGCGCCGTCCGAGCAGACGGCCAGGAAGTATTCCATCTGCGCCGCGGCCGGCGCTTCGGAGAAGAAGCCCTCCTGCGCACGTCCGTCAGAAATGAGGTTGCATATCTCGACGCCCTGTCCCAGTCTGGCCACATTTTTGAAGGACGCGCCCAGCAGGCGGTCGAATTCCTCGCCGCTCAGCTCGTGCACGTGGAATTCGTTGTCCCCCCGCTCGTCGTAGACGGCCTGGTTCGGTGTGGAAATCAGCAGCAGTCCGTCCGGCGCGAGCACGCGCCGCACCTCTTCCATAAAGCGCCGCTGGGCCGCCTCGCCCACATGCTCCAGCGTTTCGAACGACACCACCATGTCCACGCTGCCGTCGTCCAGGGGAATGTCCTCCACGCTGCCGGTCAGGAAGCGAAGGTTGTCCGCCCTGCAGGTTGCGCGGCAGTACGCGACGGCTTCCTCGGAAATATCCACGCCGACGACAGACGCCGCGCGCGCGGCGAGCATTTCGGCGCCATAGCCCGTGCCGCAGGCGATGTCCAGCACGCGCCGGCCCTCCGCCAGGCGCGCCGCAAAGCGGTAACGGTTCATATGCTCCAGCGTCAGCGCCTCGTCGCACTGGCCCGGCACAAAGCGCTCCCCCGTAAATTCCATGATCCTGTCGTCCTCCATCATATCTGATAGCTCTCCACCGATCCGTCGGAGATATAGTTCACGCCCGGGATGTCCATCAGGCGCCTGGCAATCTCAAACAGCCAGGCGTCGTCCGCCCAGCACAGCTGAATGTGGTCGTCCTGAACGCCGCTGGCCACGGCCGGCGAGATGGTGTACTGGCCGTGATTGAGCGGCGGCATGCGGAAGCGGATATCGTATTCCATCGCGCCGCGTCCCGCGGGCAGGGCGCAGCGCAGCGTCTCCGTGTTGACGCCGATCACCACGTTGCCCAGCCGGTCGCGCACCGTCAGGCCCACGAGCGGATGCGCCGTATATTCGTCATAGCGCACCTTCATGCGGAACACCACGTCCTCGCCCGGCTCCACGATCTGCGCCGCCCGTCCGGACGAGGCATGGTCCAGTTCGCAGCCCAGGATCTCCGCCGCGCCGCTGCCCTTCAGGCGCACCTCCGCGGCCAGCGGCATGATGGGGCGCCGCGTTTCGCCGCCCCGTGCGCTGGCGCCGCTCTCCTGGAAGGCAAAGTCGCCCCGGCCCTCGCTTTCCTCAATGCTCTGCCGGATCAGGTAATCCTCATACAGCTTGAGTCCCCTGTCGACCTCGCCGTCATAGCGCACGCTGCCCTTCTCCAGCCAGATCAGCCGGCCGCAGAAGCGCAGCACCGCGCCCGGGTCGTGCGTGACCAGGATCACCGTCTTGTCCTTCATCAGCCTCTCCATGGCCCGGTAGCATTTCTGCTGGAACCGCATGTCGCCCACGGAGAGCGCCTCGTCCACGATGAGGATATCCGGCTCGGAATAGATCTGCGTGGCGAACGCCAGGCGCACAAACATGCCGCTCGAATACGTCTTCACCGGCTGGCGCATGAACTCGCCGATGTCCGCGAAATCGACGATCTTCTGCACGCGCGCATCCGTCTCCTCCCGCGAAAAGCCCATGATGGTGCCGTTGAAGTAGATGTTCTCGAGGCCGGTGTAGTCCGGATTGAAGCCGGCTCCCAGCTCCAGCAGCGCCGAAATGCGCCCGTCCACATCCACCGCGCCGCCCGAGGCGTTCAGCACGCCCACAATGATCTTCAGCAGCGTCGATTTGCCCGAGCCGTTGGTCCCGATGATGCCCACCGACTCGCCCTTGCGGATGTCCAGCGACACGTCCCTGAGCGCGTAGAAATCGGTGTGGCGGCTCCGGCGCAGCGGGCTCAGCGCTTCCTTCAGCCGGTCCACGGGCCGGTCATACAGCTGATAGATTTTGCTCAGGCCGCGTATCTCAATCGCATTTTCCGCGCGCATCGCTTTGCTTCCTTTCCAGCAGTATCAGGCCGACGACGTCATATCAGATCGGCGAAGTGCGGCTTCAGCCGCCGGAACGCCAGCCGTCCCGCCGCCAGCGCGGCGACCGCAACGATCCAAAAATAGAGCGTCAGCCCCGGCCGCCGCCAGAAGGGAATGCCGTAGATCAGGCTGTCGCGGTAGCCGTTGGTTATGTAAAACATCGGGTTGAGCTTGAAGACCATCAGCGCCTTCTCGCTCATCTGCGACGGCCCCCAGAGCACCGGCGTCAGCCAGAACTGGATGCCCAGCACGATGCCCGTCATCTGGGCGAAATCCTTGAAGAACACCGACACCGCCGACACCAGCCAGCTCAGTCCAATCATCAGGCAGAACGCCGCGAACGAATAATACAGCGCCTGAAGCCAGAAAAGCTGCGGCCGGTAGCCGTATATCTCAAACATAAAGGCGGCGAAGAACACGAAAAACGCGTGGATGCAGCTGGCCGAAAGCACCTTCACCAGCGGCAGCAGCTCCGTGCGGAAGCGCATCTTCTTCACCAGGTAGTTGTATTCGTACAGGCACCCCGCCGAAGAATTGACGCCGTCGCTGAAGTAGATCCAGGGCACGTTCGCCGCGATGTACCACAGGATGAATTCAATGTCGTCCACGGGCGAGGTACGAAAGCCCACCTGAAAAACCGCCCACATCACCAGCATGGTGACCAGCGGCTGCACGAAGGCCCAGGCCATGCCGAACGCCGAGCCGGCGTAACGCGCCTTCAGGTCGTTTTTGACCAGCTGGACGAGCATATGCCGTTCCCGCACGATCTCCCGCACATCGCTTCCCAGCGCTTTCGTCCCCTTCAACACGTCCGTACCTCCGCATCCGCCCATGAATAGCCTATAATACGACATAAACTATACCACACTTTGCCGCCGCGTGCAAGTCGCACGGAAGAGCGCAAAAGAAAAACGGAAGAGCGCAAAAGGAAAAGGGTGTAGGATTACAATACATCTTGGAGTGGGCACCAAAAAATAGGTGAAGAATGAAGACTCATCTGGTATAGTTGAGATTGCAGAAACAACGCGCCAGAAAGAGAGGTCATTCTTCATGAAGAGTATAACCCGGGACATGCGGTTTCGTCAGTCCCTGATGAGATATGCGGAGAAATATGGCTGTTTGAAAAGAAGAACGGCGTTTGCCGCGCGGGCGCGTTCTTTACTCGCCGAACGCATCCGCCGCGGTCGCGGCGGGCGTGTCCTGCGGCTCCGGCGTTTCCGACGCGGCCGCCTCGGCGGAATGCGGCGTCGTTTCAGGCTGAGCGCCGGTCCCGGCCGCCCCGTCTGTTTCGGAGATTTCGCCGGATCCGGGCGTTTCGGACGGCCCGGGCGTGGTCGGTTCGGGCGTTTCGGTCGGTTCGGGCGCGGGAACGGGATGCTCCGTAAAGTAGGCCGTCAGGCCCGCGACCATGCCCTCGACCAGCAGCGCCTGATATTCGGGAGAAGCCAGCTTCTCATCCTCCTCCGGATTGGACATGTAGCCCATTTCCACGAGGATGCTGGGGACCGTCGACCAGTTCAGCCCGGAGTAGGTGTCGCTGATGTGGATGCTCTCGGTGCGCGCGCCGGTCGCCTCGCCCATGGCGGCGAGCAGCGGTTCGCAGATGGCGTAGCTCTCTTCCGCGCCGGGCCCGGCCGATTTGACGTACAGCCCGATGCCGGTGATCGACTGGTTTGTGCTGCCGTTGCAGTGCAGCCTGAGCACCACATGGGCGCCCAGCTCGTTCATCATCTGGGCGCGCTCGATGTTGGAGATGTCGATGTCGTCCGTTTCGCGGGTCATGAAGACCTCCGCGCCCTGCGCCTCGAGGGCGTCGCGCAGCAGCAGCGCCACCTGGAGATTGATTTCGTATTCGGGAATGCGCGTGCTGACGCCCTGCGTGCCGCTGGACACCTTGGCCTTCGTCTCGGCGCTGCCCGGCGCGACGGGCTCCTGCGCGCTGTTGCCGTGCGCCTGATGCCCCGGATCGATGCCGACGCGCACGCCGTCCAGCAGACCGCGCTCGACCTCCTCGATCTCAATCTCAGGCGCGTCGGCCCCGTTCATGGGATTGCCCGGCGCGGCCGGCGCAGCGGACGGCGGCGCGTCCGTCGGTTCGGCCTCATGCGTCGCGGCGTCGGACGCGTCAGGGGCAGGCGAGGGCGCGGCGTCGGTGTCCTTCGCTTCGAATGCCGTCGCTTCAGCCGACGGCTCCGGCGAGGGCGCGGCCTCGATGCGGGCGCGGGCCGGCCGGCTGGTCAGGAAGGACGCGACGCCGAGTGCGAGAAGCAGGACGAAGGCGACGATCACACCGGCCGGCGGCCGGCCGTGCGGGCTCTTCGCGGTGAACTGGCGCTGTGTTGTCTTTCTCTGCATGGGTATAATCCTGCCTTTGGAAATAATGGCGCGGGACGCCCTTTGCCTCAGACAGTCCGGCCCTGCCGTTCATCCTGCGCCGCGAGCGCGGCGAAGACCTCCGGAAGGCGCGTCAGATCGTACAGGGCGACCGAGCCGAAGGGCGCGCCGAGCAGCGTCTCCACGGAGGCTCTGTAGGCTTCCAGCCGGCCCAGCATGTCGCCAAGGACGGCCGCTCCGTCGTCCGAACCGGCCAGGGCCATGGCAATCCCGTCAGTTATATTGGCGAAAAGCTGAAGAATAAGTTCCCCGATCTCGTCCGGAAAGCGTGTAAAAAATACCTTCCGGGACAGGCCCGAGGCGATGATCCCGTTCAGCAGCGGCAGCGCGGATTCCATCATGGTGCGGCGCACGGCCTCGCGCAGCTGGAAGCTACCCCCGCGGTAAGCCACGCGGATCATCAGTCCGGCGAAGTCCATGCGGTCGCCGCGCCACAGCGCGCAGCAGTCGAAAAGCGCGTTGAGCTGGGCGACGGGATCGTCCTCATGCTGCCGGATGGCTTCCTGCATCAGCGCGAGGTCCTTCTCGCCCTGGCGCGCGCAGACGGCCTCGAGCACCTGCAGCTTGCTCTCGAAGTGATGGTAGAAGCCGCCCTTGGACAGCGACAGCGCGTCGAGGATGTCCTGGACGGCGGTCTGCTCGTAGCCTCTGGCGTAAAACAGCTTTTCGGCGGTTTCGATGATCTGCTCCCGCCGGATGATTCCCTTTTTCATCTGTATGCTCTCCTTGTCGTGTCATCGTCCGCCGCGTCGGGCGGGGCGCCGCGCGCGCGCCGGGGGACGCGCGGCGGTCTTGTCGGGCCGGATCAGGCAGTCGGGGCCGAAGCCGATCAGATCCTTCCGCCCGGCCTTCACCAGTGCCCTGATGGCCAGCTCGCGGTTCTGCGGCAGGAAATACTGCATCAGCGCGCGCTGCATGGCCTTTTCCTGCGGGTCGCGCGGCACGTAGACCGGCGACATGTCGCGCGGGTCGAGGCCGGTGAAGAACATCGCGGTGGACAGCGTGCCGGGCGTGGGATAGAAGTCCTGAACCTGCTCGGGCCGGTGGCCGCTGCGCTTGATGTACAGCGCGAGCTCAACGGCATCCTCCAGCGTGCAGCCCGGATGGCTGGACATGAAGTAGGGGACCAGGTACTGGTCCATCCCCGCCTTCTCGTTGGCCTTTTTGTAGGCCTCCACGAATTTGTTGTAGACCGACACGTCCGGCTTGCCCATGCAGCGCAGCACGCGCGCAGACACATGCTCCGGCGCGACCTTGAGCTGGCCGCTGACGTGGTGGCGCACCAGCTCGTTCAGAAATTCGCGGCTTCTGTCGGCGAGCACATAGTCGAAGCGGATGCCCGAGCGCACAAACACCTTTTTTACGCCGGGCAGGGCGCGCAGCGCGCGCAGAAGACGCGTGTAGTCCCCGTGATCGACCTCGAGGTTTTTGCAGGGCGACGGGAACAGGCACTGGCGGCCCCTGCACGCGCCGCGCCTGAGCTGATCCGCGCAGGCCGGATGCCGGAAGTTGGCCGTGGGCCCGCCGACGTCGTGGATATACCCCTTGAAGCCGGGGCGGCGGATGAGCTTTTTCGCCTCGTCGATCACCGACTGGTGGCTGCGGGAGGTGACGATGCGCCCCTGGTGGAAGGTCAGCGCGCAGAAGGAGCAGGAGCCGTAGCAGCCGCGCACATGCGTGATGGAAAACTCGACCTCCTTCAGCGCGGGGACCCCGCCCAGCGCGTCGTACATGGGGTGCCACCGGCGCGTGTAGGGCAGCGCGTAGACGGCGTCCAGCTCCGCCTGGCTGAGGGGCGGCGCGGGCGGGTTGACGATGAGATGGCGCACGCCGTGCCGCTGGCAGATGCCCCTGCCGCGCACCGGGTCCTGCTCGTCATACTGCACTTTGAACGCGCGGGCGTAGGCGCGCTTGTCGCGCGCCACGTCCTCTGCGGATTCAATGGACAGGTAGTCCGGCTCCGGTTCACGGCTCATGACGCAGATGCCGGGGATGCGCAGCCCGGAAAAGGGCGCGCCGGCCTCGAGCGCGCGGACCGTCTCGAGGATCACGCGTTCGCCCATCCCGTACATGAGCACGTCCGCCCCGGAATCGACCAGAATGGAATTGCGCACGCGGTCGTCCCAGTAGTCGTAATGGGCGAAGCGCCGGAGGGACGCCTCCACGCCGCCGATGAGGATGGGGATGCTCCCGTAGGCCTCGCGGATGCGGTTGCAGTACACGATGGTGGCGCGGTCGGGCCGGTAGCCCGCCCGGCCGCCGGGTGAGTAGGCGTCTTCGCTGCGCCTCTTCCTGGCCGCCGTGTAGTGATTGACCATGGAATCGATGACGCCGGCCGTGACCAGAAAGCCCAGCCGCGGCCGCCCGAACAGCGTGAACGCCGCGCTGCTGCGATAGTCCGGCTGCGGCATCATGGCGACCCTGTAGCCCGCGTTCTCGAGCACGCGCGATATGATGGCCAGGCCGAACGACGGGTGGTCGACGTAGGCGTCCCCCGTGACATAGACGAAATCGGGCTGGCTCCAGCCGCGCGCGCGGACGTCCGCGGGGCAGACGGGCAAAAACTGTTCAGGCACGGGCGATTCCTCCAGACGATCGATGGCGGCGCGCGGCCGGCGCCGCGCTTCTTCTATTGTACCATCGCGCGGCGGAAAACGCAAATGGGAATTTGACGGAACACTGCCGCCTGAACGCTGAATACGAATTGTGTCATCCGGCCATGATATATTCGTGAGAAACCCGGCGGGCCGGCGGCAGGCCGGCTTCCGCGTTCGATGGGAGGATTGACAAATGAAGGCGATCATCATGGCGGGCGGCGAGGGAAGCCGCCTGCGGCCCCTGACCTGCGATTTGCCCAAGCCCATGGCCCCGCTGATGGACCGGCCCGTGATGGCTTACGCGCTCGAGCTGCTCAGGCGGCACGGCATCACGGACGTGGGCTCCACGCTCATGTACCTGCCCGAGCGCGTGCAGGCCTATTTCGAAGACGGCTCGCGCTTCGGCGTCTCGATGCGCTATTTCATCGAGAAGACCCCGCTTGGCACGGCGGGCAGCATGCACCTGGCCGCCGATTTTCTGAACGAGACGTTCGTGGTGCTGTCCGGCGACGGCGTGACCGACTGCGACCTCACGCAGGCCGTGAAGTTCCACCGCGACAGGGGCGCGCTGGCCACGCTGGTGCTCAAGCACGTCGAAAACCCGCTCGAATACGGCGTCGTGATCGCCGACGCGTCCGGCCGGGTGACGCGCTTCGTGGAGAAGCCGGGCTGGGGCGAAGTGTTTTCCGACACGGTCAACACGGGCATCTACGTGCTGGAGCCGGAGGTGCTGGAGCGCATTCCGAGGGACCGCGCCTTTGATTTTGGCCGCGAGCTGTTCCCGCAGATGCTCGCGCGCGGCGAGGCCGTTTACGCCTGGACGATGAGCGGCTACTGGTGCGACATCGGCGACACGGCGGCGTATCTCCGGGCGCACGCGGACGCCATGGACGGGCGCATCGATCTGCCGATGAACGTGAGGCGCGGCGGCGTGCTGCGCATGCCCGGCGCGCACGTGGACCGCGGCGCGGTGCTGGAGGGCCCCTGCTTTCTCGGAGAAGGCGCGGTGATCCGGTCGGGCGCGCGCGTCGGCGCGTACAGCGTGGTCGGCGCGGGCAGCGTGGTGGAGAGCGGCGCCAGCCTGAAGCGCGCGGTGCTGTGGCGCGGCGTGCATGTGGGCGCAGGCGCGCAGGCGCGCTGCTGCGTGCTGATGGACGACGCCCGCATGGAGCCGGACAGCGCCGCGTTTGAGGAGAGCGTGCTGGGGTGCGGCGCGACGCTGGGCGCGGGCGCCTCCATGATGCCGGGCGTCAAGGTGTGGCCCCGCAAGAGGATTGCCGCGGGCGCGCGGCTGGACGCCAACGTGGTGTGGGGCAATACGGAGCGCGCGGCGTTCGAGAAGGGCTGCCTGCGCCTGGGCTCGCCGGACAGCGCCGCCCGCGTCGCGCTGGCGGCGGCCGGCGCCCTGAAGCCGGGCAGCGCGCTGATCGGGCGCGCCTCGGGCGCCGCGGCGCAGGCCGGCGCGATGGCGCTGGAGGCGGGCCTGATGGCGCAGGGCGTGCAGGTGTACGACGGCGGCTGCGCCGCGCTGCCCCAGCTGCGCAGCCAGCTCTGGCTCATCGGCGCGGATGCGGCGCTCTATGTTGACGGCGGCTGCGTGCGCGTGATGGACGGCGCCGGCGCGGATCTGGGCGTCAACGCGCAGCGCCGGATCGAGCAACTGCTGCTGCGCCAGGACTACGAGCGCCCCTGCGCGGCGCACGCCCACCCTCCCGTGAACGCCGGGCGAAGCGATCTGGCCTACATCGGCATGCTGGAGGACGGCTTTGACGGCGCAATCCTGCGGGAAACGCATCCGCAGATTGCGCTGTATGCGCCGGACGAAACGCTCCTGAGCCTGGCCGAACGGGCGCTGGGGAAGGCCGGCTGCTCGGTGCGGGCCGAATGGGAGGAGGACATGATGGAGCTCGCGCCCGGCGAGACGGGCGTCTGGCTGGCGGAGGGCGGCGAGGACATGTGCCTGGCGGATGAGAACGGCTGCCTGACGGAGAGCCTGAACCAGCTGCTGCGCGTCTGGGCCGCGCTGGAAATGAGGCTTGACCCGGTGATCGTACCCATGGGCGCGACACGCGCCGCCGAGTCGCTGGCGCAGCGCTATGGCTGCGGCGTCGTGCGCGTGAGCGGAGAGCGCGCGGCGTTCATGCGCGAGCTGATCGAATCGGACAGGCGCGCGTTCAGGCTGTGGTTCGACGGCGTTTATGCCGCCGCGGCCTGTATCGCTCTTTTGATGAAATACAATCTGACGCTCTCTGAATGGGCGAAGGATATGCCGCGCTTCTCGCGCAGCGTGCGCAGCGTGGCCGTGGGCGAAAAGGACAGGAGCCGCATTCTGCGCGGCCTGATCGCGGAGGAGACCGACCCGGACATGACGGACGGGCTGTGCGTGTGCCAGGACGGAAGCTGGGCGCAGATCAAGCCCTCGGCGGAGCGGCCGGAGTGCCGCATCGTGGCCGAGGCGGCGGACAGCGAGACGGCGGACGAGCTGTGCGCCTTCTATGAGGCGCGCGTGCGGGCGCTGGTCCGGGCCGGTCAGGATCCGGACTGATACCCAGGCGTCGGAAGAAAGTCATGCGACGCGCCGGCTTCACCCCTTTTTCCGGGGCCTTCTGGCCCTTTTTCTTTTGCGCTCTTCCGTTCTTCTTTTCCGTTCTTCTTTTCAAAAACATCGTTGACATAAGGCCGGAACTATGCTAAGATGAAACCAATAAACATGGCTGTGACGGGAACAAGTATGCCCGCGAAACGCCTTCCAGAGAGCTTCCGGCCGGTGCGAGGAAGCAGGCGTCGCCCGCAGAATACCTCCCTGAGCCGGACACCGAACGGCGAACGCCCAGTAGGCTGCCCCGGGTGCGCCCGTCAGCGCGCGAAGAGGCCGGATTTCCGGCGAAAAGAAGTGGTACAGCGGTCGCATATCGCCTTCTCCCGTGCGGAGAGGGCGTTTTTTTACGGCGGCCGCATGGAACGTCATGAATTGAAGGAGTGATTTCCCATGAGCAACGCGATGGACATCCTGCGCGAGCGCGGCTTTATCAAGCAGGTCACGTTTGAGGACGATCTTTACAGGGCCTTCGACAAGGGCATGGTTACCTTTTACACCGGCTTCGATCCCACCGCCGACTCGCTGCACATCGGCCACTACATCCCGATCATGGCGATGGCGCATCTCCAGCGCGCCGGTCACAGGCCCATCGCGCTGATGGGCGGCGGCACGGGCATGATCGGCGACCCGTCCGGCAAGAGCGACCTGCGCAAGGTGCTCACCGTCGAGGACATCGACAGCAACGTGGCGCACATCAAGGGCCAGATGGAGCGCTTCCTCGACTTTGACCAGAGCCGGGAAAACTGCGCGCTGATCGTCAACAACGCCGACTGGCTCAGGGACCTGAACTACATCAGCTTCCTGCGGGACGTGGGCGCGCTGTTCTCCGTCAACCGCATGCTGACCGCCGAATGCTACAGGCAGCGCCTGGAGCGCGGGCTCACCTTCCTCGAGTTCAACTACATGCTCATGCAGAGCTACGACTTCCTCGAGCTGAATCACCGCTACGGCTGCATCCTGCAGACGGGCGGCGACGACCAGTGGTCGAACATGCTCTCCGGCGCGGACCTCATCCGCCGCAAGGACGGCAGGGACGCCTTCGCCCTCACCTTCCAGCTGCTGCTCACCCACGACGGCCGCAAGATGGGCAAGACCGAAAAGGGCGCGCTGTGGCTTGATCCCAACAAGTGCAGCCCGTACGACTTCTACCAGTACTGGCGCAACGTGGACGACGCCGACGTGAAGAAATGCCTGGGCCTGCTCACCTTCCTGCCCATGGACGAGGTCAACCGCCTGGGCAGCCTCGAGGGCAGCGCCATCAACGACGCCAAGCGGGTCCTGGCCTATGAGGTCACCAAAAACGTGCACGGCGAGGAGGAAGCCGTCAAGGCCCAGCAGGCCGCCGAGGCCCTGTTCGGCAGCGGCGCCGCGGCCGGCTCCATCCCCACCACCGCGCTGACCGAGGCTGACCTGGCGGCCGAAAACCGCCTGCTGGCGCTGGTGGCGAAGTGCGGCCTCTGCAAGTCCAACGGCGAGGCCCGCAAGACCATGCAGGCCGGCGGCCTGTACATCGGCGAGGAAAAGATCACCGACGTGGAATACCGCGTCACGGCCGACATGCTGCGGGGCGAGGGGCTGCTGATCCGCAAGGGCAAGAAGGCCTACCATCGCTTCCAGCTGGCCGAGTAGCATGGCGCTCACAAGCTACAAAACGCTGATGAAGCGCGCGCAGGACGAGTTCATCATCAACAAATCGCGCTTCATCGGCCACGGCGCGCCCGTTGAGAGCGAGGAAGAGGCGCTGGCGTTTCTTGCCGAAATCCGCCGCGCGTACGCCGACGCCTCGCACAACTGCTATGCCTACATCGTCGGCGCGAACATGGGCGTCATGCGCTACAGCGACGACGGCGAGCCGGGCGGCACGGCCGGCATGCCAATCATCGAGGTCATGAAGAACCGCGGCGTCACCAACGCCTGCGTGGTCGTGACGCGCTATTTCGGCGGGGTGCTGCTGGGCGCGGGCGGCCTGGTCCGGGCGTATTCGCAGGGCGCCGCGTCGGCCGTGAACGCCTGCGGCGTGGGCGTCATGCATCCCACCGCGCGCTATATGATGGACGTTCCCTATCCCCTGCTCAGCCGGGTGGAGTACTTCTTCAAAACGGCGCCCGTGAGCATCGAAAGCAAGGATTTTTCCGATGTGATCACCTTCACCTTCCTCGTGAGAACGCAGGATGAAGACGCCCTGCTGGATGGCCTCACGCAGCTCTCCGAGGGCCGCCTGGAGCCCCTTCGCTTTGACGAGCTGTACAGCGCGTGGCGCGAGAGCGATCCGCAGTAAATCGGCCGCCGCCTGCAAAAAGCCGCCTCCCGGCGTGAAACGATCGACGGGCTGTCTCATCTTGACTTGCGATGAGTCAATTTGCGACAACCCTTTTTTGTCGGCAAAGCGAATTTTTCCCGCGAACGGTTGAAATATATCGAAAAAAAGTGTATGATATAAGGGTATCTGGCGTTATATCATATTCATGACCTCTTGGGGAGGAACATACATCGTGCAAAACAGACCACAAACGCCGCGCGGCGGCTACCCGTCCGGCGGCCAGCCCATAAGACGCACCGAGTCGGCGCCCCAGACCGAGCCGGTCCGGCAGACCGGGCCGGTCCGGCAGACTGATCCGGTCAGACGGACAGCGCCGCCCCCACAGCGCCGCGCCGCGTCGCCCGCGGCCTATGGGCAGCGTCCCGTCCAGCGCGACGCGCAGCCCGTGAGACGGGAGACGCAGAGCGCGCAAAAGCCGCAGGCCGCCCCGCTCAACCGTGCGCCTTCGCTTGCCGCGCCGTTTCTTCTGCTTCTCGGCGTGCTCATCGCAGGCATCCTGCTGCAGTTCGTCGTCCTGCCCGGCGGCTGGGTGATGGCGGAGAAGGCCCGCGCCACGGAAACCGTGGCGGAAATCGTCTCCACGCGCGGCGTGCGCATCAACGAGGTCATGACCGCCAACAAGGCCGCCTGCTTCGACGAAACGGGCGCCTGTCCTGACTGGATTGAGCTGCACAACGCAGGCGGCGCTCCGGTGGACATCACCGGCTGGGTGCTGACCGACAAGGCCTCGCGCAGCATCCGCTTCGCTTTCCCGGCCCATGTCATGCAGCCGGACGAATACGTCATCGTATTCGCGGACGGTTTTCTGCACGACGAGCCGGACGGCACCTGGCACGCGCCGTTCAAGCTGAGCTCCTACGGCGACACGCTGATGCTGTTCGACGAAAACGGCACCATCGTGGAATCGATCAACATCCCGGAGCTGGCCGAAGACACGGTGTACGCCCGCTCGTCGGGCGGCGGCTGGGCGGTCACGCGCGAATACACGCCGCTTCTGGAGAACACCACCTACAACTACGCGCAGCTCACCACGACGCAGGTCGTGCAGGGCAGCGACCTGGTGATCTCCGAAATCATGGCCTCGAACGCCAGCCATCGCGCGCCGTCGGGCGTGCTGTGCGACTGGATTGAGATCACAAACCGGGGCGGCGAGCCGATCGATCTCTCCGGCTACGGCCTGAGCGACAAGACCTCCAAGCCCGCGCGCTGGCGCTTTCCGGACATCACCATTCAGCCGGGTGAATTCATCGTGGTGTACGCCTCGGGCCTGGACCGCGTGACGGAGAGCGGCGAGCTGCACACCGGCTTCTCGCTGGCTGCCGAGGGCGAGTCGGTGCTGCTCTATTCCCCGGCGAGGCAGGTCATCGACGTCGTGTCGTGGGACAACCTCAAGACGGATCAGTCCTACAAGCGCCAGAGCGATGACAGCTGGTCCGTTTCGAATTCGCCCACACCGGGCGGCGCGAATTGAGGTGACTGACGCATGCAGAACCGTTTTGCCGCCAACAAGGCCGGCACGCCCGATCCGCGCCATGAGCTGAAGTATTTCATCAGCGACGCCGCGCACGCCGAGCTGAGCTCGCTTCTGGGCAGCATGCTGCAGCTCGACAGCCATGCGCGCGAGAACAACGAATACTTCATTCGCTCGCTCTACTTTGACGACGCCTTTGACAGCGCCTATCACACCAAGATGGACGGCGTGGAAATCCGCGACAAGTACCGCATCCGCATCTACAACTGCTCCGACCAGGCTATCTTCCTCGAGCGCAAGCACAAGCGCGGCGAATACATCGCCAAATCCTCCGTGCGCATCACCCGCCGCCTGTGCGAGCAGCTGATGGACGGCAATCCCGCCGGGCTGGATCGTTCCGAAAACCCCCTGCTGCGCGACATGTTCCGCGAAATGCGCACGAAGCTTCTGAAGCCCGTGGTCATCGTGGATTATCACCGCGAGGCCTATACGCATCCCGCCGAGGACGTGCGCATCACCTTCGACAAGCGCCTGCATTCGGGCCTGTTCTCCCGCGATCTGTTCAACCCCGCGCTGAACGGCGTCTCGCCGCTGGAGCCCGGGAAAATGATCCTGGAGGTCAAATACAACCGCTACCTGCCCGAGTATATCCGGTCCGTTCTGCGCACGGTCCCGGCCACATGCTGCGCCATCTCCAAGTACACGCTCTGCCGCGGCTTCGAACCGCTGGGCGAATGACGGCAGTCACCAAACAGCTTCATTGTGAAGGAGGAAAAACACATGCCTACCCTGCTCTCCGCCACCGGCTCCACCTACACCAAATCCACGCTGGCCGCCCTTTTTGCCAACCAGACCATCTCCACGGATTCCTGGCTGACAATCCTCTTCTCGCTCGTGCTCGCGTTCGGTGTGGGCCTGTTTATCTACTGGATCTACCGCACCAACTATCGCGGCGTGATGTACAACAACAACTTCGGCCTGACGCTGGTGCTGATGACGCTCATCACCACCCCGGTCGTCATGTGCATCCGCGATTCCATTCAGCTGTCCATGGGCATGGTGGGCGCGCTGTCCATCGTCCGCTTCCGCACCGCCGTCAAGGATCCGCTCGACACCGCCTACATGTTCTGGGCGCTGACGATGGGCATTCTGCTCGGCGCCGGACAGTTTTTCCTCACGGCGATGGTGACCGTCGGCATCGGCGCGCTGATCATCGTCATAGGCCAGCTCAGGTTCAAACAGATGAACGCCTATCTGCTGGTGGTGCACTATGCGCCCGGCCTCGAAGGCCAGATCAACGCCGCGCTCAAGGGCGTGCGCGTGAGCCAGGTGAAGAGCAAGACCGTCTCCCGCAACGGAGCCGAGATGACCGTCGAGCTGCGCGTGGAAAAGCAGGACGCCCTGCTGAACCGCGTGCTGTCCATCGAGGGCGTGCAGGACGCCACGCTCGTGGCCTATCAGCCCGAATAAGGCCAGCGGTTTTTCTGCCGTTTTCCCGGCCGGGAAAGCGGCTTTTTTCATGCATTTTGCATGATATTTTCCGTTTTATTTGCGCGAAGGCCGGGGCTGTGCTATACTAGAAGCTGGATAATAATGGTGGAGGTTTACATATTATGAGCAGACATATCAGGCTGTTCGCGGCGGTCATGCTCGCGCTGTGCGCCTTCCTGACGCTGGCCGGGCCCGCGCTGGCTGAGGAGACGCCGGAAACGGCCCTCGCGCTCAATCCCGCGTCGATCGTCATCGATCTGGCGGAGACCAGCAAGGGCGGGACGCTTGAACCCGTCCTCGTGCCGGCCGACGAAAAGGCGCGCTACACCTATACGAGTTCGGATACCGGCGTCGCGCGCGTGAATTCGCGCGGCGTGATCACCGGCCGCAAGCCCGGCACGGCAACGATTACGGCCGTGCTGCGCGGCACCGACGTTTCCGCCGTGTGCACGGTCGTCGTCAGGGACACGCGCATCCCGGAGAGCATTTCCTTCGACAGGGGCGCGGCCATAACCGTGGAGCGCTACGAGAGCTTTACGCTGACGCCGTCCATCCTGCCGGCCGCCGCCGACCAGCGCGTCCGCTGGAAGAGCAGCAACAGCTCCGTGGCGTCCGTCAATTCGAAGGGCGTCGTCACCGCCAAGCGCGGCGGCACCGCGGTCATCACCTGCGCCTCGCGCCGAAGCAACGACGTGTATGCCGCCATCACCGTGACGGTGAATCAGTTCCCCTCTCCCACCGCCATTTCGCTGACGCCCGACACCGGCTACATGGTGACGGGCACCAGCCTGCAGCTCACGCCGGTCACGGAGCCGGCCGGCGAGCAGGTGTGCGGCATATTCACCTGGCGCAGCTCCTCGTCGCGCATCGCCACCGTGACCGACGACGGTCTGGTGACCGCCCGGGGAACCGGCTATGTCACCATCACCTGCGCGTCCCGGCAGAACACCCGCGTCAAGGCAACGCGCAGGATCCTCGTCGTCACGCCGGATTCGCCCTATTACATCCGGCTCAACACCGAAGGCGACGCCATCACGCTCAACCCTACGGACGTCCTGCAGCTCACCGCGTCCGTCTACCCGGCTGACCGCAGCCAGGCCGTGAAGTGGACGAGCAGCCGTTCCTCCGTGGTGACTGTGGATCAGAACGGCCTCATCACCGCCCGCAGGGCGGGCACGGCCCGGATCACCGCCACCTCCGCGCTGAACAGGCTGGTCAAATTCGAGCTCACCGTGAATGTCGTCAACCTGCCCGCGCCGGATTCCATCTCCCTTTCCGCGCCGGCGTCCACCATAGAGATCACCGACACGCTGCAGCTGACGCCCACCACCTACCCCCTGGGCGAAAAGCGCAGTCAGGAATTCAAGTGGAGCACGAGCAGCAGCTCGATCGCCCGTGTGGACGAGAACGGCCTGGTCACGGCGCGTAAGGTGGGCACGGTGACCGTCACCTGCGCCTCCCGGCGCAACACCCGCGTCAGGCAGACGTTTGTCCTCAAGATCATCGACAGCAAAATGCCCGACACCATCGTCTTCAGCGGCGTCTCGGGCGATCTCTCGATGGAGAACGGCCAGCAGCTCACGCTGACGCCCGTCATTGAACCTGCGACCGCCACGCAGACCGTCGTCTGGAAGAGCAGCCGCACCTCGGTGGCCACGGTTTCGCCGGAAGGCGTCGTGACGGCCCAGCGCGCCGGTACCGCCTGGATCTACGCCACGTCCACCTATTCCGCGAAGAAATACGTGCGCGTCAAGGTGGTCGTCACCAACAAGGCCGCGCCGGCCGCCCTGGCCTTCCCGGTGCCGCATCTGGCGGTCTACAAGGGCGGCGGCACGCAGCTGCTGCTGCAGCCCACGCCCGCCGACGCCAGCGTGCTGGTCAGCTATGCGAGCTCCGACGCGTCCATTGCATCCGTCGACGAGCACGGCGCCGTGACGACCTACGCCAGGACCGGCGTCGTCACCATCACCGCGCGCTCGCTCAAGAACAGCGCCGTCTCCGCCGCCATGACCCTGGCCGTCTACGACGACAGCACGCCGGGCTCCGTGCTGCTGAGCGCGCAGTCGCTGTATCTGGGCAAGGACAACGGCCAGCAGCTGACCGCGTCCGTCTTCCCGGCAACGGCGCCGCAGGACATCACCTGGACGAGCGACAATCCGGCCGTCGCCACGGTCGACGGCACCGGCTACGTCAAGGCGCTCGGCATCGGCACGACCTGCGTCCGCGCCGCCGCCTCGAACGGCGTGCAGGCCCTCTGTCGGGTCGCCGTGACAAACGTGCAGGTGTCCGGGGTCATCCCCGAGCGCACCACCGGCGTGGCCGACATCAACAAGAACCTGGCCAAGATCAACGCCATCCGCGACAGCGCGCTGAATGTCATCTCCTCGCTCAATGTGCTGGAACAGATCTCCGCGGACGAGGCCAATGCGCGCCAGGCCATCATCAAGCGCGCCTTTTCCATGCAGGCGTTCCCCTGGATGACCCCGGCCATTCAGGAATACTGGACGACGAAATACGCCGAGAAGCGCTATCTGCCCGGCCTGGTCTACTACGGGCTGCCCTACACGCAGGCCGGCAAAAACGGCAACTGGGCCAACCGCAACTACAACGTGGACAAGGCCGTCTCCGAAAACCGCTACGCCGACAGCGGAAACGGCTACTTCCTGCTCAACCAGAAGAACCTGCTGAACGGCTCCTACGCGGGCTGCGACTGCTCGTCGTTCGTGAACATGGCCACGTTTGGCATGAGTCATCCGGCTTCCTTCATGAAGACCTACACGATGAACACCTCCTCCTACTACAAGACGCTCTCCGGCTATGGCGAGCTTCGCCCCGGCGATCACCTGGTGCTGGCGAAGAGCCACGTGGTGATGTTCCTGTACTGGATGGACGCCGAACAGACCAAGTTCATGATCATCGAACAGGGCGGCGACGGCAGCACGGTTATCTGCTCCATCAAGGACGCTTCGTTCTACGCCTCGCAGAACTACGTGCCGCGCCGCGTGAAAGCCTTCTCCTGACAAACGGCCCGAAGGCGTGAAGCCGGCGCGGGCCCCGTTTCCCCGCCTGTCAAGATTTGGCGTCGGTTATGGGAAGTTTTCCGGCGGCGCGTAAAATCCTCTCGAAAGCGTTGACAGCCGGGGAAAAGCCTGATATAATACACCCATCATCAGCGGGCGCTGTGAACCAATGGTTTGCGGTGCCCTTTTCTGTATCGCGGGCCGGGGTGTGTTCTCACGTTCTTCAAAATGCAATTTCAGGAGGTCGCGGTCTATGGAGATCAAAATGTCAGACCTGTTCGGATCCATGGTATTTAACGACGACGTCATGAAGCAGCGCCTGCCTCACGCCACCTACAAGGAAATGAAAAAGGCGCTGGCCGCCGGACAGGGGCTCACCCACGAAATCGCCGGCGTGGTTGCCAACGCCATGAAGGACTGGGCCATCGAAAAGGGCGCGACGCACTACACCCATTGGTTCCAGCCGCTGAACGGCGTCACCGCGGAAAAGCACGAGGCGTTCATTTCGCCCGACCGCGACAAGGTCATCATGGAGTTTTCCGGCAAGGAGCTCATTCAGGGAGAACCGGACGCCTCCTCCTTCCCCTCCGGCGGTCTGCGCGCCACCTTCGAGGCGCGCGGTTACACCGCCTGGGATCCCACCTCCTATGCCTTCATCAAAGACAACACGCTCTGCATCCCCACCGCCTTCTGCTCGTATACCGGCGAGGCGCTGGACAAGAAGACGCCGCTGCTGCGCTCGATGGAGGTCATCAGCCGGCAGGCGCGGCGCATCCTCAGGCTGTTCGGCCGGGAGGTTGATTCCGTCGAAACCACCGTGGGGTCGGAGCAGGAGTACTTCCTCATCGACAAGGCCGACTACGACCGCCGCCCCGATCTGATCTACACCGGACGGACGCTGTTCGGCGCGCGTCCCTCCAAGGGGCAGGAGATGGAGGATCACTATTTCGGCACGCTGAAGCCGCGCGTGGCCGAGTTCATGGCCGAGCTCGACCGGGAGCTATGGCAGCTGGGCATACTGGCCAAGACCGAGCACAACGAGGTCGCTCCGGGGCAGCATGAGCTGGCGCCCATTTACACCAGCGCCAACGTGGCCACCGACCACAATCAGCTGACCATGGAGTTCCTGCGCAAGGTAGCCCCGCGCCACGGGCTGGTCTGCCTGCTGCACGAGAAGCCCTTCGCCGGCGTCAACGGCAGCGGGAAACACAACAACTGGTCCCTCGCCACCAGCGAGGGCTACAACCTGCTCAATCCCGGCGACAACCCGAAGGACAACGCGCAGTTCCTGCTGTTCCTGTGCGCCGTGATCCGGGCGGTCGACGAGCACCAGGACCTTCTGCGCATCTCCGTTTCCAGCGCGGCCAACGACCATCGCCTGGGCGCAAGCGAGGCGCCGCCGGCCATCATCTCGATTTTCCTCGGCCAGGAGCTGACCGAAATCCTTGAGGCGCTGGCCAGCAAATCCGACTACGAGACAAAGCAGAAAACCGTTATGGACATCGGCGTGGATATCCTGCCGAAATTCCCGCGCGACACCACCGACCGCAACCGCACCTCGCCCTTCGCCTTCACCGGCAACAAGTTCGAATTCCGCTCGCTGGGCAGCGCGTTCTCGGTGTCCGGACCGAACATCATCCTGAATACCATCGTCGCCGACGTGCTCAAGCAATTCGCCGACGAGCTGGAACAGGCCGAGGACTTTGCCGTCTCGCTGAACCGGCTCATTCGCCACACCATCCGCGACCACAAGCGCATCATCTTCAACGGCAACGGCTATTCCGCCGAATGGGTCGCGGAAGCGGAGCGGCGCGGTCTGCTCAACTACCGCTGCACCGCCGACGCCCTGCCCCACTTCACCGACGCCAAGAACGTCGCCCTCTTTACGCGCCACGGCGTGTTCACCGAGAGCGAGCTCAAATCGCGCACGGCGATCATGCAGGAGAACTACAACAAGACCATCCACATTGAGGCGCTGACCATGATCGACATGGTCAACCGCGACATTCTGCCCGCCGTGATCGATTACACCGCCTTCCTGGCCGACGCCGCGCTGAAGAAGGACCGGCTCGGCATCGTCACGACGACCGAAAAGGCCCTCGCCCAGACGCTGTCCGAAAAGATCGGGCTGATTGCCGAGCGCGTCGCCGCGCTGTCGGCCGATCTGGCCGCCGTGCCCGCCGCCGCCGGATGCGAAGCCGAGAGCCACTACTACCACGACGTCGTCTTCGCCGACATGGAGTCGCTCCGCGTCGTCGTCGACGAGAGCGAGCTGCTGGTTTCATCGAAATACTGGCCCTATCCGAGCTACGGCGAGATGCTGTTCAGGGTCAGATAGCGCGCGGACACACGCAAAAGTGACGCGGGAATCTGGGCATTTTCTACTGCCGGCCGCGTCAGATAGCGCGCGGACACACGCAAAAGTGACTGTCTCAAAACAGGCATTTCTTCAGACTGCACGGCAAAACGAACGGGAGAGCGCGATGCTCTCCCGTTTTGTGCAATATGCGCGTTTTGAGCGGCCTGTTTCACAGGGCGGATCAGCCTTCGCCGGCAAAAAACACCCTGTCGAGCGCTTCATCCTCGAAGTCGGTCACAATCATGCAGGTGCCCAGCTTCACATGCAGCGCGCGCTGGCGGTCGGCGTCCGGATTCAGGCGGCTGAGCGTCAGCGCGCCCATGTCCGCGCCGGCGGCGATTTCGCTGCGGCCGTCGCCGGTCACAAGCACATCCTCGCCCTTCGCGTCCAGCTGGACGAGCAGCTCGCGCATGATCTCGTCCTTGGGCATCTTCTTCTCCCACGACGAGCCGATGATCGCCTCGACCATCTGTCCCTCGCCGATTGAGTAGCCCAGCGCCTCCACCTCTTCATACATGCCCTTGCCCTTCTCGACCACCGCGCCGGTCACGAAGTAATTCTTCACGCCGTTGTCCCTCAGCTTCTGAAGGAAGGCCATCGAGCCCTTTACGCGGAAGCGCTCCTGGTCCTGGCGGGCCAGCGCCAGGTTCCGGTCGCGGCAGTAGCCGTTGAGCACCCGCTCGTAGAGCCGGAAGAGCCTGGGCGTCTTCTCGGCCAGCATGGCGGCCAGCTCGGGCGGGTCGGGCAGATCGTCGAAGCGCTCCTCGCCGCCGAAGATGCGCCTCGCCTTCTCGCTGTTGACCGCCTTGTCGCAGTCGACATGCACGGCGCCCTCCTCCACGGCCCGGCGAATGGCCCATTCCATTTGGGTCAGCGCCGACAGGCCGGCGGATTCCACGCAGAACCGGTCGGTCTCCGGGAGCGGCCGGGTGCCCGCGGCGCCGATCAGCCGCGCGCAGTTGGCCTCGCTGTCGAAATCCTCGCTGAGGCCCCGTTCAATGACGTCGTTCAACACAATGCTCATCACCGGCGGCCAGTCCCTGATGAGGGAATGGGTGCCGTCGATGTCGTGAAAGGCATATTTGATGGTCCGCTCGCCAAAGTCGCGCAGACACACCGATGAATCGTAGCGTGCTCTGATCATCTCGTCACCTTGCCTCGCTGCACAGGGCGATGAGGTCTTCCTCCGCCGCTGTGGCCATGCACACAACTTCGTCGCCCGCGCTGAAATAGATGCGGATTTTCCCTTCCGTGTCGCGTATCATGCCGCACGGGAAGAGCGCGTTGCTGCGGAAGCCCCCATGCAGCTCGCGGTCGGTCTCGGGCACCATCAGCGGCTTCTTGCTCATGCCGATCACCCGGCCCGGATCGTTCAGATCCAGCAGCATGATGCCGATGACATAGCGCTTCTGCCACTTCTCTTCCCAGCCGTTCTTGCCGCGCGTGTAGTCCTTGTCCACCGCATGGAAGATGGTCAGCCAGCCCCTGTCGGTCTTGAGCGGCGGCGCGCCGGGGCCGATTTTGCTGTTGCAGTAGGGAACGTGTTCGCAGCCCAGCACCAGGCGGGATTTTCCCCAGTACACGAGATCCGGCGATTCGGACAGCCAGATGTCAAACTGCTCGTCGCCGTCGCGGGAATAGACGGGCATCGGGCGCTCCAGCCGAACGTAATTGCCGCCGATCTTCTCCGGGAAAAGCACCATGTTGCGGTTGTCCGGCGCGCTGACGGAGATGATCTCGTAATGCTCAAAGTCATCCGTCACGCAGATGCCGCCGCACACGCCGTGCTTTGTGTCCGCGGCGAAGCAGATGTAGTAGCGTCCGTCGAGGCAGGTGATGCGCGGATCGTAGGCGCGGTCGAATTCGTCGCTCTTCAGCTCGAAGACCGGCTTTTCGAACACCTTCCAGCGGATGCCGTCGTCGCTGCGGGCCAGGCCAATGTTGGTGCCCTTGAAGCGCTTGCCGGCCTCCCACTCCGGCTGAGTGCAGCCGTAATCATTGCGGAACAGCATCACATAGCCCCTGTCGTCGCGTGTGATGCCGGCGTTGAACGTGAGGTTGGATTCATAGGGCACGTCCCGGCAGGTGAGCACCGGCTCGGGATAGCGGGTGACGACGCCGCTGCCGGGAATCCTTTCGTATGCGTTCATGGTCTTTCCTCCCTTGCTTCAAATCGCCCTTTCCGATCCTCTCCAAGTCACCATGCCGCCCGCAGCGGAATCCAGACGCGCATGTCGCACGCGCCGCGGTTGGCGAAGGCATAGTAAGGGATGAAGGTAAGCGGTTTCTCCTCATATCGGGCCCGGTAGGGACGATACAGCCAGCCCGCTTCCGGCGCGGGGCGCTGCCAGCCCTTCGCCGAAATGACCGGCATGCCGTATTCCGCGCTGTCCGACTCGGTCAGCGCACCGCGCGGATCGAGCAGGATGTCATGCAGGCGCTCGCCGTTGTCGGCCGCCTCCAGGCAGTAGACGACCGGGCCGCGCGTCACGACGGCCTTGCCCGCGTCGTCGGCGACGTTCGGATTGGCCTCGACCAGCTGCGGCGCCATATCCAGCGTCAGCGTGACGTCCGCCGCATCCGCTTCGTCGACGAGCGCATAGCCGCATCTGACGGCGTGCGGCGCGCTCAGCTCATACCGCGCGCACCAGAGCGGAATGCGCAGCGCCAGCTTCCGGCCGTTCAGCCCGGCCGCGCGCACGCGGATGACGCCCTTCGCCGGATAGTCGGTGTCCACTTCAATGCGCGTGTCGTCCGCCTGGGCCCTGCAGGCCATGTACTGATGCACATATACGGTTTCATCGTCCTCGCTGAAGAGGAAATCCCCCACGGAGGCCATGAACCGCGTTATGTTGGGCGGACAGCAGGAGCATGAGAAGACCTCGACGCGCTGCGTCGCGGGCAGCCAGTCGCCCTGATTCGAGCTGGGATGCTCGCGGCGGCTCAGGGTGATTTCCAGCGGATTGGAATAGAAGAAGCGCCGCCCGTCCAGCGATGTGCCGGCGAGGAATCCGTTGTATAGCACGCGCTCCACGACGTCGGCATACTTCGCGTCGGGTTCGATGAGCAGCATGCGGCCCGCGAAGTACGCCAGCGAAATGGCGGCGCAGGTCTCGGTATAGGCGGTCTCGTTGGGCAGGTCATAGTCGATGGTAAAGGCCTCCTGGTTATGCGTTGAGCCGATGCCGCCGGTGACGTACATCCGTTTGAGCGCGATGTTGTCGAACAGCTTCCCGCACGCCGCCTTCAGCGCCTCGTCGCCGCACAGCCGCGCGATATCCGCCATGCCGCTGAACAGGTAGCCGGCCCGCACGGCGTGGCCCTCGGCCGTGGTCTGCTCCGCGCAGGGCAGATGGCTCTGATTGGCCCGCTTCTCCCACTCGGCCTCGCCCGCGTTTTCCGGATTCCGGCCGCGCTGATCGATGAAATAGCGGCTCAGCGCGAGGTAACGTTCCTCGCCCGTGGCCTCGTACAGCTTCGCCAGCGCCAGCTCGATCTCCTCGTGGCCCGGCGTCGTGAAGCGGGCGCTCTTTTCGACGCGGAACACGCGGTCGATGTAATCGACGTAGCGCCGCATGATGTTCAGGAAGCGATCCCGCCCGGTGGCGTGATGCCAGGCCACGGCCGCTTCGATCAGATGGCCCGCGCAATACAGCTCGTGCGCCCAGCGCTGGCTCCACCGCCTGGCCGGCTCGACGCTGGTGAAGTAGCTGTTCAGATAGCCGTCGGGCCCCTGATGCTTCTCCAGCTCGTCAATGACGGCTTCCACCACGCGCTCCAGCGCCGGCATGGGCTGCTTTTCGACGAGATACGCCACGCTCTCCGCCCACTTGGCGATGTCGCTGTCATAGAAGATATGCGGCTTATTCGGCATGCCCTCGCGCCAGTCGCAGCGCAGCGCGTCAAACCGGCCCGTCTCCATGAAGCGGTCCATGACCGAAAACACCGTCACATCCCGGTTCAGCGCCTGGCGCTTCTGCCAGAAGCCGCCCGTGATATCGACGTTCGTGAATGGGATCCGCCTGCCTGCTTTCATGCTTCCTGCCTCCTCGAAAACCGTTTTCTTCATCAGTATAACAACACGATCGACTTTCCGCAATAGCAAAACGACAAAAAATGAAAAAAGAGGGCGCGCACAAAAAGAGGCCCGCGTCATACGGCGCGGGCGCCCCTCTTCCGTTCATTCCGTCATGGCGGACAGAATCGTCCGGGCGCTGGCGGCGAGCCGGCCCTTTTCATCGCCGTCCAGGCCGACCTCGAGCACGCGCTCGACGCCGGAGCGGCCCACGACGGCGGGCACGCTCAGGCACACGCCGTTCAGGCCGTACTGGCCCTCCAGCAGCGTCGAGACGGTCAGGATCGACTGCTCGTCGCGCAGGATGGCCTCGACGATGCGGCGCACGGCCACGGCGATGGCGTAGTAGGTCGCGCCCTTCATCTCGATGATCGAATAGGCCGCATGGCGCACCCCGTTTTCGATCTCGGTGTCCAGGATGTCGGACAGCGGGCCCTTGCAGCGGCCGCAGTCCGCGCAGTACTCGTCCAGCGTCATGCCCGCAATGCTGGCCCGGCTCCAGGCCACGAACTCGCTGTCGCCGTGCTCGCCCAGCACGAAGGCGTGGATGTTGCGCGGATCGATGCCGGTATGCCGGCTCAGCAGGTACCTCAGGCGCGAGGTGTCCAGCACCGTGCCCGTGCCGATCACGCGGCCGGCCGGCAGCCCGCTCAGGCGTATGGTCTCAAGCGTCAGCGCATCCACCGGGTTGGTCACGACCAGATACAGCGCATCCGGCGCGTACCTGACCGCCTGCGGCACGATCGAGCCGAAGACGGCCCGGTTCTTGGCCAGGAGATCCAGCCGCGTCTCGCCGGGCTTCTGATTCGCGCCCGCGGTGATGATGACGATGTCCGCGCCCGCGCAGTCCGGATAGCCGCCCGCGTAAACCTCGGCGGGCGGACAGAGCGGCATGCCGTGCACGATGTCCAGCGCTTCGCCCTTCGCCTTGTTCTGATTCAGGTCGATGATGACCAGCTCGCTCAGCAGCCCGGACAGCATCAGCGTATACGCTGTGGTCGCGCCGACCTGACCCGCGCCGATCACGACGGCCTTGGTGCCCTTTTCATTCATGCGAAAGCCTCCCTTCATTCGTCAGTGACGAGAACCGCGTGTCCGCCCTCCAGCCGGACCTTGATGCCCTTCTCCTGGTTTTCCGTCACGTAAACCCGCGCGCCGAGCGCCTCGAGGCGCTCGATGACCTCCGGGGAGGCCGACTCCGGCTCCTCCACGGAATCGGTCGAAATGACCGCGATTTCCGGGCTGACCGCCGCGGCGAATTTCTTGCCCGTGGCGTCGTCGCGGCCGTGGTGGGCCACCTTCAGATACGCCGCGGACAGATCGAACCACAGGGAGGACAGCGGATCCTCTATCGCGGCGAGCAGCCGCTTTTCCGCTTCCTTCTCCATGTCGCCGGTCAGCATCGCGCAGCCCTCCGGCGTCACGAGCCGCATCACCAGCGAGTTGTTGTTCTCCTCTTCCTCGTCCAGCGCCAGCGGGCCCAGCACCTCAAACAGGCACCCCTCGCAGATTGCGACGGCCTGGCCGGGCTCCAGCCAGGTAACCTCCGCGCCCCGGATGGCGGCGGCGCGCACGATCTGGTTCTCCGATTCGCTCTTCTTGAAAAACCGCGGCGAGGCGTAAAAGGCGTCGATGCCGATGTCCGTTTCGGCCAGCGGCTCCATGCCGCCGCCGTGATCCTTGTCCACATGCGTGAGGAACACGCCGTCCAGATGCGTCACGTTTTCCCGCTCCAGCGACAGGGCGAGATCGCCGAATCCCTTCTTGAGCCCCGCGTCGATCAGATAGGTCTTTTCGCCCACGCGCACGAGAATGGCGTCCGCCTTGCCCACGTTGAACGCGGTGATCTCGACGAGCAGGCGCTCCGCATCGCCGGCCGGCGCCGGGCCGTTCGCCTGCGCCGCACAGCCGCACAGCGCGCCGGCCAGAAGCATGACGGCCAGGCATATCAGCCTCCGTCCCCTCGATTTCATCCGCATCCATCTCCTTTTCCGCGCAAAGCGGCGCTTATTCCGCCCCGTAGCCGTTGGGGTTTTTCGTCTTGAAGGCCCAGGCGTCGCGGCACATGTCGTCCAGCGTCCTTTCGGCGCGCCAGTGGAGCAGCTTCGCGGCCTTTTCGGGATTGGCGTAGACCACGGGGATATCGCCCGGACGGCGGTCGGCCATCGCGTAGGGCACCTTCACGCCGGTGGTCTTTTCAAAGCTCTTTATGATGTCCAGCACGCTGTAGCCCACGCCGGTGCCCAGGTTGATCGCCTCGCTGCCGGTGTGCTCCATGGCGTAGCGGATGGCGCACACGTGCCCCTTCGCCAGGTCGACCACGTGGATGTAATCGCGCACGCAGGTGCCGTCCGGCGTGTCGTAGTCGCCGCCGAATACCTTCAGCATATCCGTCCTGCCGGAGGCCGCGTTCAGCACGCTGGGCATCAGGTTGTTGGGCCGGCCGTTCGGATTCTCTCCGATCAGGCCGCTCGGATGCGCGCCGACCGGGTTGAAGTAGCGCAGCAGCACGACGGACACGTTTTTCTCGGCGAAGGCCCAGTCGCGCAGGATCTGCTCGATCATGTACTTTGTCCAGCCGTAGGGACTGGAGCAGCCCAGACGCGCCGTCTCGGGCACAGGCAGGATGTCCGGCTGGCCGTAGACGGTGGCCGAGGAGCTGAAGACGAGGTGCGCGCAGCCGAATTTTTTCATGGTTTCCAGCAGCGTCAACGTGGAATCGAGGTTGTTGCGGTAGTATTCGAGCGGCTTCTCCACGCTCTCCCCCACGGCCTTCAGGCCGGCGAAGTGGATCACTGCGTCGATTTTCTCCGCCGCGAACAGAGTCTCCAGCGCCGCCTGGTCGCGCACGTCGGCCTCAAGGCACGTCACCTTTTTGCCGGTGATGGCCTCGACCCGGCGGATCGCTTCCGGCTGGCTGTTGACGTAGTTGTCCACCACGACGACGTCGCAGCCGGCTTCGAGCAGTTCGACGCAGGTATGGCTCCCGATGTATCCGGCCCCGCCGGTCAGCAAAATCTTCATATCCGCTCCTCCTCACATTGTTTTCCCTGATGAATCTATTTTATACGCTCGCGTTGGAAAAAGCAAGTTATGATTGGGCGCGGAAAAATAATATGCGCGGCGCTGTACTTTGCGCGCCGAATATGGTATGATATGGTCATCAGGCAAACCGCAAGGGGGAGACATCTGTGGAAAACGTCGAAAAGAAGTCCGCCAATTTCATTGAAGAATTCGTCGAAGCCGACCTGGCCAGCGGCCGCACCGAGAAGGTGCATACCCGCTTTCCGCCCGAGCCGAACGGCTACCTGCACATCGGCCATGCCAAGGCGCTGTGCATTGACTTCAGCATCGCCCGCAAGTACGGCGGCGTGTGCAATCTCCGCTTCGACGACACCAACCCGACCAAAGAGGACACCGAGTTCGTCAACGCCATCCAGGAGGATATTCACTGGCTGGGCTACGACTGGGCGAACCTGTACTACGCCTCCGACTTTTTCCCGCGGCTGTTCGACATCGCCTGCGATATGATCCGGCGGGGCGTCGCCTACGTGGACGACCAGTCCGCCGAGGAAATGCGCAAAAACCGCGGCACGCTCACCACGCCCGGCGTCAACAGCCCCTATCGCGACCGCACCCCCGAGGAAAACCTCGATCTGTTCATGCGCATGAAGAACGGCGAGTTTCCGGACGGCAGCCGCGTGCTGCGCGCAAAGATCGACATGGCCGCGCCGAACGTGCTGCTGCGCGATCCGACGATGTACCGCATCCTGCGCCACCACCATCACCGCACGGGCGATCAGTGGTGCATCTATCCCATGTACGACTTCCAGCACCCCATTCAGGACGCCATCGAGGGCATCAGCCATTCGCTGTGCTCGCTCGAATACGAGATCCATCGCCCCATTTACGACTGGATGGTCGAGCAGGCCGGCTTCACCGAGCATCCGCCGCGCCAGATTGAATTCGCCCGGCTGAACATCACCAACACGGTTATGTCCAAGCGCTATCTGCGGCGGCTGGTCGAAGAGGGCTATGTCGCCGGCTGGGACGATCCGCGCATGCCCACGCTGGTCGCCATGCGCCGCCGCGGCTATCCCGCCGCCGCCATCCGCGATTTCATCGATCGCGTCGGCGTCGCCAAGGCCGATTCCGAGGTCGAGGGCGCGCTGCTGGAGCACTGCGTGCGCGAGGCGCTGGGCGACATCGCGCCGCGCGCCATGGCCGTACTGGATCCCCTGAAGGTCACGTTCTGCAACTGGCCTGAGGGCCGGGTGGAGGACATCGTGATGGAGAATCATCCGGATCATCCCGAGCTGGGCGCCCGCACGCTCCACTTCGGCAAAACCGCTTTCATCGAGCGGGAGGATTTCATGGAGGATCCGCCCAGGAAATTCTTCCGCCTGGCGCCCGGCCGCGAGGTGCGCCTCAAGGGCGCTTACATCGTCAGGTGCGAAGAGGTCGTCAGGGACGAGGCGGGCCGCGTCGCCGAGCTCGTCTGCTCGGTCGATCTGGACAGCCGCTCCGGCTGCGAGGGCGCCAACCGCAAGGTCAAGGGCACGCTGCACTGGCTGAGCGACATCGACGCCCGGCCCATCGAGGTGCGCCTGTACGATTCCATTCTGCGGCCCGAGGCCGGGGGCGTGGCCGAGGAAGCCGAGACCGAAGACGGCGAGGAGGCCGCGCCGGTCGCCAGGGATTTCATCAGCCGCCTGAACCCGGACAGCCTTAAGGTGCTGAATGCATTGGCCGAACCCGCCATCTGCGAGGCGGACAAGGGAACCACCTTCCAGTTCCTGCGGATGGGCTATTTCTGCAAGGATCCCGATTCCACCGCCGAGAAGCCCGTCTACAACCGCACCGTGTCCCTCAAGGACAGCTGGGCGAAGGAGCAGAAGAAAAACTGACGCCCCGTCATTTCAAAGAATAAGCGCCCTTCCCTCCGGACAGCGCCGGGAGGAAGGGCGCTTTCCCATGCGCACAGGCGTTCCGGCGCATGGCGCCGATTTCATTTTCATATTATAAAGCACTTAATCATTTCAGCATTTACTAAATCGGTTCGCGGGTGTATAATGGCCGAGGTATCATGACGGAAGGAGGTTTCGCCCGTGGATATTCAGCTTGTCAAGGCGCTGTCGGACGGCACGCGCCTGCGCATGATCGAGCTGCTGTCGCGCCGCTCCTACTGTGTGCGCGCGCTGTCGCTGATGCTTGGGCTGAGCGAATCCGCCGTGTCGCAGCACATGAAAATACTGCGCGACGCGGGCCTGGCGGAGGGCGTGAAGTACGGCTACTACACGCACTACAGGCTGTGCCGCGAGCCCATTGAGGCGCTCGGGCAGAAGCTCATCGCTCTGGCCAAACCGCCCGCCGCCAGGCAGGACTGCGACGCCGCGGAGCGGGTGGGATGCGGAAAGCAGCCGTAGCGATCCACCCCCGGGCCATTCACCATCACAAAAGGAGGAATTATCCCTTGCTGAAGCGCTTCATCGCCTACTACAGGCCGCACAGGAAGGTCTTCGCGCTGGACATGCTGGCCTCGCTGATCATCTCGGTCATCGGCATGGTGTATCCCATTTTCTCGCGCGGCATGCTGAACGACCTCATTCCAAACAAAAAGTTCCAGATGCTGATTATCTACGGCGTCACGCTCATGGCGCTCTACGTGCTCCGCATGCTCATGCGCTATTACGTGCAGTACTACGGCCACATCATGGGCGTCGGCATGCAGGCCCAGATGCGCTCGGATATGTTCAACAAGCTGGAAACGCTCCCCTATTCCTACTTCGACGAGCATGAAACCGGCAAGATCATGTCCCGCATGACGAACGACCTGATGGACGTGAGCGAGCTGGCGCACCATGGCCCGGAAAACATCCTCATCAGCGGCATCATGATCATCGGCTCCTTTATCTACCTGTGCACCATCAGCATACCGCTTACGCTGATCATCTTTGCCTGCGTGCCCATTCTGGTCGCCGTGTCGCTGATCTTCCGCAAAAAGATGCGCGACGCCTTCACCGAGAGCCGGAAGAGCATCGCGGTGATCAACGCGTCGCTTGAAAGCTCCATCTCCGGCATCCGCGTCACCAAGGCCTTCACCAACGCGGAGAAGGAAGAAGAAAAATTCGAGGACGGCAACAGGCAGTACGTGACCGCGCGCACCAGGGCCTATCACGCCATGGCGCAGTTCCATTCCTCAACCTCCTTCATCACGGACGTGTTCAACGTCGTCGTGCTGATCGCGGGCGGCATTTTCCTCTACAACGGGAAGATCAACTTCGGCGACTACTCCGCCTTCATCGTCTCGGTCAACCAGTTCATCGGGCCGGTGAACACGCTCATCGGCTTCATGGAGCAGTATCAGAACGGCGTCACCGGATTCGAGCGGTTCCTGGAGATCATGGATCAGGAGCCCGAAAAGGAAAACCCCAACGCCCGGGACATCGAAAACGTGCAGGGCGCCATCCGGCTGGACGACGTCTCCTTCTCCTACGACACCACAAAGGAAGTGCTCAGAAACGTCACCCTCAACATCGAGAAGGGCAGGACGCTGGCGCTCGTCGGCCCCTCCGGCGGCGGCAAGACCACCATCTGCCACCTGATCCCCAACTTCTACAAGGCCAGCTCCGGCCGCATCCTGATCGACGGGGTGGACATCAACGACATCACCTTCCGCTCGCTCCGGCGTTCCATCGGCATCGTGCAGCAGGATGTGTTCCTCTTCAACGGCTCCATCCGCGAGAACATCCTCTACGGCCGGCTCGACGCCACCGAGGAGGAGGTCATCGAGGCGGCGAAGCGGGCCAACATCCACGACTACGTGATGACCCTCGAAAACGGCTATGACACGCAGATCGGCGAGCGCGGCGTGAAGCTCTCAGGCGGCCAGAAGCAGCGGCTGAGCATCGCGCGCGTGTTCCTGAAAAACCCCGCGATCCTCATCCTGGACGAAGCCACCAGCGCCCTTGACAACACCACGGAAATCCTCATCCAGCAGGCGCTGGACGAGCTCTGCAAGGGCCGCACCACGCTGGTGGTCGCGCACCGCCTCTCCACCATCAAGAACGCGGACGAGATCGTGGTCATCGCGAACGGCGAAATCGCCGAGCAGGGCTCGCACGACGCGCTGATGAAGCGGGGCGGCATCTATCACGACCTGTATGCCCTGCAGTTCCGCGCCGGCGACACCGACAGGCTGCAGTTCCTCATGTAATCCTGATCTCTGCCTGAAAATGACGGCCTGCCAGAGCGTCGTCGGGCGCGCTGGCCGCTCGCCGCCGGACGCCTTTCGCCGACCCGCCTTCCGTCCGGATTTGCGATTGACTGAAACCGGATCATCAGATATAATAAAGTAGAGCGTCAGCAAAGCACGAGACAGAACAGGAGGCACATCATGCGAAAGATCACGCCCATCAACGCCGCGCGATTCCAGAAGCCCGGCCAGCCGTTCGAGCCGGTTGCCCTTCCCCACACCTGGAACGCCTTCGACGGCCAGGACGGCGGCAACGACTACTTCCGCGGCGAATGCACCTATGAGATCGACCTGCCCGACCCGACGCCCGGCCTCAGGCAATACATCGAATTCGAGGGCGCAAACCACATCGCGCGCGTCTTCATGGAGGAAAAGCTGCTGGCCGAGCATCGCGGCGGGTTCTCCACCTTTCGGGTGGATCTGACCGGTTCCCTCAAACCCGCCGGCAACACGCTCACAGTCAAAGTGGACAACAACGCGCCGGACGTCTATCCCCAGCGGGCCGACTTCACCTTCTTCGGCGGGCTCTATCGTCCCGTGCGCTTCATCGAGGCCCCCGACGCGCACATCGACCTCATGCAGAGCGGCTCCAGCGGCGTGTTCGTGACGCCCGAAATGTCGGGCTGCACGAAGGTCGAGGCCCATGTCGCCTCGCCGGCAGGCTGCGAGCTCAGGGTCGCGCTCATCGCGCCCGACGGCCGCGTCGCCGTGCAGGCTGTGCAGCCTGCGGCGGAAAAGACCGTGATCGGGCTTGCCGTGAAAAACCCCGTCCTCTGGAACGGCCGCAGGGCCCCGCAGCTCTATCAGGCCGTCGTCACCCTGACAAGGGGCAGCGAAGCCCTGGATGAGGTGCGCGTGCGCTACGGCTACCGGAGCTACCACGTGGACGCCGACAGGGGCTTCTTCCTCAACGGCGAATCCTGCCCCCTGCACGGCGTGTGCCGCCATCAGGACCGGCAGGATCACGGCTGGGCCATTTCGGATCAGCATCACCGCGAGGATATGGCGCTCATCCGGGAAATCGGCGCGAACACCATCCGGCTGGCGCATTACCAGCACAGCCAGACCTTCTACGACCTGTGCGACGAAAACGGCATGGTGGTGTGGGCGGAGATCCCCTTTATCAGCGTGCAGATCCCGGGCGAGGCGGCGCGCGAAAACACCCTCAGCCAGATGCGGGAGCTGATTCTGCAGAACTACAACCACCCCTCCATCTGCTTCTGGGGTATCGGCAACGAGCTGACCATGGGCCAGGTGAGCGACGCGCTCGTGCCCAACCTGCGCGCGCTGGACGCGCTCGCCCGCCAGCTCGATCCCACGCGTCTCACCACCATCGCGCACCTGGGCATGGTTAAACCGGACGACCCGTACACCGCCATCACCGACGTGCAGAGCTTCAACTACTACCTGGGATGGTATTCCGGCGAGATCGACGACAACGCCGAGACGCTCGACCGGATGCACGCCGCCCTGCCGGGCCGTCCCATCGGCGTGAGCGAATACGGCGCGGACGCGCTGACCACCTGGCACAGCGCCGCCCCGAGGAATCACGACTATACCGAGGAATACCAGGCGAAATACCACGCCTGCGTGCAGAGGATCTTTGCCGCGCGGCCCTACCTCTGGGCCACGCACGTGTGGAACATGTTCGACTTCGCCGCCGACGCCCGCGACGAGGGCGGCTGCCGGGGGCGCAACAACAAGGGCCTTGTGACCTATGACCGCCGGATCAAAAAGGACGCCTTCTACCTCTACAAGGCCGCCTGGAACGAGGAGCCGGTCATCCACGTCTGCGGCCGGCGCTTTGCGGATCGCGCGCCGGGCGAGCGCGACGTCACCGTGTTCAGCAACTGCCCGGAGGTGACGCTGATCGTCAACGGACAGCCCGTCGCTACGCAGAAGGCCGACGGCTATGCGTTTGTTTTCCGCGACGTGCCGCTGAAGAGCGGCGCGAATGCCGTCGCGGCGGTCTGCGGCGACGCGCGCGATGAAATCACGCTGAACGGGGTCGACGCGCCCAGCAAAGCCTATGTCATGCCGCCGGAGAGCATCGTCGCGGGCAACTGGTTCGACGAGGAGACGGGCGAGCAGCTGTCGATGCAGTATCCGGAAGGGTACTTCAGCGTCCGCGACACCATCGAGGACCTCATCGCAAATCCGGAAGCCGCCGCCGTGGTGGACGACGTCATGAAGATGCTCCGCCCGCCGCAGGCCCCCGCCTCCGGCGCACAGGGCGCCCGGCAGCCTTCCCTGCGGAAGATGTCCGGCTTTTATCCGCTTCAGATGATGATCAAGCGCGCCTCCCTCATGGGAAAGGGCCTCAGCCCCGTGCAGATCATCCGCATCAACCAGCGGCTCAACAAAATCAGAAAATAAACCGAAAAGGAGCTCATACCGACATGGAAAGATCCCAGCAGCCCCTGGCCGTCGTCAACAGCAAGGCCATCTATGACGCCGACATCGATGAAATGATCGCCCAGATGGGCCCGCGCGGGCAGGCCTACCAGTCCGCCGAGGGGCGCGCGCTCATTCTGGAGCAGCTCATCGCGCAGCGCCTGTTCCTGGCCGACGCCATGCGCAATCTCTACGAGCGCGAACCCGCCTTCAAGGAACAGCTGCAGCGCGTCAAGGAGCAGCTGCTCACCCAGTACGCCATCGGCAAGGCCATCGATTCCGTCGCCGTGACCGACATCGAGGCCCGCAGGTTCTTCGACGAGAACCGCGACCAGTTCGCCCCTCAGCCCATCGTGAGCGCCAGCCATATCCTGGTCGATTCCGAGGAGACGGCCCGGGACATCCTTTCCCGGATCAACGCGGGCTCCATTTCCTTTGAGGACGCCGCCCGCCAGCATTCTTCCTGCCCCTCGGCGCGGCAGGGCGGCTCGCTGGGCGAGTTCACGCGCGGCCAGATGGTGCCCGAGTTTGACGAGGCCGCCTTCTCGATGGAGGTGGGCGAGCTGCGCGGCCCGGTGAAGACGCAGTTCGGCTGGCACATCATCCGCCTGGACGGCAAAAAGGACGGCCAGCCCGTCACCTTCGACCAGGCCGCGGAACAGATCAAGGCGCATCTGCTGGAGGAAAAGCGGCAGAAGGCCTACCAGAGCCGCGTGAACCAGCTCAAGATCCTCTACCCTGTCGAACGCCCCGGGCAGACAAAGCCGCGGTCGCCGTTCACGCTGGTATAGCGCGTCCCCCAAGCTCTCAGGTGCCTGCCGTTCGCGGCCGCCCGGGAGCTTTTCCCTGCGGGGCCGTCGCATCGCCCCCATCCTTCACGCCCCGGCAAGCGACCGAAAAGGAGATCGCGCATGGACATCACCTTCAAAACCCCCGAAGGCTGCTTCAACTACCGCGTGTGCGGCGTCATCATCGACCGGGAGCGGCTGCTCGCCATGCACGACGGGCATGCCCCCTACTTCTACCTGCCCGGCGGCCGGGTGCGGCTGCACGAGGCGGCGGAGGACGCGCTCCGGCGTGAGCTGCGCGAGGAACTGGGCATCGAGGCGCGCGTCGTGCGGGCGCTGTGGCTCAACGAGGGCTTTTTCGTGGAAGATACGACCGGCGAGCGCTATCACGAGCTGTGTCTTTATTACCTCGTGGATGCGACGGACTCCGGCCTGCCCGAGCGCGGCGACGCGTTTTCGCTGCGCGACGGCTCGAACGGCCGCGTCAACGCCTTCGAATGGCTCCCGTTCGACCGCGTGAAGACGGAATACCTCTACCCTGTGTTCATCAGGCGGGAAATAGACCGCCTGCCGGACCGACTCACCCTGCTCACCAATCACGACTGACAGAGAGGCGCATGCATTCATGGACAGGAGCGCACCCACGATGACGCACGGCCCGCTCGGGCGGCAAATTCTCTTCTTCAGCATTCCGCTGATGCTCTCCTACGTCATGCAGGTGCTGTTCAACATGGCGGACATCGCCGTTGTCGGGCGCTTTGCCGGACCGGAGGCGCTGGGCTCCGTGGGCTCCACGGCCATCCTCGTGTCGCTGTTCACGGGTTTTCTCATCGGCATCGGCAGCGGCGTCAACGTGATCACCGCGCGCTTTCTCGGCGCGGAAATGCACGGCGACGTGCGCGACACCGTGCACACTTCGTCGCTCGTGTGCCCGATGATCGGCCTCGCGCTGCTGGCCGTGGGCGTGCTGTTTTCCCGCGGCATTCTGGAGCTCATGGGCACAAAGGACGAGCTGATCGACGGCGCGGCGCTGTATCTGCGCATCGTCTTTCTGGGCATGCCCGCGCTGGCGGCGTACAACTTCGGCAACGCCGTGATGAGCGCCATGGGCGATACCCGCCGCCCGCTCATCTTCCTCACCGTCGCCGGCGTCATCAACCTCGTCCTGAACCTGTTCTTCGTCATTGTGTGCCGGCTGGACGTCGCGGGCGTGGCCATCGCCACCGTCATATCGCAGTATGGGTCGGCCGCGATGATCATCGTCTCGCTGCTGCGCGAGAAGTCGGACATCGGCCTCAGGCCGTCGCTAATGAAGCTCAATCCGGGCAAGGCGCGCATGGTCCTGGCCATCGGCATCCCCTCCGGCCTGCAAAACGCCATCTTCGCGCTGGCCAATCTGTTCATACAGGCCGGCGTGAACAGCTTCGACGCGGTCATGGTGGAGGGCAACTCCGCCGCCGCCAACGCGGACGCGCTGATTTACGACGTCATGGCCGCATTTTACGGCGCGTGCGCCAGCTTCATGGGCCAGAACTACGGCGCGCGCAAAAAGGACCGCGTGCTCAGGAGCTACTTCATCAGCCTGGCCTATTCCTTCGGCGCGGGCGCGATCCTGGGCGCGCTGCTGCTGCTGTTCGGCCGCCAGTTCTTGTCCCTGTTCACCACCGAACCGGCCGTCGTCGAGGCCGGCATGAACCGGCTGGTTGTCATGGGCTTTTCCTACGCCTTCTCCGCGTTCATGGACTGCGCCATCGCCGCCTCGCGCGCGCTGGGCAAAAGCGTGGCGCCCATGGTGTTCGTATTCCTGGGCTCGTGCGTGTTCCGGGTGATCTGGGTATTCACCATCTTCGCGTACTTCCACACCATCCAGTCGCTGTATCTGCTCTACATCTTCTCATGGATGCTCACCGCCATCGCGGAAAACATCTACCTCTTCCGCGTGTACAGACGGCAGATGCGCGTCATGGAGCTGGAAGCGGCGGCCGACTGAGCGGCGGCCCCGCGAGCCGCCCGCCGTTTTCCGCCGCCTCCGCGCGGCGACGATCTGTTTGTTTCCGAAGCTGCGACATCGGCCGGTTCCACGGCCGCAGAGGGAGGGAAAACCATGTCGTTCACTGATCATCTCAGCCGCTACGCCCCGAAGCCCTATCCCGTTGTCGACGGGGATTTCCACGTCGCGCCTCAGGGCAGCGACGACGCCGACGGCTCCGCCGGCCATCCCTTCGCCACCGTTGAGCGCGCCGTCCGGGCCGTGCGCGCCGTCCGGGATCAGCGGCGCGGGGTGACGGTATGCGTGCACGCGGGCGAATACATGACGCCCGGTATCCGGCTCACCGAGGCCGATTCCGGCAGCGAGGGCTGCCCCATCGTCTACCGCGCCTATGGCGACGGCGAGGTCGTCCTGAACGGCGGCGTCACATTGAAGAGCGCCGACTTTGAGCCGGTGACGGGGGCGGCGCGTGAGCGGCTTCGCGGCGAGGCGCGGGACAGGGTCGTTCAGATCGACCTAACCCGTTATGGGCTTACCGAAGCGGACTGGGGGCCCCTCTTCCCGATCGGCATGTTTGGCACCGAGAAAAAATACGACGCCTGGCAGCCCGGCGAAAACTGCGAGCTGTTCGTAAACGGAAGGCGCATGACGCTCGCGCGCTACCCCGGCGAGGGCTTTCTGCGCCTGGCGGCGGTGGCCGACGTGGGCGACTGCTACGAATTTCCCGAGCAGAACTACGACGAGAGCTGGAAGGAACGGCGCAATCATCGCGGCGGCCGGTACATCATGGACAAGGAGACCACGGCCCGCCTCAGGGGCTGGCGCGCCCTGGACGGAATCTGGGCCTACGGCTACTTCTACCACGACTGGGCGGATTCTTCCACCCCCATCGCGCGCTTCGACCTGGAGCACCGCTCCTTTTTTCCGGAATACGTCTCCCGCTACGGCGCGCGCAGGGACGCGCTGTACTTCTTCTACAACGTGCTGGACGAGCTGGACACCCCCGGCGAGTGGTATCTCGACCGGGCAAGCGGCCTGCTCTTCCTCTATCCGCCCGTGCCGCTGGAGGACGCGCGCATCGAGATGACCATCACCCGGAACAGCGTCATCAGCGCGGAGAACGTCAGCCACGTCACCTTCGAGGGCTTCACGCTCAAGGGCACCCGCGGCGACGCGCTCACGATCACCGGCTCCTGCAACACCATGCGCCGGCTGACCGTGTACGGGGTGATGGGCAACGCCATCGTCGCGAAGGGCTGGCGCAACCTGGTCACGGAGTGCGACGTCAGCCACACCGGCCGGGGCGGCATCTGCCTTTCGGGCGGCGATCGGGCCTCCCTCACGCCCGGGGAAAACCGCGCCGACAACAACCTCATCCACGACTGGGCCGAGGTCTATATGGTCTACAGCCCCGCTGTGAGGCTGGACGGCGTGGGCAACGTCTGCTCGCACAACGAAATCTACAACGCGCCTCACAGCGCCGTGTTCTACTACGGCAACGACCACCTCGTCGAGTACAACGTCATTCACGACGTCGTGCTGCATTCCTCCGACGCCGGCGCGATCTATTCCGGCCAGGATTGGGCCGGGCAGGGCTGCGTGGTGCGCTACAACTGCCTGTACAACGTGGGCGGCGGCGAATTCCGGCCGGACGGCATCTACTTCGACGACATGCTCTCCGGCCAGACCGCCTACGGCAATCTGGTGGTGGGCGCGAAGAAAAACGGCCTGCTCATCGGCGGCGGGCGGGATAACCGGATCTGCAACAACATCGTCGCAAACTGCGGGACGGGCATCAAATACGACGACCGGGGCCGCGACGCCTTCATCGGCAACGGCTGGGCAGCCGCCGCCGTGAAAAGCTACGAGACGGGCTCCATGTGGAAGCGCCTGCGCCAGGCGCCCTACCGCTCGGCGGTCTGGGCGGAGCGCTACCCCGCTCTGGCCCGCATCTCGCTCGATTTCGACGATCCGGACAACCCCGATTTTCCCGTCAATCCCGCCAACAGCGAGGTGAAGAACAACATCGTCATCGAGGCAGGCAGCGAGGCAAGCGTCATCAGGCCGGACGTCCGGCGCTTCAGCGAGGTGTCGGAAAACGCGGTGTTTGCCAGCGAGGAAGAGGCCGGCTTCGTGTCCGGCGAGTACATCCTGCGCCCCGACGCGCCCGCGCTGAAGGCCGCGCCGGGCTTCAAAAACCTGCCGCTTGACAAAATGGGCCGCTACTGACGGCGCCCGCTTTGAAAGGGCGCGTTTCGCCGCGGAACGCGCGCGCGTTGTCGCAGCTATTCTGAACGACTGATCCATAAAGGGGGGTATCCGATGAAACGATTGCTGTTTATCCTGCTGGCCCTGTTGCTCCTTCCCTGCCTCGCCTGCGCGGAGTTTTCCGAATCCAGCAGCGTCTACGACCCGGCGCTGGCCCAGCAGTCGCTCCAGATTGCCGAGCTGTGCGGCATGCCCACCATTCAGGAGGCCGTGCTCTCCCTGGACGGATACGCCAAGGTCGGCGAATACAACTATGAGCGCGCGGAGGACGACGCGCGCCACGTGGCGGCCTACACGGTCTATGATAAGGCGCTGGAGGACGGAAAAATGGCCGTGGTGATCGCCGTGCGGGGAACGGGCAGCGGCGAATGGCCGCTGAACATGGATCTGATGCCCTCCGGGGATTATTCTCTGAACTACGCGGAGAACTTTTTCCTGGCGGCTCAGGACGTGCTGGACACCCACGCCGCCTATCTGGACGGGCTGTCCTCCCCTGTCTTCCTGGTGACAGGACACAGCCGGGGCGCCGCGGTGGCCAACATCCTGGGAGCGCAGCTGACCGACCGTTTCGGCGCGGATGACGTGTACGTCTACACGTTCGCCACCCCGCGCACGGTTCGCGGCGCATATCCGAGCTATGAGAACATCTTCAACGTGATCAATCCCGCCGACATCGTCACCTATCTCCCGCTGCCGCAATGGGGCTTCGCCCGCTATGGCGTGGATCTGCCGCTTCCGGTTGACGACGCCGACGCCGGGCTCCTGGCGGAGGTGGAAAGCGCCTATAACGCCCGTTCCGACGCCAGCGGGCCGTTTCTCACGCCGCAGGGCGGCAGCGCCGCGGCCCTGACCCTGATCAACGCCATGGCCGAGCTGATGCCTGAGCTTTCCGGAAACTACACCCTGCGCCACGCGCTGGCGCACACCGGCGCGGCCGAAGACGACGAGGACGGCATGACGGCGGCCGAATTCTTTCTGATGGTGTTTGACGGACGCCTGTCCTCTCAGGATCAGTCGTCGGAGACCATGGCGCGCCTGACTCAGGCTGACAACGACTTCACGCCGCTTCTGGCCTGCCTCAAGTCCCTTCAGGATACCGCCGCCATCGCCGGCCTGAGCGCCGCTCACATGCCGGCCACCTACGGCGCCTGGATGACGGCGGCGTTGAAGTGACCCCGCTTCACGCCACGGACTCCATCGGGGCGAAAGGGGCCGCGCGCCCTACAGCCGCGGCAGGAAATCGGTGATCTCCCTGTCGCCAAAGGCCTCGCGCCAAGCGGCTTTAAAGCCACGCAGGGAGAGGTCTGTGGAGGGGTGCGCAATGAGCAGATCGAACGTCTCCGGCGTGATGGTGACCGCGTCGCAGCCGACGTCGGCCAGGCTTTCGATCTGTTCGACTGTGCGGAAGCTGGCCCCCAGGACCTTGCAGCCGCGGCCGGCCCGTTCAAAGGCCCTGACCATCTCTTCGACGCAATGCACGCCATGCGCGCCGATATTGTCGATGTGCGTCACGTACGGGGCCACATAATCCGCCCCGGCCTCGGCCGCCACAAGGCCCTGCATCGTCGAGTGGACGACCGTCACGCACACGCTGATGCCGAGACGGCTGCACTGCATGCAGGCCCGGTAGCCTTCCCGGACTGCGGGCAGCTTGACGACCAGCTGCTCTCCGAAGAAGGCCCTCAGCCGCTTCGCCTGCGAAACCATTTCCGCCGCGTCTTCAGCGGTAACCTGAACGAAAATCTTCTGTTTTGTTTCCAGGACATAATCCCGATATGCCTCAATCAAATCATAGAGCGGCCTGCCTGACCTGGCCAGTATGTTTGGATTTGTCGTGAAGCCGGCGATCGGAAAGCAGTCGTTGACGGCTCTGACCGCATCAACATCAAACGTATCGACGAAAAATTCCATCATCGGTCCTCCTCTGTGCAGCCATACGGCGCGGCAAGGCTGCGTTTCCGCTCCGCCCGGCTGACATCCCGCCCGGCGTGATATGACAAGCTCATTATAGCATGATCGCCGGCGATGTCAAGAACGGCGGATCCATCATTCGGGGCCGTCTCATGGATGGCGTCTCCCGTCGTCCCGTCAAACGCCGGTTTGCATCATCATGCGAAACCGGCCTTTCATGGCAAAAAGAGGGCGTTCCGCTGCATCCCGCCCGTTGAGAGCCGCAGCGAAACGCCCCATGCCATGGCGCGGGACGATTACCCGTGCACCACCGTGCCCAGCTTTTCGCCGGAGGCGACGCGCAGGATGTTGTCCAGATCGTCCATTGAGAACACGCGGATTTCGGGAATCTTCTGCTCCATGCACAGCATGAAGGCCGTCAGATCCATCACGCGCAGACCGCGCTCGATGGCCTCCCGATAGGTGATGTCGCGAATGAGCTTCGCGTCCGGATTTTTGCGCGGATCGGCGTCAAAAACGCCCTCCACCGTCGTGCCCTTGAACACCGCATCGGCGTTCAGCTCAGCCGCGCGCAGCGCCGCCGCCGTATCGGTGGTGAAGAACGGGTTGCCGCTGCCGCCGGCGAGCAGCACGATGCAGCCTTCCTCCATGAGGGAGAGCGCCGTGTCGCGCGTGTAGAGCCGCGCGAAGCGGGTCATCTCCTGCGCGGTGAGCACGGCGGCCCTATGGCCCAATCGCGTGACGGCGTCCTGCACGGCCAGCGCGTTGATGATCGTAGCCAGCATGCCCATCTGATCGGCGTTGACGGGATTCATGGCGTCGGAAAAACGGCCGCGCCAGATGTTGCCGCCGCCCATCACGACGCCCACCTGCACGCCCATATCGCTCAGATCGACGATGGCCCTGGCGGCCCTGTCCACGCGGGCGGCGTCGAAGGAGCCGGACTTGTTTTCCGGCGCCAGCGTCTCGCCGCTCAGCTTCAGGATAATGCGCTTGTATGCAGTCATTGCGTTTTCCTCCCGTATGCAGTAAAAAGGAGCCATCTCCTTCGAGACAGCCCCTTTCTTCTGTTGATTACTTCGCCATGCCGGCGGTCTGGGCGGCCACTTCCGCGGCCAGGTCGTTGACCTTCTTCTCCAGGCCCTCGCCCATCTTGTAGCGGGTGAAGCGGACCACGTCGGCGCCGGGCGCCTTGGCCGCGATCATCTTCTGCACGGAGATGTCGCCGTCCTTCACGAAGGGCTGCTCCAGCAGGCAGACGTCCTTGTAGAACTTCACGATGCGGCCCTCGACCATCTTCTCGATGATCTTCTCGGGCTTGCCCTCGTTGCGGGCCTGGGCGATGAGGATCTCCTTCTCGTGCTCCAGGTGCGCGGGGTTGACCTCCTCGCGGCGGACATACTCCGGCGCGACGGGCGACGCGGCCGCAATCTGCAGCGCCACGTCGTGCGCGACTTCCTTCACGGCGTCGTTGACCTCGGGGCAGGCGATCTCAACCAGCACGCCCACCTTGCCGCCCATGTGGATGTAGCTGTCCACAATGGAATCCTTGGCCTGATAGCGCACGAAGCGGCGCACGGTGATCTTCTCGCCGATGGTGGCGACCTTCGCGGTGATGAAATCCGCGACGGTGCCGTTCTCATAGCTGGTGGCCAGCAGCGCGTCGACGTCGGCGGGATCCTCGGCGATGACCTGCTTGGCGATCTCGTTCACGAGGTTCTTGAACTCGTCGGTCTTGGCGACGAAGTCGGTCTCGCAGTTGACCTCGACCAGCGCGCCGGTATGGCACTTGTCGCAGTAGTAGGAGCCGACCAAGCCTTCGCTGGCCAAGCGGCTGGCCTTCTTCGCGGCGGACGCGAGGCCCTTCTCGCGGAGATAGTCGACGGCCTTTTCCATGTCGCCGTCGGTCGCCTTCAGCGCCTTCTTGCAGTCCATCATGCCGGCATTGGTGGCTTCGCGCAGCTCTTTAACCATCTGAGCGGTAATTTCCATTTTAACTCGACCTCCTGATCACGTTGTGTTCGGATGAGATTATTCTTCGGCGGCTTCCTCAGCGGGCGCTTCCTCGGCGGCGTCGCCGGTCTGCTCGCCCTGACGGCCCTCCAGCACGGCGTCGGCCATGCGGCCGGCGATCAGCTTGACGGCGCGGATGGCGTCGTCGTTGCCGGGGATGACGTAGTCGATCTCATCGGGGTCGCAGTTGGTATCGACAATGCCCACGATCGGGATGCCCAGGCGGCGGGCTTCGGTCACGGCGATGTGCTCCTTGCGCGGATCGACGACGAACAGCGCGCCGGGGAGCTTCTTCATTTCGCGAATGCCGCCCAGGTTCTTTTCGAGCTTTTCACGCTCGGCCTGCAGCTTGATGACTTCCTTCTTGGGCAGCACGTCGAACTGGCCGTCGGCCTCCATCTTGTCGATGGCGTTCAGGCGGTCGATGCGGCTGCGGATGGTGCGGAAGTTGGTCAGCATGCCGCCCAGCCAGCGGTTGTTGACATAGAACATGTTGCATCTCTTGGCTTCGGACTCGATGGATTCCTGAGCCTGCTTCTTGGTGCCGACGAACAGCACGGACTTGCCCTCCAGCGCGATGTCGCGGACGAACATGTACGCCTCGTCGATCTTGCGCACGGTCTTCTGCAGGTCGATGATGTAGATGCCGTTGCGTTCGGTGAAGATGTACGGGGCCATCTTCGGGTTCCAGCGACGGGTCTGGTGGCCGAAATGGACGCCGGCCTCCAGCAGCTGCTTCATAGAAATGACTGCCATGGGTAATTCCTCCTTGTTTTTTCCACCTCTTGCATCCCCTCCGCCGGGCACCTTGCGGCACGCCCCGCCGGATCAGCAAAAGTGCGTTTTCTATAGAATTATATCAAAAATGCGCCCTCGCTTCAAGAGCCGCGGGCGCATTCGTCATATTTTAACATCGAACGATGTGGAAGGCTGCCGCGCGCCCCAGCCGATTCATCACGGCCAGGCCCACGCCGTCCGCCTCCACGGCCTCGGAAAAAATGCGCTGCACGCGTTCGTCGTCCAGCCGCCTGAGCACGGCGAACAGCGCCGCCGCCACGCTCTGCGCCGAGTCCGCGCGACCCAGCGGCAGCACCCGCCGCGCGCCGTAGAGCGCCTCGTGCCCGGGCAGAGCCAGTATGGCCGCGCTGTCCGGCGCCGCGTCGTAGCGCGCGCAGATTTCGGCCGCGACCCGCTCTGCGGCGCCCACGAAGATGGTGAGCTCCCCCTCCGGCGCGTAGTGGCGATACTTCATGCCCGGGGAGCGCGGCCTCTCGCCCGCGCGCAGCGGCCGCATGACCGCTCCGTCCACCTCCACCGCGCCGGCCGCCGCGGCAATCATCTCCGGTGTGACGCCGCCCGGCCGCAGCACGCGCGGCACGCGCCCCGTCACGTCGACCACCGTCGATTCGACGCCCACCGCGCACGGGCCGCCGTCCAGAATCAGCGGAATGCGGCCGTCCATGTCGTCCAGCACGTGGCGGGCCGTCGTGGGGCTGGGCCGTCCGGAGCGGTTGGCGCTGGGCGCGGCGATGGGGCGTCTGGCGGCCCGGATCAGCGCGCGCGCCGCGGGATGCGACGGCATGCGGATGCCCACGGTGTCGAGCCCGGCCGACACCTCGGCGGGAATCAGGTCGGATTTCGGAAGAATGAGCGTCATCGGTCCGGGCCAGTACGCGTCCATCAGCGCGCGCGCCGCAGCCGGAATGCCGCCGCGAATGAGCGGCGCGATTTCCTCCTCGGACGCGACGTGCGTGATGAGCGGGTTGTCGCCGGGGCGGCCCTTCGCCTCGAAGATGGCGCGAACGGCGTTCCCATCCAGCGCGTTTGCGCCGAGGCCGTAAACCGTCTCGGTCGGGAAGCCGACCAGACCGCCCGCGCGGATGATGCCGCCCGCCTCGGCGATGGCCTCAGGCGATACCGGAACGAGTTTCGTGTTCAAGGCTGTCGATCTCTTTTCGTTGCATTTTGTGCGGCATGCGGAACGCAGTTGGGAAGGCTTACCCCACCAGGTTCCGCGGCCTGCCTTCCGTCCAGGCGGCGAGATTGTCGATGACCGTGGCCAGCAGTCGGCCGCGCGCCTCCTCCGTAGCCCACGCGATATGGGGCGTAACGATGATGTTCTTCGCATCCAGCAGCGGGTTGTCCTCCGCCGGAGGCTCCGTGCCGGTCACATCCACCGCCGCGCCGGCGATCACGCCTTCATCCAGCGCGCGCCGCAGGTCCTCCTCCACGATGGCGCCGCCGCGGGAGGTGTTGATGAGAAAGGCGGTCCTCTTCATCTTCGCGAGGGAGTCCGCGTTGATGAGGCCGCGCGTCCGCTCGTTCAGCGGGCAGTTGAGGCTCACCACGTCGCTCTCGCGCAGCAGGGTGTCGAAATCAACCAGCTTCACGCCCTCGATCTGCCTGGGCGTGCGCGTGCAGGCGATGACCTTCATGCCAAACGCGCGCGCGATCTCCGCGATGCGCGCGCCGATGCGCCCGAGGCCGAAGACGCCCATCGTGCGGCCGGCCAGCTCCAGCAGGGGGTAATCCCAGAAACAGTAGTAGGGCTGCCGGCTCCACTTCTTCTCCTGCGTCACCCGGCGCGAATGCTCGCCCGCATGATGGCACAGCTCCAGCAGCAGCGCGAACGTGAGCTGCGCCACGGAATCCGTGGAATAGCCCGGCACGTTCGCCACCGCGATGCCCCCTCTCCCGCGCAGCGGCAAGGTCGATGTTGTCGTAGCCCGTGGCCAGCTCGCCGATGTACCTGAGCCGGGGCAGCGCCGCGATGACCTCACGCGTCACCCTGACCTTGTTCACCAGCAGCGCCTCGGCGTCTTTCGCCCGCCCGACGACCAGATCAGCCGGCGTCGCGTCGTAGCGCGTGACGCGGCCCAGCGCGTCCAGCGCGCTCCAGTCCAGATCGTTGAGCTGCAGCGCGTCCAGCGCGACAATATTCATGCGCCCATCCTCCCGTCATTCGTCCTCGGCGTTCAGAAGCGCCGTATGCTCCGCCAGAATCAGCGCCTCGATCATCTCGTCGAGGTCGCCGTTCATAAAATCCTCGATGTTGTACAGGCTCTTGCCGATGCGGTGATCGGTCACGCGGCCCTGCGGAAAGTTGTACGTGCGGATGCGCTCGCTTCGGTCGCCCGTGCCCACCTGGCTGCGGCGGGTGCTGGCATATTCGTCCTGCGCCTTCTGCTTTTCCAGGTCGTAGAGCCGGCTCCTCAGCACGCGCATGGCCTTCTCGCGGTTTTGGATCTGGCTGCGCTGATCTTGGCTGGTCACCACCAGGCCGGTCGGGATGTGCGTAATGCGCACGGCCGAATCGGTGCGGTTGACGTGCTGCCCGCCCGCGCCGGACGCCCGGTAGGTGTCGATGCGCAGGTCGTTCGGCGCAATGGTCAGCTCCACGTCCTCCGCCTCCGGCAGCACGGCCACGGTGGCGGTCGACGTGTGGATGCGGCCTCCGGATTCCGTCACGGGCACGCGCTGCACGCGGTGCACGCCCGATTCGTACTTGAGCCGGCTGAACACGTCCCTGCCCTGCACCAGCAGCACGGCCTCCTTGATGCCGCCCAGCTCGGTCGCGCCCTCGTCGGTCAGCTCGGCCTTCCAGCCGCGCGATTCCGCATAGTGCATGTACATGCGGATCAGCTCCGCGCCGAACAGGCCAGCCTCCTCGCCGCCCGCGCCCGCGCGCACCTCGATCACCGCGTTGCGGTAGTCGTCCGGATCGCGCGGCAGAAGCAGCATCCGCGCCGCCTGCGTCTTCTCCTCCAGCAGGGGCTGAAGCGTCTCCAGCTCCTCGCGCCCCATCCCGGCCAGGTCGGCGTCGTCGCCCTGCGCCATGTCGCGCGCCGTCTCGATGTCCTCGCACAGCTTGCGGTACTCGCGGGCGAAAGCCGCCTGCTCCGCCAGCTCGCTGTGCTCCCGCATCAGCTTCTGCAACAGCGGTGGATCGGCGATGACCTCCGGCCGGGTAATGCGCACGCCCAGCTCCTCAAAGCGGCCTTCAACCGCCTCCAGCTTGCGGGCAATGCGCCCGATATCCTTCTCCTGCATACAAGAAAACTCCCAACGCTATATCCTGCGCGCCTCGACGACGCGCTCAATGCCGCTCAAATCCCTGTGAACAGCGCATCCCTGCCAGGACGAAAGCATACCGAGCACCGCGGGCGCCTGTCCACGGCCCACCTCCAGCAGCAAACAGCCCCCGGGGGCTAGAAACGCCCCGGCCTGCGCGGCAATGCGCCGGTAAAAGGCCAGGCCGTCCGCGCCGCCAAACAGCGCCAGCGCCGGCTCGCGCCGCACCTCGCGCTGCAGCTCATCCATATCCGTCCGGTCCAGATACGGCGGGTTGCAGGCGATCAGGTCGAACACCCCGCCGGGCACCGCGTCGAACAGGTCGCCCTGCGCGAAGCGCGCGCTGTCGACGCGCAGCCGCCGCGCGTTTTCCCGCGCGAGCGACAGCGCCTCCCGGCTCACGTCGGTCAGGACAACGCGGGCATCCGGACAGAAGTGGGCGATGCTCAGGCCGATCGCGCCCGTGCCGCAGCACAGATCGAGCACCCGCGCGCGCGGCCGCCCCCTGAGCCACGCCAGCGCGCGCTCGCAGAGCGTTTCGGTTTCCGGCCGCGGAATCAGCGCCCGCGCGTCCGAAAGAAAGCTCAGACCCATGAAATCCGCCGTGCCCAGCACGTATTGGAGCGGCTCGCCGCCGGCCCGGCGCTCAAGCCAGGCCCTGATTTTCCCGAGCACATCGCCGCTCAGAGGCTCTTCGCGCCGCAGCTTCAGCGACGACCTGGTCCAGCCCGTCGCCTCGCACAGCAGCCACTCGGCGTCGCAGGCCGCGTCCAGATCGCCCGATGCAGCCAGGCGCGCCTGCGCCTGAGCCAGCCAGCCGCCCGCCGTCAAGCGTCCTCACCCGCGGCCTCGGCGCCCGGCGCTTCAGAATCGGCCGCGCCCTCCGCCCCGGCGTAGGCGGGGTCATACTGCCTGGGGATCGGGTTCGGCATATCCAGCGACGCTTTCAGCGACACCAGCGCCACCTCCACCATGTCGTCCGTGGGCTGCGCGGTGGTGATGTGCTGCACCATCAGGCCCGGCCACTTGAGCGCGCGCACCAGGGGGGTGTCCTCCGCGCGGCCCAGCCACTTGAGGATCTCATACGACACGCCCGCTGTGAGCGGCAGGAGCAGCAGGCGGCTGCCCACGCGTGCAAAGACGTTGGTGCTGTCGCTGCCCAGAAGGGTAAACACCAGAATGGAGATCACCATCACGATGACCAGAAAGCTGGTGCCGCAGCGCGGGTGGAACGTCGTGAAGGTCTGCGCGTTGTCCACGGTGAGCGGCTTTCCGCTTTCAAAGCAGAAGATGGATTTGTGCTCCGCGCCGTGATACATGAACACGCGATGGATCTCCTTCAGCCGCGACACCAGCCATACATAGAGCAGGAACACGCCGATGCGCACAACGCCGCCCAGCAGGTTCAGCCCCAGCCGGCTGCCGATGAACCGTTTGAGCAGCGACTCGATGGCCGTGGGCAGCACGAAGAACAGGCCAATGGCCAGCACCAGCGCCAACGCGACCGCTGCCGCCATCATCACATCGTCCGGCTTCATGTGCAGCGCCCGGGCGATCTTCTTTTCAAGCTCCGACGGCTCCTCGGCCTCGCCGCCTGCAATCTCGGCGGATTCGGCCAGCGTCTTCATGCCCACGTACAGCTGCGTGACGAAATTGACCACGCCGCGGATAATGGGCCAGCCCAGCACGGGATATTTCTTTGAAAGATACCTGCGCGGCTTCACGCGCAGCTCGATCTTGCCGTCCGGCCGGCGCACGGCCAGGGCGACCTTTTCGGGCCCCATCATCATGACGCCTTCCATCACGGCCTGCCCGCCGACGGATACGCAGCTCGGCGCGTCGCCTGTCCTCCTGTCGGTGGTCTTCTCGGGCGTCTTCAGCACGCCGCCCTTCCTGGATGTGTTGCTCTGCTTCACGGGAATCACTCCTTCCGGCCCGAAAGAGACTGCGTCCGGGTCGGTATTCTCTTCTGAGCTCTATTAAACCACAGAAATCGGACGCCAGGGCGTAATTGTGGTTAAATAACACTTATGCGCTTTTCCTCCTGGAAGGCAAATCGCATGGCCGGCGCGCCCCGCCCTGCCGGATACGAAAAACAGACCGGACGGCAAACGCCCGATCTGATTTTTTGCGTTTTCGGCTGTCCGCGATTACATGCCATAGCGCTTCTTAAAGCGATCAACACGTCCGCCGCTGTCAACCAGCTTCTGCTTGCCAGTGAAGAAAGGATGGCACTTCGAGCAGATATCGACGCGCAGCTCCTTCTTGACCGAGCCGGTTTCAAAAGTCTCGCCACAAACGCAGCGCACGACGGCCTTGCCGTAGTTGGGATGGATTTTTTCCTTCATGGTTCTCACCTCACTTGCACAATGCAGAAGTAATTATAACATGTCCGCATTCGTTTTGCAACAGGCTCATGTTAATTTTTCATAGCCGCCGACCGTTTTTTCGCCGTCTGCCGGCAAATCCCGCTTCCCGCGCGCTCCGGCGGATCAGCGATAGCCGTCCTTGCCCCAGCTCTTCATGAAGAGCTGCAGCTTTTCGATGAAAACGGCGTTGCTTGCGCTCTTTTCCAGCATGCCGATCAATTCTTCGGCGTTGTCCTGGGCGTTGCCCTGCAGCAGGCGGCGCATCGCCAGCACGCCCTCCTGCTCGTCCGGCGTCAGCAGCAGGTCGTCGCGCCGCGTGCCGGATTTCACCATGTCGATGGCGGGGAAAATGCGGCGCTCGGAGAGCTTGCGGTCCAGGTGCAGCTCCATGTTGCCCGTGCCCTTGAATTCCTCATAGATGATGTCATCCATGCGGCTGCCGGTCTCCACCAGCGCGGTGGCGATGATGGTCAGGCTGCCGCCGTTCTCGATGTTGCGCGCCGCGCCGAAAAAGCGCTTCGGCCGATACAGCGCGCCCGGATCAAGGCCGCCGGACAGCGAGCGGCCGGTCGGCGGGATGACCAGATTGTACGCGCGCGCCAGGCGCGTGATGGAATCGAGCAGCACGACGACGTCCTTGCCCTGCTCGACCAGACGCTGCGCCCGGTCGAGCGTCATCTCGGCCACCTTGGTGTGATTCTCCGGTTCCTCGTCGAACGTGGAGTAGATCACCTCGCCCTCGATGGAGCGCTTCATGTCGGTGACCTCCTCCGGCCGCTCGTCAATCAGCAGCACGATCAGCTGAACCTCCGGATAATTCTTCGTGATGGCGTTGGCCACCTTCTTGAGCAGCACCGTCTTGCCCGCCTTGGGCTGTGAGACGATCAGTCCGCGCTGGCCCTTGCCGATCGGGGCCACCAGGTCGACCGCGCGAATCGCCAGGTCCTTCTCGTTCTCCGGATTTTCGAGGCGCAGGCGCTCGTTGGGATAGATGGGCGTCAGGTCCTCGAACGGCTTGCGGTGAATCGCCTTCTCGGGCGACTCGCCGTTCACCGCCGTGATGTAAAACAGCGCGCTGTAGCGGTCCCCCTCGCGCTGAGGCCGCGTCTTTCCCTCCACGAAGTCGCCGTTCTTCAGGCCGAAGCGCCTGATCTGCGCGATGGAGACATAGGTGTCCTTGTCGCCCGGCTGATAATTCTCCGCGCGCAGGAAACCGTAGCCGTCCGGCTGGATGTCCAGCACGCCGTAGCCCTCGCTGCAGTCGCTGGCCGCCAGCATCTCCTGCACGGCGCTGTTCGACGTGCCCAGCTCCGCGTTGTAATAGCCCGTCGCGCGGTCGCGCCGGCGATAGGCGTTCTCGCCGTCCTGATGATAGCGCGCGCCGTCCTGACTCTGGGCGTAGCGCCGGGCCCCCTGCTCCGGCTGGCCATTTTCCGCCGCGCCGCGCGCATTGGCCCGCTCCGGCTGGCCGCCTTCCGGCCCGCGCGGCGTCCGCGGCGCCTGCTCCGCCCGCTGATAGCGCACGCCCTGCGCAGCGTATGCCGCGCGCACGGGCTGCGCGCCCGCGCTCCCCCGCACGGTCTCATCCGGCCGCTCCTGCGGCTTTTCGGGCAGGCTGCCCGACAGCGCCGGCTGAGCGCCCGCCGCGGGCGCCGACGGCCTGCCCTCCGGCCTGTCCGTCGGCCTGTCAAACAACCTGGTCAGCGCCGGCGCAGTCGATCTGGCCGCGATTTCAGCCGGCCTGGCCGCCACGAGCGCCGCCGGCCTGGCTCCCGGTTTGGCTTCCGGCCGGCTCTCCGGCTGTTTGTCCTGCGTTTTGCCGGACGGCCTGGCCTGCGTTGCCGGCTGCGTGCGGCTTTCCCCGGACTCCTGTCCGTTCCGGGCGGGCCGCCGTCCGCGCTGCCTGTCCGCCTGGCCCTGCTGGGCGCGCGTCGAACGACGCCGGTTATCCGCGGCGGGCGTCGCGGCCGGCGCAGCGCCGGGTTCGCCCTTCGGCGCGGCTTTCTCCGACGCGGCCTTCTCCGGCGAGGGTTTCACCGACACCTTTTTCCCCGTGGCTCTTTCCTCCGCGGCTTTTTCAGCCGCCGCTTTTTCCGCTCCGGTTTTCTCCGGCGCGTTTTTTCCCGCCGCGGGTTTTCCCTCTGCGACCTTTCCCTCTCCGGCCTTCTCCGGCGCGGCTTTTTCCGCCGGGGGGGTTCCCGGCGCAGGCTCAGCCGTGCGGCCCGCATTTTCCGCGCGCCTCTGCGCGTCCGCAACGGCCGGCGCGGGGGCGGCTTCCGGCGCGGCTGAGGCTTCGGGAACGGCTTCCGGCGCGGCCGGCTGCGACGCGTCCTGGGCCTGCAGCGCCTTCTGCGCATTGCCGGACCGGCTCCGCCGCGGCCGGGCGGGCTTTTCCTCCCCGGCCGCCTCGCGCACGGCTTCCGCGGCGGCCTGCGCCGGCTGGGCAGGCTGCGCGTCGGCCCTGCGCGCCTCGTCGTCCGCCAGCAGCAGCTCAATGATGCGCGCCTTGTTTGTGCCAACGGGCAGGCGGACGCCGCGCGTCCTGGCCAGCGCGCGCAGCTCCACCACGGTCTTTTCAAATAAAGAACGATAATCCACAGAATGTCTCCTTTCGGCCGACGCGTCCCGCGCCGCGCTTCAGAACCGCCTGACTCCCACAGCAACGTCCCGCGTAATCGCCTGTTCCACCCAGTGCGCCAGTCCTTCGTAAGCCGCGCCGTCCATGACGTCCAGCCCGGCGCCGGCCATCATCCCGCGCACCATCTCCGGCCTGAGCGTGTTCACATTGAACGAAAGCGCCATGGCGCCGCCTGTGTGCAGCAGATCCGCCCAGACGGGCAGCACCTCGTCGAGCATGTCCTCCAGCGATTTCCGCCGCCCGCCGCCCGGCCCATGCTGCACGCCGTAGGGCAGGTCCGCCGCGATCAGCTGGCAGCAGGGCCCGCGCCAGACCGCGCCCAGGCGCTCGCCGGAGAGGCAGGTCAGCGTCAGCGTCCGCACGTCCTTCTCCCGGAAGCGCTCGGGCGTCCGGGCAAACTGAAAGACATGCAGCAGCGCCGCCTGCTTCCCGCCCGCGGTCATCGATTTTTCCGCCGTCTCATGCTTGAAGCGATGGTATTCCAGATAGCGCCTGAAGTATTTCACGGCCTCGTCGACCGACGCGGCGTCCTGATCGGAACCGATGGCGTTCCAGCCCCGGTTGAGCGCCGCAAACGGCGTCGTTCCGCGCCCGCACATCGGATCGAGCACGGTCAGCGGCCCGTCGGCGTCAAAGCGCGAGGCGCACAGCGCCAGATTCAGCATAAAGGCCGTAAACGTCTCGTTGGTCTTTCCCTTGTATTTGAGCACGGACGGCAGATCATCGCCCACATACGCCGCGTCCTGCGCGCATACGGGCCGCAGCGCGCCGCCCTCTTCCTCAAACAACACGTAGAGATGCGCGCACAGGCACGCCAGGCGCCGCTGCGCCTCGCTCAGCGCCCGGGGCGCTTCAAAGGTCAGCCAGTCGACGCCGGCCGCGCTTTCGCGGCGCACGTCGGCCGGGCAGCCGCCCTTTTCCAGCAGCGCGATCAGCTCGGCGCGCGCCAGATTCAGCGTTCCGGCCTGATAGCGGCTGTTCGCGTGCGGCCTGAGCAGAACATGGTATTTCATCGTTGTCTGAATCTCCGATGCCATCATATTGTATGTCCGGGATGCGCATATCAATTCAAAGCCGGGCCGACTGCGCGGCAGAATGAAGCAGGCCCATATTTCTCCGGGCGCAAAAGTATCTCTGTAAGCCGCCTCTTTGCGCGGCAAAGGCATGCCGCGCTTCACAAAGGCCCGATATATATGGCTGTAAGGCGTCCGTCAAAAGACGTCGGTGGTAAAACAGGAAACGTCTGCTCAATGCAATGATATGACGATCAACGAACGATATGTCCGAATCATAACCACCCGTCAAACGGGTGGTTTGTACAAGGGCTAAAAGCCCAAAGGATACCGGCCGGCGTCTCAAGGCGCTGGCCTTCACTTTGTTCAGGCCTAATTGCCTTTGCCGCTTTTG
>Ga0079305_1000153_pt1 | contig 164289 bp, 168 predicted proteins | sample LMS_cellobiose_e_FD_79183 | JGI IMG/M metagenome (GOLD analysis project Ga0079305, IMG submission 79183) | Rumen-fistulated moose microbial communities from Alaska, USA - LMS_cellobiose_enrichment | ecosystem: Host-associated > Mammals > Digestive system > Stomach > Rumen fluid ... | reverse complement strand
GGCCGCCAGGGCATCACCGGCTCGAACACCATCTATCCGATCTACGACTGGACCGACAACGACGTGTGGATGTACATCCGGGATCACCACCTGGATATCCCCGAGGCGTATCTGTGGATTTACCAGGCTGGCGAAAACCGCCACTCCCTGCGAATCTCCAACTTCTTCGCCTGCGACAGCCTCCGCGGCCTGAAGCACGTCGCTGAAACGGACCCCGATCTCTGGCAGCGTATCGAGCGTCGGGAGCCAAACGCATATCTGACCCTGCTCTACTGGGACACGGAATGGTACAAGCGCAACTCCCGCACCCGAAAGAAGAACGAGGCCGGCGACACCCGCGACTTCAAGGAGCTGGTGCGCAAGATGCTCTTCGAGGACTTTGACCGCCACTTCACCAACGACACCACCCGCCGCGTGGCCAAGCAATACCGGCGCTGCTTCACGAAGGTGGACGGCATGGCTCGCCCCAAGGACTATAAGCAGATGCACGACGCGCTGATCGCCGGAGATCCCAAGCTCCGCACGTTGCGCGCCGTGTACCAGAACGTCTACGGAGCGTATGCCGAATACGCGAAGCAGTTCCGCGTGGAAGGTGGTGAGAATAATGGCTGAAATTGACCTGTTCGCACCGCTGGGCTCTTTGCAGTGGGTGGATCGCTCACGGCTGCATGCCAACGATTACAACCCGAACAAAGTCAGCGAGGAGAATCTGAAGCTCCTGGTGCAATCAATTCTCACCAACGGCTGGACCCTGCCCATCGTGTGCAGGCCTGACTATACGATCATCGACGGCTTTCACCGCTGGACGGTCTCTGGCCGTGAGCCGCTGCTGTCGAAGCTCGGTGGCAAAGTCCCGGTGGTCATCGTGGATCATCACGGGGACCGCAGCGAGGACATGTACGGCACGATCACGCACAACCGCGCCCGCGGCACGCATCTGCTGGAGCCGATGAAAGCAATCGTCAAGAGCCTGCTGGACGAGGGTAAGGACGTGAAGGAAATCTCGCGGCAGCTCGGCATGCGTCCGGAAGAAATCTTCCGTCTCTCGGACTTCTCCAAGGAGGAGTTCATCAACATGATGGCGCAGGGGCAGACATACTCCCGCGCCGAGATCCTTTCCCGAGTCTGACAGCTCCGCATGAAGCGATTAGAGCGCGCAGGAGAGGCGGCGACGGTGAGCCAGGGAAGAACACGCCCCAGCAGCGGAACGCGCTCTACGGGGCGAAGAGAGCTGTTGCAACGCGGAAAAAGGTACTGTGACGGCCCCGCCCCGAGCGTCGCGGGCTCGTCGACCCCGAAAAACGGTCAGTTACCAAGCGAATTTTCGGGTGTTTCCGTTCCGCCCTTCCGCTGTTTTTGCCACCGAAACTTGCATCAAATCCGGCATTTCATACAAGTACGCTTTCAATGCTGTCCGCTTCCGCTCTACCTTTCTGGCGGAAGTTGTGATAAATGCGGCCAGTTTGCCCATGGCTGGCCGTCCATGCACCTCCTCAAAAATAAGATCACGCGCAGGGTAAGGGTCTCGCCGGGCTTCCGGCGCTCCAGTGCAATTCTGGTGAGCCCTGCATTATGCTGGCGTAGCTCAGACGGTAGAGCGGCTGTCTCGTAAACAGCGGGCCGCGGGTTCGACACCTGCCGCCAGCCCCAATTCACAGAGAAGGAGCGAGGACACATGGCAGAAAACGCCGAGAAGATCACCGAGGAAACCGAAGTCAGCCCGGCGGAATTGGCTGCCGTCCTTCGGCTCACCGGTCGGCGCGTCCGGCAGCTCACGGAGGACGGAGTTCTCCGGAAGAACGGTGCCGGGCGCTATCAGCTGATCGAAAACGTCCAGCTCTGGCATGCCAACGCCACGGCGCAGCCCGTGGACGAGGAAGATCAGAAGCTGGAAAAAGCGCGGCGGAAATCCGAGGTACAGATCAAGGCCAGCAAGGCCATGGTCGCAAAGCTCGAAGCGGAGGAGCTGAAAGGGCTCATGCACCGTGCCGAGGACGTGGCTGCAATCACAGAGGATTTGGTCTACACCATACGCGGGGCGCTTATGGCGCTGCCCGGAAGATTGGCCGTTGACGTGGCCGGCTGCGACACGCCCGCCGAGGCCAGCGACGTGATCCGCCGCGAGGTCTACAAGATCATGCGCGAGTTGGCGGGCTACCACTACGACCCGAAGAAATATGAGGAGCGGGTGCGCGAGCGGAGAGACTGGTCGGAGCGTGACAATGATGACGAATAGCGCAGACGCCCGCAGGCTTGATCGGCTGATCACCGGCTGCCTGGCCGGTCTTGTCCCTCCGGAGGATCTCACCGTCACGGAGTGGGCCGAGAAAAACCGGCGTCTTTCCTCCGAGAGCTCCGCCGAGCCCGGCCCGTGGCGCACCGAGCGCACGCCATATCTCCGCGAGGTCATGGACACCTTTACCGATCCGAAGGTGCGGCACACCGTCATGGTGGCTGCCTCCCAGGTCGGCAAATCCGAAGTGCTGAACAACTGTATCGGGTACATCATCGACCAGGACCCTGGCAGTATTCTTTTCGTTCATCCTACGACGATCGACGCGAAGGAGTATTCCAAGCTCCGTATCGCACCGATGATCCGGGACTGCCCCACGCTGCGGAAGAAGGTCGCCGATCCCAAGAGCCGGGACAGCAACAACACGATTTTGCAGAAGTCCTATCCCGGCGGCATTCTCACCCTCTGCGGCAGCACCGAGGCCCACGCCCTGGCATCGAAGCCTATCCGCTATGTGCTCGGCGACGAGCGCGACCGTTGGGCAACGAGCGCCGGTAACGAGGGCGACCCGTGGGATCTGGCCATGGCGCGACAGACGACGTTCTACAACAGCATGGCCTTTGAGGTATCGACGCCGACGATCAAGAACGCATCGGCGATCGAGGCCGCGTATTCGACCGGCACCATGGAGCGGTGGAAAAGCCGCTGCCCCCATTGCGGGGAGTATCACGAAATCCAGTGGGCGGACATCCGCTTTGAGTATGACGAGAACGTGGTTGCGGGGAAGAAAACCTACTCGGTCACGAAGATCTATTACGCCTGCCCTGGCTGTGGCTGCGTATCGGACGAATGGACGATGAAGCGAGCCCCGGCACGGTGGGAAGCAGACAATCCCTCGGCCTATGAGCAAGGGACTCGGTCTTTCTGGCTGAATGCTTTCGTCAGCCAGTGGGCGACGTGGGAAAGCATCATCATCAAGTACCTGAACGCCATGGGCAGCACGCGGAAGATGCAGGTCGTTTACAACACCTGCTTCGGAGAGCTGTGGGAGGATCGCGGAGACCTGGAGGACGAAGACAGTCTGATGGCGCGCCGGGAGGAATACGGCCAGCGCGAGGATGGCAGCGACATCGAGCTGCCGGAGGGCGTGTTGGTGCTGACGACTGGCATTGACACCCAGGACGACCGCCTGGAATACGAGGTCGTTGGCCACGGCCACTTCGGGGAAACCTGGGGCATCCGCAAAGGCATCATCATGGGCCGCCCCGACGACGAGGACACCTGGCGACAGCTTGACGATGTGCTCGATCATGTTTACCGCTTCGAGGGCGGGATCGGCCTGCGCAGCTCCATGAACTTCATGGACGAGGGCGGCCACTTCACTATGGAGGTCCGGCAGCATTGCGCGGCGCGACTCTCCAAAAAGCTGTTCTGCATCAAGGGCATGCCCGGACAGGATAAGCCCTATACTGCTCCACCGAAGAAGCAGAAGATCATGATACGGAACGTGGCGGTCGGTACCGCCTGGCAATACCAGCTCGGCGTTGACTCCGGCAAGGAGATCATCATGGACAATCTGAAGGTCCAGGCGCCGGGGCCGAAGTATTGCCATTTCCCCCGCCGTGACGATTACGGCGGGAGTTATTTCAAGGGCCTGCTCTCCGAGGTCAAGGTCTATGATCCGAATAAGAAGCAGCCATGGACGTGGAAGAAGATCCCCGGACATGAGCGAAACGAGGCGCTGGACTGCCGCAACTATGCGCTCGCTGCATTCAAAGCGCTTCCGGCCAACCTGGACGAAATCGACCGGAGGCTGAAAGCTGCAAAGAAAAATCCAACAGCGGCTTCCTCGGCTCCGGCACAGCAACCGGCGCCGCAGAAGCGCAGGAAAAAGAGCGGCGGTACAAAGCTGAAATACGACGAATGGTGAGGTGCCCTATGGCAGACAGAACGATTATCAGGGAACGGCTCTCCTTCTGGGAGGGCGTACATGAGAAGCTCCAGAACGCCTATATCGCGCTGATCGAGGGTGGCGTCAAGAGCTATATGATCGACGACCGCCAGCTTACCCGATTTGACCTCCCCGATCTGAAGAACGAGCTCGAAGAATGCGAGCAGAAGATCGACGAACTGACCGCCGCCCTGGAGGGAAAGCGCCCGCGCAAGGCCTTCGGCATCGTTCCGCGTGACTGGTAACGTGCATCTTTGGTCTTATCATGCACGATGGCTCTGGGCTTCGTGGGTGGTAAAATCAAAAACTGGCACTTTTGGTTCTATGAACGCCGGGCCCGCCGAGATATGAGGACGGTGAAAGCTCCCCCTTTGGCGCCGGAGGGAATGAGAAAAGGCCATAAGCGAATACAGGCCGCAGCTCCGGGATGCTCCCCAGGGCTGCGGCCAACGTTTTCGTGGCGTCACGAAAATGATCTCGGGCAATCGCCGCGACCAAAAGGCCGAGGCTTTGTCAGCAGGTACCCCGTGGAGTTTGTCGCTCCTTTCGCCACGGGGCGCCTGCTTTATATATCAACGCAGGAGGCGATCAGTATGAATGGACGCGCGCCCCAGGTGAAGGGGTACAGCGAAGCCGGTGCCAGTACCACGCGGCGGGCGCTCAAGGGCTTTACCCCCGACAGCGGCTCGCCGAATGAAGATATCAACCGGAACAATTCCACGCTGCGGCAACGGGCACGAATGCTCTACATGAGCTCGCCGGTGGCTACCGCAGCGATCAATACCAACCGCACAAAGATCGTCGGTACCGGCCTGACGCTGAAAAGCACCCTGGACTATGAGCTTCTCGGGATGACCTCTGACGCCGCGAAGGATTGGCAGCGGCACACCGAGGCGGAGTTTCGCATGTGGTGCAAAAGGGAGAACTGCGACGCGCTGGGGCTGAATAGCTTTTTCGGGCTGCAGCAGCTCGCACTGAAATCCTGGCTGGCCAGCGGCGACGTGTTTGTGCTGATCAAGCGCCGGGCGCCGACACCGCTCAATCCGTATTCTTTGAGGCTGCATCTGATCGAGGCAGACCGCGTTTCCACCCCGGCAAAATACCGCGGCGGCGTGATCGACGGCTCGATCACTTCCGGGAAGATTCCGGAGGGAGAGCCCGGGGCCGGGCACATGATCTATGACGGCGTAGAGGTGGACAATGACGGCCGCGTGGTCGCCTATCACATCTGCAGCGGGTACCCGAGGGAATACACCGGCGCCGATCTGACATGGCAGCGCGTGCTTGCCTACGGTGAAAAGACCGGCCTTCCGAATGTGCTGCACATCATGGATGCCGAGCGCCCGGATCAGTACCGCGGCGTTCCGTACCTTGCCCAGGTTATCGAGCCGCTTCTGCAGCTGCGCCGCTACACGGAAAGCGAGCTCATGGCCGCGCTGGTTCAGTCCTTCTTCACGGCGTGGATCAAGACCGAGACTAACCCCATGGAGATCCCCTTCAATGAAGTGGGAGCTGGGGACATGACGGCCGGCGACGGCATCAACCTTGACGGTGGTCCGATCGACGAAGTTTCCGACAGCGAGAACGAGTACGAAATGGGACCGGGCACGGTCAATCACCTTTCGCCGGGTGAGAGCATCGAGTTCGGCAATCCCAATATTCCGACCGCCGGATTCGAGACCTTCATGAAAACGCTCGTGCGGCTGATCGGCTCCGCGCTGGAGCTTCCCTATGACGTGATCAGCAAGGAGTTCAACAGCTCCTACAGCGCCAGCCGCGGCGCGCTGCTTGAAGCCTGGGAGGCTTTCAAGATGAAGCGCGCCTGGTTTGTGGACGATTTCTGCCAGCCGGTCTACGAGCTTTGGCTTGCCGAAGCGGTCGCGCTCCGGCGTGTCCGGGCAACAGGCTTCTTTGATGATCCCCTGCTTCGCCTGTCTTGGGCAGAGGCGCGGTGGATCGGCCCCGTACAGGGCAGCCTCGATCCCTTGAAGGAAGCAAAGGCCGATCTGCTGCTGATCGACCGCGGTATCAAGACGCATGAGCAGGTCACCCGCGAGCGTGGCGGCGGGGACTGGGAGGAGAACGTCGAGCAGCTGCGCCGTGAAAACGAATTGCTTACAGCCGCCGGCGGCGGAAGCGCCGATCCGCTCGCCGATCCGGAACCGGACGACGAGGACGGTGACGGCGGTGGTGAGTAATTTCGATCATTTGATGTCTCTCGGCATCTGGCGCATGGCCGCGGTGATCTGGAATCTCTGTGATGACTATTGCCTGTTCTGTCCGCGCAACATGCGGCGGGCGTGCAATGAAGATTGCAGAGCCGGGATCGCTGAATGGCTGCGCGCCCCGTATATCCCCGAATCCGAAGTATGGAAGGAGAAAAAGCGAAAATGAAAATCCCGTTCCGGAAAAATCCCGCCGTGTCCATCACCAAAAGCGCCTATACAATGGCGTCCTCTGACGGCGTATCGGCGGAAATCACGCTTTATGGCGATATCTACGAGAGCCAGCCTACGGACTGGTGGGGAGATCCCGTCGAAGGGCAGTTTATCACGCTGACCGAGTTCCTGGAGGATCTGAAGCAGATCGAGGGCTGCAAAAACGTCACCGTGCGCATGAACAGCTACGGCGGCGACGCCGGCGTGTCGAATACGATCCACAATCGCCTGCGGGAGCTCTCCCGCAACGGCGTGGCCATCACCTGCATAGTGGACGGCGTGGCTATGTCCGGAGGCTCCATCATCATGTGCGCCTGCGACACCGTTAAAGCCAATCCCTCCAGTCTTATCATGATCCACAAATGCTGGAGCTTCCTTTTCGGCGGCTACAATGCCGACGAAATGCGGGAGCAGGCGGCGCAGAATGACGCCTGGGACAAGATGCAATCCGAGGTCTACCAGCGCAAAACCGGCCTAAGCAATGCGGTCATCATGCACATGATGTCCGAGACCACCTACATGACCGGCCGTGAAGCCAAAGAGAAGGGCTTCGTGGACGAGCTGCTGGAGGACGCCGAGCCGACGAATATCGCGGCCAGCGCGGACGGGCGCATGCTCTTTGTCCACGGTCGCCAGATGCACCTTGCGCCGGGCATGTTCGCGCCCGACAACATTCCCACGGTCACACCCGAGGCCTCGGCCGCGGTTGAGACACATAAAAATCAGCCGGTGGTCACCGGCGGTGAAAAAGGAGGAAAATCCATGACCATTGAAGAGTTCCGGGCACAGCACCCGGACGAGGTCGCTCAGGTTGAGGCCGAGGCCAGAGCTTCCGTCGACAACACCGACGCGATCAACAGCGCCGTTCAGAGCGAGCGTGACCGTCTTGCGGCCATCGACGAGGTTGCCAGCCTCTTCGACGCCGAGTTGGTCCGCGAGGCCAAGTACGGCGAGCACCCCTGCACCGCTGCGGAGCTGTCGCACAAGGCCGCAAAGATCGCGGCGAAAGCCGGCAGCAAGTTCCTGTCTGACGCTCAGTCCGACACGGATGATTCCGGCGCTGACGGTGTCGGCGCAGCTCCCGGCGAGGAAGACGAAGCTCTTGACGATGACAGCCCCGAGGCTCGCATGAGCGCGGCGCGCGCCTCCGTCAAGGCCCTTTTCAAGAAGGAGGAGAAGTAATCCATGAAAAACCTGTACAGCAAGGTCGGCGAGATGGAGTTTGACGGGCTGATCACCGACATCACTCCCGAGCCCATTGTCCGCGGCGGCACCATCCGCAAGCTCGCCGCAGCCGCCACTCTCGTGCGCGGCACCATCCTGGCCAAGAGCTCCGGCAGCGCCGGCGACGGCAAGCTGGTCGTGCTCGGCACCAGCGCGGCTTCCAATGAGACGCTGACGCCCGACTGCATCCTCTGTGATGATATCGACGTCGGCACCGCAGCTGATGAGGCTGTCGAGGTCTACTACGCCGGGTGCTTCGATCCCAACAAGTGCACCGTCGCCTCCGGCTACACCGTGACCGAGGCCGACAAGGACGCCCTGCGCGTGCGCGGCATTCTGTTCAAGGCTGCCGCCGCTGCGAACTAAGCAAGGAGGTAAAACACTATGCCTGCTACTCTGAATTTCTTTGACACCTACACCCTCATGGCGATCAACGAGGAAGTCACGCCCGTTCCCAGCTTCTTCAAGGATCGCTATTTCCCCACCGGGGAGGGTGACATCTTCGCCGCCGATAAGGTGCTGACCGAGTACCGCAAGGGCGACCGCAAAATGGCCGCGTTCATTTCCGATCGCGCCGGTGACATCCCCATGGATCGCCGGGGCTATGCCATCCACGAGTACCAGCCCGCCCGCATTGCTCCGTCCCGTCTGCTGACCGCTGACGAGTTGGCCAAGCGCGGCTTTGGCGAGGCGATCTATGCCAATTCCACCCCCGCCCAGCGTGCAGCCCGCCTGCTCCGCGACGACATGACCGACATGGAGCGCCGCATCGTCTCCCGCGAGGAATGGATGTGCGCCCAGGTCATGATCAACAACGCCTGCACCATGCAGACCTACGTTGACAACGACACCCAGGGCGAGACCCAGTATGTGCAGTTCTATGACACCGCCAGCGACCACGCCTACACGATCGCGGCCGGCCACAAATGGGATGCCACCGGCATTACCTTCATGACCGTGCGCGCCGACGTCCGCGAAATGTGCCGCCGGCTTACCCGTCGCGGCCTGCGTGCCGCCGATCTGGTTCTCGGTGCCGATGCTGCCGACGCGCTGCTGGCCATTCCCGAGCTCCGCGATCTGATCGACAAGAACAGCGGCATTGCCGTCGGTGCTATCAGCGAGCAGCTGAGCGCCTATGACGGCGTCACCTTCGAGGGCGTCATCAACTTCGGCGGCCACCGTCTGAACGTGATCTCCGTCGACGAGGAGTACACCGACAACGCGGGCCAGGATCAGAAGTTCTTCCCTGCCACCTCCGCAATGGTCACGGCTCCCGGCTGCGGCCATCTGATGTACGGCCAGATCACCCAGATCGACTACGGCTCCACCGACTTCACCAGCCACGCCGCCAAGCGTGTGCCGAAGTTCGTGCTGGATCAGGACAAGGATCAGCGCAAGCTGCGTCTGGCCGCTCGCCCCCTGGCTGCGCCCAAGGACTACTGCCCGTTCATCTACGCCGCCAACGTCTGCGGCTGATCGTCGGCGGAAAGGAGCAGATCATGAAGACTGTCAAAATCGTTTCCGGCGTCTATGGCGCTGACAACGGCAAGGGCGGTGTGACCGCTATCGCTCGCGGGCAGACCTGCGAAGTGTCCGACGCGGAAGCTGCTCGCCTTGTGTCTCTCGGAGTGGCCGCTATGGCCGTTGCAACGCTCCAGGAGGGGCAGGCAGCGCCCGAGGCGGGCGAGAACACGCCCGAGGGAGACAACGCCCAGGAGGGCGCTGTGGGCCACCTGGACGCCGGGCAGCTTTCCTCCATGACCAACGCCCAGCTCAAGCAGCTTGCGGAGGACATGGGGCTGGATGTGACCAAGTGCAAGAAGAAGGCCGACTTCATTGAGCTGATCACCGCCGAGGAGGTCATCGTTCCCACCGACGGCGAGGAAGGCGAAGAGGAAGACGACACCGTGGACGACGGCGAGCTGCCGCCCGATCTGGAAGCGGAGGCGCCGGTGGAATGAGCTTCAAAGACATGGTCGCCTCTGACATTCACGGCGTTTTCCTCAACCTGGACGAGTTCGCCGAAAAGCGCACGATCGTCTACGATGGTGAGACCTACGAGGATATTCCCATCGTTATGTCCGGCCTGAAGGAGAAAGACCGCCGCCAGCTCACAAGCGATCATGTGCAGGGGCTTTTCCTTGTCCATGCCGTGCTGCACTGCGCCAAGAGCGATCTCGGCGGCAATCAGCCGGAGAAGGGCACCCGCATCAAGATCAATGACCGAGAGGGCGGCGGGGGCTTCTTCCGTCAGTTCTACGTCGCCTCCTCGGTCTGCGAAATGGGTATGCTCCGCGTGGAATTGGAGGCGATCGACGAATGAGCTTCGGTACCATCCGTGTTGAGAAGATCGGCAATGAGAGTATCGACCGCATCAACAAAATCCTCGCAGGCATCCCGGGCGGAGCTTTCAAGGTCACCTACGCAGCTTTGAAGCGCGCCGGAGACACCGCAAAGACCAAAGCCGGGCAATTCGCCGCAGCTGAGTACACGATCAGCAAAGGTGATTTCATGCACAACGTCACGGAGAAGGTCCGGACGGAGGGCGGCAGCGGCGTAGGCGGCGTGGCCAGCATGAGCATTTCCTTCGCCGGACACGTCCTTCCGCTGCTCACTTTCAACACCAGCTTTTCCAGAGGCGGCACGCTTACGACCAAAGTGAAGCGGAACGGCGGCGCTGCATCCCTGCAGCACGCATTCACCGCGAAGATCTTCGGCCCGATTGCCGTCTTTGAGCGCGTCGGCTCTCCGCGCTTCCCTGTCGAGCAGAAGTTCGGCCCCTCCACGGGGCACATGATGCAGAATGAACAGGTCGTGGAGAAGATGGACGAGACGATCAGAGAGACCTTCGACAAGCGCGTGGAGCATGAGATTCTCCGTGTGCTGAATGGATGGGGAGGCTGATTATGGTACCGAACATCGACAGCAGCCGCGTGGATCTCCTGGAGCGGCTGAAAGAGGTCACGCAGGACGCAATCAAGGATCTCATTCTTCCCGTGCGCATTCAGCGTGAAGGAGAGGACCAGTCCTATCGCTCCGCGGACGTGTATCTGATGCGGCTTCCCGATTCCAAGTCCGCTACCAAGAAAGCGCCGTATATCATCCATCAGCTGATCACCGGAAGAGATATGCAGGAAGAAGGGCAGCGCGTGACCTCTACGGCCCAGGTGCGCTCGATCTTCTGCGTATATTCCGATGACGAACAGGAAGGCGGCTTGATGCTGCTCGGCCTCATGGAGCGCCTGCGCATCAAACTGCTCAAACAGGTTGTGATCGGCGAGCGGTATCAGCTCGATCTGAAACAGGCCGCCGAGGCGCTGATCTACCCCGACGATACCGCCCCGTATTTTGCGGGGGAAATGGTCACGACCTGGAAAATCCCATCAATCGAAAGAGAGGTCCGCCAATGGCTGTGAAACCTACCACTACCCCCAAGACGGAAGAGGCCGACGCTGTCATCAGCGCCGGCTTCTCTGCTTACATCGGCCCGAATCTTCCGGGCATCATTCAGACCGGCACGATTTTCCCTGTCGGCAGGGACGAGGCGCTGAAGCTCCCGGAAGTGGAGCTCGCGCTCGCCAAGAAGCCTGGCGTCGCCAAGCTGATTGTCGACGGCATGACGCTGCCGGAAGACCGCATCAAAGTCAAGAAACCCGGAGAGCCCATGTACAATGCGTACATTGCGCTCCGGAGATAAGGAGGAATTTCTGTTATGGCAAATCATGGCGTATTCGTCACGGAAGCCGCAACTGCGCTTTCTACCATGAACACCGCCACCAGCGGCATTCCCTTCGTCATCGGCAGCGCCAAGCTTTCCGCTGCGCCCGAGGCTACCAGGGCCGCCGCCGGCGAGCCGTTCCTGGCCACGTCCTTCACGGAGGCGGAAGCCGCTCTCGGCTACGATGACGACTGGAGCAAGTACACGATCTACGAGGTCATGTACTACCACTTCAAGCTGGCTGGCTGCCAGCCTGTGATCTTCCTGCCCCTCGTGCCGTCCGGCAGCGCTACCGCTGTCACCGCCGCCGAGGTCGCCGCAGCCGTGGATAAGATCGACCTCTGCATGGCCAAGTTCGGCGTCATCCCCGATCTGATCCTCGCGCCCGGCTTCTCCGATCAGTCTGTTGTGGCTGCGGCCATGGCGACGAAGATCGCCAGCGTCAACGGGCTGTTCCGCGGCAAGGCTGTGATCGACGTCACCGGCGACACCTACACCGCAGCGATCACGGCGAAGAACAGCGGCTCCTTCACCGAGGATATGATCGTCTGCTGGCCTTACGCCAAGCTGGGCGAGCTCAAGTTCCATATGTCCACCGTGATCGCTGGCCGCATTTCGATGACCGACTCCGACAACGAGGGCGTCCCCTATGAGTCCCCGTCCAACAAGTCCATCTCCACAGACGGCCTGTGCACCTCTGCCGGCGCCGAGATTGTTCTGACGCTGGCCCAGGCCAACCTTCTGAACGCCGCCGGCATCGACACCGGCCTTAACTTCATGGGCGGCTTCAAGGCGTGGGGCAACTACACCGGCTGCTATCCCGCCAGCACCGACGTGAAGGACTACTTCGTGCCCGTGTCCCGCATGTTCGACTGGGTGGCCAACACGCTGATCAAGACCTTCTGGAGCAAGCTGGACCGCCCGATGAATCGCCGCCTGATCGACGGCATCCTGGATTCCTGCAACATCTGGCTCAACGGCCTGGTCGGTCGCGGCTATCTGCTGGGCGCTCGGGTGGAAATGGTCGAGGCGGAAAACCCCGTCACCGATCTGATGGCGGGCATCGTCCGGCTGCACGTCTTCATGACGCCGCCTTCTCCCGCCCAGGAGATCGACTTCACTCTGGAATATGACGCCTCCTATGTGGAGAGCGCCCTTTCCGCGTAAAGGAGGACTGACACATGGATCAGAGCAATATCAACTTTGCCGTCTATGAGGACGGTCAGGAGTATTACGGCATGGCCTCTGTGACCATGCCCACCCTCTCCAACCTGGTGCAGAGCATCAATGGCGCCGGGATCGCCGGCAACATCGAGGCGGTCATCCTCGGCCACGTCGACAACATGACCCTGGGCCTCAACTTCCGCGCCACCACCCCCGCGAGCATCCGCCTGAGCGAGCCGCGCCGTCATCAGATCGACCTGCGCGTGGCGCAGCAGCAGGAGGACCCCGTCAACAACAGCATCGACGCCGTGGCCGAGAAGCACGTTTTCGTCGTGATTCCCAAGAATCACAACGTCGGCAGCATCGCCCCCGCGTCCCCGTCCAACGGTACCGGCGAGTATGCCGTCCGCTACTGGGCGACCTGGATCAACGGCAAGAAGGTCCGCGAGATCGACCCGATGAACTTCATCTGTGAGATCGACGGCGTGGACTACCTCGCCCCCGTCCGCAAGGCGCTCGGCAAGTAACTGATCATCGCGAGAGACCATTTTGCCAACCCCGGCAAAATGGTCTCTCGCGCTCTATTTACCGAAAGGAGTAGAACATGAGCACCAAGAAAGAGAATACCCCTGTGGTCGAAACCGAGCCCGTCGTTGACGAGCAGGAGTACGAGATCGCAATGAAAGAGGCTGAGAACAGCCCCAACACCTATACCCACGAATTTTCGACGCCCTTCTCCTTTGAAGGGGAGTCTTTCGACGAGCTGTCCTTTGACTTCGGCGCGCTGACTGCCATGGACAGCCTGGCCATCGAGGCCGAGCTCCAGGCGACCGGCCGTCCTGTCATTGTGCCGGAGTTCTCCGGCGACTATCTGCTCCGCATGGCCATGCGTGCATGCACCAACAGGACGAGCAAGGGCATGAAGCTGGGGATTGACTTTTTCCAGAGGCTTCCCCTTGCGGCCTATGTGAAGATCCGCAGCAAGGCGCGCTCTTTTTTGCTTCGTGCGGGGTCGTAACCGGCGACGGCGGGAAATGGCTCCGAAAGCAAAGCATGATCCTCGCACGGAACAACGGAACGCCGCTGACCTTCTTCCTGTCCTGCACGCTGCCTGAGCTGGCGGCCTGGATCAAGACGAACAACGAGATCGTGCAGGACAGCAAGAAAAAGTAATCCATCCCGAAAGGAGGGCTGATACATGGCGTCTCGCCGCGAATACGACATGCTATTCCAACTGAGCGCGCAGATGAACGGCAACTTCACCGGCACGTTCAGCAAGGCACAGCAGCAGCTTCTGTCTTTCCAGAAAGAGATCCAGGAGCTGAACAGAACCCAGGGCGACATATCAGCCTATGAGAAGCAGCAGCAGGCCGTTGAGAGCACCAAAAAGAAGCTCGAAACGCTGCAGCAGCAGTATGACAACATCCAGCGGGAGATCCAGGAGACCGGGAGCTATTCGTCCGATCTTGAAAACAAGCTGCTTTCCAAGCAGCAGCAGATCGACAAAACCTCCGCGTCCCTGGAGAGGCAGACTCAGAAGCTTGACCAGATGGGAACTTCCCTCCGGGAAGCCGGTGTAGATACTGGCAATCTGGAGAAGGAAAGTGAGCGCCTGGGCGCAGAGATGGCCGACCTGAAGAAAAAGCAGGAGGACGCCGCAGAGAGCGCCAAGAGCTTCGGCCAAGAATCGAATCAAGCAATTACCGCCGTCGGTGACGCACTTGCCGCCGCCGGTATTGCAGCTGCTCTCCATGAGATTTACGAGGCTTACATGGAGTGCATTTCCGTGGCAGGCAACTTCGAGGAGAGCATGAGCAACGTCGAAGCTCTGTCCGGTGCCAGCACCGAAGAGCTGCGGCAGCTCTCCGATCTGGCAAAAGAGCTCGGCGCAACGACCAAGTTCACCGCCAAGGAATCCGCCGACGCCATGGGCTACATGGCTATGGCGGGCTGGGACGCACAGCAGATGCTCGCGGGCATGCCTGGCGTGTTGCAACTGGCCGCAGCGAGCGGCGAAGACCTCGCCCTTGTGTCTGACATTGTCACCGACTCCATGACCGCATTCGGCCTCACAGCGGCCGACACGAGCCGCTATGCGGACGTGCTGGCGGCGACGGCGGCAAACGCGAATACTTCTGTCGGCGTCATGGGCGAGACCTTCAAGTATGCCGCTCCCGTGGCCGGCGCACTGGGCTACTCCATCGAGGACGTGAGCACAGCCATCGGCCTCATGGCCAACGCCGGTATCAAGGGCAGCAATGCCGGTACCGCGCTGCGCAATGTGTTCAACGGCCTTCTGGGCGGCGTGACGCTGACCAGCGACGCCTTTGGAGAAATCCAGGTTTCGGCCGTCCAAGCGGACGGCACCATGGCCGACTTCGGCACCACGATCAACGAGCTGCGCGAATACTTCTCCCAGATGTCCGACGCCGAGCGTGTCAACAATGCTATGGTTATCGCCGGGCAGCGCGGCTATGCCGGCCTGCTCTCGATCCTCAACGCCACCGATGATGACTATGCGAAGCTGACGGCCAGCATCAACAATGCCACCGGCGCAGCCCAGCGCATGGCTGACATCAAGATGGACAACATGAACGGCCAGCTTACGCTGCTCAATAGCGCGTGGGAGGCCGTGCAGACCACCGTGGGCGAACAGTTTACCCCTGCTCTGGCCGATCTCTACGGCTGGGGCGCGAAAGTGCTCTCTGAGATCAACGGCTTCCTGCAGCAGCACCCGGCAATCATCAAAGCCGTCACCGCCTTTGTCGGTGTGATCGGCGCTGTGACCGCGGGAATCGCTGCTTATTCCGCAGTAACAAAAATCGCAATTCCGCTCATGAAGCTGTTTGCCGCCTCCATCCCGGGCGTGAACATCATCATGGGCGTCACGGTGGCCGTGGCTGCGCTCGCTGCCGGCATCGCCGCTCTGAGCGCGATCCAGGACACAGAGGCCGCCGAGGTCCGGAAGCTTACCGAGACCTCCCGGCAGGAGTACGAGCAGATCCAAAGCCTCAAGGCCGAGTATGACGAGGTCGCCGCTACCTACGGCGAAACCTCCGACCAGGCAATGTATCTTGCCTGGCGGATCGACGATCTGACCGAGAGCTACGAGGCCAACAAGCAGACGCTCGCGGACTACATTGCGGAATGCGACGAGCTGAATAAAACGCTGAACGAAGACCTTTCCTCTATCCGCGATTCCTTTGACGGCATCGACCGCAGCGAGGGCACGACGCTCGCGCTGGTACACCGGCTGCAGGAGCTCGCGGCGCAGACGGATCAGACCGTCGAGACACAGGAGGAAATGAAGGCCATCATCAAGGAGCTGAACGAGGTCGTTCCGGATCTCGCTCTGAGCTACGAAGATGTGGTCGGCGGGGTCACCGATTACGGTGCCGCGATCGAGGCGTCCGTCAAAGCACAGGCCGCAATGGAGCGGTATCAGGCTGCCCAAGAGAATATGGTCCAGGCTTATAACGACCAAATCACCGCACAGCAAAAACTGGACGAGATCGAAGAGCAGCGCGCAGCCGCACAAGAGCGATATAATCAAGCCTATGCTGATTATATGGACCTGTTTACGACGCTCACGAGGTATGACACCACCGGTATGGCCGGCATTAGCGCTCTTTTCTCCTCGGAGCACAAAGAGCTGGAGGCGGCGGAAGAGGCCCTCAATGCCTACAATGAACAGTGGGACAATTATAGTGCCACGCTCGCAGAGGCAACAGCCGTCTATGATGAGTGTCTGGCCGCGGCGGTAGACTATATTGAAGCAACCGAAAACGGAGCGGATTCAAGTGTCGCACTTGCAGAGGCTATTATCTCCGTCACCGACAAGGTGGAGCTCCTTACCGCGGCCTACAACGAGGCCTACGAGGCCGCATACGCCAGCATCAGCGGACAATATGCGCTCTGGGACGAGGCCGACGAGGTCGTTGCAACGAGCGCAGAGTCTATCATCGGAGCCCTCGAATCTCAGCTTACTTACTGGAATGACTACAACGCAAACCTCGAATCCTTGCGCGCCCGCGCCTCCGACATCGAAGGCCTGAGCGACGTCATTGCTTCCTTCGCCGACGGCTCCAATGAGTCCGTGAATGCCGTCGCCGGCATGGCCAGCGCCACGGATGAAGACCTGGCGGCCATGGTGCAAAACTGGCGCGATCTCCAACAAGCGCAGAGCGAGACGTCGGACGTGATCGCGGACTTCAAGACGGATTTCACCAATCAGATGGACGAGCTCACCCAGCAGCTGCAGGACGACATCGAGGCTCTGGACATGAGCGCCGACGCCGCCGAGAGCGGGCGAGCCACCATCCAGGCTTTTATCGACTCTGCGGCCGCAATGGAATCAAGTGTGCAGGCCGCTTATGCCAAGCTCGGCCGTGCCGCTGCATCCGCATTGAGCAGCGCATCCGGAACGAGCGTGACCGTCAACACTCACGGCTACGCCATCGGCACCAACTACGCCGAGGCCGGGCTTGCCCTCGTCGGTGAGAACGGCCCCGAGTTGATGATGATGCAGGGCGGCGAAAAGATTCTGACCGCCGCCGAGACCAGGGCTCTCCAGGAAGAGTACATCGAGGCCATGATGTTCCTGCCGGAGCTGTTCAAGCAGCTTCGCGGGTACGCCGGAGGCACCGACAATGCGGCACCCGGCCTTGCATGGGTGGGCGAGCATGGGCCCGAGGCGATCCTCGGCGCTCAGTTCACCATGCCGCGCATCGACGCCGAAGAAGCCATCCCCGACATCCCGGGCCACGGCTCTGACGGCGGAGGCTACATCGTGACCTTCTCTCCGGTCTACAACATCAGCGGCGACATGCCGGCCGAAGAGCTGCAGGAAGTTCTGCGCGAGCACGACGAACGCATGAAGGAGCAGCTGGAGGAGCTGTTGGAGGAGCTCGAAGAGGAGAAAGCACGGAGGGCCTACAGATGAAAACCTATACCACCAAGCAGGGCGACACCTGGGATCTGATTGCCTATCAGCAGATGGGCGACTGCAAGCATACGAAAGACCTTATGTGGGCAAACCGTACACTGCTCGATTACTACACCTTCCCGGCGGGCATCGTTCTGTCAGTTCCCGACATTGATGAGGCGCCGGCAGATACGCTCCCGCCCTGGAAGAAGGTGAGCTCATGAGCAGCCGCGACCTTGCCCGGCGCACCCGCGTGGAGGTCAGCTTTGACGGCACGGACATCACCGCGTCTATGCTGCCTTATTTCCTCTCCCTGACCTACACGGACAATCAAGAAGACGAATCCGACGATCTCCAGCTCACGCTTCAGGACAGCGACGAAATCTGGATGAAGAAATGGCTCGCGGAGATCGTCGAGGCTGCCGCGGCCACCACGATCACCACGGCAGCAGCGGAGCCGAAGATCCCGGACACGGTGAGCACGGGGAGCCGAAATGATACCGTGAAGCAGATGCAAAGCCTGCTTGTCGCGGCCGGTTTCTCCCTCCCCGTTTTCGGGGTGGACGGCATCTTCGGATCGGAAACCCGCGCCGCAGTTATCGCTTTTCAGCAGGCAAACGGCTTGACCGTTGACGGCGTATGCGGCCCGCAGACCTGGGGCGCACTGCTCGGTACCGGGCAGAGCTCCACCGTGAGCACGAGCGCCGGCCTTCAGATCAATGCCGTTATCGTTCGGCAAAACTGGAACGGCGATGGCGCCGATGACGTTCTGGATACCGGAGCTTTCATCTTGGATAAAGTCGACTGCTCCGGCCCACCGGCTACGGTAAAGATCAGTGCCACGTCGCTGCCCTTCACATCGAAGATCAGACAGACGCTCAAGACTAAGGGCTGGGAGAAGTACAACCTTTCCGGCATAGCCAACGAGATGGCCACGCTCAACGGAATGTCCTGTATGTATCTGACGACGAAAGACCCGTTCTATAATCGGGTGGAGCAGTATCAGATCAGCGACATCGAGTTCTTAAAGCAGCTCTGCCATGATGCAGGATGCAGCCTCAAGGCAACGAATAAATCAATTGTGATCTTCGACCAGGCGGACTACGAAAGCAAGGCCGGAGTGAGGACTATCCGGAAGGGCGACGGCAGCTATACCAAGTACAAGCTGACGATGTCCACCGCCGATGTCCAGTACAACAGCTGCCGGGTGTTTTATAACGACCCCGCGACCGGCGTATGTATCGAGGCCACCGCCTACGATGAGGCGTCCAATGCAGAGAACGCCGATCAAAAGCTGGAGATCAATCACCGCGTTTCTTCCATCGGGGAGGCAAAGGCCCTTGCCGAAAAGAATCTTCGGCTGCACAACAAATACGCACGGAAGGTGCAATTCACCTTTCCTGGAGATCCCGTGCTTCTCGCCGGGCTCAATGTCAACCTCGCCGGCTGGGGTGCCTGGGACGGGAAGTATTCGATCATCAAAGCCGTACATTCGGTCGGGAGCTCTGGCTATACCACCACCATCACGGCTCGCAAGGTGCTGGAGGACGTGGCCAGCAGCGCGCCGGAGGAGCCGACAAAGCAGGAGTACAACGTCGGCGATATCGTGACCTTCAATGGCGGGTATCACTATGTCAGCAGCACGGCCAGCTCGCCGACCGGCGGGACGCGGAGCTCCGGGCCCGCAAAGATCACCTACAAAAATCCGGGATCGGCGCACCCGTATCACCTTGTCGGCGGCGCCTACAATGAGCTGGACGGGAGCTGCAACGTCTACGGCTGGGTCGACGAGGGCACATTCAGTTAGGAGGGGTCGATATGGACATCGAAAAAATCCTTTCCGGCCTCGTGCGCATCGGCACCGTGACCGACATCAACAACGCTAAGCACCAGGCCCGAGTCAAATACCAGGGCGAGAACATGACCTCCGGCTGGCTGTATGTCTTGAATAATCGCCCGTATATCCCCGGCTATGGGCAGCAGCAGCGGACTGAGTATCAGGCGGGCGGCAGCGGCTATGCAGCCTTTGAGAATCACAAGCATGACCTGGTGATCTCTCAATGGATGCCGAACATCAACGACACCGTCCTTGTCCTGTATCTGCCGGTTTTCAATGCCGATGGCTTTGTGTTGGGAGGGATCGGCTGATGCGAATTGGAATGCTTGGAGACATCGTTTTCGAGGTTTCTGACGATGTTGTGCGGACGCTCAACAACATGCGCTGGTCCGGATCGGCCAGGTATGCCACCCATCAGAGGCACCAGACCAATGCAAAGACCGAGTTCACGGGCATCGATCCCGACCAGGTGCAGTTCGATATCGTTTTGTCTGCTTACCTCGGCGTCAATCCCCAGGCTGAGATCACAAAGCTGTGGCAGTATGAGCGCACCGGCCAAACGCTGCCGCTTGTGATCGGCCGGAAAGCATACGGCAAGTATCGCTGGACGTTGCAGCGCCACCAGATCAAGCTCCAGCATTATGACGGAGAAGGAGACCTGACCCACTGCACCGTGACGGTGAACCTGCTGGAATATCTCAGCAGATAGGAGGCGAGATCGTGTCATACAGAGTAACGGCCAGCACGGGCCGCCTTGTGCTCAACGAGACCAACCGTGTCAAGTCGATTTTGCAGAACGTCTCGATCATCCTTCGGACGTGCCAGGAAACAGTGCCGCTATTCCGAGAATTTGGGATGCCGATGCGCTTCCTGGATGCGCCGATGAATACGGCGATCCCCACGCTCATTGTGGAAGTGCGGGAAGCCATTCAGAAATATGAGCCGAGGGCGGAGTTGCTATCGGTCAATTTTTTACACGATGCATCGGGGGTACTTACCCCGGAAGTAGAGGTGGATATCGTTGAGTAGAAGCCCTGAATATGAATTCATCCCGACCACCGTCTCCGAATTGGAGGCGCAGATGATCGCGGACTATGAGGCAATGACCGGTGAAACGCTCATGCCAGCCAGCCCGGAGCGGCTGATGATCTCCTGGGTCGCCTCTGTCATCTTGGGCGAGCGGGTCAAGACCAACTACGCCGCAAATCAAAACCTTCCGTCCCGGGCGGATGGTGCCAATCTCGACGCTCTGGCAGAGCTGTTTTACGCATCGGAGCGTCCGGAGGCAACGGCCGCAGTCTGCACCATGCGCTTCCACATTTCCGAAGCGCAGGACTCCGCGATCGTTGTGCCGTCCGGTACGCGCGTCACTGACGGCAGCCAGGAGCTCTACTGGGAAACCGTCGCAGACGCATGGGTGCCGATCGGGAGTACCTACGTTGACGCACAGGTGCGCTGCCAGACGGCCGGATCGGTCGGCAACGGCTTTGCCGCTGGGACGATCAACACCATCGTTGATGTCTATGATTACTACTCGGCCTGCGAAAACATCACGGTTTCTGACGGGGGCTCTGACCGGCTTTCGGACGATGCCTTCTTTGAACTCCTGCGCTTGTCGCTTGACGGCTATTCCACCGCAGGAGCAAAGGGCGGCTACATCTACCACGCCAAGGCTGTGTCTTCGGAGATCGCCGATGTGGTGGTCAACTCTCCGACACCCGGCGAAATTCGGCTTTATGTGCTGGACGCAGACGGGCAGACGCACAGCTCCGGCACCAAATACCCCGGAAAGGCCGGGGCGACAATGAAAGCTCTGGTGCTCGCTGCCTGTAATGCCGACGAGGTCCGCCCACTGACAGACCATGTTCTCATGGGCGACCCCGAAGAGGTTTCGTACAACATCAGCTTCACCTACTATGTGTCAGATCAGACGCAAACGAGCGCAGAGCTTTCCACAGACGTGCAGCTTGCGGTACAGTCCTACATCCAGTGGCAGCAGGGGAAGCTTGGGCGCGATATTAACCCGTCCAAGCTGATCAGTTTGCTTATGGGTACCGGCATCAAGCGCGTGGATCTTACCGCGCCGGCCTATGTCCACCTCCGCGACGGGAATCTTTCTCTGTATAACGAGGGCGACACTCCGGACGAGGAAGACACGATCCCGCAGATCGGCAAGATCGGCACCATCAGCATCGTGAACGGAGGGGTTGAGGATGACTGACGCCCACCGCTACTCCGTCACCAACTTCATGGGGCAACTCCCCCGGGTACTGGATGACGACACGCGCATGCACGCTCTGGCTTATGCCATTGCAAAGGCGCTTGGAGTACACCTTAACGAGATCCCGCTTGCCGAGATCTACACCCGCATTGATGAATTGCCCGAATCTCTCTTGGACCTGCTGGCGTATGACTTCAAGATCGACTGGTATAACTTTGATTATCCCATCGCTGCGAAGAGGAACACCGTCAAGACGAATTACTATGTGCACCGTCACCTTGGCACAATCGGAGCCGTCAAGGCTGCGATCCTGGACGTCTATCCCCGGTCGACTGTGGAGGAATGGTTTGATTATGACGGCGATCCGTTCTGCTTCCGCGTCGTGCTCGAAGCAGGGTACCCGATCATCCCCGTAGCGAACACGGATATTCTTCGCGCGCTCTACACCTACAAATCCCTGCGCTCCCACCTGGATGGCATTATGTACCGTACCACAGTGGAGGTGGGTATCTCCGTAACGTGCGGGTGGGTCGCTTATTGGGGCCGCGTTACCGGCACCTATCCCCAGCGGGCCAGGCACGGCCGAGCTTATGTCTATGACATAGAGGTTGGCACCCATGCGGAGGGCCTGGTTTATACCAATCCGGCAACCGATGATTTGGTAGCCGGCACCTTCCCGCGGGTGGCGCGGCAAGGCGCCATTTACGCGGAAGATTTGGCCGTCGGCGTCAGCGCAGAGGGCGTGGTTTATCAGAATCCCGCCACGGGAGAGATTGACGCGGGCGTGTTCCCGGACATCTCCGTTCAAGGCTCTATTGAGTCCGGTATGATCGATGCCAGCGCCTCCGGCGAGGGGCTCGCATATAACACCCGGTACTGCGGCAGCACCCCGGGAAGTCTTTTCTGAAGGAGGGATCTCAAATGCTCGATACCGCAGCTCTCGCGGACTTTCGCAGCTATACCAAGCGCCGGGTTGCCTATGCTCGTTACCGCGTCGGCAGCACCTGGTACAAGACCTATCTCTCGGATATCGTGATCCGCAGTGATGGCGTCGTCCGCGCACAGCTCAACATCAACAGCGGCGGTAGCCGCATCACCGTAAACCGTGTGGAGCTTTACAACACGGACGCCCAACTGTGGGCGCACGAGGATTGCTCGATCACGATCAACACGGGGCAGACCGGTATTCTGTACTGGTTCGATTTCAAATTCGAGGAAGTGGAGGAATGACCTATGTATGATTGGGAAATCTGGCTCGATCATGTCACTGATCCGTCGAACGTCTTCACCGTCGTAGACAACGGCAACGGCACCTGGACGATCACCCCCGCCGGTACGGTCATGCAGCAGGGCACGCCGCAGGACCAGGCGCATTTCAACAACATCGAGGCGGGCGTCCTCGACGCCCATGCCGCGCACGCGCTGCTGCTCAATTTCGCCAGGCAGACCGGCTGGCGTGTGGACGACATCGAGGCCTACATCAAGGACCAGAATATCGTCTATGTCGGCACCACGCAGCTGACCAATACGCTGTCGTTCCCGTTCAACGACAGCCAGAAGAGCGTGAGCATCGGGGCGACGCTCGACAACGCCTACTACGACGTGGCCACGCAGGTCACGGAGTCCGTCGGGAACGTGGGTGAGGTCGAGGTCGTAGATAAGCTTACCAACGGCTTCAAGCTCCGTTATACGGGCAGTGCTTCCAGCGCGACCGTTGCCTGGATCGTGGCACCGAGAACGGTTGCAACGCCCATCGTCTGACGGGAGGCATCGTATGAAAAGCATCGTGAAGGCCGGCTCCAAGCTGGCGCAGAACTACCGTGAGATCGTCATCAGCTCCGAGGCCGATGTCTCCACCTTGCCTACGTCCACGCCCAACAGCGACGGCGAGGTGGCCGGAGCGGGCAGCGTGGCCTATACACAGGATTTGGCTCATGTGTATGTGCTCGGCCCCGACGACGTATGGCGGGAGGTGTAGAGCGTGGATCTGCTGTCATTTCTGATGGCGAGAAAGGCGGCGACCGGAGATCTGCAGAGCGTTGATTTTGACCGGAAGATTTCTTTCGGGCTGCTGCTGAATTATGTCCGGCAGCACGAGATCACCGGCGAGCACGGCTCCGTCACGCTGACCAATACCAGCGCGTTCCCGTTCAACAACAGCAAAAAGACCGTCAGCCTGGCCAACTCTCTCACGAACACCAACTACGCTGTGTTTGCGCAGGCCACTTCTTCGGATGGGAACGCCGGAGAAGTGGAGGTGTCTGACAGGCTGGTCAACGGCTTCAAACTGAGCTACACCGGCAGCGCGAAGTCTGCCGTTGTGGACTATATCGTGATCGGAGGATTCACAGAATGATTATCGTAGAGAAAAACGCCGGCCCGAAGATCCCCTATGAGGTCAGCGGCAAGAAGATCTGCTTCGACGACGATCTGACGATCAACCTGTCGAAGCGACAGAAGGATGATCCGGAGCATATCGACGTCTGCTTTGACCGCGACGGCGAGCTCGTCATCGGCGCTGCTGCCGGCCGCGCCTATGTCGCCGAGATCGACATCCCCGCCAGGGAGTATACGGAGCCCGAGGATGAAGAGTCCACGCCGGAACCGCTGCCCCTGGATATGGATACTGTGACGCTCACGCTGTGGGCGGTCGAATAAGGAGGAATTATCATGGCTGCAAACTTTGACCTTTCCAATCTGGCTCTGCAGGCCGTCTGCCCCGGCAACGAAATCCTGTATGATGACCAGGGCATGCCCTCGGTCATGGTGAAGATCCCCAAGCTGACCTATGCGCAGCTCGGCATGGGTAGCTCCACCGCCGTCCATCCGGCCTTCATCATCAACGGTACCGAGATCCCCGAGATCTACATTTCCAAGTATCAGAACATCGTGCAGAACAGCCGGGCGTACTCTCTGCCCGGCGTGGCTCCGAAGACGAATATCACCTTCGATTCTGCCCGCGCTGCGTGCGAGCGCAAGGGCGAGGGCTGGCACGTCATGACCCGCATGGAGTGGGGCCTGTTGGTGCGCTGGTGCCAGAACAACGGCATTCTGCCGAAGGGCAACAACAACTACGGCAAGCACTCCAGCGAATCCGGCTACAAGGCCGTCCCGGCAACGACGGATGCTACGCACTATGCCGTTAAGACCATGACCGGCACCGGCCCGCTGACCTGGTACCACGATCAGACGCCCTCCGGCATTGCCGACCTGTGCGGCAACGTCTGGGAGTGGATGGGCGGCATTCGCACCGTGTACGGTGAGCTGCAGATCCTGGCCAACAACAACGGCGCCGATCCCGCGAAGAGCCAGGGTGAGACCAGCACGGAGTGGAAAGCGATCCGCGCCTCTGACGGTGAGCTGATCGAGCCCAACGGTGCCGGCACGACTTCTGGCTCCCTCAAGATGGATTGCCAGTCCAATCGTTTGGTGTACAGCGCGACGAAGACCGGCGACACGGGCAGCGGCAGTGATCAGTATTCCTCCTGCACCTTCGCCAACATGAGCTGCGACGCCTCCGTGGGCGACGGCGCGAAGCTGCTGCTCCAGAACCTCGGTATGCTCCAGTATGGCTCCGATGCCGAGCTTTTTGCCAGCCACCTGTGCTACTGGAACAACGTCGCAGAGGAGCGCTTCTTCGGCTCGGGCGGCCACTACGACAGCACCGCTAACGGGCTCGCGTCCTTCAACGGCACCAGCTCGCGCGGCTACTCGACGGCCCGCTATGGCTTCCGCGCCGCTTTTGCCAAACTGCCTACTGCTTAACTGTGTTCTGCCTGCCCCGCGATAGCGGGGCATCGTCTCCTTACCGCGCGAAGCGCGGTCGCGCAAATTTTCAAAATAACGTATTTCGTTATTTTCTGCCGAAAGCCCGCCGTCTCTCGCCTCCGGATAGTATAATCCATCTATTATTCGGGGGAAGAGGGGCGGCCGGGCATGGCGGAGGATCTGAAAATCTTGCAGAAGATCTTCGACATGATGGAGTATGCGTACCCGGCGCTCAATCAGTTCCCGAAGTCAGAAAAATTCGCTCTCTGCACCGACATAAAGCACAGCATGGATAAGCTGCTGGAACGCTGCATCGAGGCGCAGAAAAAGTACTACAAGAAATCCACCTTGCAGGATATGGACGTGGAGATTATGAAGCTCCGCGCCTATATCCGGCTTTCCTTTCAACTCGGCTTTCTCCCCATGAAGAAATACGAGATTTGGTCCGGGAAACTGGTGGAGATCGGAAAGATGCTGGGTGGATGGATCAAGGCCGTCAACGGTCCAAAGTCCACTTGACATAGGGAACAGGCCGGATGCGCTTCTTCAACTCGGGCGGCAACTACAACAACACCGCTAACGGGCTCGCGTCCTTCAACGGCAACAACTCGCGCGGCAACTCGACGACCAACTATGGCTTCCGCGCCGCTTTACCGTCACGCCAGATGCTGCGTACCTACCGGGTGCGCTTCCAGAGCAACGGTGATAAAGGGGTCTGTTTCCTCGGCTTCGGCAGAAAAATGATCAGCTGCATATACCGGCGTTCCGGCCATCTGGCACGGCGCCTGCAAGGTGCGGCCTTCGAGGAGACGACGGGATGGAAAAGCACTCTCATGTTTTCGAGCGGTTTGTCACATACGAGAATATGTACGACGGCTATCGCCTGGCTCGCAGGAATAAGCGATACAAGGCGACGGTGCTGGACTATTCCGCCAACCTCGAAGAAAATCTGATCGACAGCATCAACCGTCTCCAATGGAAGATGTATGAGCCGGGGCAGCTCCACCCGTTCTATGAGTATTTCCCGAAGCTCCGGCTGATCCATGCGCTCCCGTTTTATGATCGGGTCATCAACTGCGCAGCGTATAACGTCCTCTGGCCGATCTACTCCCGATCCTTCTACGAGCACAGCTACGGCAGCATACCGGGCAAGGGAACGCTGATGGCGGTACAGCAGCTTCAACGGTGGATGCAGATGGTCCGGCATAAGCCGACGCGCTGGTATGTCGGAAAGATGGACGTCGCCAAGTTCTTTTTCCGCGTTCCTGTCGAAGTACAGCTGCGGGAGCTGGGCCGCCCTTTGGATGATCCTGACATGATGTGGTTTCTCGAAAGAGCGATCCGCTGCGACGGTCGACCCTTCGGCTTGCCGCTGCACTGCACCGACGTTTCCACGGCCGAGCGGATCTCCGGCATTGGTATGCAGGTCGGCTCTCTGATCTCGCAGACCACCGCGAATGTCGTGCTGACGCCGCTGGATCACTACATCAAGCGAGTGCTGCAAGTGCCATACTACATCCGATACATGGACGACATGCTGATCCTCTGCCCGTCAAAAGAGCAAACCTGGGACGCGATCCACGCCGCGGACGACTATCTGCAAGAGCATCTGGGGCTGGAGCTGAACAACAAAACCGCCGTCGTTCCCGTCGGCGCACGAGTGGAGTTTGTCGGAAGGGTCGTGACGCCGGACCGTATCGAGATCCGGAAATCCACGTCTCTGCAGATGAAACGCCACCTGGACTTTGTGCGGGAGCGATACGCAAAAGGCGAGCTTCCCCTTGAATACTGCCAGCAGGTCATCACATCATACCTCGGGCTGATGAAGCACTGCGACTGTGACGAGCTGCGCAAAAAGGTGCTGGAGGACTTCGTTCTTGTCCGGCACAGCGAAAACTGAATACATACCATCACACTCAAAGGAGCTGCGAAACCGCAGCTCCTATTTTGTTGCTCAAACAGCAGGAGGAATGTTTATGATCTTGGAGTTTCTGACCGCCATTGTTCTGGCGGTTGCAGGCGGTGCCGCTGGCGCTGCCATTATCAACGGCATCAACGAGCGGAAAATGCACAAGCTCGCGCGCCAGGACGCCAAGGAGGACAAAGAGGCGCTGGACACCGAGAAACGTCTGAAGGTGATCGAGGAGAAGACCGACGCTCAGAGCGAGGCCTTGAAGTTCATTCTGTATGATCGCATTCGGTATCTCGGGCAGGCCTACATCGCGGAAAGCGAAATCGACTTTGACGACCGACGCATTTTGAACGATATGCACCGATCGTACCACAACGGGCTTGGCGGCAACGGAGACCTGGATAAGCTTATGGAAGCCGTAAACGACCTCCCGCTGAAATCTCGCTGAGAAGAAAGGAGAACATCATGAACGAAATCTTCACTCAGGCCTTGTCCTATGTGATCAAGGCGCTCTTCCTCGCACTCACCGGTGTGCTGACCTTCTACGTCAAGAACACCGTCGTTCCCTGGCTGGAGGACAAGCAGCTCTACTCCACCGTGAAGCGCTATGTGCAGGCAGCCGAGAAGCTGGCCAGCACCGGGCAGCTCACATCCAGCGCCGCGAAGAAGGATTACGTTGTTTCCCTTCTGACCTCCAAGGGCATTGAATGCAGCCCGGAGATCCATGCGCTGATCGAATCGGCAGTCGAGGAGCTGGATCAGCTGAAGGACTCGGTCGTTACCGCGCTGATCGAAGGGCAGACGGAGGAAACGATTGCCGAGTTGACCAACGGGAAAGGAGCGGACGAGGCATGAGCTACACGAATAGCCAGCTGGTGTCTTACACCCGCATTTCCCCCAATCAGAGCGGGGCGCGCATTTATCCGATCACGCGGATCTCCATCCATTGTGTAGTCGGACAGTGCAGCGTGGAAACGCTCGGCAACGTTTTCGCCCCGGCAAGCCGTCAGGCCTCGTCCAACTACGGCGTCGGCTGTGATGGCAAGATCGGCATGTATGTGCCGGAGAGCAACCGCAGCTGGTGCACGTCGTCTTACGACAATGACAACCGGGCCATCACCATTGAGGTGGCCAGCGACACCTACCACCCCTATGCTGTCCGTGATGTGGCATACAACGCCCTGCTCGATCTGGTGACCGACATCTGCAAGCGGAACGGCAAGAAGAAGGTCGTCTGGATCTCTGACAAGGACAAGGCCCTGGCTTACAAGCCCGCAGCCGATGAAATGCAGCTCACCGTTCACCGCTGGTTTGCCAACAAGTCCTGCCCCGGAGATTATCTGTTCAGCCGCCATGCCGCCATTGCCGCAGAGGTCACAAAGCGCCTGGGCGGAGCTGCTGCCGCGCCTGCGCCGGCAGCGACCGAGCTGACCACCGGAGCCAAGCTCACGCTGAACGGCGCGAAGATCTACGCCTCGTCCACCACCGCAGCAGACAGCGGCACCAAGACCGGCACGTTCTATGTCTGGTCGGCCACCCCTGTGAAGGGGCGCGTCAGAATCACCATCCTGGAGAGCTTCGTCGGCGTCTCCGGCAAAGTCACCGGCTGGATCGACCTGGCTGACGCCGTCGCCGGCGCAGGAATCAAACCCGCTGCTTCTGCTCCTGCCACTGAGCCCGACGAGGAATGTGACGTAAAGCTGCCTGTGCTCCACAAAGGGAGTAAGAGCGGCTATGTCACGTCGCTGCAGGTGCTGCTGAACAAGTACGACAACGCGGGCCTTGATGAAGACGGCTCCTTCGGACCGGCGACCGAGAAGGCAGTGATCGCCTATCAGCGCACGCGCAGCCTGGAGGCGGACGGCTACGTTGGCTCCAAGACCTGGACACAGCTGCTCAAATAAAGCATGAAGAAAGCCCCCGTGTAGGAGTAAAATCCTGCATGGGGGCTTTTTCGCGTTTCTGCGCCCGTAGAGCGATTTTCCGCCCGGGGGTGGGCGTCTACACTCCGAGAGCCGTTACCTGCTGTTGCAACTCACGCCAGAGGCTCCTGCGGGGCGTTCTGCGTCTTCCTCACGAGAGGGAGTCGCGCAATCGCCCAGTCCTTCAGCGGAAGGGGTTCTCCTTTCATGTCCCGGATAGCTTCGTCCATCCCGCAGGCGTCGCAGACGTAGACGGTGGCGTGTCGGCTCAGGGCGTTGGTATGCAGCCGATCCTTGACCGACATCCGCCCGCACCGGGGGCAGAAGTGCACACCGTCGGTCTGCAGCTGCGCGAAGGCGTCAACCTTCTCTTTGGCTGCCGTGGTCGCCTCGACCTCGGCACTGAATTCCTCGAAGCCCATTTCTCCGGCTTCCTTCATGGCCGCGCTCACGGCCTGGATCTCTTCGGGCGTCCAATCTCTGCTCATGCTCAATACCTCCTGTTGTGGATCTCTTCCAGGTCGTCAATGACCTGCTCCTTGACCTCGATCTCCTCGATCTTTTCCTGCGCGCCGTCGACAATGGCTTTTGCGCCGCCCTCGATGGCCTTGTCCTGCATTTCGCGCCACTTAGCCTTTTCTGCGGCCAGGCCCTTGCGGGCCCAGCTCAACAGCTCCAGATATGTCATGTTCATGCCTCCATTCTCAATTCGCGCCTGGCTTTGGCCAGGAGCCATTTTTCGATACACTTCACGCAATCATCATCCGTGGGACAGGTCGCCCGCCGGCATTGCCTGCCGGGGTTTTCATAGCGACACAGCCCGGCGGCCTGCATGACCACGGCGGCAATGTGAACAGCGCGCCCTTCCTCGCTTTGCATCTGCTTCATGCTCCTACCATCCTTTCCGCATCTTCGGCCGCCAGCATCAGCGGGCCGAGATCAAATCCAAAGTCCTCATATCCCTGGGCGATCGTGTCCAGGTAGCCGGCGCTGGGCGGTGCGATCTTGTGCCCGGGCGTCATGATGTACGCCATGGCGGAGATCGCCTTGCCCCGCACCGTCACGCGGAAGCTGCGCTTTTCGTACAGCCTCGGCCAGCCCTCGTACCAGTCAAGCGCCTGCTCGTCCCGCTCGCTGATCGACCAGATCCCGACGGGGACGCTTTCGCCTTTGCGCGGCTCGATCGTGGCCACACCGAAGTGTCGGGCGTTACCCCGGAACAGCAGCTCGTAGTCCTTCACGACGGCGGAGCCGATCTGAACGGCATCCGGGCAGCGGCGGAGCATCTGATCCACGTCGAGATTGCTGCCATAGGCCAGGTAGTATTTTCTGCTCACTCTTATGTCCTCCTTTCAAGATGCTACATAGACTGTGACCCCGAACGGGATCGCATTTGCTTCGAGCATAACCGCAGCTCTCTTCTTCGCCTCGGCGAGTGTCCAAACGCCAGGTACCCAGAAGATGGTGTCCCGCTGATAAGCGGAAATCTGGTCGATGAATGTCTCGGGAGCAATCCCTTCAACAGCGGCGTTTTTCAGGATGAAAGCCCAGTGCCCAGTTCCGCGCGGAGCCTTGCCGTGCGCGAGAACGTATTCTCTGTTGCTGAATTCGTACCTTTTCATGTCGAATCTCCTTTCGCCCTCGTAACCTCCGGGGCGGGCATCGTTCTTGTCAGGCCGCCTCGGTCTGTGCGGCGTCGGTGAAAGCGGCGGTCAGATGCTCGCGGCAGGTTTTGAACTCCTTGCCCCGGAGGCCGAGCCGGTTCTTCAGAACGTTGTTCATCAGCTTGCCCCGCTGTTCCTTGGTCAGATTCTTGATGGACTTGAAGTACAGGTTGTTGTCCTTGCAGTCGATAGCCCAGGCGCTCATGGCGAGGCAGAACTGAACGTAGGCCTTGATCTTCCCGGCGTGGGTGGTGCCGTTGAAGAGCCGGAATTCCACGGTGCCCTTGGTGAAGAAAGCGTGAAGGTTGATCCCGTGGTAGCGGGTGGGGTTGTAGTGCTGGTGGTCGATGCTGCCGGTGTAGCCATCGTTCAGCCGGCTGTACCACATCCGCTCGACGTCGGCCTTGTCCTTGTCGGTGGCCTTCTTCATGGCGTTGAAGAGGGGGCGGCCCATCTTGTGGCACCAATGGTTGGCTCGGTCGCCGATCTGGAGGGCTTCGTAGAAGAGGTCCTGGCGGCCGACAGCGAAGTTGAGCAGGCGGGTCAGACTGTCCGGCGTGTGGTTGGCTCCGTCCACATGGACGTGGATGCCGCAGGAGGAGTTTGCGAAAGCACCGGCGGCGCGGAGAGCGCGGACGACGTTCTGCAGGTCCTCCAGATCGTCGTACTGGAGGATGGGGGTCACGACCTCGCAGGAGTACTCGCCGGAGGCGCTGACCTTGTTGCCATTGACCTTGCGCTGGGTGTCGATGCTCCCGTCAGACATGGCCTTCCAGGTGCGGCCCTTGCGGTCGCGGGCGGTGTAGGTGTGGTAGTAGGTGCCAGCGTAGCCGGTGGTCGTTCCGTAGTACTCGGCGATGACCTGGGCGGCCTTCTCGCGGGTGATGCCGGTCAGCTCGATCTCGACACCGTAGTTCTGCTTCTTCATCATGTCGTACATTGTGAAATCCTCCTTGACGATTTTGCCTTACTGTGTTATCCTCAAGGTGGCCGGGGTAAGGCTCCCGGCTCACCTTATCGGGTGCGGAGTAGCGGGTCTGTGGAAGGGGTCGCTACTCTTTTTTATGCCTTGACCTTGCTCTCTCTCACGATCTGAGCGGCGGCTTCGGCGTCCTTGGCGTTGGCCTCAATCAGCTTCGCGATGTTCTCAAGGTACTGATTGAGTTCCGCGGTGGTCATCTCGTCCATGTCCTCCCTCCTTTCGTAAGAGGTTGTCACCTCTGCCTTACAAGCATATAATACACGATTTTCGTGAACTTGTCAATAGGAAAGATAAACATTTTTCGTGAAAACCGAAAAAATTTTCGTTGACAACTTCACGATTTTCGTTTATGATAAGGGGCGAGGAGGCGATAGCATGAGCATATCCGCAAACATCAAGGCGCTGCTCACATTGAGCGAGCGCAAAGTATCTGATCTGATGGGGCCGCTGCGCATGAGCAGTCGACAGAGCCTTAGCAACAAATTCACCAATGAACGGTGGTCCGCGCAGGACCTGACGACAGTGGCCGAGCTCTGTGGCTGCAAGCTGGCGTTCATCATGCCGAACGGCCAGCAGATCATCATCGACGACAAGGGGCAGAAAAAGGACGAAGCCCCGGGCGAATAATCGCCCAGGGCTTCTAAGGAGCCTTTCGCTTATGTTTATCCGCGCCGATACGGGTCTTTGTCCTGACGTCACTATTTGGGACGCGGACGATGAGATCGGAGAGCTCACAGTCCAAGGCTTCACAGATCAGATCCAGATGCTCCAGATTGACACGCTCTGCGATTTCATGGTACAGATCGTTGATCGTCGACGGTCTGATGCCCGTGGCGCGGGCGAGGTCGGCTTGCGTCCAGCGAAGCTCGCCAAGCTTCCTGGACAGTAAAATCCTTATCATAGCCATGCTCCTTTACGGTAGATTCTACCGGTAATTGTAGAATCCCGCAGGAGTTTGGTAGAAAATAACGGATTACGTTAGAGAAAAATCATAAAAGAGGCTACCGCCACGGTGCACATACACCGAAGCAGTAGCCTCTTTTTTTATTTCTCTGTAGGCTCCAGCGGACAGGACAACACGAAGAGGCTGCCCAGCATAACAATAGAAACAGTGGAGCCAGACGCTTGGTTCGTCTGGCTCCACTTTGGTGGAGGCGAGGGGAGTCGAACCCCTGTCCGAAAACCACTTGACAGGAACTTCTCCGGGCGCAGACGGTTATTTGCATTCCCTTTCCCCAGCGTGAACCGTCACACTCAGGGAATCAGTAGCTTCATGATGCATGGCACGCGCAAAGCTTAGCGTACGCACGTTCTCCACTCAAGTCACACCCGAGCCCGGGCCGTGGACCTCCCGGGGCGGATGGGCCGCTAATTAAGCAGCAGCCAGAACGGTGTTGTCGTTCTCAGTTAAATTTAAAAAGGTGCCCGTTTTATGGTGGCCAGGCGCCACCGCCCGCTATTCAAGCCTCACGATCCCCGTCGAAACCGTTACGCCCCCATGATGCGCCGTTTGCGCGGCGCGAAAATCAGCATTTGACAGGCTCGGGATACTCCACGCCCTGGGTGTCCACCCGGACGGTCTCCATGACCTGCTCGTCCAGAGGCCGATCGGAGAAGTCCGTGGCCACGGAGGCGATACGGTCCACTTCCTCGATGCCCTCGATGACCTTGCCGAAGGCGGCATACTGGCCATCCAGGTGCTTGGCGTCGGCATGCATGATGAAGAACTGGCTGCCGGCAGAGTTGGGGCTCATGGCGCGGGCCATGGACAGCACGCCCCGCTTGTGCTTCAGATCGTTCTTGAAGCCGTTGAACCGGAACTCGCCCTTGATGTTGTAGCCGGGGCCGCCCATGCCGTCGCCGTTGGGGCAGCCGCCCTGGATCATAAAGCCGGAGATGACACGGTGGAAGATCTTGCCGTCATAGAAGCCGGAGTTTGCCAGGGAAATGAAATTGTTCACAGTGTTGGGCGCAATTTCGGGATAGAGCTCGGCGCGGATCACGCCGCCGCCCTTCATGGTGATGGTGGCAATGGGATTGCTCATAGTCTTACGTTCCTTTCTTTCATGACCCGGTGGATCTCCCGGGCAGCGTCCTTTCGTGCCGCGTCCTCTCGCTTGTCGTAGAGCTTTTTGCCCTTGCAGAGGGCAACCTCCACCTTCACCCGGGAGCCCTTGAAATAGACCTGCAGGGGAATCAGAGCGTAGCCGTCCTGCTTCACCTTGCCAAAGAGCTGCATGATCTCCCGCTTGTGCATAAGAAGCCGCCTGGGGCGCATGGGATCCCGGTTGAAGATGTTGCCGTGCTCATAGGGGCTGATGTGCATCTGCTGGATGTAGAGTTCCCCGTTCTTCACCTGGCACCATGCGTCCTTGAGGTTGAGCGTGCCCGCGCGGATGGATTTGACCTCCGTTCCGCTGAGCTCGATGCCGGCTTCGTAGCGGTCCTCGATGAAGTATTCATGCCTTGCCTGACGGTTCACTGCCGCCACCTTGATTCCGGTCTTTTCCATACGCTCACCTCATTTCGTCTTTCTAGTATATCACATTTGTCAAGGGCGGGAAACAGAAAAAAGCCGAAATGCTGCAACATTTTCCTTCCTTCATGCGTCTTATCATCAGAAGGAGGTGAGGGCCTTGCTTCCAAGCAAGGAACTGGAGCAGATCTATCTGCGCCATTGCAGGATGGTCTGGAACATCTGCTATCCCTTTTTTATGAATCCGCAGGACACAGAGGACGCGGCGCAGGAGACCTTTCTCCGCCTGGCCCAGTCCGACGAGATCTTTGAAACCGAGGACAACGAAAAAGCCTGGCTCATTGTGACGGCCCGGAATGTCTGCCGCGACGAGCTGCGCCGTGCCAGAAGAACAGAGCGAAGCCTGGAGGAGGCGCCGGAGCCGCCAATAGAGTTCCCGGAGCCGGACGAGACACTGCTTGCCCTGTCGCGGCTTCCGGAGAAGTATCGGACTGTGCTCTACTTATACTATTACGAGGGATTGGAGACGGAAGCCATCGCCCGGCTTCTGGGCAAACGGGCGTCCACCGTCCGGTCCGACCTGCACCGCGGCAGGCAGAAATTCAAGGCGCTTCTGGGAGGAGTGAGACCATGAGAAGCACAAGAATCACAGAGGCATATGATCGCATCCAGCCAAGCGCGCAGACCTATGCGTCCATTCTGGAGCGGGTGAAGGCGCAGGCAGCGGAACCGGTGCAGGAGCGCAGAAACCGCCATTCGGCTCGATGGACGCTAATCCTGGCGGCGGCTGTAGTCCTGATTGCAGCGCTCAGCGGTCTTGCCCTGGCCTGGCAGAAGTGGTCTCTGCCAAAGCCTACTTACTATGAGCCTGTGCCGGGAAACACCCTGGTGCATGAGAGCCAGGAGTATGATCAGAGCCGGCTGACAATCCCGGCAGCACAAACCCAAACGCCAGATACTGACGCAGTGCGGCCTGAGCCGGAGCCTGAGCCGGAGCCTGAGGAAAAGCCCCTGGATGACGCATGGTTTATTGCCAAAGTCCAGGAGGTGCTGGCTCTGGTGGGCCTGGAGGATGTCCAGTCGGACCGCCTTCGGGTGGATCGGCAGACCGATTTCAAATGGGGGCGGGAAGAGGCGCAGGTTTATTTCCTGGACGACGCCATCCGCACCACGGTTACTTTCCGGGCAGACACGGGAGAACTGCTGGAAATCTTCAGCATTGACTATCTGCCCCAGGGCGAGAGCTGCCAGAACGATGCCGAAGCGGAGGCCCTTGCCAGATCCTACTATGAGCGCCTGCCGGTGCAGCAGGGCTATGAGATCGCCTATGTGGAGAAGTACGACGACCAGTATTGGAGCTACGACTTCTGCCGCAAGGTGGGAGAGGAACTCTACAACGAGTATGAGTGCGTGCGCCTGGCCGTCAATCCGGTGACAGGCCGCATGACGGGCCTGGTGGTCTTTGACGTGCCCCTGCTGGACGATCATGCGCCAGGCGATGTGGCTTTGACGCAGGAGGAGGCGGAAGCTGTTCTCATCAATCTGGGAAGAACTGAGCCCGGTGAATGGACGCTGATCGACGCCCGCGAAAAGGTGGTTCTTCCGAACTGGTGGTTTGTGGAGACAAAGCCTGGGATGGATATGCAGGCAAGCCGGGTCTCCCGTCTTGCCTGGGTGCTCCGTTATCAGAAACAAGGCGAGATATTCGTCACTGAGCATGAGTTCTGGATTGACCTGTATACCGGCGAGCTGCTGGGCGGCGGCACAATAGGTTGACAATCAAAAAAGGTCGGGAACCATCCCGACCTTTTTTGCGTCCAAATTTTATAATCCTTTTTTCAGCAGCTTTCCAAGCCGCTTGTACAGGAGAAAGGTGATGAGACTTACCACGATTCCCTTGAGCAGATTGAAGGGCACTACCGCAAAGAGCACCAGGGTGCTCACGGAGGTGATATGCCGATTCACCGCCGTGCCCATGCCGATGATGACGTCCATGGGGATGCCATAGAGCTCCGCAAAGCGGGGGAGCAGATACACCGCGTTGAACAGGCTGCCGAAAATGGTCAGGATCAGGGTGCCAACAGCCATTCCCGCAATGGCACTGCCTCTGCTTTTTTTCAGATGGTAGACAATGGAGGCGGGGAGTACCATGGAGCAGCCCACCACGAAGTTTGCAAAGTCGCCCACAAAGGCAGTGCTGGTGCCCTTGAACAGGAGCTTGAGAAACACCTTCAGAAATTCCGTTACTACGCCGGCCACCGGCCCCAGGAAGAAGGTGCAGATGAGCACCGGGATCTCGCTCAGGTCCAGCTTGTAGAAGGAGGGGGCGAAGAACAGGGGAATTTCAAGGAGCATCAGGACCCCGGCCAGGGCGGAGAACATGGCGACATAGCTGATGTACCGGGCGGGGGAGACCCTGCGCTGATTTTTCAGCAGCAGCTTCTCAAAGAGCAGCGCCACAAGGAACAGGGCGGCAAAAATCAGGACGCAGACGCCTAAAAAAGCCAGATTGTCCTTTACGGATGCAAACAGTTCTTTCATTGTTACAAGACCTCCATTCATAGGAAATGCCCGGAAGGGCAGAGGCCTTCCGGGCATGTGTACGATTCGAGAAAAAGAATGAGATCTCGGGTCGTCTTCTTTCATCCAGACTGTACTGTCGGTTCCGGAATCACACCGGATCGGCCCGAAGGCTCGCGGACTTTACCGCCGGTCGGGAATTACACCCTGCCCTGAAGACTTTATAAAATAACAAGGTCATTATACCAGCTTTTCCCGTATATGCAAGACTTTCCACAGAGATTTTTTTGTGTTATACTGGGGCAAGACTTTCTCAGCGCTCGGCCTGTATGAGCGGGCGTACAAAGCCGTCCTCCCGGCTGGAGATGTCCGCGGCGATGAGGGTTCCGTCGGAGACGATGAGCGTGGCATAGACCTTGCCTTCTGTGTCCGGGTACTCCGTAAGCTCGTAGACATAGCGATCCGCTGTTTGTCCCAGGTATCCGGTCAGATCCAGACCCTGCCGCTTCTGCACGCTGTTGTAGCGCTCCAGGACCTCGTTCATCTGTTCCGGCACCCGGATCTGCATCTGCTTTACCGGCTCTGGTTCAACGCTGAGCCCCTGGCTCTGCAGATAGGCAAGGCGCTCTTCGTTGGTGGAGAGGCCCTGGGACTGCTTCTTTGTACAGCCGGAAATCCCGATCACCAGTACAGCGGCAATGACCGCCAGGACTGCGATCAGCAGGATCAGCTGTTTGCGGGAAAGTCTCATGTGGACGACCATATTTGCAACCCCCTTTGGGAAGTATTTACCAGAGCATATGCCGCGCGTGCGCGCCATATGCCCGAAAGGAGAATCCCATGCAGAGACTGGATAAGGTCCTCTCCGATGCGGGTGTCGCATCCCGTAAGGAAATCAAGGCCATGATCCGCGCAGGACTTGTCACGGTAGACGGGGTCAGCGCGTCATCCCCGGAGCAGAAAGTGGAAGAGACAGCGCAGATCCTCCTGCAGGGCCGGCCTGTGGAGCGGTACCGGATCATTTTGATCGCCCTTCATAAGCCGGCAGGTTACATCACTGCCACAGAGGACCGCAATGCGCCCACGGTCATGGATCTGCTGCCGGAACAGTACAGAAAGCGGAAGCTATTTCCTGTGGGACGGCTGGACAAGGCGACAGAGGGGCTGCTCTTTCTCACCAACGACGGGGAGCTTGCCCATAAGCTGATCTCTCCCCGCTATGAGGTGGAAAAGCTTTATTACGCTGAGCACGAGGGCGAGGCAACGGAGGAGGACGTCCGGGCCTTTGCCGAGGGTCTGATCCTGGGAGACGGGACAAAGTGCCGCCCGGCGAAGCTCCTGCCCCTGGGACCGGGAAAGAGCCGCGTGATCGTCACCGAGGGGAAATACCACCAGGTGCGCCGGATGATGGCAGCCCGGGGCATGAACGTGAACTATCTTCGCCGGGAACAGGAAGGACCGGTAAAGCTGAATGGTCTTGCTTTGGGCGAAATGACGGAGATTTCTCCGGATATCTTTGGATTCTGAGTGGAAACAAATAACTTTGGCACTTTGACAATCGCATTTTGACCTGTTTTTGAACCTCTGATTTTTGCACATTGACGAAAAATCTGTGATTAGGACCAAAAAAAGCGTCTGGATTTCAAATAATTTGTCAATTTAGACTTGAATTTTCGGGCAATATGGGATATTATCATAATTACTACATTGTGATGTTTGTACAGATGCTGCAAAATGAGGAGGATGTATATGTCCGGTCGTATTTTTCAAAGCGTCGTTCTTCAGATGAAGGACGCCACTTCCCGCACCATCGGCGTCATTGATTCCGATGGCCTGGTCGTCTCCTGCAGTGACAGCGCCTTATCCGGCGCAAAGTGGCTGGACGTGATCGACCCTCTTTGTGAGCTGACAGATCCGGTCCTGATCTGGGAAGGCCGCAGCTTCCGTCCACTGGCCAGCTGGGGCGCAGGCTTTGACTATGCGGTTTTCACAGACGGCGTGGACGAGGAAGCCCGCATGATCTGCATGATGGCCGCCGTGGCCCTCAACGGGGCCAAGACCCATTATGAGGAGAAGCACGACAAGGCCACCTTTGTCAAGAACATCATCACCGACAACATCCTGCCCGGCGACATCTATATCCGGGCTAAGGAGCTCCGCTTCCCCACGGAGGTGCAGCGGGCGGTGTTCCTGGTGCGCCAGGTGGATAAGACTGACATCGCGGTGGTGGATGTGCTGCAGAGCATCTTCACGGATAAGCAGCAGGATTTTGTCATCAGCATCAACGAGTCCGATGTTGCCATCATCAAGCAGGTTTCTCCCGGCGTGGAGACTGCCGAGCTCTACAAGATCGGCAAGCAGATCGAGGATACCATCAAGTCTGAGCTCTACATCAAGACCGTCATCGGCATCGGCACCGTTGCAAACCACCTGCGGGAGCTGGCCGACGCTTACAAGGAGGCCCAGATCGCCATTGAGGTGGTCAAGGTCTTCGACACGGAAAAGACCATCATCCACTATGAGAACCTGGGCATCGGCCGGCTGATTTATCAGCTGCCCACCACCCTGTGTGAGATTTTCCTGTCCGAGGTGTTCAAGAAGAACTCCATCGACTCCCTGGATCAGGAGACTCTGTTCACCATCAACAAGTTCTTTGAGAACAACCTGAACGTCTCTGAGACCTCCCGGAAGCTCTTTGTCCACCGCAACACCCTGGTGTACCGGCTGGAGAAGATCAAAAAGCTGACGGGCCTGGACCTGCGGGAGTTTGACCATGCCATCATCTTCAAGGTGGCGCTCATGGTCAAGAAGTATCTGCAGTCCCGGGAACAGAAATAAGAATTGTCCGGAAATGTGACTCCGCTCCTTCGAGCGGGGCCCATTTCGCGTATCTGGCCCTGTGGCCAGTGGAGGAATCATGATCGAGCTGACACATGTTACGAAGGTATACGATGTGGGCACCCGCGCTCTGGATGACGTGAGCCTGCGGATCGACGACGGTGAGTTCGTCTTTCTGGTTGGCCCCTCCGGCTCTGGCAAGTCCACCATCATCAAGCTTCTGACGGCGGAGCTGAAGCCGACCTCCGGCTCTCTGTTTGTCAACGGCTTCTATTCTGAGAAGCTGCGGCGCCGCAAGGTGCCCCATATGCGCCGGACCCTTGGGGTCATCTTCCAGGATTTCCGGCTGATCGAGAACAAATCGGTCTATGAGAATGTCTCCTTTGCCATGCGCGTCATCGGCGCGTCGGAGAAGGAGATCCGCAAGCGCGTGCCCTATGTGCTGGAGCTGGTGGGCCTGGAAAACAAGTCCCGCCGCCTGCCCCGGGAGCTCTCCGGCGGCGAGCAGCAGCGTGTGGCCATCGCCCGTGCGCTGATCAACAACCCCAGCGTCATCATTGCCGACGAGCCCACCGGCAACCTGGACCCTGCCCGCAGCCTGGAGATCATGCTGCTGCTGGACCAGATCAACGCCCTCGGCACCACCATCTTAGTGGTTACCCACGAGCGGGAGCTGGTGAACCGCTTCTCCAAGCGGGTCGTGGCCATCAATGAAGGAAAAATCATCTCCGACGGAATGGACGGGTATTATATCTATGAAGATGAGGAGTAACGTGGGATATTTCACCCGGGAAGGCGTCCGCGGCATCTTCCTGCATGGGTTTATGTCCTTTGCCTCCGTCTGTGTGACGGTGGCCTGTCTGATCATTATGGGCACCTTCTGTCTGGTGCTTCTGAATCTGAACCAGATGATCCTCCGCCTGGAGCAGGAGAATGAGGTCCTGGTCTATGTGGATGAGAACTACTCCGAGGCGGAGGCCAGGAGCGTGGGTTCCTACATCAACATGGTGACCAATGTCTATAACGCCAAGTTCATCTCCAAGGACGAGGCCCTGGACAACTTTGTGGAGAAGCAGGGAAAATCGGAGCTGTTCGGCGGCCTGGATTCCTCCACACTCCGGGACCGCTATGAGATCACCCTCACGGACAGCACCAAGATGCGGGAAACCGTGGCGCTGCTGGAGCAGATCGACGGCGTGGTGGGCGTCTCGGCCCATTATGAGATCATGGAGGGCTTCAGTACCGTGCAGCAGGTGCTGCGGGTGGCTTCCACCATCATCATCGCCGTGCTGTTTGTGGTCTCCCTGCTCATTGTGTCCAACACCATCCGCCTGGCGCTGTATGATCGCCGGGAGGAGATCGCAATCATGCGCGTGGTGGGCGCAACCAATCATTTCATCCGGACCCCCTATGTGATCGAGGGCATCCTGCTGGGCCTGTTCGGCGCGGCGCTGGCCTTCTTTGCAGAGTGGGGCATCTACAATCTGCTGGCTGTGCGGATCAGCGCAGTGGATACCTTCCAGCTGGTGGAGCTGCAGCCCTTTGAGATGTTCCGCGACATCATGATTGTGCTCTATGCCATTGCGGGCTTCCTCATCGGACTGTTCGGCAGCCTCCTGTCCATCCGGAAGTTCCTGAAGGTATGAGGTGATCCCATGAACAAGAGAAAAACCCTGATCGCCGTCATTGCGCTGGTGCTGGTGTTCATGATGCTCTTTGGCCTTGTGATCGGCGCCCTGTCCATGTCAGCCCATGCCGCCCGTTCCGACGAGCTGCAGGAGAAGCTGGACGAACTCAAAAAGCAAAAGGATGAGTACGCAGCTCAGGAGGATGAGGTCCGGCAGCGTCTGGAGGAAAACTACGACCAGGTCCGCGCTCTTGTGGAGCAGAAGAAGGAACTGGACGAGCGCATCAACGGCACCCGCGACAAGATGGCCGAGCTGACCACCCAGATTGAGGACATGAATAAGTCCATCGCCGACAAGCAGGCGGAGCTGGATCAGAGCGAAGCCGAGCGGGCGGAGCTCAATGAGAAGTACAAGCAGCGCATCCGCGTCATGGAGGAGAACGGCACCATTTCCTATTGGAGCGTTCTGTTCCAGGCAACGGGCTTTGCGGACCTGCTCTCCCGCATTGACATGATCAATGAGATCGTCACCGCCGACCAGCTGATGCTGGACCAGATGGAGGCCCTTGCCGCCAAGATCGAGCAGCAGCGGCAGGCCCTGGAGGCAGAGAAGCAGATCCTGGAGGAGAAGAAACAGGAGATGGTGGAGCTGAATCTGGAGCTGGAGTCCCAGCGTCTGGAGTCGGATGCCTATATCCAGCAGATCAATTCCGATATTGGCCTGCTCAGCACCCTGCGCATGGAGTACCGGGACCTGGAGGCCCAGGTCCAGGAGGAGATCGATACCACCAAGGTGGAGTATGACGCCGCCAAGGCCAAGGAGGCGGCGGAGGCGGAGGCCAAGCGTAGGCGGGAGGCGGCGGCAGCCGCAGCCCGGCAGGCAACGGCCACCAGCACCGCCACTTCCGGAAAGGTTGATGTCTCCGGTTTCCTGTTCCCCCTGCCCGCCGGCATCGGCGTTTTTGTCACAGATGCCTACGGCAACCGCTATCATCCGATCTATAAGGAATACCGCTTCCACTATGGTGTGGATCTGGCAGCTGCTCAGGGCACGTCTGTCTATGCTTCCAAGGCCGGAACGGTCTATAAGCGGGACTACAGCGACTATAATGGAAACTATATCAAGATCCGCCATGCGGACGGCACAGAGACCTTTTACCTGCATCTGAGCGCCTTCAACGTGAAGGAGGGCGACTACGTCACACAAGGTCAGAAGATCGGAGAGGTGGGCTCTACAGGAAAGCTGTCCACCGGCCCCCATCTGCACTTCCAGATCATGGTGAACGGCAGCGCCGTGAACCCCATGGACTATATTTCTCTGCAATAATTCCGCTCCCGCAGCCCACCCGGGCTGCGGGTGCAGTTCGATTTCCGGGAGGATCATCCATTGAAAAAATCACGTTTCTGGCTCACAGCCATTGCCCTTGCGCTGCTGTGTTCCGGCCTGACCTTTGTTATCACTTACGCGTCCCTGGGCCGCCGGGAGGTATCTCCGGGGGCCACGTCCATGTCTCCCCAGGCGCTCAAGGCCCTGGAAGTGGGGCAGTATATCGACACCTATTTCATCGATGAGTATGACACGGACGAGATGAACGACGCCATCGCTTCAGCTATGGTGGAGTCCACCGGAGACCGCTGGAGCTATTACATCTCCGCGAACGACCTGGACCGCTACTTTGAAAACCTGACCAACTCCTATGTGGGCATCGGTGTCACGGTCAATTTCGACGAGACCCAGGGCCTGATCGTGGACGCGGTCACGCCGGGTTCTCCTGCTGCAGAGGCCGGGATTCTGCCCGGGGATGTGATCACCGCCGTGGAAGGGGAGAGCACCGCGGAGATGGGCCTGAACGCGGCCAGGGATCGCATCCGGGGCCAGGAGGGGACCAAGGTGAGCCTGACCGTACTCCACGAGGGCGTCCAGGCGGAGCTGTTTCTGACCCGCCGCAGCATCCAGACTGAGGTGGTCCATGCGGAGCTCTTTGAAAACAATGTGGGCTACATCCGGATCGCCAACTTCGACGAATCCTGTGCAAGCCAGTCCATCGCCGCCATTGAGAGCCTTATGGCGAAGGGCGCCGACAAGCTGCTCTTTGATGTGCGCTTCAACCCCGGCGGCATGAAGGATGAGCTCTGCGAGCTTCTGGACTATCTGCTGCCCGAGGGCATCATCTTCCAGAGCGTCAACTACCGGGGCCAGGAGGAAATCATCCGCTCCGACAAGGACTGCCTGGAGCTTCCCATGGCGGTGCTCATCAATGGCGACAGCTACTCCGCCGCGGAATTCTTTGCAGCGGCCCTGCAGGAATACGGCGTTGCCAAGGTCATCGGTACCCAGACGGTGGGCAAGGGCTTCTATCAGCAGACCTATCTGCTCTCCGACGGTTCTGCCGTGGCCCTGTCCTCCGGCCGTTACCGCACCCCCAACGGAGTGTCTCTGGCAGGCGTAGGTCTGACGCCCGATGTGGAGCTGGACCTGGACGATGAAATGTACTATTCCCTATATTCCGGCACGCTTGCCTATGAGGACGATCCTCAGATGCAGGCAGCTTTGGAAATCCTCGTCCCTTGACAGGGAAGAAGGTTTCCTCTATAATGCTATCACCCATCAATCGAAATCAGGAAGGATGAAATTCCATGGCCAAAGAATTCAAACTGACCCATGATCGGCTCATCGAACTGGAAAACGAGCTGAATTATCTGAAGACCACCCGGGAAAAAGAAGTTGCGGAGCTGATCAAGGAAGCCCGTTCCTTCGGCGACCTGTCCGAGAACAGCGAATATGACGAGGCCAAGAATGAGCAGGCCAAGCTCTATGGCCGGATCGCTGAGGTGGAGAATATCCTGGCCCACGCTGTCGTCATCGACGAGGAGGAGCAGGCCAATGGCCATATCAGCCTGGGCTGCACCATCCGGGTTCGGGACCTGGAAACCGGTGAGGCGGAGGTCTATCTGATCGTGGGCTCTCAGGAGGCGAATCCCCTGGAGGCGCGCATCTCCGATGATTCTCCCTTTGGCCGCGCCATGATTGGCAAGAGCGTCGGCGATACCGTCGCTGTGGAAGCCCCCAACGGGATCATCCATTATGAAGTTTTGAGCGTCGAGAAGTAAGCGATTTGGAGGAAAATATGGCAGAAGCACAGAAGAACGTGCCTGAGGTCTCCTATTCGGACCAGGTGCGTATTCGCAGAGAAAAGCTCGCGCAGCTGCAGCAGGAGGGCAATGATCCCTTCCAGCTCACCAAATTTGTTGTTACCGCCGACAGTGCCCAGATCAAAGAGAACTTCGACGCCATGGAAGGCCAGCCGGTCTCTGTGGCGGGCCGTCTCATGTCCAAACGGGGCATGGGCAAGGTCTCCTTCTGCGATCTGCAGGACAAGTCCGGCCGCATTCAGCTCTATGCCCGCCGCGATGAAATGGACGAGGCGGACTATGACCGTTTCAAGAAATATGACATCGGCGACATCGTGGGCGTGGACGGCGAGGTCTTCCGCACCCAGCGGGGCGAAATGAGCGTCCGCGCCAAGAAGATCACCCTGCTTTCCAAGTCTCTGCTGCCTCTGCCGGAGAAGTTCCATGGCCTCACCGACAAGGAGACCCGCTATCGTCAGCGCTATGTGGATCTGATGGTAAATCCGGAGGTCAAGAGAAACTTCGTCATCCGCTCTCGTTTCATTCGCTTTCTCCAGCATTATCTGGACGAGCGGGGCTATATCGAGGTGGAGACCCCAGTCCTTGCCACCATCAAGGGCGGCGCAACGGCCCGTCCCTTTGTGACCCATCATAACACCCTGGATCTGGATATGTACCTGCGCATTGCTACGGAGCTGCCCCTGAAGCGGCTCATCGTGGGCGGTATGGACCGGGTCTATGAGGTGGGCCGCATCTTCCGCAACGAGGGCATGGATCCCAAGCACAACCCGGAGTTCACCTCCGTGGAGCTCTATGAGGCCTATGCGGATTTCCATGATATGATGGACATCGCCGAGGGCATCCTCTCCGGCGCTGCCAAGGAGATTCTGGGCACCTATCAGGTAGAGTGGATGGGCGAGCAGATCGACCTGACCCCCGGCTGGCGCCGCATGACCATGGTGGAGGCTGTCCGGGAGTATGTGGGCATCGACTTTGACGCCATCTCTGACGACGCCGAAGCAGTTGCCGCCGCCAAGGCCAAGGGCGTGGAGCTGGCTGACACCGCCGACAAAACCTGGGGCAACGCCCTGTATGCCTGCTTTGATCAAAAGGTGGAGGAGCATCTGATCCAGCCCACTTTCATCACCATGTACCCCGTGGAGGTCTCCACCCTGACCAAGCGTTCTCCCAAGGACCCGCGTCTGACTGAGCGTTTTGAGCTGTTTGTCTGCCACTCCGAGCTTGCCAATGCTTATTCAGAGCTGAACGATCCCATTGACCAGCGGGGCCGTTTTGAAAAGCAGGTGGAACTGGCCGGCCGCGGCGATGACGAGGCCGAAATGCTGGACGAGGACTTCCTCACTGCCCTGGAATATGGTATGCCTCCCACGGGCGGCATGGGCATGGGCATCGATCGCTGCGTCATGATGCTCACTGGCGCCGACACCATCCGGGACGTGATTCTGTTCCCGACAATGAAGCCGCTGGACTGATAACAAATAGAACCGAAGGCGCCCTTTTCGGGGCGCCTTTCTTTTCGAGAGAAGGAGGAAACAATGGAATACCTGGAAGCTGTCCTTTCAGACGAGCTTGCAAAAACGCTGATTGCCTTGTCCGGGGACTGGGAAGCGGAGCAGAGCTGCACAGGGTATCGAAAGAACGACCGCTCGGACCTGGAGGGAAATCGCATTTTTCTGGCAAAGGAGCAGGGAAGGGTCATCGCCTATCTGCTCGGACACCTGGAGAAGGCGAAGAAAGCCAGCTCAGTCATGCCGGATGGAACGCCTTATTTTGAATTGGAGGAACTCTATGTCGTTCCGGAATTCCGCTCCCGGGGCATCGGAAGGACGCTGTATGATACGGCACGAAACGCCGTCAAGGATGAGACCTCCTGGATCCTCCTGTCCACCGCGACGAAGGATTGGCGGAAGATCCTGCATTTCTATCTGGAGGAGCTCGGCATGGAGTTCTGGAGCGCGCGGCTGTATCAAAAGCTGGACGAGACATAAAGCCTACCTTATTAATAAGTTTTGCATTGACATTTCATACAGTTTTTGTATAATACTTTTGTAGAAACTGACAAAGGAGAATGTGCCATGGATCTGCTTGCTCTGGCGCAGGAAATCATTGACGGAAGACGCCTGACCCGGGAGGACGACCTCTCGTTCTTTTTGACCTGTGATCTGGATACTCTCTGTGAGGGCGCGGATCGGATCCGCAAGGCTCTGGTGGGGGACAAGGTGGACCTCTGCTCCATCATCAACGGCCGCTCCGGCCGCTGCCCGGAGGATTGCAAATACTGCGCCCAGTCCGCCCACAACCATACAAATTGTGAGATCTATGATTTTCTGCCCAGCGAGACCATCCTGGAAGCCTGTCAACTGAACGAGCAGGAGGTGGTAGACCGCTTCTCCATCGTCACCTCCGGCCGCGCCTTGAACGGCGAGGAGTTTGAGCAGGCGCTGGAGGCCTATCGGATCCTCCATGACGAATGCAAAATCGATCTGTGTGCCTCCATGGGCTTCCTCACACGGGAGCAGCTGCATCGGCTCCACGAGGTGGGCGTCACCAGCTATCACCACAACATCGAAACCTCCCGTCGGAACTTTCCGAATATTTGCACCACGCACAGCTATGACATGAAGCTCCAGACCCTTCGCATGGTGAAGGAGGAGGGAATGTGCGTCTGCTCCGGCGGGATCATCGGAATGGGGGAGACCTGGGAGGATCGGCTGGACATGGCGCTGGATCTGGCGGAGTATGAGGCGGACTCCATTCCCATCAATGCCCTGATGCCGATTCCGGGCACGCCCCTGGAGCATCAGAAGCAGCTGACGGAGCCGGAGATTCTGCGGACCATCGCCATCTTCCGCTTCATCAATCCCAGAGCAGAGATTCGGCTTGCCGCCGGTCGCGCGCTTCTGGAACATGACGGCGAGCGGGCGTTCCAGGCGGGCGCGTCAGCCACCATCACCGGGAATATGCTGACCACTGCCGCCTGCGCCACCATCCGCTCAGACCGGCAGATGCTCTCCGACATGGGGCGGGACGTAACGCCAGCGTACTGGAAATAGTCATCACAGGAACATATGCCCCTGGCGTCTTTCGCGAGGAAGGCACCTGGCAGTTGTCACTTGCACAGACAAAAAACCGGCATGACCAATGGTCACGCCGGTTTTTGCCTGCTTTGTGCCTGATTGGGAGCGGAATCCGGCGCCAGCCGGACTTGCAGGCACATCTATTTGGAGGAAATATCGATCTGGCTGACTCCTAAATCGTCCTCATAAATGCGAAGATCGTACGTGTATTCCTTGCCGCCGTCCTGGATGGTGAATGAAGTGCTGCCGTAAGCGTGGGCATGAATCAGAATCGTGCTGCCTTCGCCTGTGCCGGACACAGCAATCTCAGCGACCCCGGTATCTTCAACCGTAACGACTGCGTTTTCAGTCAACACCGGATCATCGGGAAGAAACTGACTTGAGAAAAACTCGATGTTCTTCGGGATGAGCATCATAACCGCAATGATCGCAATCGGCACAAGCACACCAACGAGCTTCTGTGAGATCTTCCGGGTGAATGTGTAAAGATAAAGGAAGATCTGCGCGATACAGAAGACGACCATGATCAGCATGCTTGGAAACTGATGGATCACATATTTGATTCCACCTTCACAGGTAAAGGCCAGAAAAACCAGCACCGGCATCAGAATGAGAAGACTGAACCAGTTCTTTTTCTGGATGTACCAACCAAGATACGCGGCAGGAAAGGTGAGCAGCGTCACAATGAACCAAAACTTATAGTATTGAAACAAGCCCCAGCCCTGCCATGAAAACGGCACCTGGAACAGATAAATCAGCGGCTGGCTGATCAGGAAGAACACAAAGGTCTTCGAGGCCGACTCCAGCGGCGTTTTGGAGTTTGCGATGAGAATGACCGCGAAAAAGATCCAGGCCTCCAGCGTCTCGCCCATTCGGACAAAGGACGTGCCCTGAAAAACCGGAACGACAAGAAAAATCGTGGTCAGAATTGCCGTTCCAACAGCATAGAGGATTACACCTGGCCAGGTGAGGCGAATCCCGCCATAGAGTTTATCCGTAAAACTTCGCAGCGCGCTTTTCTGTTTCATCCCACAATCGTTCCTTTCTGGATCATTTTGTGCGTTCGCTCATGAAATGGCAATTTGCTTGGCTATTATAGCATTGACAGCAGTCATGGTCAATGACCTCCTGTTCAAAGGAAAGCTGACTCTGCCGCACGAAGAGTCTTCTCATAGGCCAGTTTTTCCGTTCTGGACAGAAAAAAACGGAAAAAACGGAGTGAGAGAATCCCTTGACATTCCCGGCAAGCGCATCTATACTAAAAAATCAGGGAAGAATTCCGAGGAAAGGGGAGCGCGTATGGAAAGCAGCATCACAAGCCGCCAGAATCCGCTGGTTCAGCGGATGAGAAAACTCCTGCGCTCTCGTTCCTTCCGGCAGGAGAGCGGCCTGTTTGCCGCCGAGGGCACAAAGCTTCTGGGCGAGGCAGCCCGTTGGTGCCAGGGACTGGATACGGTCCTCTGTACGCCGGATGTGACGCTTCCGGAGCTTCCAACCGGCGTGATCGTGCATCAGGTTTCCAGAGAGCTACTGGAGTATGTCTCCACCATGGACGCGCCCCAGGGCGTGGTGTTCTCCTGCCGCATCCCGGTTCTGCCGGAGCGCCCGGCTGAAGCGGGAATGCTGCTTCTGGACGGGATTCAGGACCCGGGAAATCTGGGTACCATTCTACGTACGGCAGATGCGCTGCGCGTTCCGGTGCTCCTGACAGACGGCTGTGCTGACCCCTACAATCCGAAGACGGTCCGCGCGGCCATGGGCGCGCTGTTTCGTTCTGTGCCCGCTTTCCGTACCAAACGGGACATTCTGCAAGACTGTGAAGCGGGCCTGAGCCTGGCGGTCACGGCCATGTCCTCCGATGCGCAGGATCTGCGCACGGCGGACCTTTCCCGCTATTGCGTGGTAATCGGCTCCGAGGGCCAGGGCGTCTGCCGGGAATTTCTTGAGGCAGCCGCCGCCAAGCTCATCATCCCCATGCGAGCGGAATGTGAATCGCTCAACGCTGCCATCGCTGCTGCCATTGTCATGTGGCAGATGCGCGTCTAGAAGGGAGGAGCGGCCATGCTTCGATACTGGCTCTGGCTCTCCACCCTCGTTGGACTGGGGCGGAAGGGCATGATAGCAGTTCTGTCCTTTTTCAAGACTCCGGAGGCCGCGTATCTGGCGGATCGGGCGGAGTATGCCCTGGTTCCCGGCCTGACCCAGAGCCAGCGGGACGCCCTGGAGCAGAAAAGCCTGGATCACGCGGAGCAGATTCTGGAGCGCTGTGCACGGCTGGGTATCTCCCTTCTGACTTACCAGGACGCGGCCTATCCGGAGCGCCTTCGCGCCATTGACGACGCGCCCATCGTGCTCTATTATAAGGGCCGTCTCCCAGAGCTGGATACCCGTCCGGTCATCGGCGTGGTTGGCGCGAGAGCCGCCTCGGCCTATGGCCTGTTGCAGGCAAAGAAGTTTGGCTATCAGCTGGGCGCCTGCGGCGCTATCGTGGTTTCCGGCATGGCCAAGGGCATCGACGCGCTGAGCATGGAGGGTGCCCTGACATCCGGCGGCAGTGTGGTTGGTGTGCTGGGCTGCGGCGCAGATCGGATCTATCCTGCGGAGAATCGTTCCCTGTTCCGTGACGTGGAGGCGCTTGGCTGCATCCTTACGGAGTTTGAACCCGGCACCCCGCCGGATGCCCGGAATTTCCCGATTCGGAACCGGATCATTTCGGGCCTGTCCAACGGTGTGCTGGTGGTGGAGGCTGGCCGCAGGAGCGGCGCCCTCATTACCGCGAATCGTGCGCTGGAGCAGGGAAGAGACGTGTTTGCCATTCCCTACAATCTGGATGTGGATGTGGGGGAAGGGACCAATCAGCTTCTGCGGGACGGGGCCATCCTGGCCATGGATGCCTGGGATATCCTGAAGGAGTACGCGCCTCTTTATCCGGACAAGCTGACCCGACACATGGGCGGAGAGAATCTGGAGCTGACAAGCCGGGATTTGGAACGCAGCGCGGAGGAGAAACCGCCGGAAAAGAAGCCTCAGGAGAAACCTAGTCCGGAAGCACCGAAACCGGTGGATCTTGGCGCCCTGAAGGGCAGCCTCTCGCCGGATGAATGGGCCTTGGCGCAGCTGCTCTCGGACAAACCGGTCCATGTGGACAATCTCATTGAGCAGTCCGGCCTGGCGGCTTCGCAGGCCCTGGCCGCGCTGACCCTGTTGGAACTGAAGCAGATCGCTGTCCGAATGCCGGGCAGGCGTTATACATTGGTGCAGAAATAAGTTTTTGGAGGAACGGCATTGGCAAAGCAGCAGAATTTAGTGATCGTCGAGTCCCCATCCAAGGCCAAGACGATCGGAAAATATTTGGGACCGGATTATGTGGTGAAGGCCAGCATGGGCCACCTGCGGGACCTGCCCAAGAGCAAGATGGGCGTGGACCTGGAGCATGACTTTGAGCCCCAGTACCTGCCGCTGGCAGGGAAGGAGGACATTATCAAGGAACTCCAGACCGCATCGAAGAAGGCGGACCACGTCTTCCTCGCTACCGACCCGGACCGGGAGGGAGAGGCCATCTCCTGGCATTTGAAGGAGCTTCTGGACCTGCCGGACGAGAAGGCCAGCAGAGTGACCTTCAACGAGATCACCAACAAGGTGGTCAATGAGTCCATTCGTGCCCCCAGAAGCATCAATTTTGATCTGGTGGACGCACAGCAGGCCCGCCGGATCCTGGACCGGATCGTGGGCTATGAGCTTAGTCCCCTCCTTTGGAAGAAGATCCGCCGGGGCCTGTCTGCCGGACGGGTCCAGTCGGTTGCGACCCGGCTAGTGGTGGATCGGGAGAATGAGATACGAGCCTTTCAGCCCCAGGAATACTGGTCTGTGGATGCCCATCTGAGCCGGATCGACAAGCCCGGCAGCTTTGTGGCTCACTATCATGGGGAGGGCAAAAAGCGGGAGCTCCATTCCAACGAGGAGGTTCAGGCGCTTCTGGACGATCTGAAGGGCAAGCCCTTCTATGTGGCAAGCGTCAAGCACTCTGAAAAGCGCAAGCAGCCCACACCGCCCTTTATCACCTCCTCCCTGCAGCAGGAGGCCTCCCGGAAGCTGAACATGACGCCCAAGCGCACCATGGCCCTGGCGCAGCAGCTCTATGAAGGCGTGGATGTGTCCGGCGAGGGCACCGTGGGTCTCATTACCTATATGCGTACCGATTCTCTGCGCATCTCCCAGGAGGCCCTGGCCGCTGCCAAGGATTACATTGTCTCCCGCTACGGCGCGCAGTTCTATAACGGATCTCCCAGAGTGTTCAAAACCAGCGCCGCTGCTCAGGACGCTCATGAAGCCATCCGTCCCAGCAATGTGCATCTGGACCCCGCCCGGGTGGAGAAGGACCTGACCCGGGATCAGTATCGTCTATACAAGCTCATCTGGGACCGCTTTGTGGCAAGCCAGATGGCACCCGCTGTGTTCGACACCGTGGCCATCGACGCGGTGTGCAATGGCCATATCTTCCGCGCCAACCATCAGAGCCTTCGCTTCTCCGGTTTTACCGCCGTCTATGAGGAGGGCCGGGATGACGAGCAGGAGGAGAAGCTGACGCCCCTGCCGGATCTGCAGGAGAACGAGCCCCTCCGGCTGACGGACACCGTGCCGGAACAGCACTTTACCCAGCCGCCACCCCGCTATACGGAGGCGACCCTGGTGCGCGCTATGGAGGAGAAGGGGGTCGGACGGCCCTCTACCTATGCCTCCATCGTCTCCACCATCCAGGACCGGGACTACGTGGAAAAGAAGGACAAGCGCCTTATGCCCACCAAGCTGGGCGAGACGGTCAATGGCCTCATGGTGGAGCGCTTCCACGACATCGTGGATGTGGATTTCACCGCCCACATGGAGCAGGAGCTGGACCAGGTGGAGGAGGGCAAGCGCCCCTGGAAGACGGTTCTGCGGGATTTCTATACGGATTTCAGCCAGGAGCTCCAGAGCGCCGAGACGGCGCTGGAGGGCGTGCGCATCAAGGTGCCGGAGGAGGTCACGGACGAGATCTGTGAGCTCTGCGGCCGCCATATGGTCATCAAGACCGGCCGCTTTGGCAAGTTCCTGGGCTGCCAGGGCTTCCCGGAGTGCAAGAATACCAAACCCATCGTGGTGCGGATGCCCGGCCGCTGCCCCAAGTGCGGCTCCGGCCTGCTCAAGCGCACCTCCAAGCGAGGCTTTGCTTACTATGCCTGTGAGCAGGGCGCTTCCTGCGGCTTCATGACCTGGGATGTTCCCACGGATCAGGACTGCCCGTCCTGCGGCCAGACCATGTTCAAGCGCTCCGGCCGCGGCGCCATGAAACCCTTCTGTGTCAACCCGGAGTGTCCCAACTTCCTGCCCGAGGAGAAGCGGGGCTATCGCCGCAAGAGTGCTGCCACGGAGCCTGCCGTTGAGGGTGAGCCCGCGCCGGTAGCCGCGGCAGAGGAAGCGCCGAAGAAAACCACCAGGAAAACTGCAGCCAAGAAGACTGCAGCCAAGAAAACCGTGGCGAAAAAGACAACCACCAAAAAATCCACCACCTCCCGCAGCAGAAAGAAAGAGGAGGAGTCATGAGAGAAGTGACCGTTGTAGGCGCGGGTCTTGCCGGGTGCGAGGCCGCCTGGCAGCTGGCTCAGCGGGGGATCCCAGTGCTCCTACGGGAGATGAAGCCGGAAAAGCGGACCCCTGCCCATCACTATGACGGGGAATATGCGGAGCTGGTCTGCTCAAATTCCTTCCGAGGGGACCGGCTGGAGAACGCCGTCGGCCTTCTGAAGGAGGAGCTTCGCCGGAAGGGCAGCCTCATTATGGCCTGCGCGGACGAGACCCGGGTGGAGGCCGGCGGCGCCCTGGCAGTGGACCGCCACGCCTTTGCGGGCCTTGTGACAGAACGGATCCAGTCCCATCCGCTGATTCAGATCGAGAGCGGCGAGGTGACCGAAATCCCGGAGAAGCCTGTCATCATCGCCACTGGCCCTTTAACCTCCGATGCACTTTCTCAGGCCATCGCTGCCTATTTTGAAAACGCGGATTACCTGAATTTCTATGACGCGGCGGCTCCTCTGGTGGATGCGCAGAGCGTGGATATGGAGCTTGCCTGGTTTGCCTCCCGCTATGATCGGGGCAGTGCAGACTATGTGAACTGCGCCATGGATCGGGAGGAGTATCTGGCATTTGTCCAGGCTCTTGCCACCGCCGAGGAGGCGGAGGTCCATGGTTTCGAGGACGCCAAGGTCTTTGAGGGCTGCATGCCGGTGGAGGTCATGGCCCGTCGGGGTGTGGACACCCTGCGCTATGGCCCCTTAAAGCCGGTGGGCCTTCGGGATCCCCGGACGGGCCGGGAGCCCTACGCTGTGGTCCAGCTGCGCCGGGACAATGCCCAAGGCAGCATTTACAATCTGGTGGGCTTTCAGACCCATCTGAAATTCCCGGAACAGAAGCGGGTGTTTTCCATGATCCCCGCTCTGCATGACGCAAAATTCCTGCGCTATGGCGTCATGCACCGCAATACATTTTTGAATTCTCCCAAGCTCCTGGACTGCGCCTATTCCGACCGCCGGGAGCCTATGGTTGCCTTTGCCGGACAGATGACCGGCGTGGAGGGCTATGTGGAGTCCACAGCCTCCGGCTATGTGGCGGCCGTCTGTATGGCAGCGCGCCTGGCCGGGCAGGAGGCTCCGGATTTTACCCGGCAGACTGCTCTTGGAGCCCTCTCCCACTACATTGCCGAGGGAAGTGTGGGTGAATTCCAGCCCATGAATATCAACTTTGGCATCCTGGATTCCCTGGACCACCGGGTCAAGGGCAAGGCAAACAAGAACCTGGCCCTGGCCAATCGGGCCCTGGAAAAGCTGAAAACCATTGAAGATGGAGGCCCCTACTATGAAGATCATACTTGACGCCATGGGCGGCGATCTCGCCCCCAATGCCATTGTCCAGGGCGCTCTGGACGCCCTGAAGGATTTCCCTGTGACCATCGCTCTGGTGGGCAGGGAGGAGGCCATTCGTTCCGCAGTGAAGGCCGCGGGCTACAATTCTGTGCCGGAGCGGCTGGAGATCCGCAATGCTCCGGACGTGGTGGATATGCACGACGCCCCGGAAAAGGTACTCAAGCAGCATCCGGAGTCCTCCATGGTTCTGGGCCTGAGACAGCTGGCCGCAGGGGAGGGCGACGCCTTCATCTCCGCCGGATCCACCGGCGCGCTGCTTACCGCAGCCACCCTGGTGGTCAAGCGCATTAAGGGTATTCGCAGAGCAGCCCTGTGCCCCACGATCCCCCTGCAGGATGGCCCCCTTGCGCTCATTGACTGCGGCGCCAACGCAGAGTGCACCCCGGAGTTTCTCTATCAGTTTGCCTTCATGGGTTCCTTCTACGCAAAGCGTTTCCTGAACATTGAGGAGCCACGGGTGGCGCTTCTGAACAACGGCACTGAGGACACAAAGGGCACGGACCTGCAGAAGCAGACCTATGCGCTGCTGCGTCAGGCCGATGAGAAGGGGCTTCTGCGCTTTGTCGGAAACATCGAGGCAAGAGAGGCCATGCTGGGCGGCTGCGACGTGCTGGTCACTGACGGCTTTACCGGAAACATTTTCCTCAAGACCGTAGAGGGAACTGCCAAATACTTCTCCAACAGTCTGAAGTCCATCTTCGGCGCCTCCCTCAAGACCAAAATCGGCGCGCTGCTCACCATGAAAGGGATCAAGAACCTGAAAAAGCAGATGGATTACCGCGAGACCGGCGGGACCCTGTTCCTGGGCATCACCAAGCCGGTGATCAAGGCCCACGGCTCTTCTGACGCCAGGGCCATTTACAGCTCCGTCCGTCAGGCTATCCAGGCGGTGGAGAGCGGCGTCACGGATGAGATCGCCGCCAATATGGACCAGGTCCGCAGTGTGGGGAGTGAGACGAGTGCTTGAAAAGCTGCAGCGCAAACTGGGCTACTCTTTTCGCGATGAGATCCTGCTGCGCAATGCCCTGATCCACAGCTCCTACGCCAATGAGAATCGCGCATCCGGCGTGGAGAGCAACGAGCGCCTGGAGTATCTGGGCGATTCCGTGCTGGGCTTTGTGGTTGCGGAGTACCTTTACAAGACCTATCCCCAGCGCCCCGAGGGGGAACTCACCAGGATGCGCGCGGAGATGGTCTGCGAGGGAAGCCTTGCGGAGGTTGCCGCAACCCTGGAACTTGGCAGCGTTCTGCTGCTTGGAACAGGCGAGGAGCGCACCGGAGGAAGGACCCGGGCCAGCATTACCGCTGACGCCATGGAATCTGTGATCGCGGCCACCTATCTGGATGGCGGCATGGAGGCGGCGAGGGATCTGATCGCCCGGCTCATCTTCCCTATGGATCCGAACCTGCATCCCCGGAAGGTGGACGCCAAGACCGCCCTTCAGGAGCTTGTGCAGAAGAAAAAGGATCAGCATCTGGAATACCGGGAGCTGGGCAGCACCGGGCCGGACCATGACAAGCGCTTTCTCTACGAGGTTCTGCTCAACGGGAAGAGCCTTGCCACCGGAGAGGGCAGAAGCAAGAAAGCTGCCGAGCAGGCAGCAGCGGCCCTTGCCCTGGAGATGCTTCAAAAAAACGCAGATGTTTGACATCTGCGTTTTTTTACTTGCAATCTGAATAGTGGTGGGTGTATAATTAATTATCAGAATCAACCAATCAATCACAGGAGGCGAAAAACATGTGGAATTCTTATAACACAGCGGACTACAGCGGCATGATCGCGGAGACCATTCGGATTCCCGGCCCTGACGGAGAACCCATTCGCGCCTACTATTCCCGGCCCATCGGGGACGGCCCTTTTCCCGGCATTGTGCTCATTCCCCATATGCCTGGCTGGGACGAGTTCTCCTGGGAGATTTCCCGGCGCTTTACCCAGCACGGATACAGCGTTCTCTGCCCCAATATTTATGAGAAATTCGGCCATGGAACGCCCCCGGATGTGGCAAAATCTGTCCGGGAGCAGGGCGGCGTCTCCGATGAGAGCGTCATGAAGGACGTGGAAGGCTCCCTGAGCTTCCTGCGCAGCCAGGTTACGGCCAACGGCAAGGTTGGCGTCATCGGCATGTGCTCCGGCGGACGGCATACCTTCCTTGCGGCCTGCACGGTGCCCGGCATCGACGCGGCGGTGGACTGCTGGGGCGGCGGTGTCGTTCCGGATCCAAACCGGCCCAGTCAGGGCAAGGCCCCCGTGGATTATTCCGAGAATCTCCAGTGCCCGCTGCTCGGCATCTTCGGCAACGATGATATGTTCCCCACGCCGGATCTGGTGGACAAGCTGGAGGAGGTCCTCAAGGACCTGGGGAAGGATTACACCTTCTATCGCTATGACGGCGCGCCCCATGGCTTCTGGGGCTACAACGGCCCCAACTATCGGCCGGAGGCGGCCATAGACTCCTTCAACAAGGCGGTCGCGTTCTTTGACGAGCACCTGAAGGTTTAACAAGAATTACAGCGGGCGGCTTTCTGCCGCCCGCATCGTTTGGGAGGACAAGGAATGGATCCGGAACGACAGGCCCCCTTTGTCATGATGGCAAAGCCCGTAGGCTCCCGCTGCAATATGCGCTGCAGCTACTGCTATTATCTGGAGAAGGGCAAGTACTCAAGCCATGCCAAACAGACCCGGATGAGCTTTGATCTTCTGGAAAAGCTGATCCGGCAGTATATCGCAGCAAGCCCCGGACCGGTGGTGTCCTTTACCTGGCACGGCGGTGAGCCCACACTGGCCGGTCTGGACTTCTATCAGAAGGTGGTGGAGCTGGAGCAGAAGTATCTTCCCCGGGGCTGGGAGGCCTGGAACAATCTGCAAACCAACGGCCTGCTTCTGAATGATGCCTGGTGCCGCTTTTTGAAGCAGAACCGCTTCGATGTTGGCCTCTCCATTGACGGCAGCGCGGCGGTTCATGACCGCAACCGCAGAGACCGGGGCGGCAATCCCACCTATGACCGGGTTCGTAAAGCGGCAGAGCGGCTCAGAAACGCGGGCATCTTGCCGGATCTGCTCTGCACGGTCAATTCCGCATCTCTGGAGGATCCGATTGCGGTGTATGAGGGCCTTCGGGCACTTGGCACCGGCTGGGTCCAGTTCATTCCCATTGTCGTGCGTTTTCCGGATGGAAGCATGGCGCCGGAGTCTGTCACCCCGGAGGGATACGGGGATTTCCTGTGCCGGGTGTTTGACGCCTGGGTGACCCAGGACCTGGGGAGGCTGGATGTGCAGTTTTTTGCGGAGACCGCACGGGTCTGGGCCGGGGGAGAGGCAAGCCTTTGCTGGATGACGCCCACCTGCGGAAGAGTCCTCATCGCAGAGGAGGACGGCAGCATCTATTCCTGCGACCACTATGTGGATCCGCCGCATCGCATCGGGTCTTTGCAGACCGGAAATCTGGGGAAGCTTGCCAACAGCCCTGCTCAGTTTGCGTTTGGGGACGCCAAACAGGATACGCTGACTGCCCAGTGCCGGGCCTGTCCCTGGCTGAGCGCCTGCAACGGCTGCTGTCCCAAGGATCGTTTCGCAGTCTCCCGGGACGGGGAGCCGGGACAGTCCTATCTCTGCCCGGGTCTGGAGCGGTTCTTCGCACATGCCTGGGATCCGCTCCAGCATGTCATGGCGCTGAGCCGGGAAGGAAAGAAGCCCGAGGAGATCATGCAGGTCCTTCGCGGCGAGAAGATAACAGAAAAATAATTATGGTAACTTATTGCAGACCTGTTCAAAGAAATGCGCTTTGGACAGGTCTGTTTTTTGGAAACGGCTTGCAATCGCCCCTAAAAACTGATAAAATAACCTGAATGTATTATCGAATGGATGTGTGTTCGCTTGTATCTGAAATCCCTGGAGATCCAAGGATTCAAATCCTTCGCGGATAAGACCGTTCTGAGCTTTGACCATGACATTACTGCCATTGTCGGCCCAAACGGCAGCGGAAAATCGAATATTTCAGATGCCATCCGCTGGGTCATGGGCGAGCAGTCAAGCAAATCCCTTCGCGGCGCCAAGATGGAGGATGTCATCTTCGGCGGCACCCAGAAGCGGCCCCAGTTGGGCTATGCGGAAGTCTCCCTAGTGCTGGATAATTCTGACGGCGCCCTTGCGTATGATGGGGCCGAGGTCATGGTCACCCGCCGCTATTATCGCTCCGGTGAGAGCGAGTACTATATCAACAAACAGTCCGCTCGTCTGAAGGACATTACGGAGCTGTTCCTGAATACCGGTCTGGGCCGGGAGGGCTATTCCAACATCGGTCAGGGCCGCATCGACGAGATCCTCTCCGTCAAATCCACGGATCGGCGGGAGATCTTCGAGGAAGCGGCGGGAATCGCAAAGTACCGCCACCGCAAGGAGGAGACAGAGCGTCGTCTTGCCGCCACGGAGGACAACCTGCTCCGCATCGGCGACAAGATCTCCGAGCTGGAGCTCCAACTGGAGCCTCTGCGCAAGCAGGCAGAACAGGCAAAGAAGTATCTTGCCCTTCGCGCGGAGCTTCGTGGCCTGGAGGTCACTGTCTGGCTTGACCAGCTGCAAAGCCTTTCAGAGAGCGCGGAAAAGGCCAAGGAAGACTTTGAGGCGTCCTCCCGTCAGCTCTCCCAGGCGCATGATGCTCTGGACGGACTCTATCAGCAGGCAGAGCAGCTGACGTTGCATCTGCATGACCATGACGTAAAGCTGGAGGAGCTTCGCGTTCTCATTTCCCAGGCAGAGGCCGAGGAGCAGCGCAGCGTGGGCGAACAGACCATTCTGGAGAACAATCTGCGCAACTGTCAGGAGAATATTCAGCGCATCGAGGCGGAGCTTTCCGATCAGGACAGCCGTACCGGCAGCCTCAAGGCGCAGATCGAGGAGCAGCAGGCCCATATCCGGGAGCTGTTGCAGTCCATCGGCGCGGAGGAGGCCAGGCTTCAGGCTGCGCTGGAAGAAAATCGTGATCTCTCCGGTTCTTCGGAAAACCTGACCATGAAGCTTCTGAGCGAGCGGGAACATCAGACGAAGCTTCTGGAAAAGCTGTCTGACAGCCGGGCGCAGCTCGCCTCCGCCCAGCAGCTGATGCAGGAGCTTGAGGACCACGCTGCTCAGATTGCGCAGCAGGCATTGGATGCCCAGGCAGAGCGGGAGCGGCTGGATAAGACGCTTTCGGACTATCAGGCGCAGCTTGCCTCTGCCCAGGACAGCGCACAGGCTGAGGCCAATCGCGTTCAGGGCTTCACCCTGCGGCTCCAGTCCCGCGTCAAGAGCCGGGACGAGCTTCGGCAGAAGCAAAGCGCGCTTCAGGTGGAGATTAGCACCTGTGACTCCAGGATCCGCATGTATCAGGAGATGGAGCGGGACTTCGACGGCTACTCCCGTGCTGTTCGGGAAGTGATGCAGGCCGCCGGAAAAGGTCAGCTCAAGGGCATCCACGGACCTGTTTCCCGTCTGCTGCAGGTGGAGAGCCGCTATGCAACGGCCATCGAAACCGCCCTCGGTCAGGCCACTCAGAACGTGGTGGTCTCCACGGATACGGATGGAAAATATGTTTTTGATTACCTCAAACGCCGGGATGCGGGCCGCCTGACGGTTCTTCCCGTCAGTGTGATCCATGGACGCGCTCTGCAGGAGCGAGGCCTGGAGGATTGTCCGGGCTATTTGGGCCTGGCATCCGAGCTAGCTGCCTGCGATGAGAAATACCGGGAAATCAATCTCTTCCTGTTGGGCCGCACAGCGGTGGTGGATGATATCGACCATGCTATGGCCATGGCACGGAAGTTTCAAAACCGTTTCCGCATCGTCACGCTGGACGGTCAGGTGATGAATGTGGGCGGCTCCATGACCGGCGGTTCCACCGCCAAGAATTCCGGCCTGCTTGCCCGCGCCGGCGCTCTGAAGGAGCTCCAGGCCCGCAGAACGGTACTCCAGCAGGAACTGGACGACCAGTCAACCCGTCTCCAGGAGGCGGAGCGGCAGGCTTCTGAGACCGAGTATCAGCTGCAGACCGCACGGGAGCTGCTTCGCCAGGCAGAGGACGATGCCCTTCGTCTGGAGGGCGACTGCAAGCAGGCTTCTGCGGTTTTGGAAGCGGCGGACGCTGCCATGGCAAGATCCGGTGAGGAGCAGCAGACCCTCAAGAGCCGCAGGGAACAGACGGCTAAGACGCTGGAAGCCCTGTCCGAGCAGACACAGGGGCTGGAAGCGGAGGTTTCTGCCTGTGAGAAGTCCATTGCGTCTCTTTCTCAGGAGCAGGAGACTTTGAATGTCCAGTCCGGCAGCCTGAGTGAGAAGATCACAGCCCTTCAGATGAACAAGGCGGCCTTGGAGGCGGAACGCGCCTCCTGTGACAGCGCCGTTTCTCAGATGCGCACTCTGGAGGAGGAGCTTCGGGGCGACCGGAGCCAGCGGGAGGCCTTACTCTCCCAGTACCGGGAGGAGGAAACCCGAAACCAGGAACAGATCACAGAGGCCAAGGCCCATATCTCTGAGGCCAAGGAGCATACACTCCAGCGCCGTCAGGAGCTCCAGAACGCGCTGGAACTGCGCAGGACCACGGAGGCTGAGAAGACCGCTGTGGACCGGCAGACGCAGGAGAGCAACAAGCAGATCCTGCTTCTGGAACGGGAGACTGCTCGCCTGGAGCAGAAGCGCTCCACCGCCGAGCTGGAGCAGAATCAGATCATCGACAGGCTGTGGGACAGCTATGGCCTGACCAATTCCGCCGCCCAGGAAGAGCGGGTGGAGATCCCATCCGTCGCCGAGGCGAATCGAAAGATCGCCTCTCTGAAGCAGCGCATCAGCGCCCTTGGCACCCCGAATCTGGGCGCCATCGACGAGTTCGACCGGGTGGGGGAGCGGCACGACTATCTGACCGGCCAGCGGGACGATGTGCTTCAGTCCAAGCGGGATCTTGTGGGCATTATTGATTCCATCACCGGCGAGATGACAAGCATCTTTACCAGTCAGTTTGCCAAGATCAACGACTGCTTCGGGACGATCTTCCGGGAGATGTTCGGCGGCGGCAACGGCGCCCTGGTGCTGGAGGATCCGGAGAACCCGCTGGAATGCGGTATCGAGATCCGGGTTCAGCCCCCCGGCAAGCAGCTCAAGACCATCACCCTGCTTTCCGGCGGCGAGAAGGCCTTCGTGGCCATCGCTCTGTACTTCTCCATTTTGCGCGTTCATCCCACACCCTTCTGCATGCTCGATGAGATCGACGCCGCACTGGATGAGCGGAATGTGGCCCGGTTTGCGGCGTATCTGCGTAATCTCTGCCAGGACACCCAGTTTATTGTCATCACCCACCGCCGCGGCACCATGGAGGCCTGCGATGTGCTCTATGGCGTCACTATGCAGGAGCAGGGTGTGAGCCGGATGCTGAGCATCCATCTGAACGAACTCCAATCCGAATTGGGGATTGAATAATCGGAGGAATTATGGGATTTTTTGAAAAAATCAAAAGCGGCCTGACCCGGACCCGGGAGGCCATGAACTCCACAGTCGGATCCCTGTTTATGGCGTTTTCCGGCCCGGATGACGATTTTTTTGACGAGTTGGAAGAAAACCTGATCCTGGCGGATCTGGGCGTGGACACCGCGGTTCGCGCGGTGGACGCGCTGCGGGAGCAGGTCAAGCGTAAGCGCCTGTCTGATGGCGAGGCCATCCGTGCGGAGCTGAAGGAGATTCTGGCCGACATGCTCAATGTGGGCGATCAGGAGCTGAACCTTCAGAATCCGCCCGCCGTGATCCTGGTCATCGGCGTCAACGGCGTTGGCAAGACCACCACCATCGGGAAGCTGGCGAATTACCTGTCCGGCCAGGGCAAAAAGGTCCTTCTGTGCGCGGCGGACACCTTCCGCGCCGCTGCGGCGGATCAGCTGGAGATCTGGGCGAACCGTGCCGGCGTGCCCATCATTCGCCAGGACGAGGGCGCCGATCCTGCCAGTGTTCTCTTTGACGCAATTTCCGCTGCCCGCGCCCGGGGCAGCGACGTGATCCTCTGCGATACAGCAGGGCGTCTGCACAATAAGCAGAATCTGATGAACGAGCTTGGCAAGATGGCCCGCATCATCGAGCGGGAGCTTCCGGGCTCCAGCCACGAGGTCCTGCTGGTGCTGGACGGCACCACGGGTCAGAATGGCCTGCAGCAGGCCAAGCTCTTCTCCGAGACCGCCGGGGTCACCGGCATGGTGCTGACCAAGTTGGACGGTACCGCAAAGGGCGGCATCGTCATCGCCGTGGCAGACAGCCTGAAGATCCCTGTCAAGTTCATCGGCGTGGGCGAGCAGATGGACGATCTGATGAAGTTCGACGCCCGAGAATTTGTGGACGCTCTGTTCTGAGGAATGCAATGAAATTTGTACTTGCCAGCCACAATCGTGGCAAGCTGCGGGAAATGCAGCAGCTGCTTTCTCCTTTGGGAGCCGAGGTCGTTCTGCCTGCGGATCTGGGAATCATCGACGAGGCGGAGGAGACGGGCGTCACCTTTGCTGAGAACAGCATGATCAAGGCCCGCGCTGTGTTCGACGCTTGCGGCCTTGCTACCATCGCGGACGATTCCGGCCTGATGGTGGACGCCCTGGACGGTGCTCCCGGCGTCTATTCCGCCCGTTTCGGCGCCCCTGCCTGCAAGACGGACGCCGATCGCAACGCGCTTCTGCTTCGCAAGCTAGAGCTTGTTCCGGATCCGGAGCGCGGCGCGCAGTTTGTCTGTGCTGTGACCTGCATTCTGCCGGATGGTACAGTTCTGACCGCACAGGGGATCTGCCGCGGGGAGATCCTTCGGGCAAACCGGGGAGACAACGGCTTCGGCTACGATCCGCTGTTCTACGTTCCCCAGGAAGGCATGAGCCTTGCAGAGCTTCCGGCAGAGCGGAAGAACCAGATTTCTCACCGGGCAAGAGCTTTTGCGGAGCTCAAGGAAAAACTGATAAAGTACGAGGAGGAACGCCATGCTGAGCAGTAAACAACGGGCTGAGCTGAGAAGCCAGGCTACCACCCTGCAGACCCTCCTGATCGTGGGAAAAGGCGGCGTGACGGAGAATCTTATTCAGGAGGCAGATACGCTGCTGACCTCCAAGGAGCTTGTAAAAGGCCGGGTTCTGGAGACCGCCCTGCTCAGCCCCCAAGAGGCTATGGAGGCCATCTGCCAGGCCACCGGCGCTGAGCCGGTGCAGACGGTTGGAACCCGCTTCGTCATCTATCGGCGCAGCGAGAAGCTCCACCAGAATCCGCAGAAACCAAAAAAGACCAATCCCGTCCGGGAGGGACGGCAGGCTCGCCGGGCAGCGGCCCGGGCAGAGCGGGAAAAGAAAAACGAATATTTCCGCCAGGCGGCTATCCAGAAGAAGATCGAGCAGAGAAAAAACAAGAACGGATGAATTGAGAGGCATTAGAATGGGCAAGATCGGTGTATATGGCGGGAGCTTCAACCCCATACATCTGGGGCATATTCAGGCAGCGGAGGAGATGGCGCAGGCCCTGAACCTGGATCAGGTTCTGATTGTCCCTGCTTCCGTGCCGCCGCACAAGCAGATGCCGGCTTATTCTCCCAGTGCGGAGGAGCGGCTGGAGCTGGTGCGGCTGAGTCTTATGGACCATCCAAGACTGAGCGCCTGCGATCTGGAGCTTCGCCGTTCCGGCCCCAGCTACACGGTGGACACCCTGACCCAGCTGCACGCGATGCGGCCCGAGGATGAGATCTACCTGCTCATGGGCACCGATATGTTCCTGAGCCTGCATAGCTGGTACCGCGCAGATGAGATCTGCCGTCTTGCCAGGATCGTCTGTGCCGCACGGGAGACGGAACGGCCCGACAAAGAGCTGGAGGAGCAGGCAAAACGCCTGAAAAAGGAGCTTCACGCCAAGGTCACTCTGGTGCAGAATCATCCGCTGGAGATGTCCTCCACCACCGTGCGCCGCATGATCTTTTTCGACTGTGCCCAGGATTATCTTGCGCCCCAGGCGCTGGCCTATATTGAAGCGCATCAGCTTTACGGCGCGAAGCGGGACTGGACTCATCTGAACCTGGAGCGCCTGAGCTTCCATTCCCTTGCACAGCACAAGCCGCCCAGAGCGAAACATGCCCAGGGGGTGTGCCTGACGGCCCAAAAGCTGGCAGAACGCTGGGGCGAGCGCATCGATCTGGCGGCCAGAGCCGGAATCCTTCACGACGTGACCAAGGCCCTGGACGGACCGGAGCAGCTGAAGCTCTGCGCCCGCTATGGGCTGCAGCTCAGCCCCTTCGAACAGACCCATCCCAAGCTGCTGCACGCCAAGACCGGCGCGGCAGTGGCAAAACATATCTTCGGCGAGTGCGACAAGGTGTGCCGCGCCATCTACTGGCACACCACCGGACATGCCGATATGACCCTCATGGAAAAGATCCTTTACATCGCGGATTACGCCGAGCCCGGCCGAAGCTTCGACGGGGTGGAGCGGATCCGGAAAAACCTGTATCAGGACCTGGACCTGGCCCTTTACACGGGCTTCTGCATGTCTCTGGAGGAGCTTGCCCGGGAGGGCAAGGAAGTTGACGTCTACTCCATGGAGGCCGCCCAGTTCCTGAAGAAGGAGAGGGGCTTTGCATGAGTTTTCCTGGCCGCAGACTTGGGACGGACCGCGAGAAAAGAAGCTGGAGGTGGCTGCTTCCGCTTCTTGCTCTGGCCTTGCTGTTTTCCAGTCTGCTGCTGCCAAGAAAACAAGCTGCGCCGCAGCAGGATCTGCCCAGACCAACGGCCCCGACGCTGGAGCGCTCCGGCGTGGCACCTTCCCACAGCGAGCCCCGGCAGCGGCCGGGGGAGCGGCAGATGCGTCCGGAGGCCACCAATCTGCTCCTTTGCGGAGTGGATGGAGACGGGTACCGCACGGACACCATCATGATTCTGAACCTGGACCGGAAAACGCAGACTCTAAGCCTTCTGAGTCTGCCCCGGGACACCCTCATCGGCGGGGATTACACGGTTCCCAAGCTGAACAGCGCCTATGCTGTGGGCGGCATCGCCCAGCTTCAGCAGGAGGTTGAGCTTCTGCTGGGCTTTCCGGTGGACGGCTACGGCATTCTGGACCTGGACGGCTTTGTCCGCCTGGTGGACGCCATGGGCGGGGTGGAGTTCGATGTGCCCCAGGACATGCGCTATGACGATCCTGTCCAGGATCTGCACATCGACCTGCGCGCAGGGCTCCAGCGACTGACCGGAGAGCAGGCCATGGAGCTTGTGCGCTATCGCCAGTATGCGCAGGCGGACATTGACCGCATTGATGTGCAGCAGCGATTTCTTCGCGCCCTGTGCCAGCAGGCTGCGGCGCCGCAGAATCTGAAAAACCTGGGAAGCCTCATCCGCCTGCTCCGGACAAGCATCCGGACGGACCTGTCCTCCGTCGATTTGTTTCGCCTTGCAAAGGACGCGCTGGCCTGTGATCTTACCGAGATTCGCAGCTTCACACCCCAGGGGCATGAGGTCCTCATTCAGGACGGTTCCTATTATGCCTTGGATGAAACCTCCCTGTTAAAAATCATCAATGAAGCATTCAACCCATACAACATGGCCCTGACAAAGCGGGATCTGACAATCCGCAGCGCCTAGGCCCAGACTCCAAGAAAGAGAAAAGGAGAGATCACCATGATGACACCGAATGAAGTCGCTATGCTGGCGGCGCAGGCTCTGGAGGAAAAGAAGGGCCTGAACATCAAGCTGCTGAAGATCGCGGACGTATCCAACCTGGCGGATTACTTCCTGATCTGCACCGGCTCGAGCAACACCCACTGCAACACCCTCTCCGGCGAGGTGGAAAAGCGCCTGGAGGAAGCAGGGGAGAAGCTGCTCCATCGGGAGGGCCATCGCGGCGGCACCTGGGTCCTGCTGGACTTCGGCTGCGTGGTGGTGCATATCTTCACCGACGAAACCAGAAAATTCTATGACCTGGAACGCCTCTGGAACGATGCGGAGCCGGTCAGTTTGGAATCCATCCTGAACAAAGGGGAACAAGCATAATGAAGTATGATTTTACCGCCATCGAAGCAAAATGGCAGCACCGCTGGGAGGAGCAGAAGCTCTACCAGGCGGTGACCGGATCGGACAAGCCCAAGTTTTACGGCCTCATCGAATTCCCGTATCCCTCCGGCGCGGGCCTGCATGTGGGCCACGCACGGCCCTATACGGCCATGGACGTCATCGCCCGCAAAAAGCGGATGCAGGGCTACAACGTCCTGTTCCCCATGGGCTACGACGCCTTCGGCCTGCCCACGGAGAACTATGCCATCAAGAACCACATCCATCCACGCATCGTCACCGAGAACAACATCAAGGTGTTCCGCGGTCAGCTCAAGGCCCTCGGCTACAGCTTCGACTGGGATCGGGAGATCAACACCACCGATCCGAAGTACATGAAATGGACCCAGTGGATCTTCCTGCAGCTCTATAAGAACGGCCTCGCCTACAAGGCCAAGATGCCCGTCAACTGGTGCACCAGCTGCAAGTGCGTGTTGGCAAACGAGGAGGTCGTGGACAACGTCTGCGAGCGCTGCGGCTCTCCTGTGGTTCGCAAGGAAAAGAGCCAGTGGATGCTCCGCATCACCAAGTACGCAGACCGCCTCATCGACGATCTGGACGAGGTGGATTTCATTGAGCGGGTCAAGACCCAGCAGCGCAACTGGATCGGCCGCTCCACCGGCGCGGAGGTGAACTTCACCGCCACCACCGGCGACACCATCACCGTCTACACCACCCGCCCCGATACCCTGTTCGGCGCAACCTATATGGTCCTCTCTCCTGAGCATGCTCTGGTGGAAAAGTGGATGCCCCAGCTGGAGAACGCCGAGGCTGTGAAGGCCTATCAGGCCCAGGCCGCGGCCAAGTCCGATTTCGAGCGCTCTGAGCTCAACAAGGACAAGACCGGCGTGGAGCTCAAGGGCGTCCGGGCCATCAACCCGGTCAACGGCGTGGAGATCCCCATCTTCATCTCCGACTATGTCCTCTCCACCTACGGCACCGGCGCCATCATGGCAGTGCCTGCCCATGACACCCGCGACTGGGACTTTGCCAAGGCGTTCAATCTGCCCATCATCGAGGTCGTGGGCGGCGGAAACGTCCAGGAGGAGGCCTTCACGGACGTGGAGACCGGCATCATGGTCAATTCTGACTTCCTCAACGGCCTGGAGGTCGCTGAGGCCAAGAAGGCCATCATCGCCTGGCTGGAGGAGAAGGGCATCGGCCACAGCAAGGTCAACTTCAAGCTGCGCGACTGGGTCTTCTCCCGTCAGCGCTACTGGGGCGAGCCCATCCCCATCGTCTACTGCGACAAGTGCGGCGAGCAGCCCCTGGATGAGTCCGAGCTGCCCCTGCTCCTGCCCGACGTGGAGAGCTACGAGCCCACCGACGACGGCGAGAGCCCCCTGGCGCCCATGACCGACTGGGTCAACTGCACCTGCCCGAAGTGCGGCGGTCCTGCCCGCCGGGAGACGGACACCATGCCCCAGTGGGCCGGCTCGTCCTGGTACTTCCTGCGCTATATGGATCCCCACAACGACCAGGCGCTGGCGTCCAAGGAGGCCATGGAGTACTGGTCTCCTGTGGACTGGTACAACGGCGGCATGGAGCACACCACGCTCCACCTGCTCTATTCCCGCTTCTGGCACAAGTTCCTCTATGACATCGGCGTGGTGCCCACCAAGGAGCCCTATGCCAAGCGCACCAGCCACGGTATGATCCTGGGCGAGGGCGGCGAAAAGATGTCCAAGTCCCGGGGCAATGTGATCAACCCCACGGACATTATCAACGCCTACGGCTCGGATACCATGCGCACCTACATCATCTTCATCGGCGACTTTGAGAAGGCCTGCTCCTGGAGCTCTGACGCGGTGAAGGGCTGCAAGCGCTTCCTGGACAAGGTTTGGACCCTGTCCGAGAAGGTGGTCCCCGGCGACGCCTACAGCCCCGCCAACGAGACCCTCATGCACCAGACCATCCGCAAGGTCACCGAGGACATCGACGCCCTCAAGGGCAACACGGCCCTTGCCCAGCTCATGACCCTGGTCAACAGCCTTTCCGCAGGAACCTGTAACAAGGCCGAGTTCAAGACCCTGCTGCAGCTCCTGAGCCCCTTCGCGCCCCACATCTGCGACGAGCTCTGGGAGGTCCACGGCTTTGAGGGCATTTGCTCCGTCTCTGCCTGGCCCGCCTTTGACGAGGCCAAGTGCAAGGAGTCCACGGTGGAGATGGCCATTCAGGTCAACGGCAAGTTCAAGGGCACCATGCAGATCGCGGCGGATGCCTCCCAGGAGGAGGTCATCGCGGCGGCGGCAGCCGACGAGACGGTTCAGCGGAATGTGGAGAAGCTGGGCGGCAAGATCGTCAAGACCATCGTGGTCCCCAACAAGCTGGTCAATGTCATTGTGAAGTAAGAAACAATAAGACAAGCGCCCGGACCTTCGTCCGGGCGCTTTTTGTAAGCCGAAAACACTTGCTTAGCGAGTGGTACAAAAAGTGTGGAAAAAGCCTTCCCCTCAAGGGGAAGGTGCCCCAGTTCGCAAACTGGGGCGGATGAGGTGGAAAGTCGCCGCAGGGAAAACACCTCATCAGTCGCTGTCGCGACAGCTTCCCCTCAAGGGGAAGCCAGAAGAGCGGAACAACCGCCCGCTGGGCGGGCGGTTGTTTATTTGTGCAGGGAAGAAGGTATTTCAGGATTCCAGGGCCGCCACCTTTTCCTGATACAGCCGCAGGAGGGCGGCGACACAGGCGGCTTCGTCGAAGTCCCGCACGGAGAAGCCGTAGGCGGCCATAACGGCCCGGTCATTGGCCTGATGGGCCTTGCGCAGCTCCGGGGGCATGGTCAGCTCGTCATAGAGATCCGCCAGGGAGGCCTCCGGGTACCTGGCCCGGGCGTCCAGGATCCCCTGGGCGGTCTGCTCAATCCTCTGCCGCTGCTCCTCCGTGGGCGAGGGCCAGGGGAAGGGATTATAGACATTTGATCCGGAGTATTGGTAGTCGCTTTTCATTCTTCCGCATACTGCTCTAGTCCATGCCATATGCACATTGGAGGTTAAGACACCAAAATGATAAAGTTCGGCACCCGGTACAATCAGTAGCTTGTTGCTTGCAATCACTTCTTTATCCATAAAGCCAATGGGAATGTATTTTCTGGATTCTGAAGATACTTCAGGAATACAAAGATACCGGCTATCTGTTTGTGGTGTAGAAAAGAACAAATACGGTTTTTCTGCCAATGCACGGGTTGGCGCAGCAGAGCTTGCTAAACGCATTTCACGCACCGCCTTAAGGCGACGAATAATTTCTGGACTTTTGCGGTATACGTTTGCGGGAATACCTTTTAACCAAAGGCAATAACGCACTTCGTCGTTATTGATGAAATCCTTGGAGCCAACATAACGGCGAATACAAATATTGAGATTGCTGTCAGAAAGAAGGAGTGCATCCCGCTCTTCTTGAGAAAGAATTAGATTTCCGCCGTCTGAGGGCTGATTTCCCTTCGTCATTCGAGGAACATCGCAAAGGGGCGCACCTCGGCTTTCTACGAGGACATTTGGACCATCCACCAGATAAGGGTTAATATTGAAAGCATCAAAAACTTTTTCATCATCCGAAAAGATGTGTTTTGCCTTTACAAATCTCGATGTGGTAAATCCGATTATTACACAGTGAACAGCAGCCTTGTCTTTTGCTTCACTACTCCACTTGAAAGTACGATAAGCAAAAATAATCTGGACTTTGTATTCTATCAAGAGTTTGCTCCATAATGGGGCAACTTGCTCGCCTTGTGTAATGCTGTTGGTTGAAACGAAACAAGCCTGAATGGTAGTTCCCTGCATATACTTTGCAGCTCTATGGTACCAAGCGCCAACATAATCAATACTATTGACGCGCTTTCCTTTTCCAAAAATAGAAACTGCTTCTTCTTTTTGCTTCGAACTCATTTTTGACGCGCCCACAAACGGGGGATTGCCCATAATATAGCGCAGCTTTTCCCGGGGGACCACATCATTCCAGTCAATTTGAAGCGCGTTGGCCTCCACAATGTTCACGTTGGTTTTCAGGGGCAAGAACTCCTGGGAGAGATTCGTCACGCTCATGGTCTCCCGCAGCATCTGGGCCTCCGCGATCCACATGGCCGTCTTGGCCACGGACACGGCAAAGTCGTTGATCTCGATGCCATAGAACTGGGAGATGGACACCTTGATTCCGAAGGTGAAGGTCTCCGCGCCCTCCATCATGATCTGTCCGACATAGCTGCCCTCCAGCTCCCGGATGATCTCGTTCTCCATGCGGCGCAGGCTCAGATAGGATTCTGTCAGGAAGTTGCCGCTGCCCGCCGCAGGGTCCAGGAAGGTGAGGGAAGCCAGCTTGTCCTGAAACGCCTGGAGCCGCTTGGTGCGCTGCCCGCCGGAATTGGGCAGGGCCAGAACCGCGTCCAGCTCGGCGCGCAGCTCGTCCAGAAACAGGGGATCAATGACCTTGTGGATATTTTCAATGGAGGTATAGTGCATGCCGCCAGAGCGGCGGGTCTCCGGGTTCAGGGTGGATTCGAACACAGCGCCGAAGATGGTGGGGCTGATTTCGGACCAGTTGAAGCCCGCGCTGGCCTGATCCAGCAGCATGTCCCGGATCTCGTCGGTGAGCTGGGGGATCTCAATGTCGTCGTCCTCAAACAGACCGCCGTTGACGTAGGGGAAGGCGGCCAGGTCCGCGTCCAGATAGGGGTCCCGTTGATCGTAGGGCGTATTCAGGATTTTGAACAGCTCGATCACGGCGCTTCGCAGGTTCTTGGTGGGGTACTGCTCCAGATAGTCGTGGAACATCAGATGGTTGGAAAAGAGCCCCGCGTCCTCGGCAAAGAGGCAGAACACCAGCCGCACACAGAGCTTATTCAGGCTTTTAAGGCTCTCCGGATTCTGCGGGTCCTTGTACTGGGCCAGCAGCGCGTCATAGAGCTTGCCCACCAGCTCACCGGCAGCGAGGGAGAGCTGCATCTCCTCAGTGATGCGCTTCCGATCCTTGTTCACCAGGAAGTCAAACTGGGCATATTTGGACGGCAGCTCCTCCAGCAGCACCCGAATGGGCTGTGGCGCTTTCTCATTCATGTCATAGATCCAGATCTCCGCAAAGTTGGAGGTGATGATCCAGCGGGATTTCTCCTCAAAGGGCAGGCCGTTGTCGTACTCCTTGGCCTGCTCAAAGGGCGTCAGATTCCTGTGTCCGGGCTGGGGCTTGTCCAACGCGATGCCCAGACTTTTCTGCTCGATGAGCACCCGGGTCTCGGGAATGTAGACGTCAATGCGCTTGGTATTGCCGTCCGCGCCCAGGACCTTCTTCTCAAAGTCCAGACGGTCCGTGATCCTCGTCACGCCCATCACGTCCTGGAGAAAATCGATCCAGTAGGAGCGGGCGTCCTCGTCCTCACGGCCGCGGCCCTTCCACTTGTAATAAAACTGTCTGGCGGCTTCTCTGCGTTCCACGTCGGTCATGGTGCATCCCTCCTGTGGACTATTTTACAACAGCAGCGCCCGCTTCGCAATCTGTTTCACGAGGAGAAAAATCGAGGATTCATACTTGACAATCCATGCTTCTGCCTCTATAATATAAGAAGCCATGAAATTGGCCCTTGTAAGTATCCTGGATTGAGCCGGATACAGTGGAGGGAGGGAAACGACAATGTCCGAAATTCGTGTCAAAGAGAACGAATCGCTGGAAAGCGCTCTGAAAAGATTTAAGCGCAGCTGCGCCAAGGCTGGCGTCATCGCTGAGGTCAAGAAGAGAGAGCACTATGTGAGCCCGAGTCTGAAGCGCAAGCAGAAGAGCGAGGCTGCCCGTAAGAACCGCAGAAAGTACAACTAATCCCTCCTGAATGCGAAGCGATCGGCCTCCTGCTCAAAAGCAGGAGGCCTTTTTACTGAGAAAGTGAGGAAAGAGCGTGCTGCTTCTCCCGGATCTGATCCTGCCGGCGCTGACTGATCTGACGCCGGAGCTGCTGCATGGGCAGGGGATTGACCTGCTTATGATGGATTTTGACAATACCATCGTTCCCTATACCACCTCCGTGCCCACCGAGGCCATGGAGCAATTTCTTCGCGCTCTGTCAGATGCGGGCATTGACTACTGCGTCGTTTCCAACAGCAAAAAGCCCCGGGTGGTGACCTTCTGCCAGAAGTATGGGATCCCGGTTTTCACCCATGCCAAAAAGCCCTTCTCCCGGGGGATCCGTCAGGCTCTGGCCGCCTATCCCCAGGCAAAACACCCCGCCCTGGTAGGGGACCAGATCTACACGGACGTACTGGGCGCCAACGCCCAGGGCCTTACGTCCATTCTGGTCAAGCCCATTCATCTGCATATCTGGCCGCTGAAGCTCCGCCACTGGGTCGAGCTTCCGTGGATCGCGATCAGAAAACTGAAAAAGGAGTAATCACGAATGCGCAATCTTGAAAAGTTTGTTTCCCTCTGCGGCAGCGTCGCTGACGGCCTGCTGCTTACCAGTGTTTTCAGCCGCCACTATGCCGCCGAGTCCGGCATCGCAGAGGGCGTTGCCGTCGTCTCCAAGGCTGGCTGCCGCTACTTCACAGACTCCCGCTACATCGAGGCTGCGGAGAAGCAGCTCAAGGGTTTTGAGGTCCTGATGGTGGATGCCCAGCACGGCTACATTTCCCGCCTGAACGACGCTATCCGGGACTTTGGCCTGAAGACCCTGGGCGTGGAGGAGCGCTATCTGACCCTGGCGGAGTACAATTCCTACCACGAGACGCTGAACGCCGAGCTGGTCTGTGCCCAGGAGCCCATCTCCCGCCTGCGCTGGAGCAAGGAGGACTGGGAGCTGGAGAAGATGCTCAAGGCCCAGGAGATCACCGACGAAACCTTTACCCAGCTGCTGGAGGTCATCCATCCCGGCATGACTGAGAAGGAGCTCACGGCTGAACTGATCTACCGCCTGCTGCGCAACGGCGCCGACGGCCTGTCCTTCAATCCCATTGTGGTCTCAGGACCAAATACCAGCATGCCCCACGGCGTTCCCTCTGAGCGCGTGATCCAGGCGGGCGACTTTGTTACCATGGACTTCGGCTGCCTCTACGACGGCTATTGCAGCGACATGACCCGCACTGTGGCGGTCGGCTTCGCCACGGATAAGATGCGCGAGGTCTATGACATCGTTGCCAAGGCGCAGCTGGCCGGCATCGCCGCCTCCAAGGCGGGTGTACTGGGCTGCGATGTGGACGGCGCTGCCCGGAAGGTCATCACCGACGCGGGCTTCGGCCCCTACTTCGGCCATGGCTACGGCCACAGCCTGGGCCTGGAGATCCACGAGGCCCCCAACGCCAACCCCTCCGGCAAGGAGCCCATGCCGCTGCACGCGGTGACCTCCGCGGAGCCCGGTATCTACCTGCCCGGTGAGTTCGGCGTGCGCATCGAGGACGTGGTGATTTTCCAGGAAGACCATGCTCAGGTCATCACCAAGTCCCCCAAGCAGCTGATTATTCTGTGAGTTTGCGGGAAAGTTTACGTTTCCTCTTGCTTTTTGGCTGATTATCGGATAAAATATAAGCCGTAATTCATAACAACATTCATGTATCAAGCCGCCGTTTACGGTGGACAATAGGGAGGACAATACAATGATTTCTGCTGGTGATTTTCGGAACGGCGTTACCTTCGAGATGGACGGCAACGTGATGCAGATCATCGAGTTCCAGCATGTGAAGCCTGGCAAGGGCGCCGCCTTCGTTCGCGTCAAGATGAGAAACGTCATCACTGGTGCGGTTACGGAGACCACCTTCAACCCCTCCGCCAAGTACCCCACCGCATTCGTGGAGCGCAAGAAGATGGAGTATTCTTACAACGACGGCGATCTGTACTACTTTATGGATCCTGAGACCTACGACATGGTTCCCATCGGTAAGGACAACCTGGATGAGGGCTTCCGTTTCGTGAAGGAGAACGAAGTCTGCACGGTTATGTCCTACAAGGGCAACGTGTTTGGCATTGAGTCTCCCAACTTTGTTGATCTGGTTGTCACCGCGACTGATCCTGGTTTTGCCGGCAACACCGCTACCAATGCCACCAAGCCCGCTACCGTTGAGACTGGTGCGGAGATCAAGGTGCCCCTGTTCATCAACGAGGGCGACAAGATCTCCATCGACACCCGGACCGGCGAGTATCTTGGCCGCAGCAAGGCTTAAAGGAGAATTCTTATGACGCTGACTGAGAGAGCCGCATACCTGAAGGGCCTTCGCGAAGGCCTGAACCTGAACACCGAGACCCCTGAGGGCAAGCTGCTGGACGCCGTGATCGATATGCTCAAAGACGTTGCCCTGGAGATCGAGGACATTGAGGAGAATGCTGAGTGCGTCAACGATGAGCTGGATCTCATTGAGGACGAGCTGGATGCCATCGAGGAAGTCCTGGACGACGAGTTCGATGACTATGAGGACGAAGAGGACGACGATCTGGAAGAGTACGACGATGACGAGGATGATTTCGATTTCGGCGACGAAGAGGCCATTTACGAGATCACCTGCCCCACCTGTGGAGAGGTCATCGAGGTCGGTGAGGCCGTGCTGCTGGATGGCGCGATGAAGTGCCCCAAGTGCGGCGAGGATCTGGAGTTCGACTTCGACGAGGACGACGCGGAATAAACGAGTAAAACACCGTTTCCCCATGGGGAAACGGTGTTTTTTGCTTATTTGAGGCAATCAAATCGGATCCATGGCTCCTCCTTGGGAGGAGCGGCAGAGAATTCGACCGCTTCGCCGGTCATGGGATGACAAAACCGCAGCCTGTGAGACCAGAGACCGATGTTTCCCGCATCCGGCCAGCGGCTGTATTTCTTATCCGCAAACAAGGGAAGTCCTCTGGAGGAGAACTGCGCGCGGATCTGATGGGTCCGGCCGGTGTGAAGGCGGACCTGCACCAGACTGAGCCCGCCCTGCTGTTCCAGAAACCGATAGGAGAGAGAGGCCTCCTGCACGTCCTTTCCAGGCGTGTGGGTCACATAGGTCTTGCGCTCCTTCGGATCCCTGAGGAGAAGGTCACGAAACACGCCCTCTGGGTCTGCCGGGCGGAAGTGACACACAGCCAGATATTCCTTCTCAAAGCGGTTCTCCCGGATCTGGCGGGAGAGCTCCGAGGCTGCTTCGGCAGTCCGCGCAAGGACCATAACGCCGCCCACCACCTGATCCAGTCGATGGACTGTCCGGATTCGGGCTCCGTCTTCAAGTTCTGCGCGAAGCAGCTCCGGAAGACCGCCCGGAACATCCGTGGAGTTCACGCCCCAGGGCTTGATGCACACGACGATGGCTGCATCCTGATAGAGAATTGTCACTTCACGAGCCCGTAGTGCTCAGCCAGCGCGCGGAAGGAGTCCCGGGAGCGCTGGATGGTATCGTAGCTGACACAGTAGGCAATGCGCACATAACCGGGGCAGGCGAAGCTGGAGCCGGGAACCAGCAGCAGCCGGAGGGACTTGGCGTAAGCCACAAACTCCTTCTCATCCGCAACAGGGGACTTGACGAAGAGATAGAAAGCGCCCTGGGGCTTGGGGCAGGTGAAGCCAAACTCCTGGAGCATGCTGTAAAGCGCCTCCCGGTTGCGGTCATATGCGGCAAGATCAGTCTGCTCCTCAAGACAGCGGGCGACAACAAGCTGCATCAGGCTGGGCGCGTTGACAAAGCCGCTGACCCGGTTGGCAATGGCAGCTGCGTCGATGATTTCCTCCGCGCCGTCCAGCTCATCCGGCATAACCAGGTAGCCGATGCGCTCGCCGGGCAGGGACAGGCTCTTGGACCAGGAGTAACCAACTACGGTGTTGCGGTAGTATTTGGTCAGGAAGGGAACTTCCACACCGTCGTAGGCCAGCTCCCGATAGGGCTCGTCCGAGATCAGGTAGATGGGATTGCCGAACTCGGCCTGCTTCCGCTCCAGAATCTCCGCGATGGCCAGAATGGTCTGCTCCGAGTACACCACACCCGTGGGATTGTTGGGGGTGTTGATGATCACAGCCTTGGTCTTGGGACTCAGCTTGGCTTCGAACTCTTCCAGGTTCGGCTGGAAGGTCTGAAGATCGGGAGAGACAGCCAGGAGCACGCCGTCATAGTTCATCACATAGTTTCCGTACTCCGCGAAGTAGGGCGCGAAGGTCAGCACCTCGTCACCGGGGTTGAGGAGCGTTTTGAGAATCACGTTCAGGCCGCCGGCTGCGCCAACGGTCATGAGAATGTTTTTCTGGGAGAAGCTGGTGCCGAAGCGGCGATTCAGATTCTCTGCCACAGCCTGCCGGACGGACTCATAGCCGGAGTTGGACATATAGCCGTGGACAAAGAGATTATCCTCATTCTGCAGGATCTCCAGCGCGGCCTGCTTCACCGCCTCCGGGGCGGGAACGCTGGGATTGCCCAGAGAGAAATCATAGACATTTTCCGCGCCGAATTCCGCGGCCAGCTTCTTACCGTCCTCAAACATGGCACGAATGGCGGATTTTCCGGCGGAAAGCTTTTTCATTTTTTCCGAGATCATGGGATTTGCCTCCTTACAGGCGAGCGCCTGAAAATTTCCTCTTTATAGTTTGCGGCAAATGATGTAAAATGTCAATAGGAAGAACCGCTTAAAATTTGGAGGAAACTGACGTGAATATTCAAATTTTCGGGAAAAGCAAGTGCTTTGATACGAAAAAGGCGGAGCGTTACTTCTCCGAACGCCGCATCAAGGTACAGAAAATTGACCTTCTGAAATATGGCATGTCCGGCGGGGAGTTTGATTCTGTAGTCCGGGCGCTGGGCGGGATCGACAAGCTCATTGACTGGGATTCCAAATCTGACGAGGTGGAGCTGCTGCGGCATCTTGCGTCGGAAGAGCAGAAGCTGGACAAGGTCTTTGACAATCCAAAGCTGATGAAGACGCCCATCGTCCGCAATGGAAAGAAGGCAACGGTAGGTTACTGCCCGGAGATCTGGGGGAGCTGGGAATGAGCGAGCGCTATCAGGACCTCAATGCCCGTACCATCGACCGTTGGGTAGAGGAAGGCTGGGAGTGGGGGATCCCGGTCTCCCATGAGACCTATGAAAAGGCTGCGGCAGGAGAGTGGGAGATGCTTCTCACACCGACGAAGCCAGTGCCCCACAGCTGGTTCGGAAAGCTGCGGGGCGCGCAGGTGCTGGGCCTTGCTTCCGGCGGCGGCCAGCAGATGCCGATCTTTGCGGCTCTGGGTGCATGCTGCACGGTTCTGGATTACTCACTTCGTCAGCTGGAGTCGGAGCGCCTTGTGGCCGAGCGGGAGGGCTATGAGATCCGCATCATTCGTGCGGACATGACCCAGCCGCTTCCCTTTGCAGATGCGTCTTTTGATCTTATCTTTCACCCGGTCTCCAACTGTTATGTGCGTGAGGTGTTGCCCGTTTGGAAGGAATGTTTTCGGATCCTGAAGCCCGGCGGCGTTCTGCTCTCAGGCCTGGACAATGGAGTCAATTTCCTCTTTGACGAGGATGAGACGAGGATTGTGAACAGTCTGCCCTTCGATCCAGTCAAAAACCCGGAACAGAGAGCGCAGCTGGAAAAGCAGGACTGCGGCATGCAGTTTTCCCACTCCATCGACGAGCAGATCGGCGGCCAGCTGGAGGCCGGCTTCCGGCTGACAGACGTCTTTGAAGACTATAACAATTCCGGTGAGCTTGCAGTGCGCCGTATACCCTGCTTCTGGGCAACCAGAGCAGTCAAACCAGAAAAAGGAGAAGAGATAAGATGATCGAGTTTCGTTATGACACCCAGCTTCTGATCGAAGGCCATGACCTGGACGAGGATCGCATCCACGATGCCTTTCTGGAGCGTTTTGTGGGCGACAGTCTTTTGGTGGTTGGAGATGAGGAGCTCATTAAAATCCATTACCACACCAATGAGCCATGGAAGGTGCTGGAATACTGCGCCGGCCTGGGTGAGATCTTTGACATTGTGGTAGAGGATATGGATCGTCAGGCAAGGGGCCTGAAGGGCTGAAAAAAGAGGAGGCATTGCCTCCTCTTTTTATTTCCACTTTTCGCACAGAGCGTCGATGGAGTCCGCCATGCTCTGCAGATCCCGGTTGTTCAGGCCTTCGCTTGCCTGAACGATCTTTGTAAGCCGCTCCAGATTCACAAGCAGCCGGTCATAGAGAGCGCTCTGACGCTTGCCGCCCTCCGTCTCCCGAGTCTGGCCGATGCGCTCCCGGTTGCCCTCGTCCGTGAAGACACCCTGCGTGAAGTCATAGACGGCGCCGGGATAGGGCGCAACCGCATCCAGGTCCAGGTTGTCATGCAGCCGCGCGGCAAAGAGATCGGTCACCGTATCCTCACCGTGGACCACAAAGACCTTCTTTGGCTTCGGATCAAAGGAGGACGCCCAGCGCAGCAGCCCCTTGTCGTCCGCGTGGCCGGACATGCCGGGCAGGACAATGATCTCTGCCTGGACCTCCACCGTGTCACTGAACAGCTTGACCTGCTTGGTCCCGTCCACCAGGATTCTGCCAAGGGTGCCTTCGGACTGATACCCTACGAAAAGGACCGTGGATTCCTTGCGCCAGAGATTGTGCTTCAGATGGTGCCGGATCCGGCCTGCCTCGCACATGCCGGAGGCAGAGAGGATTACCTTGGGGGTGGGATCGGTATTGAGCGCCTTGGATTCGTCACTGCTCACTGCCAACTCCAGCCCCGGGAAGGTGAGGGGATTGATCCCGGCGCGGACCAGCTCCATAGCGTCGTCATCAAAACACTCGGCATAGTTTTCGCTGACGATCTGCGTAGCGCTGACAGCAAGGGGAGAGTCCATATAGACCGGCCAGTTGCCGTGTCCTGTCACCAGATTCTGCTCCTTGACCTGACGCAGATAATAAAGCATCTCCTGAGTGCGTCCCACGGCAAAGCAGGGGACAACCACATTTCCGCCCCGGTCCAGGGTGCGCTGGATGATCTTCGCAAGCTCCGGCACCGTATCGGGCCGCTCTCCGTGGCTTCGGTCGCCGTAGGTGGACTCCATGATAACGTAGTCCGCTTTGGTCAGATAGTGAGGGTCCCGGATAATGGGCTGGTCCAGATTGCCGATGTCTCCGGAAAAAGCCAGCGTTTCGGTTTTTCCATCCTCAGTGACAGCAACCGTAATGGAAGCGCTGCCCAGCAGATGCCCCACGTCCGTAAAGCGGATCACGATGCCGTCAAAGATTTCCAGTTCCGCCTCATAGGCAAGGGGGCGAAATTGCGTCAAGGAAGCTTGCGCGTCCTTGACCGTATAGAGGGGTGCGACCGGCGCCTTGCCGGCACGCTGGCCCTTCCGGTTCTTCCACTCCGCGTCGGATTCCGCAATGTGGGCGGAGTCCAGCAACATAATGCCGCAAAGATCGTAAGTCGCGTCTGTGGAGTAGATGGGACCTTTGTAGCCCTGTTTCACCAGCAGAGGAATCCGGCCGGCGTGGTCAATGTGGGCGTGCGTCAGAAGCACAGCGTCCAGAACACCGGGCGCGACAGGCAGCTCCGGATTCTCATATAGATCCTTGCCCTGTTCTGAGCCGCAGTCGATGAGGATCTTCCGACCACAGGCCTCCAGTAAAAAGCAGCTGCCGGTGACTTCATGGGCAGCGCCTAAAAATGATAGCTTCATGGGAACCCCTCCTTTGTCTGGGTCTATTGTACACCCAAAGGGAGGATCCGGTCAATGCAGGAAAAGAAAAAGAGCTGTGACCCGAAGGTCACAGCTCTTTGCAGTTTGGGAATCAGACCTCGTAGAGAGCCTTCAGCCGCATCAGGTGCTCGTAGCGCTCCTTGGCAGCTTCCTCGGACTTGGCGAACAGAGTGGTCGCACGCTCCGGGAACTCGCGGGTCAGACGAGAGTAGCGGGCCTCGTTCATCAGGAACTCCTGATAGCCGCCGGCCGGCGCCTTGCTGTCCAGAGTGAAGGGGTTCTTGCCCTCAGCCTGTGCAGCGGGATTGTAGCGGAACATATTCCAGTAGCCGCACTCCACAGCGCGCTTCATCTCGGCCTGGCAGTTGGTCATGCCGCCCTTGATGGAGTGCATCTCGCAGGGAGAGTAGCCGATGACCAGGGAAGGACCATGGTAGGCCTCAGCCTCGGAGATGGCCTTGATGGTCTGAGCGGGGTTGGCGCCCATAGCCACCTGAGCAACGTACACATAGCCGTAGCTCATAGCGATCTCAGCCAGGGACTTCTTCTTGATCTCCTTACCGGCAGCCGCAAACTGCGCGACCTGACCGATGTTGGAGGCCTTGGAAGCCTGTCCGCCGGTGTTGGAATAAACCTCGGTATCGAAGACGAAGACATTGACATCCTCGCCGGAGGCCAGGACATGGTCCAGACCGCCGAAGCCGATATCATAGGCCCAGCCGTCGCCGCCGAAGATCCAGACGGACTTCTTGTTCAGGAACTCCTTCTTCTCCAGGATCTTGGGAGCGTGCGGGCAGCCATGAGCAGCCGCATTCTCAAGAACAGGGATCAGAGCCTCAGTTGCAGCCTTGTTGGCCTCGCCGTCGTTGACGCTGTCCATGTAAGCGGCGATGGCAGCCTTGGTGGCCTCAGAGGACTTGTCGGACTCAGCCATGAGCTTCAGCAGACCGATGAGCTGACCGCGGATGGTCTTCTGAGCCAGATACATGCCAAGACCATGCTCAGCGTTATCCTCGAACAGGGAGTTGGCCCAAGCGGGACCGTGGCCTTCCTTGTTGACGGTGTAGGGAGAGGTAGCAGCGGGACCGCCCCAGATGGAGGAACAGCCGGTGGCGTTGGAAACGTACATCCGATCGCCGCAGACCTGAGTCACCAGACGGGCGTAAGCGGTCTCAGCGCAGCCGGCGCAGGAGCCGGAGAACTCAAGCAGAGGCTGCTTGAACTGGCTGCCCTTGACGGTCAGGTCGGTGACGTCCTTCTTCTCGGTGACATTGGCCACCATGTAATCGAACACATCCTGCTGTGCAGCTTCCTGCTCCTGCGGGACCATGGTCAGAGACTTGGTCGGGCAGACGCCGATGCAGACGCCACAGCCCATGCAGTCCAGCGGGGAAACAGCCAGGGTGTAGGAATAGACGCCCTTGCCCTTGCCGGCCTTGAAGGGAACGATCTTGGAAGCCTCGGGAGCGGCAGCGGCCTCGGCCTCAGTCAGCGCGAAGGGACGGATGGTGGCGTGCGGGCAGACATAAGCGCAGTTGTTGCACTGAATGCACTTGGAGGAATCCCAGGTGGGAACGCTCACGGCAACGCCGCGCTTCTCATAAGCGGAAGCGCCCTGATAGAAGGTGCCGTCGACATGCTCTGCAAAAGCGGAAACAGGCAGGCTGTAGCCGTCCATGCGGCCTACAGGCTCCAGAATGGTGGAGACCTGGTTGACCAGCTTGGCGTCGCCGGCCAGAGCGGCAGCTTCCTTCTCATCCACAGCGTCAGCCCAGGAGGCGGGAACGTCGACCTTGACGAAGGCGGTGGCACCCAGGTCAATGGCCTTGTGGTTCATGTCAACCACGTCCTGGCCCTTCTTCAGGTAGGACTTGGTGGCAGCGTCCTTCATGTGCTGGATGGCCTCTTCCTGAGGCATGACCTTGGCCAGAGTGAAGAAAGCGGACTGCAGGGTGGTGTTGGTGCGCTTGCCCATGCCGATCTGCTGGCAGAGGTCAATGGCGTTGATGGTGTAGAGCTGAATGTTGTTCTTTGCGATGTAGCGCTTGGCCTCGGCGGGCATGTGCTTGTCCAGCTCCTCGGGAGACCACTGGCAGTTGATCATGAAGATACCGCCGGGCTTCACGTCGTTGACCATCTTGTAGCCCTTGATGACGTAAGAGGGGTTGTGGCAGGCGACGAAGTCAGCCTTGTTGATGTAGTACGGGCTCTTGATGGGCTGATCGCCAAAGCGCAGATGGCTGATGGTGATGCCGCCGGTCTTCTTGGAGTCGTACTGGAAGTAGGCCTGCACGTACTTGTCGGTGTAGTCGCCGATGATCTTGATGGAGTTCTTGTTGGCGCCGACGGTGCCGTCACCGCCCAGGCCCCAGAACTTGCACTCGATGGTGCCCTTGGCAGCGGTGTTGGGAACTTCCTTGGGCTCGTCCAGGCTCAGGCCGGACAGATCGTCCACGATACCGATGGTGAACTGACGCTTGGGAGCGTCCTTCTTCAGCTCGTCATAGACGGCGAAGATAGAGGCAGGAGCGGTGTCCTTGCTGCCCAGGCCGTAGCGGCCGCCGATGACTTCGATGCCGGTCTTGCCGGAGGTGGCCAGTGCGGTGACAACGTCCATGTACAGAGGCTCGCCCTGGGAGCCAGGCTCCTTGGTGCGGTCAAGAACCGCGATCTTCTTCACGGTCTCGGGCAGGGCAGCGATGAGCTTGTCGGCACGGAAGGGACGATACAGGCGGACCTTGACCAGGCCGACCTTCTCGCCGTTCGCGTTGAGGTAGTCAATGACTTCCTCGGTCACGTCGGAGACGGAGCCCATGGCGATGATGACGCGGTCAGCATCGGGAGCGCCGTAGTAGTTGAAGAGCTGATAGTTGGTGCCCAGCTTGGCGTTGACCTTGTCCATGTACTTCTCCACGATCTCGGGAAGAGCCTCGTAGTAGGAGTTGCAGGCCTCGCGATGCTGGAAGAAGATATCGTCGTTCTCGTGGCTGCCGCGCATGACAGGATGCTCGGGGTTGAGCGCTCTCTTGCGGAAGGCAGCGACGGCGTCCATATCGACCATCTCAGCCAGATCGTCGAAATCCCAAATGGCAATCTTCTGGATCTCATGGCTGGTGCGGAAGCCATCGAAGAAGTTGATGAAGGGCACGCGGCCCTCGATGGCGGCCAGATGGGCAACAGCGCCCAGATCCATGACTTCCTGCGGATTGGTCTCAGCCAGCATGGCGAAACCGGTCTGACGGCAGGCATAGACGTCGGAGTGATCACCGAAGATATTCAGAGCCTGGGACGCGACGCAGCGCGCGGAGACGTGGAACACTGCGGGCAGCAGCTCGCCGGCGATCTTGTACATGTTGGGGATCATGAGCAGCAGGCCCTGGGAAGCGGTGTAGGTGGTGGTGAGGGCGCCTGCATTCAGGGAGCCGTGCACCGTACCAGCAGCGCCGGCCTCGGACTGCATCTCGATGACCTTGACGGTGTTGCCGAAGATGTTCTTCATGCCCTGAGCGGACCACTGATCAACGTAGTCAGCCATGGGGCTGGACGGCGTGATGGGATAAATGCCGGCGACTTCGGTAAACGCGTAGCTTACCCATGCCGCTGCATTGTTGCCGTCCATGGTTTTGAGCTTTCTTGCCAATGGAATTACCTCCTAGGAAAGTTTTTTCTGAGCCGATTTATTATAGCACAAGAATGGCCGCTTGTAAATTGGAGATTCCTTCATAAAAGGAAAAAAATCTTGCTTTTTGGAATTTGAAGCGGAAATGTCAAGGCATTTGCAGCTTTCAGTTGTGTCCGGGAAAAAGATTTGCTATAATAATACGAAAGGTTGCAGGTGAAAGAGATGGACGAGCGCTGCAAAACCAAATACCCGGTGCTGCTGGTCCATGGCGCCGGCTTCCGGGACCTGAAGCTGCCCCTCTATTGGGGCAGGATCCCAGGCGTGCTGCAGGATCATGGCGCAGAAGTTTTCTTTGGCGGCCAGGATGCCTGGGGAAGCACGCTGGAGAACGCAAAAATGCTGGTTCAGCGCATCGAGGAGCTTTGCCTGCAGACAGGTTCTGAAAAGCTGAATCTGATTGCCCATTCCAAGGGCGGTCTGGAGGCAAGAATGGCAGCCTCCAGCCTGGGAGCGGGGGACAGGATCGCAAGCATTACCACCATCGCTACGCCTCACCATGGCTCGAGGACCATCTCCCGGCTGTTCCGGCTTCCAAAGCCCCTCTTCTCCGCCGCGGCCTTTGCGGTCAACTTCTGGATGCGTCTGGTGGGAGACCGGTCACCGGATTTCCTGGCAAGCTGTCAGGACCTGTCTGAGGAGACGGCAGAGCGGTTCAATGCGGAAAATCCGGATGTGCCGGGGATCCGCTATCGCTCCTACGCCTGTTGCATGCGAGGTCCGCTGTCTGATCTGAGCCTGTGGCTTTCTTATCTGGTGGTCAGGCACTTTGAGGGTCCAAATGATGGGCTTGTGAGCGTTTCCTCTGCCAGCTGGGGAGAGACGATCCTCCTGCAGGGGGCCGGGCGGCGCGGTGTCTCCCATTCTGATGCCATTGATCTGCGCCGCCATGCCCTGAGCAAACGGGAAGGCAGCGGCGTCCGGGAAATTCCCGAGGTCTATGTCCAGATCCTGGAGGATCTGAAATCAAGTGGATTATAGAAAGGAAACCACCCATGAACGAACAGAAGAAGGCCCAGCGGCAGGAGCTGCTGCGCACCGTCAAATTCACGCTCTTTTCCATCTCCGCAGGACTGATTGAGATCCTGTCTTTCACCCTTCTGGAGCGGATGACCAACTGGCCCTACTGGCCGAAGTACCTCATTGCTCTGGTCCTGTCGGTGCTGTGGAATTTCACCTTAAACCGGAGATATACCTTCCGCTCGGCAGGCAACGTGCCTCTTGCTATGCTGAAGGTGGCGCTATATTATCTGGTTTTCACGCCTCTTTCCACCTGGCTGGGCTCTTTTCTGGCGGACAAGCTGGGCTGGAATGAGTATCTGGTCACTGCCCTCAATATGATCCTGAACTTTGTGACGGAGTATCTCTTTGATCGCTTCGTTGTCTTCCGTCAGACCATCGATACCAATGACCTTGCCAAGAAGGAGGCAGAAAAATGACCCAGCTGGAGCGTATTGCCCGGATGGAGGCCCTGCTGCGGCAGTCCAAGGAGGCGGTGGAGCGCTTCTCCACTGCGCTGGAGGACTATTTTGATATTCAGGACGCCGTCCGCACGCTGGACGCCTACTATGGCTCAGAGGATTGGCGCCGGGATTTTGCAGACGACGAAGCAGGACTTCTGCCCAAGGATCTGTCCAGGGGTGTTCTCTCGGAGGACGAGATCTACGATCTGCTTTCAGATAACCGGGATGCGCGGATCCGCATGCTGGAGATCCTGACCCAGCTGGAGCGGGAGGGCTGAAGCGTCTTTTTTGCAGATCCTGCTCCCATCCAGGAAAGGTTGCCTCCAATCAGTTCATTATTTCGAGGTGCGCTATGCTTCAAAATGTCCGATCTCTTGGCATCCACGGCGTCACAGGCTATGAGGTCGTGGTGGAGTGTTATATCACGAACGGCCTGCCCGCTTTTGAAGTGGTCGGCCTTCCGGATCTTGCCGTGAAGGAGGCCAGGGAGCGGGTCCGCGCGGCCATCAAGACCTGCGGCTTTTCCTTTCCGGTGAGCCGGATCACCCTGAACCTGGCGCCTGCCGGGACCAAAAAGAGCGGCACGCTCTATGACCTTCCCATTCTGCTCGGGATTCTGGCCGCCTCCGAGGCTATTCGGCTTCCGAAGGCGAAGTGCGCCTTTCTTGGTGAGCTGAGCCTGGAGGGAACGCTGCGGCCTGTGGCAGGCGTTCTTCCCATGGCGCTGGCAGCCAAGGAGCTGGGCTATGAAGAGCTCTATGTTCCCGCGGAGAATGCGCCGGAGGCTACCCTGGCAGGCGGGTTGAGGGTCTATGGCGTTCAGTCAGTTCGTCAGCTCACGGCCCATCTGTCCGGGCAGGAGCCCATGACGCCGGAGGCGCCCTGGGAGCCGGAGGACGCGCCGGTTTACGCGGCGGATTTTGCCGACGTCAAGGGGCAGCAGAATGTGAAGCGGGCCCTGGAGATCGCGGCGGCGGGCGGGCACAATGTGCTGCTCATCGGCCCGCCGGGCAGCGGAAAGAGCATGCTCTCCAAGCGGCTGCCCTCGATCCTGCCGGATCTGACCCGGGAAGAGGCGTTGGAGGTCACCAAGATCTACTCAGTCCTGGGCTATGTGACCCGGGAGCATCCCCTGATCACTGCGCGGCCGTTTCGCTCGCCCCATCACACCATCTCCTCGGCCGGCCTCTCCGGCGGTGGTTCCACGCCCCGCCCTGGGGAGATCTCCATGGCGCATAAGGGCGTGCTGTTTCTCGACGAGCTTCCGGAATTCCGCCAGGATGTGCTGGAGGTTCTGCGGCAGCCCATGGAGGACGGCAAGGTGACCATTTCCCGTGCCAGCGGCACGGAAACCTATCCCAGCCAGTTCATGCTGGTGTGTGCTATGAATCCTTGCAAATGCGGCTGGTATGGAGATCCCTCCGGACGCTGCACCTGCTCTCAGGCGGCAGTGGACGCCTATCGCAGCCGCATCTCCGGCCCTATGCTGGATCGCATTGATCTGTCTGTGGATGTGCAGGCTGTGCCCTATGACGAGCTCTCCAGCCGCGCGGCAGGGGAGTCCTCTGCGGCGATCCGGGCCCGGGTCAACGCGGCGCGAGCCATTCAGAACGCCCGCTTTGCCGGCACTGGAACGGACTGCAACGCTCAGATGAGCAGCCGTCAGCTGCGCGCATGCTGCACCCTGGACGAGGCTGCAAGCGCCATCCTTCGCCAGGCATTCGATACCCTGGGGATGACAGCCCGAAGTCACGACAAGATCCTCAAGGTTGCCCGCACCATTGCGGATCTGGACGGGCAGGAGACTATTCAGGTCTCCCATCTTGCAGAGGCGCTGAGTTACCGCTCTTCCATCCTGGGAAGAGGCTGAGGAGGCGCGCCATGTACAGACCACTTGCAGATTCCCTCCGGCCCAAGTCCCTGGAGGATGTGGTAGGGCAGGAGCATATTCTGGGGGAGGGCGCGCTGCTGCGTCGGATCATCGAATCCGGCGATGTGCCCAATCTCATCTTCTATGGTCCCTCCGGCACGGGAAAGACCACAGTTGCCAACATCATTGCGGAAAAGACCAACCGGACCTTGTATCGCCTCAATGCCACCCAGGCTTCCAGCGCGGATATCAAGGAAATCGTGGCGCAGCTGGACACCTTCCTTGCGCCGAATGGAGTCCTGCTCTATCTGGATGAGATCCAGTACTTTACGAAAAAACAACAGCAGTCCCTTCTGGAGCACATTGAAAACGGCAAGATCACGCTCATTGCCTCCACCACGGAGAATCCGTATTTTTATATCTACAACGCCATCCTGAGCCGGGCGACAGTCTTTGAGTTCAAGGCAGTTTCGCCAGAGGCGGCGGCAAAGGCCGCAGCGCGAGCCATTCGCCTGCGCGCTGAGGAGCTTGCCCTGACGGCAGATCTGGAGGAAGGCGTCACCGAGCAGATCGGTTATGGCTGCGGCGGGGATGTGCGCAAAGCCCTCAATGCGGTGGAGCTGCTGTTCTCGGCCTCCAACACGGAAGGGGAGGTCATTCATCTGCGTCTTTCGGACGCAAAGGAGCTTGCCCAGAAGTCCGCCATGCGCTATGATCGGGATGGGGACAATCACTACGATCTGCTCTCCGCACTGCAAAAATCCATTCGAGGCTCGGACCCGGACGCCGCGGTCCACTACCTGGCAAGGATCCTGGAGGCAGGGGATCTTCCATCCGCCTGCAGACGGCTTTTGGTCATCGCGGCGGAGGATATCGGCCTTGCTTATCCACAGGCCATTGCCATTACCAAGGCCTGTGTGGATTCTGCTCTGCAGCTGGGCATGCCGGAAGCCAGGATTCCCCTGGGAGATGCGGCGGTGCTGCTTGCAACCGCGCCCAAGTCCAACTCTGGCATCGCTGCCATTGACGCGGCCCTGGAGGACGTGCGCAAGGGCATCACCGGGGACTTTCCCCGGCACCTGCAGAATACCCACTACGACGGCACGGGCTTTGAGCGGGAGCAGGGCTACCTCTATCCCCATGCATACCCGAACCATTTTGTGCGCCAGCAGTATCTCCCGGATGCGCTGGTGGGCAAACGCTATTATTCCTACGGCGAGAACAAGACGGAGCAGGCCTCCAAGGCCTATTGGGACCGGATCAAGGGTCCTGAAGGAGACACATGATGGACATTCGACTGGGTGATATCCTTTTGATGAAGAAGCCCCACCCCTGCGGAGAAAAACGCTGGCTGGTTCTGCGAACCGGCATGGACTTCCGCCTGCGTTGTCTGGGATGCGGACATGAGGTCCTGCTTCCCCGGTCCAAGGCAGAGAAGAACATCCGCGCCGTGGAGCGCCCGGAGGGAACGGACGGGAAATAGTGCGTTCCATCGAAACAATTCCAATTGTTTCGAATATCATGGAGTTTTCCAAAAAAGAAGGCCGTAATTCCTCTTTGGAATTGCGACCTTCTTTTTTTGCCTGTCCTGCTATGATGGCTGGGAAGGGGGCAGGTCCATGATTGTTTACGCGGATCTTCTGGTGGGACTCAACAGCATTCTGAACTACCTGCTGCTCTCCGCGGCAGGACGATTCGCTGCCATGCATGGAAAGCTCTGGCGGCGGCTTCTTGCGGCTCTGTTGGGCGGTTTCTATGCCCTTGTCTGCACGCTGCCGGGACTTGCCCTTCTGGGGAGTCTTCCCGGGCAGCTTGTCATGGCAGCGCTCATGCTTCTGGTCAGCTTTGGCTTTGGGCGGCAGCTTCCAAGTCTTGGCTTCTGGCTGCTGGTGCTCAGCGCAGCTTACGCGGGCATTGTGCTGCTGCTCAGCAAGCTCTTCCACTCCGGCCTGTTGCTTCTGGGTGGGAGTGTGGTCTATCCCGTCCGGGCAAGGGCGCTGGTTCTTGCCGCGGGCAGCTGTTATGCCCTCACTTCTACAGTTTTGGAACGCCTGGGACGAAGCCCATCAGAGCAGATCGTTCCGGCGACGATTTGTGTCCGGGGCCGTTGCCTTCATCTGCGGGCGCTTCTGGACACAGGCAACGGTCTTCGGGATAGTGTCAGCGGAGAGCCGGTCTGCATCCTGGATCCGGAAGCGGCCCGGAAGATACTGCCGGAGCTCAAGGATCTTTCACTTTCGGACCCCACACTTGTCTTTCAGGCCTTGTCGGCCGCGCTGCCAGGCGCGCGACTTTTGCCCTATCAGGCGGTTGGCGTTTCCGCCGGAATGCTTGTGGCCTTTCGAAGCGATTATCTTGTGTTGGCAAACCGCGTGCTGCGGAAACAATATCTGGCGCTCTCGCCCAACAGGCTGTCCGGCGGGCGCTATGAGCTGATTGCAGGAGGGGATCTTGGATGGTATTGCAGATGAATCGGTTTCTAAGTCGGCTTCGTCCGGTGCGAAGCATCCATTACATCGGCGGCAGCGATGTACTCCCGGCGCCCCTTGGTCCGGAGGAGGAGCAGAAGACTCTGCTTCGCCTGAGCCAGGGGGAGGAGAGCGCCAAGCAGCTGCTCATTGAGCACAATCTGCGTCTGGTGGTCTACATCGCCCGGCGCTTTGAAAACACCGGCGTCAATCTGGAGGATCTGATCTCCATCGGAACCATCGGCCTCATCAAGGCTGTGGGGACCTTCAAATCTGATCGGAACATCAAACTGGCAACCTATGCATCCCGCTGCATTGAAAACGAAATTCTCATGCACATCCGCAAGATCTCCGCTCAGAAGGCGGAGGTCTCCCTGGATGAGCCCATCAACACCGATTATGACGGAAATGAGCTTCTTCTGGGGGATGTGCTTGGAACAGATGCGGATACCGTGCAGCGGCCCATGGAGGACGACGCGGAGCGAAGACTCCTGCATGAGGCCATCAGCCAGCTCTCGGAGCGGGAACAGACCATCGTGCGCCTTCGCTATGGCCTGGGCGGAAGACCGGAGCGGACCCAGAAGGAGGTGGCGGATCAGATGGGGATCTCCCAGTCCTATATCTCCAGGCTGGAAAAGCGGATCATGCTTCGTCTGCGGCGGGAGATGCAGCGCAGGGATGCGGTCTGATTCGGAAACCTGCACAAAATAATGCCGGAAGAACTGTCGATCTGCCCATAGACCTTTGTAAAAGACAACCGTATAATGAAGAAAAAAGCAGAAATGAGGTTCGAAACAATGGGCAAGAAACCTTATGTCGTTGGCATCACAGGCGGCACCGCCAGCGGAAAGACCACCCTGGTGGAGCGACTTCCGGCGCTGTTGGAACCCCTGCGCGTCTACCGGTTCAACTGCGATTACTATTACCGCTATGGTCAGAGGCTCACCACCGTCGCACCCTTCACCGGCATTGAATACAAGGAAGCCAATGTGCCGGAGGCGTTGGGCCTCAAGGAGCTGTTTCACGACTTTGAAGAGGTCTGCGAGGGCCGCACGGAGGAGGAATACGACGTGGTCCTCATCGAAGGCCTGTTTGTCCTCTATCTTCCGGAGCTTCGGAACCGGCTGAACCTGAAGATCTTTGTGGACCTGCAAAGCGATGAACGCCTGATCCGGCGGATCCGCCGCTGGATCCCGCTGGGCCAGACCATGGATGAGATCGCGGACCGGTACCTGGACACGGTTCGATATCGCCACAATGAGTATGTGGAGCCCACCCGCTGGTATGCGGACATGGTGATCAACGGAACCCTGCCGGACAAATCCCTGGATATTCTGGCGACCTACATCAAAGCCGACGTTGCACGTGCTATGTAAGCTTTTCCTGCGCCGCGGCGCAGAACACGACCGCACAGAACAGGACGCTTCGCGCAGATTGCTCCAGCTGATCTGCCAGAAGCAGCGTGCTCAGGTCCCTGGACGAGAAGGGAAGCGCGCCCAGAAGAAGCGAAAGGGCAGTGCCCAGGATCAACAAGACGCCCATCAGCCCCGCTGCCAGAAGCATCCTGGCGGCGGGGCAAAGCTTTGTGTTTTTCATCTTCGCTCACCTCTATGCAGAAGCATATCATACTTCTCAGACAGGACAAAGGAACAGATCCTGCCGGATTGTCTTGTTTTCGGAAAAAAGTTGTTGCCTCTTCCTTTTTCTGCTTCTTCATGATAAAATAAGCAAAAGCTTTGCTTGAAAGGAAGGCAAACACATGAAGAAAACCATTCTCAGAAAATATGCCGCACTCATCGCCCAGGCTGGCGTCAATGTGCAGAAGGGCCAGGAGGTCTTCATTCAGGCCGGCCTGGATCAGCCGGAATTTGTCCAGATGGTGGTGGAAGAGTGCTACAAGCGCAAGGCCAAACGTGTCGTTGTGGATTGGGACTATGAGCCCCTGCAGAAAGTTCACACCCGCTACCAGAGCCTGACCACCATGTCCACCATGACCGAGTATCAGAAGGCCCGCTGGGAGCACTATGTCAAGAACATTCCCTGCCGCATCTACATCGGCAGTCCGGATCCCGACGGCATGAAGGGCATTGACCAGAATAAGATGGCAAAGGCCAGCCAGAAGCTGTACCCCATCATCAAGCCCTATCGGGATCAGCTGGAGAACAAGTATCAGTGGTGCATCGCGGCAGTCCCGGGAAAGGCCTGGGCAAAGAAGATATTCCCGAATCTGCGTGCAAGCCAGGCCATGGAGAAGCTCTGGGAGCTGATCCTTGCCACCGCGCGGGTTGACGACGATCCCATCGCTGCCTGGGAGGCCCACAACAAGGACCTGCATGATCGCTGCGAATACCTCAACAGCCTGGGTATCCGGGAGCTGCGCTACAAGAGTGCCAACGGCACCGACTTCCAGGTGGGCATGATTCCCGAGGCCCATTTCTGCGGCGGCGGCGAGACCAGCACCCAGGGCATCTTCTTCAACCCCAACATTCCCACGGAGGAGTGCTTTATCTCTCCCATGAAGGGCAAGGCAGAGGGCGTTGTCCATGCGACCCTGCCCCTGTCCTTCCGCGGTCAGCTCATTGAGGACTTCTGGATCCGCTTCCACGAGGGCAAGGCAGTGGAGTGGCACGCAGAAAAGAACAACGATCTGCTCACCACCCTCATCACCATGGACGAGGGCAGCGCCTATCTGGGCGAGTGCGCGCTGGTGCCCTTTACCTCTCCCATCAATCAGACCGGCGTACTGTTCTACAACACTCTCTTTGATGAAAATGCGGTCTGCCACCTTGCCCTGGGCATGGGCTTTGCCGACACCATCAACGACTATCAGAACAAGACCCTGGAGGAGTGCCGCGAGCTGGGCGTCAATGATTCCATGCTCCACGAGGACTTTATGATCGGCTCCGCCGACCTGTCCATCGACGCGCTCTGCGCGGACGGCAGGATTGTTGCCATCTTCCGGGATGGCACCTGGGCTTTCTGATTTCCGACACACCACTGAAAGAAGGAGCGCATGGAACATCTGGTTTTTATTTCTCATTCCAGCAAGGACGCGCCGCTGGCGCAGCTGATCTGTCATCGCCTGGAGGAAAACGGGGTGCGCTGCTGGATCGCGCCGCGGGATATTCAGCATGAGGATTGGGCGGGATCCATCATGGATGGTCTGGCCCGGTCCGATGTGTGCGTGATCATTGTGGGCGAGCATGCTGCGGATTCCCCGGAGGTTCTGAAGGAAATCACGGAGGCGACGCGCAGCTGTCAGTATATCATTCCGTTCAAGGTGGACAGCATCGAGCTTTCCCCCAAGATGCGCTATCACCTGGGACCCTGTCACTGGCTGGATGCCTCCACGCCTCCCATCGAGCAGCGGGTTTCGGAGCTGCTGCATCGGATTGACCACCTGTCCGAAGAGGATGTGGTCTATCAGAACACGCGAAAGCTGAGTCTCCGGGAGCATATGGTCTGGCCGAGGCCCAATTTTCTGGGCCGTGAGCGGGAGCTGGAGCAGATCGAGGAGCTCCTGAATGAGGAAGGTACCCTGTTTCTCCGGGGCATGGGCGGCATCGGAAAGTCTGAAATCGCCAAGTCCTATGCAGCATCCCACCATGACCAATATGACACGGTGCTGTTTCTGGGCTATGAGGGAAGCATCCTGGATCTGGTCAGCGGAGACGCGGTGCTCATCGAAAATCTGCCGCCCCGTGATCCGGACAGCGAGACGGAGGAGCAGTATTTTGATCGGAAGATGACAACACTGCGCCGCATCGTCTCAGAACGGACCCTTCTGATCCTGGACAATTTCGATGTGGACGACGATCCGCATTTTGCGGAGCTTGCCAATTCGGATGCGCATCTTCTCGTGACAACCAGAAATGAGCATGAGGACTATCCCACGCTGAACATCGGTCCCATTGACAACTTTGAGACGGTGCGGACCCTGTTCGTCTCCTCTTGGGGAAAGACGCCAAAACCAGAGGACCTTCCGGTCATTGACGAGATCATCCGCATGGTGGGCAGCCACACCTTCACAGTGGAGCTGATTGCCAGACAGATGAAGGCCAGCCGCCGATCCCCGGAGCAGATGCTGACCCTTCTTCGCTCAGGCGGCCTGCATACCAATCTGAGGGAAAAGATCAAGCGGGAGGGGAGCACATCCTCCGGCTCGGCCTTTGAGTATATCTCCAAGCTGTTTGCCTTTTCCAATCTGTCAGAGGAGAGCGAGCAGATCCTGCGCTGGATGGCCATGGTGCCCTATACGGGCATCGACATCAGCCTGTTTTCGGACATCTGCCAGCTGGAATCCTATGACGAGGTCAATGATCTGATCGCCCACAGCTGGCTCCAACTGGATGAGGACACCGACGTGCTGAGCATGCATCCGGTCATTGCCGATGTGGTGCGCGAGCAGCTGCATCCCACAGTGGAGACGGGAAAGACTTACATCGCCGGTCTCTGGCGGGAAGTCGGCAGCCTCTGGATGTATAATCTGGAGGATCGGGCGCGGCTCTGGCCATATTACGCAAACCTGATTAACAATTACTTTGAGCCCATCCCGGAGCTCTGGACTGAGTTCAGTTACCTGGAAAACAATGCCTGGATCTGCGCAAGATATGCCCTCGCCATTGAAACCGGGCATCGGTTCCTGGAATACACCAAGGAGAATTTCCCAGAGGACAATCACAGAATCGGAATTGCTGCGAACTATCTGGGCGGCTGTTATCACAACGGCGGAGACGATCTCCATGCTGCGCCTTATTATGAAGAGGGCCTGGAATGCCAGAAGAAGGCGATCTCCGAACAAAGCACGGTCAGACAGTGGGACGAGCTCTCCAGCGCCTACCAGAAGGTGGGACGCTGCGCCTACATGATCGCTGACTATGAGAAGGCAAAGGCCTGCTTTGAGGAATCCATTCGGATCAGCAGTGAAAAGTGCAACAAGGAAGGATACTATGTCAATGCATTTCTGGAAATGGGATGCATGTATCTGAAAATGGAGGACTACGAGAACGCCCTGCGCTATGTGGAGAAGAGCCAGGAACTCTATGTGGCAAAATCCGGCGCAGATAACCCGAACAGCGGCAGCGCCCTGACAAACATCGGCAAGTGCAAGATGCACCTGGGCGATTTCGCAGGCGCCAGACAGGCACTGGAGGAAGCCCTTCGGCTCAATATCCGCTTCAATGGCATCGCAAGCCGTCAGACCCTCTGGGGGAAAGAAGCCCTGGCAGATCTGTCAGCGGCGGAGGGAAACAAGGAAGAGGCCCTTCGCGTTTACGAGGAGCTGGAAGCCGAAATGGAACAGGCCTTCGGAGAACAGAGCCAGGATCTGATCGCCCTTCGGGAAAAGGTCCATGCCATGGAAAATGCATAACAAACGAAAAGAAAAAGCAGCTCTGATTCATCAGAGCTGCTTTTTCTTTTCCCTGTCAGTCGATGCTGGTCACGGTGTAGTCCTGCGCCTCCACGGCGGCCTTGAGCACGGCGTTATCAAGCTCAGCATTCAGACTTACGACAGCGGTGCCGGCCTCATGACTAACAGCGGCACTCTCCACCTGGGGAATGGCCTCCAGAGCCTTCTTTACCCGGGCCTCGCAGTGCTCGCACATCATGCCGGTCACATGCAGCGTCTTCGTCATTTGGGGTTCCTCCTTTTCCTGGATGATTGGCTCCGAAGCGGGAGCCGTTTTGCTTGCTTTCGGATATAGCTTCACCAGGTTCAGACGCAGTGCATTGGTCACCACGCAGAAGCTGGAAAGGCTCATGGCTGCAGCGCCGAACATGGGATTCATCTCCCAGCCCAGAATGGGGATAAAGAGTCCGGCGGCAAGAGGGATTCCGATGGTGTTGTATATGAAAGCCCAGAACAGGTTTTCCTTGATGTTGCGCAACGTGGCACGGCTGAGACGAATGGCTGCGGGAACCTCCGCCAGGCTGCTCTTCATGAGCACGACGTCTGCCGCGTCGATGGCAACGTCGGTACCTGCACCAATGGCAAGTCCTACCTCCGCCTGGGTGAGGGCAGGGGCGTCGTTGATGCCGTCGCCCACCATGAGCACCGGTCCCTGGGTCTGAAGCTCCCTGACGGCATTTTGTTTGCCATCGGGCAGCACGCCGGCAATGACCTGATCCACGCCAACCTCGCGGCCGATGGCCTGGGCAGTGCGGGCATTGTCACCGGTGAGCATCACGGTTTTCAGGCCCATCTTGCGAAGATCCGCAATGGCCTGGGCACTCTCTGGCTTGAGCACATCCGCGGCGGAGAGGAAGCCGAGAAGATGAGCGTCCAGGGCAAAGAACAGAGGCGTTCTGCCAAGGCTTGCCTCCTCCTCGGATTTTGCCATGAGGGCATCCGGAATCTCCGTCAGAGTGGCAAGATAGGCGGCGGAGCCTCCCACAAGCGGTTTCCCTTCCAGAGTGGCCTCCAGGCCGTTTCCGGGCAGGATCGTAAAGGATTCTACAGGAAAGGCACTCAACTGCCGTGCCTCAGCGGCACGGACCACGGCGCCAGCCAGGGGATGTTCACTCTGCTTTTCCAGAGAATAGGCAAGGCGCAGAAGCTGCTCCTCCGTAACACCGGGGGCAGGGCAGAGGGAAACCACCTGAGGCTCCCCCTGGGTGATGGTGCCGGTCTTGTCCAGGACCACGATCCCGGTCTTGCCGGTCTGCTCCAGACTGACAGCTGTTTTGAACAGAATACCGTTTTTGGCGCCAACACCACTTCCCACCATGATGGCAACGGGCGTCGCAAGACCCAGAGCGCAGGGACAGCTGATGACCAGAACTGAGATTCCCCGGGCAAGTGCAAAGCCAAAGGCACGGCCCGCAATCAGCCACGCAATCGTCGTGATCAGAGCGATGATGAGCACCACAGGAACAAATACACCGGAGACCTTGTCCGCGATCTTTGCAATGGGCGCCTTGGTGGCAGCCGCATCTGAGACCATGCGAATGATCTGCGAGAGGGTGGTGTCCTCGCCCACACGGGTGGCCTGGCAGGTGAGAAAGCCCGATTGATTCAGTGTCGCGGCGCTGACCATGGAACCAGGCACCTTGTCCACAGGCAGACTCTCGCCGGTGAGAGCCGCCTCGTTGACTGCGCTCTGTCCGGAAAGGACGACACCATCCACCGGAATGCTCTCACCGGGACGGACCACAAACTGATCGCCCTTCTGGACCTGGTCAATGGGAACCTCCTGTTCCTGACCGTCCCGGAGCAGCGTTGCGGTCTTGGGGGAGAGACGGGTCAACGCTTTCAAGGCGTCCGTGGTTCTGCCCTTGGCCTTGGCCTCCAGCAGCTTTCCAACGGTGATAAGGGTGAGAATCATGGCGGCAGATTCAAAGTAGAGTCCGTGCATGGCCGCCATGGCAGTCTCACCGTCCATTTTTGTCATGGAGAACAGGACCCAGGCGGAATAGACAAAGGAAGCGGCGGAGCCCATGGCAACAAGGGTGTCCATATTCGGCGCGCGGTGCAGCAGTCCCTTGAAGCCGGAAATGAAAAACTTCTGGTTGATGACCATGACGATGATCGCCAGCAGCATCTGTGCCATGGACAGGGCTAAGTGATTATGCTGAAAGAAAGCGGGAACCGGCCAGTTCCACATGCTGTGCCCCATGGAGAGGTACATGAGTACGATCAAAAAGCCCAGAGAAGTGAACAGCCGCCGCTTGAGGGTCCGGATCTCCGAATCATTGGAAGGCTCCTCCGGTACGGCAGCCTGTGCCTTCTGATTCTTGGAAGTCGCTCCATATCCGGCATTGACGACAGCCTGGATGATGGCCTCCGTTGAAGCGCTGCCCTCCACGCCCATGTCGCCGGTCAGCAGGTTCACGGAGCACTCGGTCACGCCTTCCACGCCGCGCACGGCTTTCTCCACCCGGGCAGAGCAGGCAGCGCAGCTCATTCCGGTCACTTTGAATTGTTCCACTTACTTCATCACCTTCCGCAGAACCTTGACCAGCTCATCGATGGTCTCCTCATTGCCGTTCTGAATGTCCTCTACCACGCAGCTTCGGATGTGGGCAGCCAGAAGCTCCTTGTTGAAGCTGTTCAGGGCAGAATTGACTGCGGAGACCTGAATCAGAATGTCGGGGCAGTAGGCGTCCGCTTCCAGCATTCCCTGAATGCCTCGTACCTGGCCCTCAATACGTTTAAGCCGGTTCATCAGATCCCGCTGCTCCTTCTCGCTGCGGTGCTTGGTGCGGCCTGCGCAGCATGCAGTTTCGTTCTGCTCTGTGCAGCAGTGATTCTCCTCCGACATGGAAACACCTCCAAACCCCTGGGGGGTATTTTACACGAAGAATATATACCTGCATAGGGTGTTTGTCAAGTCAGAAAATCAAACATCATTGGAAAGAGTGTCTCTTGCTGCACAGAAGGTCCGCTTCGAAGCTGCATGGGAACCGGCGCATCCAGGCGGATACTGTCCGGTGCCACAAGGCAGTCCATGCAAAGCAGCTGCACTCCAGCCTCATACGCATCCCGAAGCGCCTGACCGAAAGCTGGATGGGTCCCCTCATTGGGCTGAAAAAGCTGTGCCTCCTTCATCTGGATCACGAACAACACGCCTGCGCCGAACCCGGCCTGCTTTGCGCGGCGTAGCTCCTGCAGATGTTTGACTCCTCGCTCTGTCGGCGCGTCCGGGAAACGGACAATTCCCCGGTCCTCCAGGGTCACGCCCTTGACCTCCAGAAAGCTGCATCCTTTCTCAGACATGATCTGAAAATCGAAGCGGGAGCTGCCATAGGTCACTTCCCGACGCAGGGATGCACCGTAGGGAAGCCTAGTGCGGAGCCAATCTTCTGCCGCGTCATTGACGACCTGGGAATCCAGATTGATCAGAAGATCCGGCTTTCCATCCCGAGGCTTCTCCACAGCGATCAGATCATAGAGGGTTTTCCGCGCGGGATTCTCTGCCTTGGCAAGATAGACTTTCCTGCCCGGGAGCAGAAGCTCTTTGCAGCGACCGGTATTTTTCACATGGACGCGAAGGATTGTATCGTCCAGCTCCACCTCTGCAATAAAGCGGTTCGGCCGGGAGAGAAACCTTCCAGGGCGGACATTTTTGTAGTTCATTGTATTTCCCTCCGGGACATCAGATCGCATCCATTGTACCACAAGGCCTTGTATGTGGCAAGCAGTGTGACAGTCCAGGTGGAAAGTTTTAAAAGTGCAGGGAAATCAATTGGAATCTGACGAATCCAAGGACAATTGCTTGCGAAAAGATCTTGCGTTGCTCGTAAGAAAGTATTGACTTGAAAGACCATATGTAGTATAAAATGGAGTGGTAACTTTTTGTAATCTTCGCGCTTTTGCGAGGATGGAAGGGAGTCTCTATGGGTAAATATTTTGGAACCGACGGCTTTCGTGGGAAGGCCGGCGTGGACCTGACAGCGGACCATGCGTTTCGCATCGGACGTTTTTTAGGCTGGTACTATAAAAAGAAACACTCGGACGGGAGCCCTGCCCGGATCGTTATTGGCAAGGATACCCGTCGTTCCTCCTATATGTATGAAAACGCGCTTGCTGCCGGCATTACCTCATCCGGAAGCGATGCCTATCTTCTGCACGTGACCACGACCCCCTGCGTCAGCTTCATCACCCGCACCGAGAATTTTGACTGCGGCGTCATGATCTCCGCTTCACACAATCCCTTCTACGACAATGGAATCAAGCTCATGAACGCAGAGGGCGAGAAGATGGACGACGCGCTTCAGGATGAACTGGAGCGATATCTGGACGGGGAAGGGGAAAAGCTCACCTGGGCCTCCGGCGCGGAGATCGGCCGGACCATCGACTTCTACCAGGGCCGCAATCGCTATGTGGGCTATCTGACCAGCATCGTGAGTCATTCCTTCGAGAATCACAAAATCGGTCTGGACTGCGCCAACGGCAGCGCCTTCTCCCTGGGACGCGCTCTCTTTGAGGCCCTGGGAGCCAAGACCAGCGTCATCAATACGGAGCCGGACGGTCTGAACATCAATGTGAATGCTGGCTCGACCCACATCGAAGGTCTTCAGCAGTTTGTCCGGGAGCATCATCTGGATGTGGGCTTTGCTTTTGACGGCGACGCGGATCGCTGCCTGGCTGTGGATGAGCGGGGCGAAGTGGTCAACGGCGACAAGATCATGTATATCTGTGCCAAGTACTTAAAAAGCCGGGGCCAGCTGCCCACCAATACGGTGGTGACTACCGTTATGTCCAACTTCGGCCTCTACAAGGCCCTGGACCGCATCGGCATCGCCTATGAAAAGACCGCGGTGGGGGACCGCTATGTCTATGAGAACATGAAGCAGAACCACCACCACATCGGCGGCGAGCAATCCGGACATATCATCTTCCGCAAGTATGCCCATACCGGCGACGGCCTGATCACCGCCTTGATGCTGATGGATGTGCTTATTGAGACTCAACTGCCCCTGTCGGTCCTGGCCAGTGAAGTGACCATGTATCCTCAGGTGCTGAAGAACGTCCGTGTGGATGACAAGGACGGCACCCTGGCAGATCCCAAGGTCCAGGCCGCGGTTGAGGCCTGCACCGCCGAGCTCGGTGACAACGGACGCGTGCTTCTTCGCAAGAGCGGCACGGAGCCGGTACTCCGCGTCATGGCGGAAGCGGGCACCGATGAGGAATGTGAAAAGAACGTGGATGCCATCATCGCCGCCATGGAAGAGAGCGGCCATCTGATTGAGGTAAAGAAATGAAACTGACCATTCATGATCTCTATGATTTGACTCATACCAAAGCTGCGGATTATCTCGCGCAGTTCACCTATCCCTGGGAAGCTCTTGCTGGGATTTCCGATCTGATCCTGCAGCTGGGCGCACAGCTGAGCGAGGAGGAGTACGATCATCCCCAGGAGGATGTCTGGATCGCAAAGGACGCAACCGTATTTGCCACGGCCTATATTCATGGCCCCTGCATCATTGGTCACAAGACTGAGGTGCGGCAGTGCGCCTTCATCCGGGGCAGCGCCCTGGTTGGGGACAACTGCGTGGTGGGCAACTCCACGGAGCTGAAGAACGTGATCCTCTTTGACAATGTCCAGGTGCCGCATTATAACTATGTCGGCGACTCCATCCTGGGCTATAAGGCCCATATGGGCGCCGGCTCCATCACCAGCAATGTGAAGGCGGACAAGCTGAACGTGGTGGTGAAGAATGAGGGAGAACTGCTGGAGACCGGGCGGAAGAAGTTCGGCGCCATGCTGGGTGACCGGGTGGAGGTCGGCTGCAACAGCGTCCTGAATCCGGGCACGGTCGTCGGCCGGGACTCCAATATCTATCCTGTCTCCTGCGTCCGGGGCGTTGTGCCTGAACAATGCATCTACAAGGATTCCGGAAGAATTGTCCACAAGTATTGAGAAAGGATGTTACCCATGAAAGTTATTATTGCAGAGAATTATCAGCAGGTCAGCAGCCTGGCTGCTGATGTGATCGAGCAGGTGGTACGTCAGGAGCCGGAATGCACCCTGGGCCTGGCCACCGGTTCCAGCCCCGTCGGCATGTATCAGGAGCTTGCCCGCCGCTGCCGGGAAGAGGGACTGGATTTCTCCAAGGTCCACTCTGTCAACCTGGATGAATACGTGGGCCTGGAGCCTACCCATGATCAGAGCTATCGCTATTTCATGGACGACAACCTTTTCAACCATATCAATATCGATAAGGCCAATACCTACGTCGCGAAGGGCGTGGGCGATGTAGAGGAGAACCTGAGAGAGTTCAACGCGGTCCTGGACAAGGCCGATATCGCAGTTCAGGTCCTTGGCGTCGGACCGGATGGACATCTGGGCTTCAATGAGCCGGGTGAGACTCTTTACGACGGTGCCCACAAGGAGGTCCTGGACGAGAGCACCATCGACGCAAATCAGCGTTTCTTCGCGTCCCGGGATGACGTTCCCCGTTATGCGGTCACCATGGGCATGGGCAACATCATGCGCGCCCGCAAGCTCCTGATGGTGGTCAGCGGCAAGAAGCAGGAGGCTATGAAGGCGCTGCTTCTGTCAGATCGGATCGACCCCAAGTGCCCGGTCACGTTCCTGCGTCTGCACCGGGATGCCACGGTCATTCTGGAGAAGTCCCTCGCCGATGAGATCGGCTACAAGGGTTGAGATGAATATTAAAAGCGGCGGTTCAATCAGAACCGCCGCTTTTGCGTCAGAAATCATTTGCATTTTGAGATGTGATGGGATATAGTAGGACGCAAACGGAAGGAGGGATGCAGTCTGGCTTATGCGATCGACGCGCTGATGATCGCGGTGGTGTTTTTTCTTATTGCAGTCGGCGCGAAACGTGGCCTGATCAAGAGCCTGTTTGGGTTTCTGGGCGTGATTCTGGCCCTTGTCGGCGCTCTATGGGCGGTTCGGCATCTTGCGCCTTATCTTGCATCCTATCTGACCCATGGCGTGGAGCAGAGGGTCACCCAGCAGCTGACAGAGTCGGTCCAGAACGCTTCGGATCCCGCGCTTCGTGTGGATGAGATGCTTCCTGACATTCTCCGGGGCTTCGGATTCTATGAAAAGGCCTCTGAAAACCTCCTGAAGCTGATTCGGGAGGCAATCGCAGCAGCGACGGAGGAGCTTGTTCCGGCGGCAGCCCATGCAACTGCGGTCCAGGTTTCCAACGCGGCTGCAAATGTGATTGTCTTCATTCTGGCCTTTGTGCTGCTGCTTCTGGTCCTGTGGCTGTTTTCCCGGCTCCTGGACCTTGTCGCAAAGCTTCCCGGCCTGAAACAGTGCAACGCCTTGGGCGGCGCCATCTTCGGGGGCCTGAAAGCCCTGCTTCTGCTGTTGGTATTTGCCTGGGCGGTTCGTTATCTGGGTGTGCTCGTGCCCCAAAGTCTGGTGGAACAGACGATCCTGCTGCGTTTTTTTGTAAATCTGATCTGAGAAATCAGGAAGTCCGCACCGGCCTGGTGCGGACTTCTTCTTTACAGTTTCAGTTCAAAATGCTCCAGCGTATAGGGCTGATCGTTTCGCGGATCGATCCGATCCTCTTTGAAGGTTGGCTCAAAACCAAAGGAGCGTCGAAGCGCCTGGGAAGCTTTGTTTTCGCTCCGGCAAGCATAGAGAAATCTGGTTGCATGAAGGTGGTCCTTCGCCTCCTGGATCAGTGCGCACAGAATCTGCGTTCCGTAGCCCTTTCCTGTAAAGGCAGGACCGAGGGCGATCCCGGTCTCCTCCCAGACGCCGCTTTCCCGCTCCTCCATTCCCGCAAATCCGATGGCCTGCCCGCTTGCCTTTTCGTAGACCAAGAAGCAGTTTGGATGCAGTGCCTCAAAGGATATGGTCCGCCGCATCCGGTCCTGCGCCTCTTCAGCGGTGAAGGTAGGGGACCAGAGCATGTATTTTGCGCTTTCAGGGTGGGACCAGAGATTGTTCCAAATATTCTCCCAATCCTCAAATACAGCGTGTTTCAGGATCAGATCACTTGTTTCCAGCATAAACTTCTCCTCACAATAAACAGAAAGACCGCCGCGAATGCGGCGGTCTTTTTGAATGGTTTTCTCAGCGGGTGGAGACAAAACGCATGCCGAACTTGTTTTCCGTTACTTCATAGGAAGCGGAGGCGTCATTGTACCAGGTCTCGTAAGCATCCTGCAGGATGGCGTTCTCCACAAGAACGTACTGATACATCTCACCGTCGCCAAGGAAGTAGATCAGATAGCAGTTGTCGCTGTCCACGAAGACCTCGCTGTCGCCGGCCTTCCGGCCATCTGCGTACAGCCACTCAGAAACGGAGGTGGAGAACTGGTTCATGGGAACATTCTCGACCAGGCCGCCCTCGGTGGTAAGCCCTGCGTCAGACTCAGTGTCTGCCATTTCAGCGAAGCTCTCCTCAGTGGCATCGCCATCCTGCCAGTCCTCATAGAGGGACTGGGCCTTGGCCTTGGTGAGCTCGTTTGCCGTCTGCTGAGCAGCGGCGGTAGCTTCCGTATCCACATTGCCATCAGCGTCCTGAACATTCTCAACGGTTTCGGGAGTCAGCTGAACCAGACGGATGTTCTTGGTCAGATAGTCGTTGGTGTTGCGGGAGAGGAAGCGGACCACATACACAGCAGCGCCACTCTCAAAGGTCTCCATATCGCCCTCGGTACGGGAGGCGTCATAGAGCCAGTCAGAGGCCTCAGCGGGAAGCACATAGGAGAGCGTGTTCCGGCTGGTGTCGGTCAGGGCGCGGAGATCGAATTCCTCCATGGCTTCATGTCCGCCCTCCATGAGCTCCTTGGCCTGGGCTCTGGCGGCATCCATGGCGGCTGCGGACTCCTCCTCAGTGGGATCCACGGTGGTTTCGTTGCCGTCCTCGTCAGTCTCGGTGTGGGGATCCGCGGCGCCGCGAATGTAGCTGTACTCCAGAGAAACGGTGTCGTATTCATCCGCGCTCTTGGCATAGAATGCTGCCTTGTCCTCATCCGAGAAGCTGAAGCTGCTGATCTTGTCGGAATAATAGCGAGCGGCCAGGTACTGGACACCCAGGAACTCCCGATAGGTCTTCTCATTGACGCCGTTTCCGAAGAAAGCGTTCAGATAACCGTTGATGGAGCTGTAGCCGTACTCGGTGCTGGCGTCCTTATAGGAAGCGACATTGGCGTCGATGGCGGCCTTTTCCTCGTCTGTGAGAGCGTAACCCTCCTTGACCGCGAGATCATACAGAGTGTAGGCCTGGACCATGTTGGACTTGGCGCTGGTCATGAAATAATCAGACCAGGTCTCGCCGGTCTCTTCGTTATAGATCTGCTCGCTCAGGGACTTGGTGGAATCAAAGAAGTAGCTGGCGTAGTCGCCGTAGGTGTTGTAGAAATCCATATAACTGTTGGAGTAGTACATATCCACCATGGCAGGGGAGAGCTTGTGTTCACCAACGGTCATTGCAGTGGAATGGCGGGCAAAGAAGCTGCTGTTGAACAGAAGAACCGCAACGAAGGCGATTACGAACACCACGCCAATGCACCAATAAAGAGCCTTTTTCCAACCGGGAGTCTTGGTTTCAGTCGGCTGTTTCTTGCCCTTGGGTTCGCCGGCCTGATACAGCTCCTGGCGTCTCTTTTTTTCTCTTGAAGCGCTCATAAGGTCAGTCCTCTCATTTTGTGAATCCTTTTGTCTGCCGAAACGGCATCCTGCACATTATACAGGAAACTTCATCCGGTTTCAAGTGTTCCGGGAAATTCTTCGAGAAAAAGTCGCTGATTTTTTAAAAAGAACGACTGCGCAATGCGCAGTCGCTCTGCAAAACCCGCTTTGGCCGTGTGAGTCCAATTATAACCTGCACATCCATGCAGGTGGGTTGCCTCCTCGCGTCTTTTCTGCTTCCAACATCCAGCGCGGCACGAAGCCGGCCGGGAGGCCTGCAAACCGAGGCGAGAGTACCGGCATCCCTATAATTTCATGTGGGTTCAAAAGGACCCATCACGAACCAAGCAGGAAAATGCCTTATTCGTCTTCCTCTCCGTCTTCGTACTCGTCCTGATCCAGAAACAGCTGAAAAACAGCGTCCTCCTCATCGTCGTCCATGATGGTGTCCAGGAAGGTCTCGCCGTTTTCTTCCACAGCCTTCAGGATGGTGATGTCCATGATCTCGTCACCGTCCGCCTTCTTGTCGGCGGGGTAGAGGGCATAGTACGTAGCTCCCTGATATTCAATGGTGTCCAGGATTTCCATTTCATATTCCTTGCCGTCCTCGTCGGTCAGCGTGACATATTCCGGGCCATACTCATTCATCGTAACATGGCTCCTTTCGCGAACTTGATTTCTACTCATAGTGTAATCGAGGCGGCGCGTAAAATCAAGAGGAAAAACGCGGCTCCCTCAGGAACAATAATCCTCCGTCACCCGGCAGGCACCTGCTTTTGAAACAACTACAATCCCATGAGACAGGGCAGCCTGATCCGCCTCCGGCAGAACCGCAAGGGGAACGTCTGAAATCCACTGGGGCTCCGCGCCTTCATAAACCGCCACTTGTCCATGATAGGATCCGATCTGAATCAGAGCCGTCAGGAGCAGAATGAATTTCCAGTACCTGAACATATTCTCATCCTCCCAGATAAAGTATTTGCGCTTTTTTGCGAATGATTCTCCCACATGTTCAAAAAATATTCACCGAAGAATTGACAGGCGTGATATAATAGCTTCGCAGACTTGTTTTCTGCAGGGGATCGTATCCGCTTTTGCCCCTTGTATAAAATGAGAAGTGTCGGCGCAGCTGCGCCGTGGAGGCATAATATGAGAGTCGTAAAAGGATTTTTCAAGACCATCGGGACCATCCTGCTCATCGGAATCCTGGCCGGTCTGATCTTTTGCTGCATCTTTGCGGTCTATGTCAAGACCTATCTGCGCAGCCAGATCGACTTTTCCATGGAGGATATTTCTCTGGATCAGACCTCGGTAATCTATTACTGGGATGATGATTCTAATTCCTACCGAGAGCTGCAGAAACTCTATGGAGAGCAGAACCGCACCTGGGCGAATTTTGACGAGATCCCGGCGAACCTGCGTTTTGCGGCGGTTGCGGCAGAGGATAAGCGCTTTTTTGAGCACAAGGGCGTGGACTGGATCCGGACCTTCAAGGCAAGCGTCTATCTGTTTCTAGGCGACTCCTCCGCAGGCGGCGCCTCCACCATCACGCAGCAGCTCATCAAGAACCGGACCGGCCATGACGAGGTCACGGTCCGTCGAAAGCTGGTTGAGATCTTTACTGCCCTCGAGGTGGCGAAGCGCTACTCCCGGGACTCCGTGCTGGAGTGGTATCTGAATACCATCTATCTGGGTGAGCGCTGTTACGGCGTCCGGGCAGCCGCAGAGCACTACTTCGGCAAAGATGTGAGCGATCTGACCCTGGCTGAAAGCGCCAGCCTGATCTCCATTACCAACAACCCGTCCATCTATGATCCCTATATCAGCACCAAGAAAAACCGGGAGCGCCAGCTCTATGTGCTCCGCTGCATGCTGGAGCAGGGCTATATTGACCAGTCCGAATATGATCAGGCCGTTGGCCAGGAGCTGGATTTCCACTCCGCGCAGGTGGAGCGGCAGACCACAGGGGAGTACTCCTATTTTGTGGATCAGGTGATCTATGATGTGATCTCCGACCTGCGCGATGTCACTGGCATGACCTATCTGGAGGCCAAAGAACAGTTGGATACCGGCGGTTATCAGATCTATGCCACCATTGATATGGACGTGCAGCGGCAGTTGGAGGCGGTTTATACCGACCTTTCCAACGTGCCGAATACCAGAAGTTCCCAGCAGCTGCAATCCGCCATGGCCATCATCGACAACGAGACCGGCGATTTTGTGGCAATGGTGGGCGGCGTCGGGCCCAAGGTGGGAAGCCTGGTGCTGAACCGCGCCACCCAGAGCGCGCTGTCGCCCGGCTCCACCATCAAGCCGCTGTCCGTCTATGCGCCGGCCCTGGAGCTGGGGCTCATTACGCCGGCGACTGTCTATGACGACACCCCGTATTCCTTCACAGATGAAAGCTATTGGCCCAAAAACTCCGATGCGACCTTCCGCGGCCTTGTATCCATCGACACCGCCATGAGCCTGTCCCTCAACACCGTTGCGGTCAAGCTGGTGGATGAGATGACGCCTGAATACTGCTATGACTTTGCCAAGTATCGCATGGGACTCAGTGGTCTGGTGGATAATTACAGCTCCGGAGGAAACAGCTTCTCGGATGCGGAGCTCTCACCCATGGCCATGGGCAGCCTGACCCTGGGCGTCAGCGTGGCGGACATGACGGCGGCCTATGCCACCATGCCCAATGGAGGCGCTTATCGCAGAGCCAGGACCTATACCCGGGTTATGAGCGGGGATACCGTGATTCTGGACAACACCCGCAATACCATCAGCGCCATTTCGGAGAAGACAGCCTGGTATCTGACCTATATGCTCAAGAACGTGGTGACCCGAGGCACCGGCACCGCCGCGCAGCTTGTGAATATGCCGGTGGCTGGAAAGACCGGTACCACCAACTCGGACTTCGACCGCTGGTTTGCTGGCTACACGCCTTACTACACGGCTGTGACCTGGTGCGGCTATGACGCGCCGGAGGAGGTCGTGCTGACCGATACCACCACGAATCCAGCGGTATCTCTCTGGCAGAAGGTCATGGAGCGGGTCCACACAGGTCTTGCCTATCGGGATTTTGATCAGCCTTCGGACATTGTCACCTGCACCTACTGCGCAGACTCCGGCCTTTTGGCAACGGACGCCTGCCGCAATGATCCCCGGGGAAGTCGGGAGGTCACGGGTATGCTCTCCATCCATGATGTACCCACCACCTCCTGCTCGGTCCATGAGATGGTGGAGATCTGCGACGCTTCCGGGCATGTGATCAATGAATACTGCAAGCTGGTTCCCGACAACACCACCCATGAGGTGGGACTTCTGAACCTGGTCCGGGCGTTCCCAATTCAGGGCATCCGGGTTTTGGATCAGCAGTATTGTGTTGCGACGGACAATGTGGCTGGCGGTTATTATCCGGCCAAGTCCACTGTGGTGGACGCAATCGGAGAGAGCTGTCCGGTTCACACGGAGGACTCCATTCCCAAGGAGGAAGAGGAGGAAGAAGAGGATCCTAATGCCTTCCCGTGGCCGGGAGACAACGATTGGCCCGGGACCGGAGCGGATTCCGGCGGAAATGATGACGGGGGCTGGAACTGGCCCTGGTAAGAGACGGAGAACGTATGTGGATTTCTGACAAATGGAAGGACTACGAGGTGCTGGACACCTCCGATGGAGAAAAGCTGGAGCGCTGGGGGGAGTATCTTCTGGTGCGGCCGGATCCCCAGGTGATCTGGAATACACCAAAGACCCACCCGGGCTGGAAACGCTATGACGCCCGCTATGCCCGCTCTGCCACAGGCGGCGGGCACTGGACCGAGCATCACCTGCCGGACCGCTGGCAGATTCATTACGGCAGCCTGACCTTCAACGTGAAGCCCATGAATTTCAAGCACACGGGCATCTTCCCGGAGCAGGCGGCCAACTGGGACTTTATCCAGGAGCGGATCGCCGGAGCGGGTCGAAGCGTCAATGTGCTCAACCTCTTTGCCTACACGGGAGGCGCGACCCTGGCGGCAGCCGCCGCCGGGGCCTCGGTCTGTCATGTGGACGCTGCCAAGGGCATGGTTGCGTGGGCCAAGGAAAACGCCAAGAGCTCCGGACTGGAGGACGCGCCGATTCGCTATATCGTGGATGACTGCTCCAAGTTCGTTGAGCGGGAGATCCGCAGAGGACGCCGCTATGACGCGGTCATCATGGATCCGCCCAGCTATGGCCGGGGCCCCTCCGGCGAGATCTGGAAGCTGGAACAGAATCTCTATCCCTTTGTGGAACTGGTCAGCCGTGTTCTGTCCGACGACCCGCTGTTTTTTATCATCAACTCATACACCACGGGCCTTGCCCCGTCGGTGGTGCAATATCTTCTCGGAACCGTCATTGGAAAGCGCTACGGCGGCTCCTGCGAAAGCCAGGAGCTGGGGCTTCCCGTGACGGAAAGCGGACTGACACTGCCATGCGGCGCCGCAGGCAGATGGGTAAAGTAAGCGCTGAGAAGGAAAGGAATTTACATCTTATGGACCAAGCAGTGATCGCAAAGAAACTGACTTTCGCCTATCCTGCCCAGGAGGAAGGAAAGCTCGCCCTTCCCGTGTTTGAGGATCTGGATCTTCAGATCCAGCAGGGGAGCTTTGTCGCCATCCTGGGACGGAATGGCTGCGGAAAATCCACCCTTGCAAAGCAATTCAACGCTGTGCTCCTGCCCACAGGGGGCAGTGTCTACGTCTATGGCCTGGACACCCAGGATGCGGCTCTTCTTCTGGAGGTGCGCCGCCGGGTTGGAATGGTGTTTCAGAACCCGGACAATCAGATCGTCTCCAACGTGGTGGAGGAGGACGTGGCTTTTGCGCCGGAAAACCTGGGTGTTCCGCCGGAGGAGATCCGCCGCCGGGTGGATGACGCATTGAAGACCGTCGGGATGTATGAAAAGCGGGAGAGTGCACCCCATCTCCTCTCCGGCGGTCAGAAGCAGCGGGTCGCTATTGCCGGCGTCATCGCTATGGAGCCCTCCTGTGTGGTGCTGGACGAACCCACAGCCATGCTGGATCCCCAGGGCCGCGCCGATGTGCTGGACACGGTCCGCCGCTTAAATCTCGAACGCGGTGTCACGGTGGTCCTGATCACCCATCATATGCGGGAGGCTGCCCTGGCTGATCGGGTGATTGTCATGGAGCAGGGAAGCATCCGGGCTGACGGAACGCCGGAGGAGGTCTTTTCTCAGGTGGAGATGATGCGTCAGGCCGGACTCACCGTCCCGGACACGGTTGCGCTGCTCTTTGCCCTGCGGGAGCGCGGCTATGATCTGCCCCTCTCCGCCATTTCCTCAGAGGACTGCGCAAAGGCGCTTCTGAGCTTTCTGGGAGGTGCTGCCTCATGAGCGTGATTGAGACAAAAGGCCTCCGGCATATCTATTCTCCCGGCACGCCCTTTGAGCATGTGGCTCTGGACGGCGTGGATTTCTCTGCAGAGGCGGGGGAGTTTATTGGCCTGATCGGCCACACCGGCTCCGGGAAATCGACCCTGATTCAGCATCTGAACGGCCTTCTGAAACCCAGCGAGGGAGAGGTGCTGTTCCGCGGCGAGAATATCTATAAGGATAAGCAGTTTACCCATCAGCTGCGCTTTCATGTGGGACTGGTATTTCAGTATCCCGAGTATCAGCTCTTTGAAGAGACAGTCTACAAGGATATCTCCTTTGGCCCGAAGAATATGGGCCTGGACGCCGAGGAGATCGACCGCCGGGTCCATGAGGCGGCGGAATTTGTGGAGCTGCCGGAAAGCGTTCTCCAGATGTCGCCTTTTGACCTCTCAGGAGGACAGAAGCGCCGTGTCGCCATTGCCGGCGTCATTGCCATGGAGCCGGAGGTGCTGATTCTGGATGAGCCCACCGCGGGCCTGGACCCGGCCGGACGGGAGAATCTGCTCTCCAACATCCGCACCTATCGGGACAAAATGAACGCAACCATCATCATGGTCAGCCACAGCATGGAGGAGATCGCAGAAACTGTGGATCGCATCTATGTCATGCGTCAGGGAAAGATTGCCATGAGCGGGACGCCCAGACAGGTCTTTGACCGAGCCGAGGAGCTCCAGCCTATGGGCCTGGCTGTGCCGCAGATCACGGAGGTCTTTACGCTGCTTCGAAACTCCGGCGCACAGGTACCCAATGTCTATACCGTGGACCAGGCGCTCCAGGCCATCCTTCAGGCGAAGGGAGGGGAAGCGCCATGCTGAAAGACATTACCCTTGGTCAGTATTTCCCGGGGGATACGCTGCTTCATCGCCTGGATCCTCGGACCAAGCTGATCCTGGTGGTTGTCTACATCGCCGCTCTTTTCGTTGCGAAATGGTATGTCTCCTATGCGCTTGTCTTTGCGTTTCTTGCTTTGAGTATCGCTGTTTCCAATGTCAAGCTGGGTGTGATCGCAAAGGGCATCAAGCCCCTGGCCATTATCATCCTCATTACGGCAGTTCTGAACCTGTTTTATACGCCTGGCAGGGTTTTGGTCCACTTCTGGATCTTTACCATCACCTGGGAAGGCATCCAAAGCGCGTTTTTTATGGTGGCAAGGATCGTCATGCTCATTGCGGGCACCTTCCTTCTGACCTATACCACCTCGCCCATTGCGCTGACCGATGGCATCGAGAGCCTTTTGAATCCACTCAAAAAGCTCCATGTGCCGGTTCATGAGCTTGCCATGATGATGTCTATCGCCCTGCGCTTTATTCCCACCCTGATCGAGGAGACGGACAAGATCATGTCCGCCCAGAAGGCCAGGGGCGCGGATTTCGAGACGGGCAATCTGTTTGCTCGCGCCAAGGCGCTGGTACCCATTCTGGTGCCTCTGTTCATCAGCTCCTTCCGCCGGGCGGACGAGCTGGCAGTCGCCATGGAGTGCCGCTGCTATCACGGCGGAGAGGGAAGGACTCGGCTGAAGCAGCTCTCCTATCGCAGGAGAGATTATCTTGCCCTTGCGGCAGGTATTGCGCTGCTTGCGCTGGTGATTGTCCTGAGAGTCCTGGGCCTTTGAGAATGGAGGAAGCAATTTGCGCAACATCGCTCTGATCCTGACCTATGAAGGCGGCGCTTATCACGGCTGGCAGATCCAGAAAACCGAGGTCACGGTAGCGCAGATGCTGGAACGGGCAGCCCAGGCGGTGGTGGGTCACCCGGTTCATATGACCGGCTGCGGCCGGACTGACGCAGGTGTCCATGCCAAACGCTACGTGGCAAATTTCCGCACGGAATCGACGATCCCGTGCCAGAGACTGCCCTATGCCCTCAACACCCACCTGCCCATGGATATTGCGGTCCTGTCCGCCATGGACGTTCCGGACCGCTTCAATGCCATCGGCTCCTGCGTGAAAAAAGAATATACCTATCTGATTTATAACGACCAGATCCGGGACCCATTCTATGTGGGCCGGGCCTGGTTCTATCCGAGAAACCTGGATGAGGCGCTGCTGCAGCGCGCTGCCCGCGCCTTTGAAGGGACCCACGATTTTGCCGCAGTCCGGTCCGTGGGGACCAATGTGAAATCTACCATCCGGACGGTGCACTATTTTGACGTGGAGCGTCAGGGGAAGAAAATCTATCTGCGGATCTGTGCCAACGGTTTTCTCTATAATATGGCCAGAGCCATGGTCGGCACTGTGGTCTATGCCGCGGAGGGAAAACTCACGCCGGAGCAGATTCCGGAGATTCTGGATTCCGGCAACCGGACCGCTGCGGGACCAACGGTTCCTGCGGGCGGACTATACATGACCCACCTATGGTATGACGACGGGGAGGTTTGCTTCGATGTCGGATAATGTTACGCCAATCCGGCCCCAGGGAAGCCTGCGCAAACGGGTGGTCCAGATCACACTGGCTGTGTGTCTTGCGGTGCTGATTCTTGCGGTGGTCGTTGTTGCGGTAAAAAATCATCTGACCGATTTCGGCGCGGTTCGCCGGTATTTTACCTATCGGAACGCCATGTCCTCGGAATCCTTCGGAACCTACCACTATGATGCACACAATGGAAGCCGCTTTCAAGCATATGATGAAGGGCTGGCAGTGGGCACCGTCGGCGGTCTGGAACTGCTGGATGATTACGGTGTGAAAGCCCTGGAGGTCCGCGCAACCATGTCCACGCCTTCCGTGCAGACAAACGGGGAGAAGATCCTCTGCTACGATGTTGGCGGACGGGAGCTGATCCTTGCGCATGAGACCCAGGGGAAGCTTCTGGAGCTGGATACCAAGGCCCCCATTCTGGACGCAAATCTCTCCAGCGGCGGAGCCTTCTGCTATATCAGCTCCGAGGGAAGCTACAAGGCTGTGATCCCTGTATACAACAGCCATCAGGAGCAGGTCTATGCCTGGTATTCCGCAACGGTCTATTTTACCCAGTGCGCAGTTTCTCCCGATGCAGACACACTCGCGGCTGTTTCCATCGGGGAGGAGGAAGCGGCGTTCCAGTCGGTGCTCCAGTTTTTTGACACCAAATCCGAGGAACCGGCGGCCACGGTGCAGTTGGGAGATCAGCTGGTCTATGAGCTGTCTTTCCTGTCTGGCTCTGTGGTCTGTGTATGGGGCGAGAATGGTCTGTTCTTCTATCGGACAGACGGCAAGGAGCTTGGAAGCTACGAGCCGGAGGGGCAGATCGTCACAGCTGATTTTCATGGAAACGGCTATGTCGCAGCATGGCTGGAGAGCAATCTGGCAGGCGCCCAGGAGACGGTCTGCACCTTTGATACAAACGGTTCTGTAATCGCTACGCTTGAGCCGGACGGAAAGCTTTTGGATCTTTCGGTGCGGGGAAAGTATGTGTCGATTCTCAGCTCTACCGGCCTTCTCATTGCCGATGAGCGTCTGCACCGCTACGCTGACACCGAGCAGACCGGCGCTGCCACCCGCGTGCGGCAGCGCACGGACGGCTCTGCGATCCTGCTCACCAGCACCGATGGAAGCCTCTATCTGCCCTGAGAAATTGTTTTCAAATTGTTTTCAATTTCGACTCGATCTTTCCATTGGATTCTCCGTTATCTTGTGATATACTGCATCAAAAAAGAAACGTATGAATGTTTAAGGAGTAACGCAATGCAACCAACCCTTTGTTCCAAGTGCAAAAAGAATATTGCCGTGATTTTTATCACGAAAATCGAAAACGGAAAGTCCGAAAACGAGGGCCTCTGCCTGAAATGCGCCAGAGAGCTTGGCATCAAGCCTGTGGACGAGATGATGCAGCGCATGGGGATCTCGGATGATGATCTGGAGAATATGAACTCGGAGCTGTCCGGCGCCTTTGAAGGCATGGAGATGATGAATCCCCAGGAGCCGGAGCAGGACTCTGATGACGAGCAGGAAAGCCAGACTGCAACGTTCCCGTTCCTGAACAAACTCTTCGGTAATGCGGACAGAACACCGCAGAAACCTGAGGAGACCCCAAAGCAGCCGCCCAGGCCCGGATCCCATCCGGGCGGCGGAAAGAAACGCAAGTTTCTGGATACCTACTGCACCAGTCTCACTGGCCGCGCCCGGGAGGGCGGACTGGATAAGATCATCGGCAGAGCGGAGGAGACGGAGCGGGTCGTTCAGATCCTCAACCGCCGCCAGAAGAACAATCCCTGCCTGATTGGCGAGCCCGGCGTGGGCAAGACTGCCATCGCGGAGGGCCTGGCTCAGAAGATTGTGGCAGGGGAGGTCCCCGTGAAGCTGCGCGACAAGGAGGTCTATCTTCTGGATATGACCGCCATGGTGGCGGGTACCCAGTTCCGCGGCCAGTTTGAGAGCCGTATGAAGAGCCTCATTGATGAGGTCAAGAGTCTGGGCAATATCATCCTGGTCATCGACGAGGTCCACAATCTGGTAGGCGCGGGCGACGCTGAGGGCAGCATGAACGCTGCAAACATCCTGAAGCCTGCTCTGTCCCGGGGAGAGATCCAGGTCATCGGCGCCACCACCTTTGCCGAGTACCGCAAGTATATCGAAAAGGACGCCGCCCTGGAGCGCCGTTTCCAGCCGGTCACGGTCAACGAGCCCACCATCGACGAAGCCATTGAGATCATGAAGGGCGTCGCCCATTATTATGAGCAGTTCCATAAAGTCACTATTTCTCCTGAAATGGCCCGGCAGACGGTCCTGCTCTCCGAGCGCTATATCACAGACCGGTTCCTTCCTGACAAGGCCATTGACCTGATGGATGAGGCCTGCTCCGATGTGAACCTGAAAAACAAAACCCTTGCTGAGCTCGCCATTGCCCGCAAGGAGCGTGACGACATCGAGAAGGAAATTGAGATGCTCACTGAAGCGGCGGAGACGGAGCCGGACAGCTATATGCGCATTGCCTCCCTTCGCAGCCGCAGGCTCCAGCTGGATGGGAAAATCACTGCTCTGGAGGCCATCCCGGCACCACCGCTGACCATGGAGCACCTGGCCCATATCATTGAGCTCTGGACCAAGATCCCCGCGAGCAAGATCCAGGCCCAGGAGTTTGAGCAGCTCCAGCAGCTGGAGACGCGCCTGAAAAAGCGGATCGTGGGTCAGGACGAGGCTATCCGCGCGGTTTCTACCGCCATTCGCCGCAGCCGCGTCGGCATTTCGCCCAAGCGCCGTCCTGCGTCCTTTATCTTTGTTGGTCCCACAGGTGTGGGCAAGACAGAGCTGGTGAAGCAGCTGGCTTCGGAGCTCTTTGACGCCACGGAGTCGCTGATTCGTCTGGATATGTCCGAATATATGGAGAAGCACTCCGTATCCAAGATCATTGGCTCGCCTCCTGGCTATGTGGGCTATGACGAGGCTGGACAGCTCACGGAGAAGATCCGCCGCAAGCCCTATTCTGTCATCCTCTTTGACGAGATCGAGAAGGCCCATCCGGACGTGCTGAATATTTTGCTCCAGATCCTGGACGATGGACGCATCACCGACGCCCACGGCCGACTGGTGAACTTTGAGAACACGGTCATTATCATGACCTCCAACGCCGGCTCAGAGCGCAATGACGCCTCTTTGGGCTTTGGCAGAACAGAATCTCAGCTAGCGAAGGATAAGGCCATGAAGGCCCTCCAGGAGTTCCTGAGACCGGAGTTTATCAACCGTGTTGATGAGATTGTGGCGTTCAACCAGCTCTCCGAGGAGAACTTCCGGGGTATTGCGGAGATCATGCTCTCTGAGCTGCGGGATGCGCTCACGGAGCGGGGGATCAGCTTCAGTTGGGACAGCAGCGTGGTCGATTATCTGGTGAAGGAATCCTATTCCGTCAAGTACGGCGCCCGGAACCTGCGTCGGACCATCCAGAAGCAGATCGAAGATCGTGTTGCGGAAGAGATCATTGCAAGCTACATGGCGCCCATTCGTTCCATTCAGGTAACGGCAGGGGAGACCGGGATCCAGGTTTCCGCGGAAGAATAAAAAGCAAAAGAAAATTGTTGGAAGCGCTTGACAAATTGACCCTGGTATGCTAATATACTGGGGCAGCGCGCGAGTGGTGGAATTGGCAGACTCGCTAGATTCAGGTTCTAGTGTCCATTACGGACGTGCGGGTTCAAGTCCCGCCTCGCGCACCATTTGAAGCACCACTCTTTTGAGTGGTGCTTCTTTTTTCATGAGGGGGTGAGCAGATGAACAAACTTCTATGCAGACAGCTTTCCCTGGACTACGTCTGTTCTGAGGCAGAGGTGACAGATGGGAAGAACCACTTCACCCATCACCGCATTCTGGAAGGCAGACGCCGTTTTCAGGAGCAAGGCAATTGCATTTTGAAAATTGCAGCCATTGACGGAAAGCTGCTTTTCACAGGCGCTGATCCCGTTCTGTCCTGGTGCGAGGAACAATATCAGGACGCGGATGCTGCGTGGTTTTTCGAAGCAAAGAATCTGCACAGGCTGAATGAAAGACTGCTGGAAGAAGGCTGCAGGATTGAAATGGTGCATCCGTTCTTTCTGGCAGAAGAACAAACCTTTGCAAAGCAAACGCAATTTGAAACACGCTGGTTTGAAGGTGACGAGATCGAGGCCTTTCGAGGCGACAAGCGGTTTGACGAAGCCTTTGCGTTCGACCGGAATGCGCCGGATATCCTGGGCGTTGCTGCGATCCGCGACGGCAGCATCTTAGGGATGGCAGGGGCAAGCTGTGACAGCCCCATCATGTGGCAGATCGGGATCAACGTCGCTCCAGAGGAACGAGGGCGCGGGATCGGAACAATGCTTGTGACACTCCTGAAGAACGAGATCCTGTCCCGCGGAATCCTGCCGTTCTATGGAACCTCCATGTCGCACCTTGCATCCCAGCGCGTAGCGCTGGGCGCAGGGTTTGTCCCCGCCTGGGTCGAGCTGATTACATCCGGAATTGACAATACATAAGGAGCTAGGTATGGAAAAAGCCGAGAAGAAAGTTGAATATCTGGAGCTGATCTATGATCTGATCTTTGTTTATATCATCGGCCGCAACAATTCTCTGCTCCATCATCTGGAAAACGGCTTTGTCAGCGGTCAGGTTCTGGCGGCTTATGTGCTCTGCAGCCTTGCGATCATACAGATATGGAACTATTCCACCTTTTACACCAACCTCTTCGGACGCAACAGCCTTCGGGATCATATCTCCATGTTCCTGAATATGTATCTGCTCTATTACATGGGAGAGGGGACCCGGGTCCACAGGGAGAGCTTTCAGATGCAGTACCACCTGGCCTGGGCGATGATCCTTGTCAACATTGGAGTGCAGTATTGGATTGAGCTTCGAAATCACCCGGATGATCAGGCAGCGGCACAGGTCATCAAAGGAATGATGACTGCGCTGTTTGGAGAAGCCGTGTTGGTTCTGGCTGCCATTCCGATTTTCCAGACGACCGGTGTTCAGGCAGCCGGCGTTGCGATCCTGTTCGGGATTCTGACGACGCGTTTTTTTGCGGATCGAAAACGTAACGTGCGGGTGGATTTTCCCCACCTGTCAGAGCGGGCCATGCTGTATGTGGTGTTCACCTTTGGCGAAATGGTGATCTCCATCGCTTCCTATTTTGAAGGAGTGTTCGATGGGAGCTCGGTCTATTTCTCCACCATGAGTTTTCTCATTGTGGTTGCGCTGTTCCTGTGTTATGAGATCCTCTATGACCGGATCATTGATCGGGAGGGAAGCGGCTCCGGGCTGAACTATATGTTGATCCATATCTTTCTGATTTTCGGCATGAACCTGATCACAACCTCCCTGGAGTTTATGAGAAACACGGAGGTGCTTCTGATCCAAAAGCTTCTGCTTCTCATCGGCGCATTCCTGCTCTTTTTTCTGTGTCTGTTTTTCCTTCTTCTCTATGCCAAAGCAGGCAGAAAGCAGCGCCGTGGGTTTCTGCTTCAGGCTGCGGGGATCTCAGCGGCCTTTGTGGGCTTGATGCTGCTGTTCCGGGAGAACATGCGGCTGAACATTCTGGTAAGTGTCCTGTATGTCTGCGCCCAGGTGCTTTTGATTGCCAGGTTCGGAAGAAAACAGAAAAACACAATGTAAAATAACCACAAAAGAGGACCCCTCATGCAGAACAACCATTCTGCATGAGGGGTCCTTCATAAATATTGATTTAAGCACGAAGTATCCGTAAACAGGACTTGAGGAAAGTTTTACATCAGGCTGCGATAGAGCGCCTCGATGTCCTCCACAGTGGCTTCTCTGGGGTTGCCGGGACGGCAGGCGTCGTTGTAGGCGTCAATGGAGAGCTGCTTCAGATCTTCTTCCTTGACAACGCCCTTCAGACTGCATACGATTCCAACATCCTCGGCCAGCTGCTGAACAGCATTCACAGCGGCCTTGCGATATTCCTCCTGGCTCATCTCGTCCACGCCCTTGACACCCATAGCCCGGGCGATCTCCCGATACTTCTCGCCGGTGCAGGGAGCGTTGTAGGCCATGACGGTGGGCAGCAGAGTGGCGCAGGCCTTGCCATGAGGCATGTCATAGTAAGCGGAAAGCGTGTGTGCCATGGAGTGATCCACGCCCAGACCCACGTTGGAGAAGCCCATGCCGGCGACATACTGACCAAGGGCCATGCCCTCGCGGCCGTCGTGACCGCCCTTGACAGCGTCGCGCAGGCTGCGGGAGATGATCTCAATGGCCTTCAGATGGAACATATCAGACAGCTCCCAGGCGCCCAGGGTGATATAGCCCTCGATGGCATGGGTCAGCGCGTCCATTCCTGTGGCAGCAGTGAGGCTTGCAGGCATGGTGGACATGAGGTCGGGATCCACAACAGCGACCACGGGGATATCGTGCACATCCACGCAGACGAACTTGCGCTTTTTCTCCACGTCAGTGATGACGTAGTTGATGGTGACCTCCGCGGCGGTGCCGGCGGTGGTGGGAACGGCAATGATGGGAACGCAGGGCTTCTTGGTGTCCGCGACGCCCTCCAGAGAACGCACATCGGCAAACTCCGGATTGGTGATGATGATGCCGATGGCCTTGGAGGTGTCCATAGAGGAGCCGCCGCCAATGGCCACGATACAGTCCGCTCCGGCGGCCTTGAAGGCGGCAACACCGTTCTGCACATTCTCAATGGTGGGGTTGGGCTTGATGTCAGAATAGATGGTATAGGCAATTCCGTTTGCATCCAGAAGATCGGTCACTTTCTTGGTGACGCCGAACTTCACAAGGTCAGGGTCAGAGGCGACAAAGGCTTTCTGGAAGCCGCGCGCCTGGATTTCCTGGGGAATGGCAGAGATCGCGCCGGAACCATGATAAGAGGTCTCATTGAGAACAAAACGATTCATTATAACTCATCCTTCCATATTGGTAAGAAGCATAGCTTCCTTTGCGACTATTATACAACAACTGGAATCACTTTACAATGGATTCTTTCTCGCATCATGCTAGAGTCTTGCCAAGAAAGAACACAGAAAGAGCCGTGCTTTATATCCCAGCCTCGGTTTTGGCATTGTCAAGGTGCGAATTCTATGGTATCATGGAGGAAAGAACTGGAGGAACAAGAATGGATCTTCGTGGGCAGATCGCAAAGTATCCCGGGGAGCCGGAGGACCGACTCATGCTCAGTCATGCGCTGGATGTGCTGGAGCGGGGAAGACTGAAAAACCGTCTGTTTGCGACGGATTTTCTCACGCCTCGGGAGCAGGCGCTGATTCATCAGCAGCTTGGGATTCTGGAGCCGGTGTTCTTCGGCGGAGCAGAGGAGACAGAGCGGAAGGTCTGCCTTTATCTGCCCTCCCATGTGGAGAAGGAGGAGCTTGCGGAGGAGGGACCGGTGACCGCCCTGCGAGCCCATTTTTCCGCCCGGGAAAAGCTGTCCCATCGGGATTTTCTGGGCGCGCTCATGGGCAGCGGCATCCGACGGGAATCTGTAGGGGACCTTTTCGTCGGGGAAGCGTTCTGTGACCTGTTTGTTACCCGGGCCATTGCACCCTATGTACTGCAGAATCTGCTCTCAGCCGGACGCGCCCATCTGAGTATGGAGGAGATCTCCCTTTCCCAGGTGGTGATTCCGGAGCGTAAAACCCAGCTGCGGCGAGACACCGTGGCGTCCCTTCGTCTGGACGGCATCTGTTCTGCCGCCTTTCGTCTGAGCCGGGAAAAAGCGGCGCAGGCCATTGCGGCAGGGAAAGTGGCTGTCAACAGCCTGCCCTGCGAAAAGCCGGACAGGCTTGTCAAGGAAGGGGACGAACTATCCCTTCGGGGCAGCGGCAAAGCAGTTCTGGAAGAGGTGAGCGGCAGCACCAAGAAGGGCCGTATCGCCATTGTCATTCGATTCTATTTATGAGGTGTTATATATGATTACTTCTGTATGGACCATTCCGGGCCAGGACAATGAGACCGCACGTCAGATCCGCAAGGCCGTGTTCTGCGATGAGCTGGGCATGGACCCGGAGAAGGAGCAGGATGTCTTTGAGCCCTTTTCCTTCCAGCTCGCCCTGCTTTTAGATGATAAGCCCGTCGCCGCGGGCCGGTTTTATCTGCGGGGCCTTGGGAAGGCACAGCTCAGCCGTATCTGCGTGCTGCCGGAGTACCGCCGGCAGGGGATCGGGGATGGCCTGATCAAGATCCTGGATTTCAAGGCTGCCATGGCCGGCATTGCGGAGTCCTGGGCAGAGGTGCCGGAGCCCTACTGGCCGCTGTTCTACCGGATCGGCTTCCAGCCGGAGGGAGAGAGCTATGAGCAGGACGGCGTGAAAATGCAGACTATGAAAAAGGAGACCAACGATGGAACCAAAGGACATTGCGCGCATCAATGAGCTTGCGCGGAAGGCCAAAGGCGAGGGCCTGAGCGAGGAAGAGAAGCAGGAACAGCAGCGTCTGCGTCAGGCCTATGTTGCCGAGTTCCGCCGCAGCCTCCAGGCACAGCTGGACAACACTGTGATTGTGGAGCCGGACGGCACCCGTCACAAGCTGACACCCAAGGCAAAGCACATCCAAAGCTGAGCTTCTTATTGGCTCACACGACAACATTTCTGAGGGATGATCACGGTTTTTTATCGACTTTTACGGGTTGACGAAAACTGCCTGAAAATGGTACACTAAGGCTGTGATTTCTAATAGGTTTCCTGCGACTGACGGATTTTGTGGAGCACCACAGAGGAACAGGAAACAGGGGGCTTTTCCCCGTATGAAGCCGACCGTCTGGGTGCACTTGACCGATACCGATTGAGTGCGCCCGTTTAGTTTTTAGGAGGTACCCATGAGAAAAGTTGGAATCGTTATGGGCAGCGACTCGGATCTTCCTATCGTCAAAAAGGCGACGGATACCCTTGCCGCGCTCCAGATCCCCTTTGAGGTCCACGTCTATTCGGCTCACAGAACGCCGGATGAGGCGCGTGATTTCGCCCGCAGCGCCAGGGCAAACGGCTTTGGCGCCATCATTGCAGCCGCTGGGATGGCTGCACACCTTGCAGGAGCCATTGCAGCCAACACCACCCTTCCTGTGATTGGCATTCCCTGCTCATCTTCTGTCCTTGACGGCATTGACGCGCTCCTTTCCACAGTCCAGATGCCCTCCGGTATCCCGGTGGCTACGGTTGCTGTGAATGGAGGCGCCAATGCCGCTTTGCTTTCCGCCCAGATCCTCGCCTTGGAGGACGAGGCTCTGGCCGGCCGGCTGGAGGAGAAGCGTCGTCGTGACGCGCAGGCAGTCCTGGAAAAGGACAAGGCAATTCTGGAAAGACTTTAAAAAAGAAAGGATCAAATACAAATGGAACTGGTTTACACTGGAAAGACGAAGAATGTCTACGCACTGGAGAACGGCAATTATCTGCTTAAGTTCAAGGACGACTGCACCGGCAAGGATGGCGTGTTCGATCCCGGCATGAACGAAGTCGGCCTGACCATCGAGGGCGTGGGCGACGTGAACCTGCGTATGAGCATCTATTTCTTTGAGAAGATCAATGCGGCCGGAATCCGCACCCACTATGTCTCTGCGGACCTTGCCAACACCACCATGGAAGTCCTGCCCGCCAAGGTATTCGGCCATGGCCTGGAGGTCATCTGCCGTCATAAGGCGGTTGGTTCCTTCTTCCGCCGCTATGGTGAGTACATCGAAGAGGGCGCCGATCTGCCTGCCTATGTGGAAACCACCTTCAAGAACGACGAGAAGGGCGATCCTCTGGTCACCAAGGATGGCCTGATTGTGCTGGGCGTCATGACTGCCGAGCAGTATGAGGATATCAAGGACATGACCCAGAAGATCACCCAGATCGTTGCCGACGACCTGAAGGAAAAGGGCCTGGTCCTTTACGACATCAAGTTCGAGTATGGCTACGATAAGGATGGCAAGGTCATGCTTATTGATGAAATCGCTTCCGGCAACATGCGGGTTTACAAGGACGGCAAGTACATCGACCCCATGACGCTCTCTGAGCTGTTCTTTGCCTAATGGGCGGCTTTTTCGGCGCGGTTTCCCACCGCGACGTGGTACTGGATGTGTTCTTTGGTACGGACTACCATTCTCATCTCGGTACCCGGAACGCGGGCATGGCGATCTGGAACAAGGAAACCGGCTGCAAGCGCCAGATCCATTCGATCAACAACACACCTTTCCGGACCAAGTTTGAGAACGATCTTGGAGATTTTGAGGGAACCTGCGGCATCGGCTGTATCTCTGACTCGGATCCCCAGCCTCTGCTTGTCCGGTCCAAGCTGGGCCTTTATGCCATCTCCACTGTTGGCATCATCAATAACGCCGAGGCCCTAATTGAGAAGAATTTCTCCTCCCGAGGCTTCCAGTTCATGGCCATGAGTTCCGGAGCGGTCAACGCTTCGGAGCTGGTGGCGGCGCTGATCAACGAAGGAACAGATCTTGTGGATGGCATCCACCATGCTCAGGACCTGATCGAGGGCTCCATGTCCATCCTGCTTATGACCTCCTCCGGCGAGATCATCGCCGCCAGGGATCGGCAGGGAAGGCTCCCGGTTCTCATCGGCAAGAATGAAGATGGCTGCTGTGTTTCTTTTGAATCCTTCGCTTACCACAAGCTGGGCTATCAGGACGCCTATGAGCTGGGTCCCAAGGAGATTGTCCGCATCACAGCGGATGGTTTTGAGACACTGTCTCCTGCCGGGAAGGACATGAAGATCTGTGCCTTCCTTTGGACCTACTATGGCTACCCCAATTCCAATTATGAGGGTGTCAACGTGGAGGTCATGCGCTATCGAAACGGCGAGATCATGGCCAGAAACGAGGAGCGTAGCGGAACCATGCCGGACGTGGATTTTGTGGCCGGCGTGCCGGATTCCGGCCTGCCCCATGCCATCGGCTATGCCAATGAATCCGGCAAGCACTTTGCTCGCCCCTTTGTCAAGTATACCCCCACCTGGCCCCGGTCCTTTATGCCGGCCAACCAGGAGGTCCGCAATCAGGTTGCCAAGATGAAGCAGATCCCCGTTCCCGAGCTCATCGAGAACAAGAAGCTGCTCTTTGTGGACGATTCTATTGTCCGCGGCACCCAGCTGCGGGAGACGGTGGAATTCCTCTATGAATCCGGCGCGGACGAAGTGCATATGCGCTCGGCATGTCCGCCCATTATGTACGCTTGCAAATATTTGAATTTCTCCCGAGGCAATTCCGAGATGGATCTGCTGGCTCGCCGTATTATCCAGGAGCTGGAGGGCAACGAGGGGCAGAAGCATCTTGAGGAATATGCAGACGCATCCACAGAGCGCGGAAAGTGCATGCTCCAGACCATCTGCGAGAAGTTCGGCTTTACCTCTCTTGGTTATCAGTCGCTGGACGGACTTCTGGAGGCCATCGGCCTGGATCGGGACCGGATCTGTACCTACTGCTGGACTGGAAAGGAATGATTGCTATGTCTACCTCACACTCCGCATCCTACGCCGCGGCTGGCGTCAACATCGAAGCAGGCTATGAGGGCGTCAAGCTCATGAAGAAGCACGTGGAGCGCACAGTGATTCCCGGTGTGCTCTCGGGCATCGGCGGCTTTGGCGGCCTCTTCGCCCCGGACGTGGCCGGAATGGAAAAACCGGTCCTTGTCTCCGGCACCGATGGCGTGGGTACCAAACAGCGCATTGCCCAGATTCTGGGCAAGCATGACACTGTTGGCATCGACTGCGTTGCCATGTGTGTCAACGACATTGTATGCTGCGGCGCAAAGCCCCTGTTCTTCCTGGACTATATTGCCATTGGCAAGAACGATCCTGAAAAGGTTGCAACCCTGGTTTCCGGCGTAGCGGAGGGCTGCGTGCAGGCTGGATGTGCCCTTATTGGCGGCGAGACTGCCGAACATCCCGGCACCATGCAGCCGGATGACTATGATCTTGCGGGCTTCAGCGTGGGCTTGGTGGATGAGAAGAAGATCATTGACTCCTCCCGGATGCAGGAAGGCGACGTGATCCTGGCTCTGCCCTCCAGCGGCATTCACTCCAACGGCTATTCTCTGGTTCGAAAGGTTTTTGACGTGGAGCATGCTGATCTTGGAAAGGTTTATCCCGAACTGGGCATCAGCCTGGGCGAGGCCCTGCTCACACCCACGAAGATCTACGTGAAGCCTGTCCTGGCGGCCATGGAGGCAGCCGATGTGCATGGCGTGAGCCATATCACCGGCGGCGGCTTCTATGAGAACATTCCACGTAGTATCCCGGATGGCCTGGGCGCACGGATTGAAAAATCCGCAGTCCGGACGCCCGCGATCTTTGATCTTCTGCAGAAGCATGGGGAGATTCCCGAGCGGGATATGTTCAACACCTTCAACATGGGCGTCGGCATGAGCCTGATCGTCTCTGTGCAGACCGTTCCGGCAGCTCTGGAGGCTCTGAAGGCCCAGGACATTGACGCCTATGTGATCGGAACGATTGTTGCCTCCTCTGACAAGGTGACGCTATGCTGAGATCCTCTGTCCTGGACGGCATTCTGGCCGGGGTCATGATCGCCATGGGCGGAAGCGTGTTTCTTGCCTGTGAGAACAAGGTTGTGGGAGCGGTATTGTTTACCGTGGCCCTTCTGAGCATCTGCCTGTTTGGCTTCTCACTTTACACCGGCAAGGTGGGGTTCCTGGTGCAGGACCATTCCGGAAAAGCCCTTTCTTCCACGTTTTTGGGCTTGCTGGGGAATCTCATTGGCACGGTGCTCATGGGCCTGGTGGTAACTGCCGCGCTGCCCAATCTGCACGAGGCGGCAATCGCTGCCTGTGAAAAGCGGATGCTGCAAACGCCTGTGCAGACCCTTCTGCGGGGATTCCTCTGCGGTATCCTCATGTACACCGCGGTCTGGGCTTACCGGGAGAAGAAAACCATTGCCGGAATCGTTTTCTGCATTCCTGTGTTCATTCTCTCCGGATTTGAGCACTCCATTGCGGATATGTTTTACTTTGCCCTGGCTGGGGCGTTCCGCCTGTCGTCTACGTGGTTCCTGCTGCTGGTGGTCATCGGCAACAGCCTTGGCGGCATGCTGATTCCCGGGATCCAGGCGCTGAAAGGAAGGCAGCCATGAACTATGCCAAGATTGCTGTGCTGGTCTCCGGCGGCGGCACCAACCTCCAGGCGCTGATTGATGCCCAGGAGAAGGGAACCCTTGCGAGCGGAAAGCTCTGTCTGGTGATCTCCAACAATCCGGACGCCTATGCGCTGGAGCGAGCGGCAAAGGCCGGTATCCCCAGCCTGGTCATCCGGAAGAAGGACCTGGGGAGTCAGGAAGCGTTTGAGGACGCAATGATCCAGGCACTGGACGAGCAGCAGATCGACCTGATCATCCTTGCAGGATTCATGAGCATCCTCTCGGAACGTTTTACCTCGCACTATGAAAACCGGATCATCAATGTGCATCCCTCTTTGATCCCGTCCTTCTGCGGGAAGGGCTTCTATGGGCTCAAGGTGCATGAGGCGGCGCTCAGCTATGGCGTGAAGGTCACAGGCGCTACGGTCCATTTTGTCAACGAAGTTCCGGACGGCGGCAGAATCATTCTGCAGAAGGCCGTTGAGATCCAGGAGGGGGATACCCCTGAGGTTCTGCAAAGACGCGTGATGGAGCAGGCCGAGTGGATCCTGCTTCCCAGAGCGGCGGAACTTGTCTCAAAATCGCTATTACAAAAGAAAGCGGGGAAATAAACATGACTGATTTTCTGAAATTCCTGAAGGAAACACCCTATCCTGGCCGCGGCATTGCCGTGGGCAAGGACCGGGTCTACTATTTCATCATGGGCCGCAGCGGCAACAGCCGGAACCGGGTTTTTGAACTGACGGAGGACGGCATCCGTACCAAAGCCTTTGATGAGTCCAAGGTTGTGGACCCCAGCCTCATCATTTATCATCCCGTCCGCGAGACGGAGCAGGGCCTCATCGTCACCAACGGCAACCAGACCGACACCATTCGGGACTTTGGCGATTTCCGCAAGGCGCTGATGACCCGGGAGTATGAGCCGGACGAGCCCAACTGGACCCCCCGCATCTCCGCCATGGTCTATCCGGACGGATCCTTTGATATCTCCATCCTGAAGCATCTGGATGGCCGCTGCCTGCGGGAGTTCTTCTCCTATGAGGGCTGCGAAGAGGGCAAGGGCTATTTCATCAGCACCTATCAGGGCGACGGAAGCCCGCTGCCTTCCTTTAAGGGCGAACCCATGGAGATCACCATGCCGGAGCCTGAAGAAGTCTGGGCTGCACTGAACCAGGACAACAAGGTTTCTCTTTACACCAAGGTAAAGGGCGAAGTCAAACTCTTCAATAAGAATCTGGGGGACTAATCATGAAAGAATTTGAACTCAAGTACGGCTGCAATCCCAATCAGAAGCCTGCCAAGATCTACATGAAGGACGGCTCCGAGCTTCCCATTCAGGTGCTCTCCGGCCGCCCCGGCTACATCAACTTTCTGGATGCCTTCAATTCCTGGCAGCTGGTCAAGGAACTGAAGGAAGCCACCGGTATGCCCTCCGCAGCCAGCTTCAAGCACGTTTCTCCCGCCGGCGCTGCTGTGGGCAAGCCCCTGAGCAAGGTGGACCGGATGATCTACTTCGTGGATCCGGATGTGGAGCTGTCTCCCATTGCCTGCGCCTATATCCGTGCCCGCGGTGCGGACCGGCTGTGCTCCTACGGCGACTGGGCCGCTCTCAGCGACGTCTGCGACGCCGACACCGCCCGTTATCTCAAGGCGGAGGTCTCTGACGGCATCATCGCTCCCGGCTACACCGACGAAGCGCTGGAAATCCTCCGTTCCAAGAAGGGCGGCAAGTACAATGTGGTCCAGATCGATCCGGACTATGTACCTGCTGAGCAGGAGTGCAAGGATGTCTTTGGCATCACCTTTGAGCAGGGACACAACAACTTCAAGATCGAAGAAAGCCTCTTCTCGAACATTGTCACCGAGAACAAGGAACTGCCCCGCCAGGCCATGATTGATCTGATGGTCGCCCTCATCACCCTGAAGTACACCCAGTCCAACTCCGTCTGCTTCGTCAAGGATGGCCAGGCCATCGGCGTCGGCGCCGGACAGCAGAGCCGGATCCACTGCACAAGACTTGCTGGTCAGAAGGCGGACAACTGGTATCTGCGTCAGTGCCCCAAGGTCCTGAACCTGCCCTTCATCGACGGCATTCGCCGTGCGGATCGAGACAATGCCATCGACGTGTACATGTCCGACGAGTACGAAGATGTCCTGCGGGAAGGGGAGTGGCAGAAGTACTTCACCGTCCGTCCTGAGGTCCTGACCCGGGATGAGAAGAAGGCCTGGATCGCCACTCAGTCCGGCGTGACCTGCGGCTCCGACGCATTCTTCCCCTTCGGCGATAATGTGGAGCGCGCCAGAAAGTCCGGCGTGCAGTATATCGCAGAGCCCGGCGGATCCATCCGTGATGACAACGTCATTGAGACTGCCGATAAGTACAGAATGGTCATGGCCTTCACCGGCATGCGCCTGTTCCACCACTAAGAGAGGCGCAGCATGAACATTTTGGTGGTCGGCGGCGGTGGCCGCGAGCATGCGATCATTAAAAAGTTACGGGAAAACCAGGGCGTAGAGGTAATCTACGCCCTTCCCGGCAATGGCGGCATTGCAAAGGACGCAACCTGTGTCCCCATCGGTGCAAAGGACATTCCTGCCATCGTGGAATTTGCAAAGTCCCATGCCATTGACTATGCAGTCGTGGCGCCGGATGATCCTCTGGTGCTGGGCTGTGTGGACGCCCTGGAGGAGGCCGGGATTCCCTGCTTTGGTCCCAGGGCAAACGCTGCCATCATTGAGGGCAGCAAGGTTTTCTCCAAGGACCTGATGAAGAAGTACGGCATTCCTACCGCGGCCTATGAGACCTTCTCGGACATTGACGCGGCGCTTGCGTATCTGGAGAACGCGCCTATTCCCACGGTGGTCAAGGCGGACGGCCTGGCCCTGGGCAAGGGCGTGATCATCGCCATGACCCGCCAGGAGGCAATGGACGCCGTGCGGGAAATGATGGAGAACAAAAAGTTCGGTGCCAGCGGCGAGCGGATCGTCATTGAGGAGTTCCTGGAGGGACCAGAGGTCTCTGTGCTCTCCTTCACGGACGGCAAAACCGTGGTGCCCATGGTGTCCTCCATGGATCATAAACGGGCAGGGGACCGTGACACCGGCCTGAACACTGGCGGAATGGGCACCATCGCGCCCAATCCCTACTATACCCCTGAGGTTGCAAAGGCCTGCATGGAGCAGATCTTCCTGCCCACCATCTCCGCAATGAATGCGGAGGGGCGGACCTTTAAGGGCTGCCTCTACTTCGGCCTGATGATCACCAAGGATGGTCCCAAGGTGATCGAGTATAACTGCCGCTTCGGCGACCCTGAGACCCAGGTGGTGCTGCCTCTGCTGGAATCGGATCTTCTGACGATCATGCAGGCTACCACCAACGGAACGCTTGCGGATATGGAGGTCCGTTTTGCGGACAAGAACGCCTGCTGCGTGATCATGGCGTCGAAGGGATATCCGGCTTCCTATGAAAAGGGCTTTGTCCTGTCCATCCCGGAGAAGACCCTTCCCCATGTGTATGTGGCTGGCGCCGCGGAGAAGGACGGACAGCTTGTCACCAGCGGCGGCCGGGTACTTGGCTGCACGGCAGTGGGTGAGACCCTTTCCCAGGCCATTGATGCGGCTTATGAGATGGTAAAGACCATCCATTTTGAAAATGCTTATTACCGCCATGACATCGGTGCAAGAGCGCTTGCTTTCGGCGGGAAGGAGTAACATGGTATACAGAGTATATGTGGAAAAGAAGCCGGAGCTTGCCAGTGAGGCCAAAGCTCTGCTTTCGGATGCAAGAAATCTGCTGGGAATCCTGAACCTTCAGAACGTGCGTTTATTCAACCGCTATGATGCAGACGAGATCACGCAGGAGCTCTTTGATTATGCGGTCAAAACCGTGTTCTCTGAGCCGCAGCTGGATATCACCTATCCCGAGCTGCCCGAGGACAACGCCATTGTGTTTGCGGTGGAGTATCTTCCTGGCCAGTTCGATCAGCGCGCGGACTCCGCTGCCCAGTGTATTCAGATCATCTCTCAGGGGAATAAGCCCCTTGTTCGCTCTGCCAAGGTTTATTGCTTGTATGGCACCCTGACTGAAGCAGAGATCGAAGAGATCAAGAAGTATGTCATCAACCCCGTGGAAGCGCGGGAAGCCTCACTGGAAAAGCCGGAGACCCTGGAAATGCAGTACACCATTCCTACAGAGGTCCGGACCCTGGAGGGGTTCTGCCAGCTGGATGATAAAGGGCTTGCGGACTTTGTGCGCACCTATGGCCTTGCCATGGATGAAGCGGACGCAGCGTTCTGCCAGGAGTACTTCCGCTCCGAACATCGGGATCCCACCATTACAGAGATCCGCATGATCGATACCTATTGGTCCGATCACTGTCGGCACACCACCTTCAATACCGTGATCGACAAGGTGAGTTTCGAGGATCCGCTGCTCCAGAAGGCCTATGAGGACTACCTCCAGACCCGCAAGGATCTGGGCAGGACGAAGCCCATCTGCCTGATGGATATCGGCACTCTCGCTGCCAAGGCCCTGAAAGCACAGGGAAAGCTTTCCAAGTTGGACGAGAGCGAAGAGATCAACGCCTGCACCGTGAAGATCAACGTGGAGGTGGACGGTGTTTCCGAGCCCTGGCTGCTTCTTTTCAAAAACGAGACCCACAACCATCCCACGGAGATCGAACCCTTCGGCGGCGCAGCGACCTGCATCGGCGGTGCCATCCGGGACCCGCTCTCCGGAAGAAGCTATGTCTATGGCGCAATGCGTGTCACAGGCGCAGCTGATCCTCTGAAGCCTGTGAGCGAGACCCTGCCCGGCAAGCTGCCCCAGCGCAAGATCGTCACCACGGCAGCCGCCGGTTATTCCTCCTACGGCAACCAGATCGGACTTGCCACCGGTATTGTCGACGAGCTGTATCATCCCGGCTATGCTGCCAAGCGTATGGAGATCGGCGCGGTCATCGCTGCCGCCCCCGCAGAGAATGTGCGTCGAGAGGTGCCTGCACCTGGAGATGTGGTGCTGCTCCTCGGCGGAAGCACCGGACGAGACGGTATCGGCGGCGCCACAGGCTCCAGCAAGGCGCACAATGCACACTCCGTTGAGGACTGCGGCGCGGAGGTCCAGAAGGGCAATGCTCCGGAGGAGCGCAAGCTCCAGCGCCTGTTCCGAAATGGCGAGGCGACACGGATGATTAAGCGCTGCAACGACTTCGGCGCCGGCGGCGTCAGCGTTGCCATCGGCGAGTTGGCTGACGGCTTGGAGATCGACCTGAACGCTGTCCCCAAGAAATATGAGGGCCTGGATGGCACGGAGCTTGCCATCTCGGAATCTCAGGAGCGCATGGCTGTGGTCGTGGAGGCCAAGGACGTGGACGCCTTCCTGGCACTGGCTGAGCAGGAGAACCTGCAGGCCAGTCCGGTGGCTGTTGTCCAGGCTGAGCCGCGCTTGGTCATGAACTGGAACGGCAAGAGAATCGTGGACGTGAGCCGGGAATTCTTAAACTCCAACGGCGCAAGCAAGCATATTGAGATTGTTGCCGCGGAGCCTGCGCTCCAGGAGGAAAAAATCTCCGGCAGCTTCCAGGAGAATCTGTTTGCCATGGCTTCCAGCCTGAACTGCTGCTCCCGTCGCGGTTTGTCAGAGCGTTTTGACTCCACCATCGGCGCAGGCACCGTGCTGATGCCCTTCGGCGGAAAGTACCAGATGACGCCCATCCAGGCAATGGTGCAGAAGATCTCGGTGGAAAAGAAACACACGGACGACTGCTCCCTGATGAGCTGGGGCTATGATCCCTATCTGACGGAGCAGAGCCCCTACCACGGCGCATATCTGGCGGTTGTGGAGTCTGTCTGTAAGCTCATTGCCACCGGTGCTTCCTTTGAGGATGTGTATCTGACCTTCCAGGAGTATTTTGAGAAGCCGGGCAAGGATCCCAAGCGCTGGGGAAAGCCCATGTCTGCGCTTCTGGGCGCTTTTGAGGCCCAGATGCACCTGGGTGTTGCCGCAATCGGCGGCAAGGACTCCATGTCCGGCTCCTTTGAGAAGCTGGATGTGCCGCCCACGCTGGTTTCTTTTGCTGTCACAACTGCCAAGACCCGGGAGATTGTCAGCCCCGAGTTCAAGCAGGCCGGGCATAAACTTATCCGCCTCGCTCCTGCATATGGAGCGGATCATCTGCCTGTGACGGAGTCCCTGCTTCAGACGATCGCGCAGGTCACAAAGCTGCTTCATTCCGGCAAGGCTTATGCCTGCTATACGCCCGGTATGGGTGGCATTGCAGAGGCAGTTCTGAAAATGAGTCTCGGCAACGGCATTGGCTTCCGCTTCTCTGAGGCGCTTCCCGTGGAGGACCTGTTCCGCCGCGACTACGGCGCCTTCCTGGTAGAAGTGGACGCAGACGTGGAGGAGGGAACCCTTGTCGGCACCCTGACACAGGAGCAGACAATTTGCCGCGGGGCAGACTGCGCTCCGCTGGACGCGCTCTGTAAGGCCTACGAGGATAAGCTGGAGAGCGTCTATCCCTGCAATATTCCCGACCGGAAAACACCCATGGAGAGCTTCTCCTTCCAGGCATCGACCTATCCGGCACCTGCCATCAAGGCCGCCCGTCCCAAGGTTTTGATCCCGGCATTCCCCGGCACAAACTGCGAATATGACAGCGCAAAGGCTGTCCGCGACGCAGGCGCTGAGCCGGAGATCATGGTCATCAATAACCTCTCTGCAGATGGTATTGCCCGGAGTGTGGATGCCTTTGCAAAGGCGCTGAAGAGCGCGCAGATCGTGTTCATCCCCGGCGGCTTCTCCGGCGGCGACGAGCCGGACGGCAGTGGAAAATTCATCACTGCGTTCTTCCGCAACGCGGCAATCAAGGAAGGAGTCACGGAGCTTCTTGAACAGCGGGATGGCCTCATGTGCGGCATCTGCAACGGTTTCCAGGCGCTGATCAAGCTGGGCCTGGTTCCTTTCGGCAAGATTATCGATACGGATGAGACCTGCCCGACGCTGAGCTTCAACACCATCGCACGGCACCAGTCCCGCATTGTTCGGACCCGGATCGCCTCCAACAAGTCTCCCTGGCTGTCTCTGACGCAGGTTGGAGAGGTGTACTCCGTTCCCATTTCCCATGGGGAAGGCCGCTTCCTTGCAAGCGAGGAGATGATCCGGCAGCTTGCCGCGAACGGCCAGATCGCGACCCAATATGTAGATCTGGATGGCAATGCCACCAGCGATGTGCATTTCAACCCCAACGATTCCATGTACGCCATCGAGGGCATCACGTCCCCGGATGGGCGCGTCTTTGGTAAGATGGGCCATGCTGAGCGTATCGGCGCCGGTCTGTACCAGAATGTTCCCGGCAACTATGACATCCGCATGTTTGAAGCGGCTGTAAAGTATTTCCGCTGAAGGAGAGTCAGATAAATGGCATATAAAACCGATATTGAGATTGCACAGGAGTGCAACATGCTTCCCATTACCGAGATTGCTGCCCGTGCCCATGTGGACGAGAAGTATGTGGAGCAGTACGGCAAGTATAAGGCGAAGATTGATCCCGCTCTGCTCAAGGAGGATCGGCAGGACGGCAAGCTGATCCTGGTCACAGCCATCACGCCGACGCCTGCCGGCGAGGGCAAGACCACCACGACCATCGGCCTGGCGGATGGTCTCAGACGCATCGGCAAGGACGTGACAGTCGCGCTCCGTGAGCCCTCACTCGGACCTGTCTTCGGCGTCAAGGGTGGTGCCGCCGGCGGCGGTTACGCCCAGGTGGTTCCCATGGAGGACATCAACCTCCACTTCACCGGCGACTTCCACGCCATTGGTGCGGCAAACAATCTGCTTGCCGCCATGCTGGATAACCACATTCAGCAGGGCAACGCCCTTGGAATCGATGTTCGAAAGATCACCTGGAAGCGCTGCGTGGATATGAATGACCGTCAGCTTCGCTTTGTGGTGGATGGCCTGGGCGGCCGAACCAATGGCGTGCCACGGGAAGACGGCTTCGACATCACGGTTGCTAGCGAGATCATGGCAGTGTTCTGCCTCTCCAGCTCCATCACCGATCTGAAGGAGCGCCTGGGCCGCATCATCGTTGGCTATACCTATGATGATAAGCCAGTCACCGCCAAGGATCTGAAGGCTGTCGGCGCTATGGCGGCGCTGCTGAAGGATGCGCTGAAGCCCAACCTGGTTCAGACGCTGGAAGGCACGCCTGCCTTCGTTCACGGCGGTCCCTTTGCAAACATTGCCCACGGCTGCAATTCTGTCATGGCAACCAAGATGGCTCTGAAGATGGGCGACTACACTGTTACAGAGGCCGGCTTTGGCGCGGATCTGGGTGCGGAGAAGTTCCTGGATATCAAGTGCCGCATGGCAGGTCTGACCCCGGATGCGGTTGTTGTCGTTGCGACGGTCCGCGCCCTCAAAATGCATGGCGGTCTTGACAAAAAGTCCCTGGACACTGAGGACCTGAACGCATTGGAGAAGGGCATCCCCAACCTCCTGCGCCATGTTTCCAACATCAAGAATGTGTATCGGCTGCCCTGCGTTGTGGCGGTGAATCGTTTCCCCACGGACTCAGATGCGGAGATCGATTTCATCATTGCCAAGTGCCGGGAGCTGGGCGTCAACACCGTCCTGTCAACGGTCTGGGCCGAGGGCGGCAAGGGCGGCGAGGCCCTGGCGCGCGAAGTGGTTCGCCTCTGTGAAGAGGAGCAGGGCGATTTCCGGTTCTCCTATGAGCTGGATGAGAGCATTGAGGAAAAGATCACCCACGTGGTCCAGCGTGTCTACGGCGGAAGGGGTGTCAGCATTCTGCCCGCAGCGCAGAAGCAAATTCGCACGCTCACAGCCCTTGGCTATGACAAGCTGCCCGTCTGCATCGCCAAGACGCAGTACAGCTTCTCGGATGATCCCAGCCTTCTGGGTGCGCCGGAGAACTTCGATGTGACCGTGAAAAACGTAAAGGTCTCCGCCGGCGCCGGTTTTGTTGTGGTCCTGACGGGCGACATCATGACCATGCCTGGTCTTCCTAAGGTTCCTGCCGCTGAGAAGATCGATGTGGATGAGAACGGAAAGATTACCGGCCTTTTCTAAAACAATCCGAAAAAAAGACGAAGGGGAAACCCTTCGTCTTTTACTATTTCAGGAAGAAATACCAGGACAGCCCAATCTGAAGCAGCAGAAACAGCGGAACCAAGATCTGAAACTTTCGTTTGCGTGTCTTATGATGGAACAGCAGCATGCCGAAAAGACTACCGAAGGCTCCGCCCAGAAAGGCAACGCTCAGAAGCGTGGACTCCCGGATGCGCCACTGATGCGCCTTTGCAAACTGCTTGTCCAGAAACATAATTCCCAGTCCGAATGCATTGATTAGGACCAGGTATCCAATCAGGTAGGAATTCAAATTCATCATTCTTTCGGAGGGATTCTATGAGAAAAATAGCCTTTTCAGCCATTCTTCTGCTGTGTGTCAGCCTTTGTGCCTGTGGAAAGAAGCCTGTGTTTGAGACGGTAGACGACCAGATCGTTCCAGCCCTTGCAGAGGAACCATCTTATGTGATTTTTGTCAGTCTGCCTCAGGATGTGACAGAGCAGACCTTTTTCGATGACCAGAACCGGCATTTGTTTACGCAGGCAGAAGGGAACTATGAGGTCATGACGGAGGTGCTCTCTGATCTCAGCACAGAAGAGGCGCTTCGGAGCATTACCGGGATGGATCGGCAAGCAATCACCGTTCTGAAAACAGAGGTCAACGGCATGCCGGAGTATCATGCCAGCTGGACCAGCATGACCGATGAGGGAGCATATCTCAGTCGCATGGTCATGGTATCTGCCGGAGGAAACTATTACTGCATGCGCTTCTCCGCTCCGGAGGAGCTTGGTGCGGAAGTCCAGGATACGATGGAGGAGATCTTCGCGTCGTTTGCCCTGGAGCCACTGGAATCATAACATAAATGCTCATAAAGCACAAGGCCACCGAAAATCCGGTGGCCTTGCGCTTTTTATAAATCTCCGTCTGTGCTGTAGAAGGCTTCTGACGGGAAGGGCAGTTTTCCGAAGGCCTCAAATGGGGTCTCCTCGGTGCCGGGATCGTCAGAGTACTCCCGGTCCGGCAGTTCATAATCCAAGCTCTGGACCATGACAGGAGCCTCACGTTCCATTCTGACAATGGAGAACTGTCCAAGTGTCACGTAAAGCCGACGCTTCTCACCGGAAAATACCAGCGTGTCGTCAAAACTTGCGCGGACGGAATCGGGAATAAGGCTGATTTCCTGCGCCTGTGTACTCTCACCCACATCCACAACCCGAGCCGAGAGAAGCACCGGATCGACTGCTTCCACAACAGCCTCGGGCAGGGGAGAGCCATTGAGATCGCGCCCTGCCCGGGAGGAAAAGACCCGAGCCCGCTCCGCACCGCCGGAGAGCACGATGCGCTTTGCAAACAGGGCCAGCCCATAGATGGTCACAGGCTTGGTTCCGCCGATCACAGCGTCGGCAATGACCTTGTAGTAATAACTGATGTCCACGGAGTAGTACCCCTTGTGGAATGTAACCGGCTGAACATCCAAAAAAACGTTGAGCAGTTCCGCGCTTCTTGCCTTAGTGCTTGTGGACTGTTCCAGGGCTGCTTGAGATTCTTCCGTCAGATAGACTCGAATATCCTCAATGCAGTCCTTGTCCAGACAGGAGTCCACCACTTTTCCGGTATGCAGCAATGCTCTTCGCGGAAAGCTGGTTTCTTGCCGGCGATCTGTCTCTGCCATATGGTTCCCTCCAAATCAAGAATTGAAAGAATCCTTTCATGACAGTTTATGCACGCCCTACGGAATTGCCCTTATTTTTTGAAATCCGATTCCTTGCAGGTGACAAAAGGGGAGAAATGTGATATGCTATCTTTGTATGAGTTTTTCGATGAATGCGAGGGACTTGCTTGAAAACCAGTATTATGGGCGTGGAATTTGACAATATCACCATGCAGGAGGCTCTGGATAAGGCGGAGAAGATCCTCTCCCAGGAAAAGGCCTGCTGTGTTGTCACACCCAATTCAGAAATTGTCTATGAGGCCATGCATGATCCGGAGCTACGGGATCTGCTCAACCGCGCTGAGCTTGTCCTGCCGGACGGCGGCGGTGTGGTCCTTGCCTCCCGGATCCTGAAAACCCCACTGAAGGAGAAGGTTGCAGGCGTTGAATTTGCAGCGGGGCTGCTTGAAATCTTATCACGCCGGGGTCAGAGCCTCTATCTCTTGGGGGCCAAGCCCGGGATTGCCGAGCTGGCTGCCCAAAAAATGCGGGAGCAACATCCGGACCTCATCATCGCAGGAATCCAGGACGGCTATTTCCAGGATGAACAGCTGGTGATCGATCGGATCAATGAAGCAAAGCCAGATGTGCTTTTTGTCTGTCTCGGCGCGCCGAAGCAGGAGCAGTTCATGGAGCGGCATCGGTTGGATCTGCATGTCCGGCTCATGGCTGGCTTGGGCGGCTCTCTGGACAGCTTTGCGGGAACCGTAAAGCGCGCTCCGCGCTGGATGATCCGGATGAATCTGGAATGGTTCTATCGCCTTTTGAAAGAGCCATGGCGCTTTGGACGAATGCTTCGGCTTCCCAAATTCCTGTTTGCTGTACTTCGCGCCAGGGGTAAAGGAGAATCAACATGGGAAAACTGATTGTATTCGAGGGTACGGACGGCTCCGGAAAGTCCACCCAGTTTCGCATCCTGTCTGAGAGACTTCAGAAGGAGGGCATCTCTTACACAAAGCTGGTCTTTCCCCAGTACTCTGAGCCATCCAGCGCACTGATCCGAATGTATCTGGGCGGGGAGTTCGGCGGGAAGCCCTCCGATGTCAACGCCTACGCTGCGTCCACCTTCTATGCTGTGGACCGCTATGCCTCCTATAAAAAGGTCTGGAAGCCCATCTATGACCAGGGCGGCCTGATTATCTCTGATCGCTATACCACCTCCAATGCGGTACATCAGGCCTCCAAAGAGCCGCCGGAGCGTCGGGAGGAATATCTCAAATGGCTCTATGATCTGGAATTCCAGAAGCTGGGGCTGCCGAAGCCGGATCTGGTTTTGTATCTGGATATGCCGCTGGAATTGACGGAGCAGCTCATGCATGAGCGGGAAAACGCAACGCACGTCCATGCGGACATTCATGAGCAGGATATGGATTACCTGCGTCAATGCAAGGAAGCGGCGGAGTTTGCCGCGTCCTACTATGGATGGGTCCGGATTCGCTGTGCAAGAGGCAGCTCTCTGCGAACGGTCCGGGACATCCATGAGGAAATCTATAGCTATGTAAAAAAGTGTCTGGAGGAATGAGCATGGTTTATTTGCTTTTAGGGACTGGATTTGAAGAGATTGAAGCGGTCACGCCTTGTGATTTGCTGCGCCGCGCCGGTGTGGAGGTCTGCACGGTAGGCGTGAATGGCCCTGTTGTCACGGGCAGTCATGGCATTCCCATCCAGGCTGACTGCGCTTTGGATGACGTTTCCCTGGAAAAGGCAGAGATGTTGGTTCTCCCCGGCGGTCTGCGTGGCGTTGCCTCCATTCAGGCATCGGAGAAGGCGATGAATCTGATCCGTGCTTTTTCCGAAGCCGGAAAGTTTGTGGCAGCCATCTGCGCAGCGCCGACGATCCTTGCAAAGCTGCATCTGACAGATGGCCATCTTGCCACCTGCTATCCCGGCATGGAGGACCAAATGGGAGACGCTGTCATGGTTCCGGAAACGGACGCTGTCCAGGATGGCACAATTATCACCGGAACGTCTGCAGGTTGCTCCATTCCCTATGCGCTCCAGCTTATTACAGCCCTCAAGGGCCGTCAGGCAGCGGATGATGTGGCTAAGGCCATTGTATTCCGGACCTGACAGAAGGAGTATCTATGAACGAAAAGGAACCCAATCGGACCTCCGGCGCTCCGGATATGCCGCCGTTGTTTGAGGAGGACCCGACCCAGGACATGTCTGCCTTCATTCAGTCTGTTATGGACTCCATTGGCGACGAGGACGTAAGCGTAGATGACACGCCCACCAAGAAAGTCCCTGGCAGTGATCCGGAGCCTACGAGGCCCATCCCCACAACCCGGCCGATCCCGAATACCGGCACGATCCGGGAGAAAACGAATATGAAAAAGAGACGTCGGATCCCCGCATTTCTGCGGGCGCTTATTTATATTTTTGTTGTTGGCCTGCTCGCCCTGGTCCTTGCCATGTTTGCCTGGGACTGCGCCCTGGATGTTCTGGCGCTCACTAAGCCGGATCGGGAGGTCACTGTGACAGTGACGAATACAGACACCATTGACACCATTACCCAAAAGCTCTATGAGAGTGATCTGATCGATCATCAGTGGCTTTTCAAGCTTTACTGCAAGTTTTCTCATGCGGATCAGAAGATCGATCCGGGCGTGTATACGCTGAACAATCTTTTTGATTATCATGCCCTGGTCAACGGTATGATGGAAACAGCGGTGACGCGGGATTCTGTCAAGGTCACGATTCCCGAAGGCTATGAATGTGATCGCATTTTCCACCTTTTGGAGGACAAGGGTGTCTGCTCCTATGAGGATCTGACCAAGACAGCTGCCAACTATGAGTTCAGCTATGAATTCCTGGCAGAGCTGCCCTATGGTTCTGCGAATCGGCTGGAAGGCTATCTGTTCCCCGACACCTACGAGTTTTATGTTGGCGACGATGCTGTCAATGTGTTCCGGAAGTTCCTCAATAACTTTGAACGAAAGATCGATACCCTCTCTATGGAGGAGAATCTGCTCCTGCTGAACGCCAATCTTCGCCAGAAGATGGAAGAAAACAATTTCACAGAGGAGCAGATCCAGGCCGGTATGATCGACGAGCAGAAACTAGTGATCGTTGCGTCCATCATTGAAAAGGAGACCGCCGGTGCCAGCGAGTCCGGCGCCATTGCGTCGGTCATCTATAACCGCCTGTGCTCCAACCTCTATCCGCTGCTCCAGATTGACGCTACCATTCAGTACGTCCTGCCGGAGCGCAAGGAAGTACTGAGTCAGGAGGATCTGCAGATCGACTCGCCCTATAACACCTATCGCTATCCCGGCCTGACCCCTGGCCCCATCGCCAATCCAGGCCTTGAAAGCCTTCGGGCTGCGCTGAATCCCAACAATACCACATTCTTCTTCTACGCGCTGGACAAGAACGGATGGCATCATTTCTCGTCGTCCTACTTTGATCATCAGGAGTTCCTGGAGGGTCTGAATGAAGCAGAATAAACCGGAGCTTTTATCCCCGGCAGGGGACATGGAGCGCCTGAGAATGGCAGTTGCCTTCGGCGCGGACGCGGTCTACCTGGCAGGTACCTCCTATGGCATGCGGGGAGGCGTGGATAACTTTACACAGCCGGAGCTCTATGAGGCGGTGAAGCTGTGCCACGAAAAGAAGGTGCGGGTCCATGTGACGGTCAACACGCTTCCAAGAGGGGACGAGCTTGACGCGCTTCCGGAGTATCTTGCCATGCTTCAGGACACCGGAGCCGATGTGCTGATCGTTGCGGATCTTGGCGTATTCCGGATGGCGCAGAAATACGCGCCTAAGCTGGAGCTACACGTCTCCACCCAGACGGGAATCGTCAATGCAGCTTCCGCCTCGGCCTGGTATGATCTTGGAGCCAGTCGCGTGGTCCTTGCCCGGGAGCTCAGCCTGCAGGAGATTGAACGCCTGCGTCGGGATACGCCGGAGGAGCTGGAGATCGAGACCTTCGTGCATGGCTCTATGTGCGTCAGTTTTTCCGGCCGCTGTCTTCTATCCAACTATCTGACCGGGCGTGACGGCAACCGGGGCGTCTGCGCCCAGCCCTGCCGCTGGAAATACGCGCTGATGGAGGAGACAAGACCGGGCGAATACTTCCCGATCGGAGAGGACCGCGACGGAACCTATATCCTCAATTCCAAGGATCTGTGCATGATCGAGCATATCCAGGAACTGATGGACGCCGGAATCGACTCCTTCAAGATTGAAGGCCGCGCCAAATCCAGCTACTACACCGCTGTAATCACCAATGCCTATCAAAATGCCATTCGCGCTGCCATGGCAGGGGAGACGCTGGATCCGATCTGGCTGGAGGAGGTCCAGAAGGTCTCTCACCGGCACTATTTTACCGGCTTCTTCTACGGCTACTCGGGAGATAGTCAATACTATGACTCCTCCCGGTACTTAAGAAACTGGCAGGTCAGCGCCTATGTACTCTCTTGGGATGGGGAGCGGGCACTTTGCACGCAACGCAACCGTTTTTCCGAAGGAGATGAGCTTGAGCTTCTGGTTCCTGGTCAGGCGCCTGTACGCCTCAAAGCGCAGGATCTGAGAAACGAAGCAGGAGAGCGTGTCACCGTACTGCCTCATCCGGAGGAGCGGTTCACTATGCCGCTGCCTGTTCCGGCGATTCCAAACTCGATTCTGAGAAAATCGGTTGATTTGAGTGCGCAATAGGCGAAAAACCTGTTGACAAGGAAAAAAACTGTGTTAGAATATCCAAGGATATTGAAAAGGCATTGAAAAAGCCCATCAAAGACAGCAGCCTGAGAAGCGAGAGGGGATCGGTGAGAGCCCTCAAGGCCCAGCCCTTTGAAAGCCACTTTGGAGCCGCCCGGGAGGACCGGGACGATTCATCCCCGTTACCGGATGACTAAGATGCGCCTTGTGCGCAATTAGGGTGGTACCGTGAGTTTTGCCTCGCCCCTATGTCCAGGGGCGAGGCGTTTTTATGGAGGATTGAATGATGAAACCCTTTGGCCTGAACGAACTTCGCGAGATGTATCTGCGCTTCTTTGAAAGCAAGGGTCATCTGCGCCTGCCCAGCTTTTCCCTGGTTCCGCAGAACGACGCATCCGTTTTGCTGATCAACGCAGGCATGACGCCCATGAAGCCCTACTTTACCGGCGAGGAGGAGCCGCCTCGTCATCGGGTCTGCACCTGCCAGAAGTGCATTCGCACCGGTGATATTGAGAACATCGGCAAGACGGCTCGCCACGGCACGTATTTTGAAATGCTGGGCAACTTCTCCTTCGGCGATTACTTCAAGAAAGAGGCCATTCCCTGGGCCTGGGAGTTTCTGACCAGTCCTGAATGGGTTGGCATCGATCCGGATCGGCTGTATCCCTCGGTCTATTTGGACGACGATGAGGCCTGGAATATCTGGCATGATGAGATTGGAATCCCTGCAGATCGGATCTTCCGTTTCGGCAAGGAGGACAACTTCTGGGAGCATGGTTCCGGTCCCTGCGGCCCCTGCTCTGAGATCTATTATGACCGCGGTCCCGAGAAAGGCTGCGGCAAGCCAACCTGCACCGTAGGCTGCGACTGCGACCGCTATATGGAGGTCTGGAACATCGTTTTCTCTCAGTTCAACAACGATGGTCAGGGCAACTATACGGAGCTGCAGCAGAAGAATATTGACACCGGCATGGGTCTTGAGCGTCTGGCTGTAGTCTGCCAGAATGTGGACTCTCTCTTTGATGTGGACACTGTGATGAACATCACCAATGCAGTCTCAGCCATCACCCACGCGCATTACGGAGAAAGTCACAAGACCGATGTGTCTCTTCGCATCATCACGGATCATATCCGCTCTGCGACCTTCCTCATCGGCGACGGCGTCCTGCCCTCCAACGAGGGCCGGGGCTACGTCCTGCGTCGTCTGCTTCGCCGCGCTGCTCGGCATGGGAAGCTTTTGGGTGTGAACGAGCCTTTCCTCTACAAGGTCTGCGAAACGGTCATTCATGAGAATCAGAATGCCTATCCCGATCTTGTGAAAAAGCAGGACTATATCACCCGCGTCATCCGCAATGAGGAGGAGAACTTTGCCAAGACCATCGATGCCGGAACCAAGATCCTGAGCGACCTTGTGAATGAGCACCTGGCCAAGGGCGAGACCGTGTTCTCCGGCGCTGACGCCTTCCGCCTCTATGACACCTATGGATTCCCCATTGACCTGACTGAGGAGATGGTGGAAGAGAGCGGCCTGCGCGTCGATCAGGAAGGCTTCAATGCCGAGATGCAGCAGCAGCGTGAGCGTGCCCGGGAAGCCCGGAAGGCTTTGGGCGATCTTGGCTGGGCCGGCATTGAGCTGGGCAAAGAGATCCCAGCCACGCAGTTTATTTACGAGAATTCCACTGCTGACAGCAAGGTCCTGGCCATCATCTCCGAGGATGAGCTTCGGGAAGAAGTTGGTGAGGGAGCAGAGGCCATTCTGGTCCTGGATCAGACGACCTTCTATGCGGAGATGGGCGGTCAGGTGGCTGACCATGGCATGATCATCCGGGATGGAGAATGGAAATTCCGTGTCACGGATGTGCAGAAGAACAAGGGCGGCAAATACCTGCACTATGGCGTTGTGGAGTCCGGCATCATCAAGCTGGGTGACTTCTGCGCGACGCAAATCGACGACGCACGTCGGGACGCGATTCGTCGTGCCCACTCCTCCACCCATCTGCTGGACGCGGCTTTGAAGCAGGTTCTGGGCGATCATGTGCATCAGGCAGGCTCTCTCGTTGAGGAGGACAGCCTCCGCTTTGACTTCTCTCACTTTGAGGCAGTCAGCGCAGAAGAGCTTTCCAAGATCGAAAACCTGGTCAACAGCTGGATTCTGGCGGGCTATCCCATCGTCACGGAAGAGCTTCCCATCGAGGAGGCAAAGAAGAAGGGCGCCATTGCCATGTTTGGCGAGAAATACGGCGAAGTGGTTCGCGTTGTGGAGATGGGAAGATCCGACGAGATTGTGTCCATGGAGTTCTGCGGCGGTACCCATCTGAACAATACTGCGAAGGCCGGCCTGTTCCGGATTCTCAGTGAGGGCAGTGTGGCCTCCGGTGTGCGCCGGATCGAGGCTGTCACCGGTCTCAGGACCGTTCAGCTTATGAAGCAGGAGCATGAAGCCCTTCTGAGCGCCTCGCAGATCCTAAAGACCACCCCCGGCGAGTTGACAGGCCGGATGGAGCAGACCCTGGCAGAACTCAAGGAAGCGCGCCGCATCATTGAGCAGTACAAGGCCAAGGAGAGCGCTGGCAGCGCAGGAGATCTTCTGAAGGGAGCGGCTGATGTAAGCGGACTGCATGTGGTTACCACAACCCTGACAAGCGGCGACGTGAACAGCCTGCGCAAGATGGGAGATGTGCTCCGCGATAAGGATCCTGCTGTGGTGGCTGTCCTGGCACTGGCAGGGGAGAAACTGAGCCTGCTTGCTGTTTGCGGCAAGGAAGCCGTGGCAAAGGGCGTCAAGGCTGGCGATATCATCAAGACCATCGCCCCGATCTGCGGCGGCTCTGGCGGCGGAAAGCCGGATTCTGCTATGGGCGGCGGCAAGGATGCGTCCAAGCTCCCGGAGGCACTCGGCAGTGTGCTGGCCTTTGTGGAGTCCAAGGTTCAATAAGGAGGATACAATGGAAGACTGCATTTTCTGTAAGATCGCTTCTGGGGAAATCCCTTCCACGAAGCTGTATGAGGATGAATACTGTGTGGCGTTTCAGGATCTGAACCCGCTGGCGCCTACCCATTTTCTGGTGATTCCCAAGGAGCATTTTGCCTCCGCTGCTGAGGTGACAGAGCAGAATGCGCAGCTTGTGGGACACATCTTCTTGGTGATTGCCAAAATTGCGAAGGAGCTTGGAATCCAGGATGGCTACCGGGTCGTCACCAATGTGGGTGAGCTGGCCGGACAGACCGTCCATCATATCCATTTCCATGTCCTTTCTGGGAAGCCCCTGGGCAGCTTCAATTAAGCGATATCACCAAAAACCAGACGTCATTTTTGACGTCTGGTTTTTTTGCACAAGAGGGTTACATAAAACAAGTCGAAAATCTGGCGCAAAATTAACAGAATGATGTTGAAACCAGGACAGGGCCGTGGTAAATTATTAGAGATCTTGTTTGTGGATGTGGAATTATGGTTTTTTCAAGCCTTGTCTTTTTATATATTTTTCTCCCTGCATGCATGCTTCTTTATATTGCCGTTCCAAAAATTTGGATGAAAAATGGCATTTTGATCCTGTTTTCCCTGGTGTTTTACGCATGGGGCGAGCCGTTGTATGTGGTCCTTCTGATTCTTTCCGCCCTTGTCAACTGGTCCTGCGGCGCTTTGATCGGGATCGGTCGATTGGAGCACCGAACAGGGAAGATGAAAGCAGCGCTGATCCTGGCAATTCTGGTGGATCTGGGGACCCTGGCGCTGTTTAAATATGCCGGTTTTTTTGTCGAAAACTTCAACGCGCTCACTGGGCTGAAAATTGCCGCGCCGGAAGTCGTCATGCCCATTGGCATCTCCTTCTATACCTTCCAGGCGCTGACTTATGTGATTGATGTCTATCGTGGAAATGTGGCTGTCCAGAAGTCCTATCCCAGATTTCTTTTGTATATTGCGCTATTTCCGCAGCTCATTGCCGGCCCCATTGTCCGCTATTCGGAGATTGAACCGCAGCTGGAGGAGCGTCATGTCAGTTCTGAAAGCTTTTTCACCGGCCTGACTCGCTTCCTGATTGGCCTTGGAAAGAAGGTTCTGATCGCAAACTACTGCGGCGCCATGACCTCCCAGCTCCTGGATGGAAAAACTGCAAGTCTGACAACCCTTGCGGCCTGGCTCGGGATGCTTCTCTACACCTTCCAGATCTATTTTGATTTTTCCGGCTATTCCGACATGGCCATCGGCTTGGGCCGGATGTTTGGCTTTGAGTATTCGGAAAACTTCAACTTCCCCTATATGAGTACTTCCATTACGGAATTCTGGCGCAGATGGCATATCTCGCTGTCCAGCTTTTTCCGGGACTATGTGTACATTCCTCTGGGTGGAAACCGTCGTCATCAGTATTTGAATCTGTTCATTGTATGGGCACTCACCGGCCTCTGGCATGGTGCAAGTTGGAATTTTGTTCTCTGGGGCCTGTACTTCTTTGTGCTTCTGTGCTTTGAACGGATTTTCAAAGGCCTTTTGGATCTGCTTCCCAAGGCGGTGCGTTATCTTCCCACCATGCTGCTGGTCATTTTTGGATGGACTCTGTTCTATTTCACAGATCTGCGCGATGTAGTCAATACCTTTGCAGCTCTGTTTGGTCATGGCGCCGGGCTGACCAGCGCTGAGACGAAGATTCATTTTGTTTCCTGCATTCCGCTGCTCATTCTTGCAGCCGTCGGCTCAACAAGCCTGCCGAAGAATCTGTCGATGATCATCGCTGCACTGTGTGCAGGCAATCAGAAGCGGGGCGAGGCAACATCGACGGCGTTCTATGTGCTGACCTTCCTGTTCGATCTTGCGGTGCTGTTCCTTGCGACGGTTTCCTTGATCGGTTCCAGCTACAATCCATTCCTTTATTTCCGCTTCTGAGGAGGTGCGAAATTGAAAAACAAAGGTTTTATTCTTGGCGGCATCCTTCTTGCAGTCATGCTGGTACTGGGCGTTGTGTCCTTGGTTGATACAGATCCCACGGTTTCGCTTGTCGAAAACCGAAAGTTGGCGACCAAACCGGCATTTTCTGCAGAGCGCCTGTTTTCTGGTCAGTATCTGTCGGAACTGGACACGTACTATAATGATACCTTTCCCCTGCGGGAGCGCCTGTTCAAGGCGAATCAGCAGCTCAACGGTTTTTATCACTACTCCGGCCGGAAGGAGGAGAACAATGTCCTTCTGATCGGCGCCAACACCGGCGCAGAGGAGGGCGGTGTTTCTCTTGCTGATTATGAGCGCGCTCAGGCGGAACAGGAGAATCCCACCAAGCCGGACAAAGATCCGGCACAGGATCCTGCTTTGACAGATCCCGATGTTCCTACTGAGCCAGAGGATCCCAATGGGGGAGAGGATCCGGAGCAGCTTCCGCCGGATGAACCGGAACCGAATGTTCTGGACCAGGTGGATGCTGCTGCAAAGCATGACTCCGGCTGGACAGTGGATGAGAACGCCTCGTATGAGCAGGCCGGCGCCGTGATGATTATCGGCAAGCAGGGCATGGAGGTACCGTCCAAGGTTCCGGATGTGATTACCTCCTATGCAAATGTGCTCAACACCTTCGCTGAAAAGATGCCGGATGTGCAGGTTTACTCCCTGATCACGCCGAATGCTGCGGAATTCTACTCTCCGCTGGAGTTTCACACCGGATCCCATAGTCAGAAGGATATGATCTCGTCCGCCTATTCCCAGATGACGGATGAGATCATCAAGGTCGATATTTATTCCAAGCTGGCTGAGCGGACGGATCAGTATATTTACTTCCGCACCGATCATCACTGGACCGCCCGCGGTGCATATTTTGCTTATGTTGCTTTCTGCGAGGCGAAGGGGCTTGATCCGGTCTCTCTGGAGGACTTTGAGTCTGGACGGTATGATGAGTTTGTGGGAAGCCTCTATACCTTCACTCGTCAGTATCCGCAGAGCGAAGTGCTGTGGAACAACCCGGATTACGTGGAGTACTTCCTGCCCATTGTGGAGAGTCACGCCAAATATTATATGGACTCCACTCTGACAAACGGAATTCCCATCTACGTGGTCAGCACCAATATCTCCAATGCATCCAAGCAGGACAAGTACCTTTGCTTCATCTCCGGTGATACGCCCATCTGCGTCATCGAGACAGCCGTTGAAGACGGTCCAACTTGCGTAGTGCTGAAGGAATCCTACGGAAACGCGTTTGTGCCGTTCCTGACCAGTCATTACAGCAAGATCATCGTCATTGATCCCAGAGAGTTCAACCATGGCTCCAAGCCATATCTGGACTTGGTTGCATTTGCACAGGAGCAGGAAGTGGATGATCTTCTGGTCATCAATTATCCGTTTATGATCAACAATGCAGCCTATGTGGGCTATCTGAGAGCTCTGGCCGCCAATTGATAGAAAAACCCCGCTTGAGTGTGCCTCAAGCGGGGTTCTTTTTTGATTAGCTGTTGAGCTTTGCCTCAACATAGGTTACGACGATCTCTTCGGCCTTTGTCCGATCAAACACGCCGTTGAGAACCAGGTCTGCATGCCAACGGGTGGGCTCGATCAGCTCATTGTGGCGGAAACGCACGGTGTCAATATAGCGATCCGTGACTTCCTTCTTGGTTTGACCACGGGCCATGAACTTGTCGATCCGGCGGACCAGACGCTCATCAGAGGCCAGATCCACGAAAATCTTCAAATCCAACTTTTCCCGAATGGGCGCCAGGTACAGAGCAAAGAGGCCCTCAATAATCACGATATCAGCGGCGTCCTCACCAGGAGTAACAGCTGCTTCAAAATCAGCGACCATATCGTCCACCCGCATGGCGTCGGGGTGATTGTGCTCCACATATTCAATGCCAGTGATGGGAGCAATGGTGGTAATACCCGGGCGCTTGAAGTAGTGGTCCATGTTGATCAGTGTGACCTTGTATTTGCTTCCCAGCGCTTCATTCAGCCGGTCAGCCAGCGTGGACTTGCCGCTGCAGGTGCCGCCAGCGATTCCAATTGCAAAAGGTTTTTTCATGGGGAGGACCTCCTTGGTTCTTGATAAAACTATGATACCACGATTCTTTGTATAAAGCAACAAAAAAGAATGGGCCGAAGCCCATTCTTTTTTGCGATTTGTTCTGAAATTAGAACTCCATGTCGTAGTGGATGGTGCCGAAGGGAGTCTCCTGATCGGTGATGGCCATGGACTTGGACATCGCCTTGATCTCGTCGACAGTGACCTCGCGGCCCAGATCGCTGGAGAGGAACAGGCCGTCGGTGAGGAGCAGCATGTTCTTTGCGATCTCGGGAGTGTTGTAACGGGTCTCGTCGTTCAGGATGCCCAGCTTGTAAGCCAGCCACATAACCTGGTTGTCGTTGTAGAGGAGCTTGGAGGGATCAGCCAGCTCTTCCAGGTTGCCGTTCTCGTGGCACTTCAGGTCCACAGTGACGTTCCGGCCGTTCTGATCGCCGAAGAAGGTCAGCTCGGGAGCGCCGCCGAACAGGGTAGCAGCGTTGGCGTTGGCAGCCGCAGCGAACTTGCCGCCGGTGGTGTCGGTACCGGTGATCTCCAGGCCGCCCTTGGAGCCCAGAATGTAGGTCAAGCCGTAGTCCTTGTAGTTACCAGCGGAGGCACCCAGGACGTTGAAGGTCATGCCATTGGCATACTTGGCAAAGCCAGTGCCGAAGTCCTCAACGGTGAAGCCGTTGGGATCCTTGATCAGACGATCGTCATACTCCAGGCCGCGGGTAGCGAAACCGGAGACGCTCTTCAGCTCGGGAACGCCGGTGACGAAGAGGATCTGGCTGATGAGGTAGATGCCCAGGTCGATCAGCGGGCCATGGCCAGCGACCTTCTTGGTGTAGAAGTCGGTGGTGAACTGGGGCAGATCGTAGCCGGGACGACGGCGCTGAGAGAAGAAGTGCAGGTTGACGTAGTACAGGTTGCCCAGATCGCCGCGAGCGATCATGTCACGAGCAACGCGGGACTGCGGGGTCATGATGGAGCTGATCTGAACATGGAACTTGCGGCCCAGCTTCTTGGCAGCCTCAGTCATCATGTTGGCGTCATGCCAGTTGGAGCTGATGGGCTTCTCGCAGTAGCAGTCGAAGCCAGCCTTCATGACAGCGATGGAGACGGGAGCGTGCAGGTTGTTGTGGACGCAGACATCGACGGTGTCCAGATCGTCGCGCTTGAGCATCTCACGGAAATCGGTGTAGCAGTCCTTGGCATCGAAGCCGTACTGCTGACGCCATGCCTCCAGCTTGGCAGCATCAATCTCAGAGACAGCAACGACCTTCGCAGTGAAGCCCAGCTGCTCAGCATGACGCTGGATGTTGGAGTAGATGGTCATGTGACGATGGGAGATCATGCCAGCGCCAATGATACCAACGCGGATTTCTTTCATGTTGTTTACCTCCTGTAATTGCTCTTTTGACATTCTTCCATGAATGTTTCCAAAGGTAGATTTATTCTACCACTTTTCTTTTGGTATTGCAAGCATGTTTCTTAGAAAGAAGAAAAAACTCTTGAATTACTTTCGAAGGACCATCGACAAAGAAGAGAAAAGCTTGACTCCCTTTAGCGTTTTCCTGCCAGAAGCGGAAAATAAGTTTACAATTTCTCGAAAAGATGTTATTCTATGGAAGGAATTCAGAAGGGAGTTCGTTTATGCTGGAGAAACTCAAACTGGTGGAGGATCGATATGCGGAAATGGCGGAACGCGCAGCGCAGCCAGATTTTTATGCGGATGCGCAGGCGGCTGCCAAGCTTCTGCGGGAGCAGAAGGAATTGGAGCCGATCATCACAGCCTATCGCAGCTATTGCAAGGCGGATCAGGAGTCCGCAGAGCTTCGTCAGATGCTGGACGGCCCCCTGGAGCCGGAGTTTCGGGAACTCTGTCAGTCGGAGTATACAGCGCTGAAAGCACAGATGGAGTCGCTGGAACAGGAATTGAAGATCCTGCTGCTTCCCAAGGATCCCAACGATGATCGGAATGTGATTATGGAGATCCGTGCTGGAGTCGGCGGAGAGGAGAGCGCCTTGTTTGCCCATTCTCTCTATCGGATGTACACCATGTATGCTGAGCGGAAGGGATATCAGGTGGAGCTGCTGAACGTCAGCGAAACAGAGCTTGGCGGTTTCAAGGAGGTTACGCTGAATCTTTCTGGGTTTGGCGCCTATTCCCGTCTGAAATTTGAAAGCGGCGTTCATCGGGTCCAGCGCGTCCCGGAGACCGAATCCGGTGGACGGGTCCACACCTCCACAGCGACTGTCGCAGTACTACCGGAGATGGATGAGGCTTCCGTGGAAATCCGGCCCGAGGATATCAAGATGGATGTCTATCGCGCTTCCGGCGCCGGCGGTCAGCACGTCAACAAGACCTCCTCTGCTGTCCGCCTGACGCACCTTCCGACCGGGACGGTCGTTGCCTGCCAGGAGGAGCGCAGTCAGGTGCAGAACCGGCAGAAAGCCATGAACATGCTGGCGTCTATCCTCTATCAGGCGGAACAGGAACGGATCCAGAGCGCCTTTTCCGCAGAGCGGAAAAGCCAGGTAGGCACCGGCATGCGCAATGAGCGGATCCGAACCTATAACTATCCCCAGGGCCGTGTGACGGATCACCGCATCGGTCTGACCCTGTATCAGTTGGATGCTGTTCTGAATGGGGATCTGGATCTTCTGATTGATCCGCTGATTACCGCAGATCAGGCAGAAAAATTACAGAAAAGTGAGAACGAAAAAGGATGAACACCTTGTTTTTACCTGCCTCCGCGCCCGGAACCATTGAGACGGCAGCGCGGATTCTCCTGGAGGGGGGCCTTGTCGCGATTCCGACGGAAACGGTCTATGGCCTTGGCGCCAACGGGTTGAATGCAGAGGCGGTTGCCAAGATTTTTGAAGCAAAGGGGCGTCCGCAGGATAACCCCTTGATCCTGCATATTTCCGATGTAAGCCAGCTTCCGCTTTTTTGTGATCCCGTTCCCGCGCTGGCCTATGAGCTTGCAGAACGCTTCTGGCCGGGACCTCTGACTTTGGTGCTGAAGTGTCGGGAAAATGTGCCGAAGCGGACCACTGCGGGGCTGGATACGGTTGCTATCCGCTGCCCGGATAACGAGATCACAAGAAAGATCATCTCCGCTGCCGGCGTGCCCATTGCTGCGCCCTCCGGCAATACGTCCGGACGGCCCAGTCCGACCACTGCGCAGCATATGGTGGAGGACATGAATGGGAAAATAGAGGCCATTGTAGACGGCGGCAGCTGCGGCATCGGTGTGGAATCCACCATCCTGGATCTGACGGTTCAGCCGCCGCGTCTGCTTCGTCCCGGAGGAATGCCTCTGGAGCCGCTGCGAGAGCTGGTGGGGGAGATCGCGGTGGATGAAGCGCTTATCCGGCCCTTGGGGGAGGGAGAACGCCCGAGAGCTCCTGGCATGAAATACCGTCACTATGCGCCCAAAGCGCCTGTGACGGTTCTGACAGGTCCTTCTGACAGGACCGCGGCTTATATCCAAGATCATGCACCCAGCGGTTCCGGCGTGATCTGTTTCAGCGAGTACGAGGCGTGCTTCCCGAACTGCATCGTCCGGACCATTGGGAAGAGCACGGATCTGCTGCAGCAGGCACAGCATGTCTTTGACGCGTTGCGTTCCTTCGACGCAACAGAGGTCGAGGTCAACGAGATTTTTGCGCAATGCCCACCGGAGCAGGGGCTTGGCCTTGCGGTCGCAAATCGTCTGAAAAAGGCCGCAGGCTTTCATGTCGTCGCACTGGAGGAGAATGCATGAAAATCATTGGCTTTACCGGCGGCTCCGGATGCGGAAAGACCACAGCGCTTCAGGCGCTTGCGCCTTATCATGCGCTGATCCTGGACTGCGACGCCGTGTATCACGAGCTCCTTCGAACAGATAGAGAGCTGACAGCTTCCATCGGAGCCAGATTCCCTGGAACTGTCCGGGATGGCGTGCTGGACCGAAAAGCACTTGGAAACGTGGTGTTTTCGGATCCTGAGGCCTTGGAGGCGCTGAGCGCCATTACAGACCCTGTTGTCATGCGCCGGGTCCAGGTTCTTCTGGATGAGGCAAGGACCGCTGGAAGACGTGTGGCGGCGCTGGATGCCATTCGCCTGGAGGAGAGCGGCCTTGCGGATCTGTGTGATGTGACCATTGCTGTGACAGCGCCGCTTCCCCAGCGGATCCGACGGCTGATGGCGCGGGAGGGAATCAGTGAGGACTACGCCCGTGCGCGGATCGCGGCCCAGCGCTCCAACGAATCCTTTTCTCAGAGTTGTGATTTTACCCTGGAAAACTCCGGAGATCTCTCCGGCTTTCATACACGCTGCAGCGAATTGCTGCAGACAATTCTTAAGGAGGAAAGCAATATGAGCGAAAACATCTACAAAGAGCAAAGAGAACAACTGCTTTATCAGCCCAAGAATGCATACCTGGATCTTTCTGATGAGGATTTTCAGGCGATGAACGCCTACTGCAGCGACTACATGCAGTTTCTGACCAAAGGCAAGACCGAGCGTGAGTGCGTCACGGAAGCTGTCCGTCAGGCAGAGGAAGCGGGCTTTCAGGCATACAAGCCCGGAATGGCGCTTCAGCCTGGAGATCGGATCTACACGATCAATCGGGGCAAGAGCGCGATTTTTGCGGTGATCGGAAAGGAAGATCTGTCCCACGGCGCACAGATCGCAGCGGCCCACATCGACTCTCCCCGCATGGATTTAAAGCCCAATCCGCTCTATGAGGACGCAGAGCTTGCCCTGTTCAAGACCCACTACTATGGCGGCATCAAGAAGTATCAGTGGACTGTGACGCCCCTTGCTATTCACGGCGTGGTAAGTCTCAAAAATGGAGAGACGGTCACGGTCTGCATCGGTGAGGATCCCAAGGATCCTGTTTTCTGTGTTACGGATCTTCTGATCCACCTGTCGGGAGAGCAGATGAAGAAGACTCTGGCGGAGGGTGTTTCCGGCGAAGCGCTGAACCTGCTGATCGGCAGCCAGCCGCTGAAGGACGATGACGGCGCGGACGCTGTGAAGTTCCATGTGCTGAAGCTTTTGAATGAGAAGTACGGAATCGTGGAGCAGGACTTCTATTCCGCGGAGCTCTGCATTGTCCCTGCGGGACCGACCCGTGAGGTTGGCCTGGATCGCAGCATGATCGGCGGCTATGGTCATGACGATCGCGTCTGCTCCTATGCCGAGTTCTGGCCCATGCTCAGACTGGGAACACCCAACAAGACCTGTGTCTGTGTCCTGGCAGACAAGGAAGAGATCGGCTCCGTGGGCGTCTCCGGCATGCAGTCCGTGTTTTTTGAGACCTTTATGAAGGATCTCTGTGAGACCCAGGGTGTGGCGCTTCGCCGCTGCTTTGAGGCTTCCAAGTGCCTTTCCGCAGACGTGACCAATGCTCTCGATCCGACCTATGACTATGTTTCCGATCGGCGGAACAACACCCGTCTGAATTATGGTGTTGGTCTGTGCAAGTACACAGGATCCCGCGGCAAGAGCGGCGCTTCGGATGCCTCCGCTGAGCTGGTTGGGTACGTGACCAGACTGCTGGATCAGCATGGTATTCGCTGGCAGATGGGCGAGCTTGGCAAGGTCGACGCTGGCGGTGGCGGAACCGTTGCAGCTTACATGGCAAACCGCAATATCGATACGCTGGATGCCGGCGTTCCGGTCCTGTCCATGCACGCTCCTTTCGAGGTCGTTGCGAAGCTGGACTGCTATATGACCATGCGCGCCATGCAGGTGTTCTACGAGGATTAATCAAAAGAAGAACTGCCCTCCCGCTTGGGAGGGCAGTTTGTTTATGCGGTTTTTTCTCTTGTCAGATTCTTGATCCAGTTGAAGGAGTTGATCTTCCAGACTGCCACAAAGCATTTGAGGATCTGATCGCTCAGCAGGCAGGAATATACTACCCAAGCAGGCGCATGGAAGACATTCTGTGCGATGAAGCCGGCGGGAAGAACAACCAGGAACACAAAAATGGTGTCGTTCTTGAAGACGAAGCTCACGTCGCCGCCTGCTTTCACAAGACCGGCAAGGCAGGTCGCCTGATAGCAGCGGCCGACCATGGCCACTGCCAGCACATTCAGGAACTGCCGAGCAACGGCAATGGTCTCTGGCTCAAGATCATAGAGGCTGAGGAACGGAGTGCGAAGCAGGAACAGGAGCAGACCCATGACCCAGCCGATGACCGCAAACAGGATCTGTGCTGTTTTGGCATATTCCTTCATCAGATCGTATTTGCCAGCGCCGACAGTTTTTCCGGTAATGATTCCAAGCGCAGCGGAGAGACCGAGCACCACCATGTACAGGAGCGTATTCAGGTTGCCGGCAACGCTGACAGAGGCAATGGCTTCGGCGCTCATGTGGCCAATGATCGCGCTCTGTGCCAGAGTGTTGATGGCCCAGACGACCTGACCGCCCAGGACAGGCGCGCCATAACGGACCAGATCCCGGAAGAGACCGCCGCCGGAGAGGAAGATGTGCTTTGCTTTGAACAGCAGCTTTTTGTCAATGAAGAAGACGTAGATCACCATGACCGCCGCTTCCACAATTCGGGAGATCAACGTTGCAATAGCAGCGCCGCGGATTCCCAGGGCAGGGAAGCCCAGTTTACCAAAGATCAGCACGTAGTTCAGTCCGATATTGACAAAGAGAGTGATGATGGAAATCACAAGGCCGATCCGGACCGTTTCGACAGAACGCATGGCGTTGATCAGAAGCTGACTGATGCAGAAGAAGATGTAGCTCCAACAAACGATCCGCAGATAAATAATGGCCTGCTCAATGACCAGTTCCTCTTTGGTGAAGACCCGGATGATGACCCTCGGAAACAAGAAGGAGAATACCGAGAGGAGAATCCCTAGACAAGTGCAGATCCGTAGGCACATAGCAGTCAGACGGCGAATGGAGCTGGTGTCTCGTTTTCCCCAGTATTGAGCCGCCAGAATCAGAAGCGCACTGCCGATGCCGTTGACAGCAAACTGCAGGAAGGTCTGGATCTGATTGCCCATATACACTCCGCCGATGACATATTCACCCAGTCGGCCGATCATCAAATTGTCCGCAAAGTTCACAGCGAAGCTGATGAAGTTTTGCAGCGCAATCGGAATGGCAAGTAAGATCAATGATTTATAGAAGCTGCGATCTTTTGTAAGAACGGCCATAGGGCTGCACCTCCTGGAGTTGTTTTCAATATCATAGCATAGAATGTGGACTTTTGCAATAAAAATGAAGGGCCGTTTGTTGCTCTAGTCTCGTATCTTGTCGAAAAAACTGATGCCGCTTTCCAAGAGGCATCAGCAAATTTCGTTTTTCGTGTTTGATCTTGGTTGCGTTATTTTCCTTTAAATGGAGGGTCTGCCGGGTGCAGGCCGCCAAGCTTCTGCATGGTACGGGAGAGCGCATCCCGGATATTGGGCGTGATCACATGCTGCTGATGGTAGTCGAAGCTCTCCACAAAATCGTCCAAATCCCCTTTGACCCGGTCCATGTTCTGCTTCATAAGCGGGAAGATCTTGTCATAGAACCAGTCTCGCTCACTATTGGGAAGATTGTCCTGCGCAGATTCCACGAGATCCGCGAAATGCCGCATACAGAAGCCCTTGCAGCTTTCCGCCTTTTTGCGGAATTCCTCCTTCTTCACCATCATGAAGAAGGTTTCGTAGTAACGCTGCATATTCTTTTGAACTTTGTCGCAGATGTAGCAGGTTTCCTGCCTGCGCCGACTCCATTTCACAAGAGGAGGGGAACCCTCATCTCCGGATTTTCCGCGGGAGAAGAGACCGCGTTTTGCGGGCTTATCAAAGCTATCAAGCTGTTCTTGGAACTCGTCCATCAGCAGCTTATAGTAGCTCTGCAGAATCAATGCGTTGCCCAAGGAGTTTCCAAAATCATACAGAGACTTAAGGTGATGGTTGCAGAAGCCCAGCTCATTGGTCAGCGCGCGAACATCGGATTCCATATAGCTGGCTTCTGGTCCGACCGCGTAATTGATTGCGCCGCGCTCTGCCGCGCGTTCCAGATAGCAGAAGGGGCACTCGTCACCGGAGTCAAAGGCTTCGTTGACAGGGATGGTATAGATCTGTTCCTTCATTGGAAAACCTCCCGGCGTTTTTTGTTAGTTTATCATGATTCTTGACGGCGCGCAAGGGAAGGAATCGCTGATCAAAATTTTTCTGGAGAAAATAAAAAAAGGGCTTGCTTTTTCCAGAAGAATCTGCTAATATAATGCACGTCGCCGGGAACGGCACAAAAGAATATGGGGGTATAGCTCAGCTGGGAGAGCGCTTGAATGGCATTCAAGAGGTCAGCGGTTCGATCCCGCTTATCTCCACCATATTTCAGCCTTGAAACAACTTGTTTCAAGGCTTTTTCTTTGTGTAAAAAGCCTCTGCTTCAGAAGAAGCAGAGGCTTTAGATCATTTCTTTTCTTTTTTTGCAAATCTTGCGCGGTTCTGTGCATCGCTTGCGCCGGAGGTGATTTCGCCCGCCTTCTGCAGGGACATCTTTGTCAGCAGCGGACCCACCAGCTCATAAATCAGAACACTGAACAGAACGATGTTCCGGATCATGCTGCCATATTCAGCGCCAAGTGCCTGAGCGCTGACAACCATTCCCAATGCAACACCCGCCTGAGGAAACAGGGTAATGCCAAGATACTTGCGAACAGTTTCACTGCACTTCATCATGCTGCTGCTCAGAAGTGCGCCAAAGTATTTGCCGACACAGCGAATGACAATGTACACAAGGCCAATGACAATGACCAGCGGATAGCGGAACACACCAAGATCCAACTGCGCGCCGGAAATCACAAAAAACACTGCATAGAGCGGTGCTGTCCATTTGGAGGAGCGGTCCATAATATCTGTAGAGTACTCACTCAGGTTGCAGAATATGGTTCCAAGCATCATGCACACGAGAAGAGAGGAGAAGGAAATCTCGACGCCCCCGCCAAGCGGGAAGGAGACAGACGAGAGTGCAATGGTCATGATGACAAAAGCGATGGTCAGTGAAAGACGGTTGGAGTTGGAGAAGAACATCTTTTCCAGCAGTGTCAAAAGGCCTCCCATGAAGGCACCAAGGAGCAGAGAACACACGATCTCAAGCAGGGGATTGATGATGACAGAGATTACATTGAGCGTTCCTCCGTCCATTGCCTGTGCAATGCCGAAGGAAACCGCAAAGATCACAAGGCCTACAGCGTCATCCAGAGCGACGATGGGAAGCAGCAGGCTGGTTACAGGTCCCTTTGCTTTATACTGTCTGACGACCATCAGAGTCGCCGCAGGCGCGGTTGCGGCGGCAATGGCGCCGAGAGTAATGGCAACCGGCAGCGGAAGCACTTCGGGTCCAACGATGAAATGAAGCCCTATGAGCGCCGCATCCACCAGCAGAGAAGCGATCAGCGCCTGAAGGATGCCGATGACTGTGGCGGTCTTTCCGGTGCTTTTCAGCTGCGCAAGGCGAAACTCATTGCCGATATCGAAGGCGATGAAACCCAAAGCCACATTAGATAGGAACGATACTCTTGTAAGGTCAGCCATGGAATCAAAGCCAAGCCCGGGAATGCTGGTTGCTCCAAGACAGAACGGGCCGACAAGGACGCCTGCAATCAAGAACGCGGTGACGTCAGGAAAGTTCAGACGGAGGTATTTGAATACACGAGTCATCATCAGGCCGGCAAACAGCGCAAACGCAGTTGCCAATAGAATGCGCATTGGAAATCCTTCTTTCTGCGGGCAAACTCATCCCGCTTCACGTTTTCAAACGATTATAGAGTATAGCACGAAACGACAAAAAAGCAAGGAAAAATCATGCGCTTTTCTTTTGCTCTGAAAAGTACAAAGTTTGCTCTTTTCCATCGATTGCTGTTGTGATAAGATATAAAAGAAGAGCAATTCGTCCCACATCTGAATGAGGAGAATAGATTATGATTGTTCCGGTAACTGGTTTTAAGCTGTACTATTGGTTCGCTTATCGGAAAAATGACAAAAAGCTGAGAGCTGCACCGTCAATGGAGCGGTACCGTCCGGTCCTTGACCGTCCATATGGAAGCAATCGGCAGCAGGTGTATGATCTATATTTGGCCGAAGAGGACAAACGAAAGAGAATCCTTCTCATCGACATCCATGGCGGATACTATGTCCGCGGAAGGCACAGAGATGCGTATCCCTTTGCAATACCGTTTTTAGAGGAGGGATTTGACTTTCTTTCCATGGAATACCGCCTTTGCGGAAAAGGCGTCGAAACACGGGATCAGCTGCAGGATGTGGCGCTTTGTCTGCGGGAGCTGTTTTCACATCTTAAAGAACTGGGCCTGGAAGGGGAGCGGCGCTTTTTCCTGACGGGAGACAGCGCAGGCGGTCACCTTGCGCTGTGTGCAGCAGAGGCGCTGAACGAGCCAAAGCTCGGTATGGATCTTTCAGGTGTACAATTGGATGGTGTTCTTTTGAACTGCCCCAGTTACAACTATGAAAGCTACCGGGAATCGACCTTTGACTCGGAAAAGATGAAGCGTTGGTATCTTGGTAAGCGCTACGCGGTGCCGGGCTATCTGGAAGCAATCTCGCCGAGGACCTACTTGAAAACCCTGCAGATTCCGGTGTTTGTGTCTACCTGCAAAAATGATTTTCTTCACAGCGGCGTGAAGCTTCTGGAGCAGGAGCTAATCCAGTTCGGAAAGGAATTTGTTTTTCTGGATCTCCAGGACGAAGATCCAAAGGTCAGTCATGTTCATAATGTTACAGATCCGAATTTGCCGGCGTCTGAGCAAGTAAACAACGCAATGATGGAGTTTATGCTGAAATATGCTGAAAAGTAAATAATCAGGAAGAGGGCAGTCCTTTGATGTGGCATTTCTCTCAGTTCCAGAATTATGTTTTTGATCTGTATGGAACCCTGGTAAGCATCCGAACTGATGAAAATCAGCCTGCACTCTGGAAATGGCTGTGTGACTACTATCAGGCCTTTGGCTCGCATTATACACCGGCAATGCTTCGCCGTCAGTATCATCAGATCATTCTGAAAGAAGAAACTGCAATACGAAAAGAAACAGGATGCGAGTACCCGGAGGTACAGCTGGAGCATGTCTTTCTTCGCCTGCTGGAGGAAGGACCCGGCGCTTTCGGGATCCTGCCTGAAACACAGAGCGCGCGGAAAGCATGGGCGGCAGCGACTGCAAATGCTTTCAGAATCAGTTCCCGCCTGTGGCTTCGCCCATATCCTGGTGCAAAGAAACTATTGGGACGACTGAAGGCCCAAGGAAAGCGTATCTATCTGCTTTCCAACGCTCAGTCAGTCTTTTCGCTTCCTGAAATCGCGCAATGCGGCCTTATGGAACTGTTTGATGATATCTGGATTTCCTCGGATCATGGGATGAAAAAGCCAGAGCCCCTATTTCTGTCTAGTCTGATGGATGCGCATCGCATGGCGGTATCAGAAACGATCATGATTGGCAATGATCCAGTTTCAGACATGGGTATAGCGGTTGCTTGTGGAATTTCGGGGGCGTGGATACAATCGGATCATCAAACCAAAAAGCAGAGACGAGAGTTCATACAGTCGCTTGCAGAAATCTATAGCACAGAAGGAGCGGCGCGGATTCAGGAACGAAGCAGCATCCAGGCTCTCTATGCGGAATTGTGTGCGGACTATCCTATGCAAGATCTTCTTCTGTATGGGAATTCTTAAGAATTCAATCTTGAAATAGTTTACTCTGTATGCTATTCTTATACATATTTTAAAAGAATCGAGGGATATTATGGAGAAAATCGTTGTCAGCACCAGTGGGCTGAAATTCCGCTGGATCAACGGCCAGGGCTTTGAATTCCGGATGCCTAACGGCAAGACACTCCTGACCGACCCGTTTTTCGACATGCCGAGTTTTGAAGAAGGCAAGGGTATGTCTCTGATGGGGTTCCATGTGGAGGACATTGAACAGGTTGACTATGTGTTCATCAATCACACCCATGCCGATCATATCGGAAACCTGCAGCAGGTCATTGATCGGTTTCATCCAACTGTAATCTGCCACAGCGCAGTTGCGGTTGAGATTGCCAAGAACTTTCAGATTTCCCTGACCTCCATCTATCCGGTGGACTTTAACGGCCGTTACTTTTTTGATGGTTTTTCCATCGATACCTATCATGGAACCCATCATGGATCCAATGCAAATGTTGAGATGAGCCGTATGTTCATGAAAAAAGAGACAAATGATCTGGGATTGATGGGAAGCATTTTCAACGTCAATTTCGTGCTCAACCTGCCCGAAGGTTTGCGTGTTGCCTTTGTCGGCGGAAATGACGACGGCATGACCGAACGGTTCCGTGAGATTCGCCCGAATATTATGATCCGCAATAAGATGGGCAGCTCCAGAGATTTTGATCGCGTTGCGGAACGCTTTGCTGAGATTTTTGCAAAGTCCAACACACAGCTTCTGGTTCCGATGCACTGCGAGACTTGGGCAAACGAGCGTCCGGAGTTCCTGAATCAGGTCATGGATGATATGAACAAGATCATGGAGGAGCGGGGCTTGATTGGTCGTGTGAAGCTCCTGGAGCGCACCAAGTGGTACAGCCTGAATCTGAGCATCAGCGAGCTGGATTGATGGAAGATTCCGCCTGCTTTTTGGAAGGACAGAGGATATGGTCAGACCCATTGTAAAGGATCCGATCTTTCTTGCGCAGAAGTCTGTGCCAGCAAGCGCAGAGGATCTGTCTGTCGGAGAGGATCTTCTTGACACGCTTGCGGCCCATTCGGATGGATGTGTTGGAATGGCCGCCAATATGATCGGGGTACTCAAACGCGTGATCGCGGTTAATGTGGAAGGGAAGAACCAGCTCTTTTTCAATCCGGAGATTTTAAAAATGACCGGAACTTATGAAACTGAGGAAGGGTGTCTGTCCTTGAGCGGGACCCGCAAAACAAGACGTTATCAGACCATCCGGCTTCAGTATGAAAATGAGGCGTTTCAAAAGCGCATTAAGACCTTCAGCGGGTGGACTGCGCAGATCATTCAGCATGAGATCGATCACTGCAATGGGATTTTGATTTGAAAGGATAATTCGAGATGATACCGGAAAAAGCGCTGTTTGGAATCGGGCAGGATGGACAGCAGGTCTTTGCCTTCACGCTCAGAAATGAACTTGGAGCTGTTCGGCTTCTTGACTATGGCTGCACCATTCAGAGCATCCAGTTTGACGGGCGGGAACTTGTTCTTGGCTATGACGATCTGGCTGGATATGAGCAGGGAAGCAGCCTGATGGGCGCATTTGTGGGACGCTGCGTCAATCGGATCCTAGGTGGACGTTTCTTCGTCGATGGAAAACAGTATCAGCTTCCCAAAAACGACGGTGACAATCACATTCATGGGATCTATCCGAACTGTGTCTTTTCTTCTGAACTGGGGGAGGACCAGGTGACGTTTCGCCGCTTAAGTCCTGATGGCGAGGAGGGTTATCCGGGCAATCTGGATATAACCGTCCGTTTCCGGCTTGAACATCCCTTCCGGCTTGTGGCAGAGGTGGAGGCTTCTACAGACGCTGGGACCATTTTCAGCCCTGCTTGTCATCCGTATTTCAATCTTTCCGGAGATCCGAGTCGGGGAGTCGGGGATCATTTGCTCATGATCCATGCGGTTACATATACACCGTTTGATCAGACTCTGTGTCCCACAGGAGCGCGTAAGAGCGTTGACGGGACCTCTTTGGACTTTCGGAAGGCAAAGCCCCTGGGCGAGGCAATCAAGGCGCAGGATTGTGATATTCCGGTTGCAAAGGGCATCGACCACAACTTTGTTCTCGATGAGGGTTCTGATCCTGCTGCGTCTCTTTATTGCCCGGCAAGTGAAATCCTTCTTCAGATCGAAACAACCCAGCCCGGGCTGCAGGTCTATACCGGAAACTATCTTGCAGACGATGCTGCTCCCTGTGGCAAGAATGGCATCCGTTACCGGGATTATGATGCTGTTGCGCTTGAAACCCAGCACTTTCCGAATACACCGAATTGTCCGGACTTCCCAAGCGTGATTCTCCACCCGTCAGAGCGATATTTCCAGCGCACAGTCTATGCGTTTTCCAAGGAGAGACCGCAATGAACAAAGCCTATTTTGCCGGCGGATGCTTTTGGTGCATCACACCCATCTATGCAAGAATGGCAGGCGTACAGTCCGTCCGCTGCGGCTATTCCGGCGGTGATGAGGAGAATCCTAGCTATCTGGATGTAAAACACCAGAACACTGGTCATCGGGAAACCATTTGTATCTGCTATGATCCCACGCTTGTATCGTTTGAGCGGCTCCTGGATGAGTTTCTCTTGTCCGTGGATCCATTTGACCCAGGCGGACAGTTCATTGATCGAGGCCACTCCTATACGCTTGCCATTTACTATACCTCGGAGGAGGAGCGATTGGTCTCCGCCAGGAAGCTGCAGGAATTGGAACAAGACGAGGGAAAGCGCCCCTGTATTGCGTTGGAACCCTTCAAAAGCTTCTACGAAGCGGAGGAGGAACATCAGAACTATTTTGAAAAGAATCCGGAGGCCTTTGAACAGGAACTTCTGGATTCCGGCAGAAAAAACAAATAAATGGAAGCAGCACTCCATTCTTGGAGTGCTGCTTTTTTTAAATCAGGTGAGCGTAAGACTTTTTGCAAGTCGGATCAAATCGTCTGCGTTTAGGCCATCGGAAGATACGGAAACCGCTCGGTGTGTTTCCTGCCAGAACAGTACAAGACGCTGACCATACTCCGCAAGAAAGGCGTTCTGGCCATCCAGGTCGACTTCTTCCAGCGAAGATTCTCCAGTTTCAAAACGGATTCTAGATCCTTGACAGAGATATACGATGAAGGACGCGCCGTCTTCGCTCTGATATGCGTATTTTTCACCATAGTTGACGTGTCCCTGTTCGATCTGTGCAAAGCCATCCGGGATCCATGCAAGCTGATAGCCGGAACTGGTGCTCCCAATGGAATCATGACGTGCATTGGAATTGTTCAGAAACAGGACAAGCGCTGTTCCAATCACTGCCAGAGCAAGACATGCGGCAATCGCCAAACGGCGCAGAGGCAAGGTGCTATTTTGATGACTTTGATTCAATACACGCTGCCATGCCTGATCCAGTTCGGACGGAACTTCAAAATTCGGATCCCTCGTCAGGGCCTTGTTCAGCATAGCGTACTGCTTTGCCTCATTTGCAGCAGCTTTGGTAAAAAGACTTCTAAGCGTCTTCATGGCGAATCCTCCATTTGTTCGAGCACTTGCTGCGCGTTTCTGCGCGCACGGGTCAGCATCATCCGCACGCTGCCCGGCGAGACACCCATCGCTTGCGCAATTTCGGAATCCCGATAATCCAGAAAATATCGATACCGCAGTACCTGCGCATCTGTGACGGAAAGGGAAGATAGAACGTATTGGAGCAGCAGGCGATCATCCAGGTGGTCAGCGCCGGAAAGGGGAGAAGAAAGATCCATATAGTCGTCTTCCACAAGATCTGTCTCGTTGTCTGCGATTCTTCGATTTCTGCGAAGAAAATCAATCGCCGTTGTCCTGACCGTCTGAGCAATATAGCCGGTCTGCGCCTCCTCAGAGAGCGACATGAGTTTGTCCCTGTGTTTCAGCAGCGCTTCCAGCGCATCCTGTACAACATCCTGAATATCCTCCTGGGAACTGAGGAGGTTTTGCGCAAGATAATACAGGAGTTTTTTGTGCTTTTGGTAGAGCGCCGAAAAAAACTCCTGCTCATTGGTTTGTTTCCGAAAAACAGAAATTGCCACGGTGCTCACCTCGATTCCCTTTCCATTATAGTAAACGGTTCAGAACGTCATTTTGCAACAATCAAACTGTAAAAACAGCCAATTGCACAAAATTCAAAACATCAGTTTAGACAATTTAACGAATGGAAAATCGGAGAATTGCATGAAGCAGAAGATGATTGTGCAGGTTTACTTAAGAGAATAGATTGAATTTGTCAACTTTGCCAAGTTGATTCGTCAACATTTAAGCGATAGAATAAAAATAACTTGAAAAAAGGGAGGAGACAAATTATGCAAGCACCGCAGAAGCCCGGCATTCACCGCGGCGTAAGTACGTACTGCTGGTATCCGCTGTACAATGTCAACATGGACCTTGAGGACAGCATGGAGATCATGCAGG